>Ga0210115_1000207_pt1 | contig 16486 bp, 16 predicted proteins | sample MayberryNW_TuleB_2_FD_185526 | JGI IMG/M metagenome (GOLD analysis project Ga0210115, IMG submission 185526) | Wetland microbial communities from San Francisco Bay, California, USA, that impact long-term carbon sequestration - MayberryNW_TuleB_D2... | ecosystem: Environmental > Aquatic > Marine... | reverse complement strand
CGATCCAGCCGGCGGGCGAACTCCAATCGCAGGACAAGCTTGTAGACGCTAGGCCGGTACGACCGCGGACGCGGGTTCGATTCCCGCCGCCTCCACCTTCGGGTTAGTAGAGCCGTTCTGGGAGCAGGTTCGGGGAGGAACGATTGAGGTCCCTCCGTTGGGCCCGAGACCGCTCTGATCGCGGTGGCCGTACATGCCGAGGGTCGTGTTCAGGTCGGCATGGCCGAGCGAGCCACATGCGCACCGGCCCCGACGTGCGAGTCGTTTGGAAAGCCGGAAACGACTTCCTCCCTGCGCGACGCCACCCGCGAGCGGCTTGGGGGTGCGGATCGCGACCGAGCCCGGGTTGACCCTCGCCGTGACGACGAGCTTCAAGCGAGGAGTCGATTCGAGCCGACGACCGGCCGGTACCGCTTTCAGGCGTGCTCCTCGGCCTCCCTTTGCTGTTCCGCCGGCGCCGTCCCCGCGACACGGCCGGACCAGAGCAGATACACGAGCACGCCCGAAATCGCCGACGCAATCAGCACAGCGAGCAACGCCTCTAGCGAGGGTGCAAGTTCCGGCTGGTAGAGGACGGTCGGGTCAAGAAGCTTCGCCGCAGGGACGGTGAAGATGCTGAGCAGAAACTGAAGCACGACGGCGCTGAGGCTCACGGGAGGAAACTCTCTGAGCCGGCCACCCCAGCGCAGGTTGACTTGGACGACGTCGATTTCGGGGCGTATCACGGCAACCCGCGCGAAGGCTGCGGAGATCACGAGGATGAGCCACGCCAGCGCAAGGATGAGCGGAACCAAGGCCAGCGAAGCCGGCGCCAGACCCTCGTGCCAGGCAGCGACTGCCATCAATACGGCCCCGGCGGCGAAGCGAGCCAGCGCCGCCCAGTGGGGGATGAGCAACGCCGATCCGGCCAGCTCGATCTGGGTCCGTTCGCTCGTTTGGAGCTGGGCGACGGGCAGCCGCCAGATGTTCGGCGAGATGACGTTCGCGAGTCCCGACGCTGCTTCGAGGACGCCGAAAGCACCGATGAACTGCCAGCGCGACCAAGGAGCAAGGCCGCCCAGCGCTATCAGCGTGAAGATGATGCCGACCAGGTTGACGAACGAGAGGACGAACGTCAGGAACAGGCCGCTGACAGCCCGTCTCCGACTAGCGAGGCGCTGCGCCACGAAGATCGTCCTCGACGAATGGCTCTGCCGCGGGCTTCCTGTCGACGATCACAACCACTCCGTCCGAGGAACGGACCTCCCTCCGAGTTTCCTTCCTCTCTCCCGATCACGGGGTTTCTATGCGTCACGCGCCCACGCGAGCCGCTCCGTTTGAAAAGGACGACGGCCCATGTTAAGGTCGCCCATCCGTTCCTTCATAACGCTTCATTCTCTTTCATGCCACTGAGGCTCCCAGGATGAGTCAGGGAACGGAAGCGCTGCCGCTCCGGCAGCGGCTTCGCGTCCTCGAGGCCCAGCCGCTCGCCCTCGCGATGCGCGTCATCATCGTCGGTCTCGGCGTGTTCGTCCTGCTCTGGGTGCTCTTCTTCGCCCAGGACGCCCTGACCAAGGAGCCGCGGACCTTCCTGATCGTGCTCCTGAACGGGCTCACGCTGGCCGGCCTCTACTTCGTCGTCGCGACCGGGTTCACGCTCATCTTCGGCCTGATGCGCGTCGTGAACATGGCGCACGGCTCCCTCTACATGCTGGCCGGGTTCTTCGCCTTCCAGGTTCAGAAGGAGCTGACCGGCGGCGAGGCGACCTCGGCCTTCGGCACGTCGGAGGCGAGCCTCGCCGAGTGGATCATCCCGCTCGTCGTCGCGTGCGTGGGCGTCGGCGTCATCGGGATCGTCATGCAGCAGGTGTTCCTCCGCTGGAACCAGGGCCAGGACCTGCGGCAGGCGCTGATCACGATCGCGATCTCGATCATCATCGCCGACCAGGCACTCGCCCACTTCGGCGGCATCGCCGAGGACATCGCCGCGCCGGACGTCTTCCCGGAGACCGTCGACCTCCACCTGGCCGGCGTGTCGTATCCCTTCTTTCGGATCTTCGTCCTCCTCGTGGCGATCGCGGTCGGTCTCGCGCTCTGGGCGATGATTCAGCGGACGCGCTTCGGGATGATCGTCCGGGCGGGCGTCGACGACCGGAACATGGTTTCCGCGCTCGGCATCAACATCCAGCTCGTCTTCGCCAGCGCCTTCTTCCTCGGCGCGATGCTCGCGGGGCTCGGCGGCGTCCTCGGCGGGACGATGATCTCGGTCGACAAGTCGAACGACACGCAGTACCTGCTCATCTCGCTGATCGTCGTGATCATCGGTGGGATGGGCAGCCTCGCCGGTGCGGCGATCGGTGCGCTCGCCCTCGGCCTCGTCGACTCGTTCGGCGACGTCTACCTGCCGGAGGGATACACGAACTACTCGGTGCTCCTCATCTTCGGGCTCCTCGTGCTCGTGCTCGCGGTGCGCCCGCTCGGACTCTTCGGGCGGCCCGCATGAGGCCCCCGGCACTCACGGTCGAGCGCACGCTCTGGTGGGGGCCTGCGCTGGTGATCCTGGTCGTGCTCGCGCTGGGGCCGCTCATCTTCAGCGACTACTACCTGAGCGCCGTCATCACCAAGAGCTTCTGGCTCGGAATCGCGGCCGCCAGCCTCATCTTCCTCGCGGCCTACGTGGGGATGGTGTCGCTCGGCCAGGTCGCGCTCTACGGCATCGCGGGCTTCACGATGGCCAACCTCGTCGCGGCGGACGGGGGCTCCACGATCGCGTGGAACCCCTGGGTCGGGACGCTCGCCGGGATCCTGGTCGCCGTCGCGGTCGGGCTCGTGTTCGGCGCGATCTCGAACCGGAGCTACGGGATCTACTTCCTGATGATCACCCTCGCGCTCGGGGTCCTCACCTACTACTTCTTCGCGCAGGTGACGCAGCTTTCGGGGTTCGGCGGCGTGAACAACGTCGCGCGCCCCGGGATCGTCTCGAACCCGGTCGGCGACCCGGCCAATCTCTTCTACATCGCGCTCCTCGCCTCGGCCGGGGTGTACCTGCTGATCCGCTACGTGGTGCGGTCGCCCTTCGGCCTGGCCCTGCAGGGCATCCGCGACGACCCGTCGCGCATGCGCTCGCTCGGCTACAACGTTCCGCTCCTGCGGATGCTGGCCTTCGGCCTCGGGGCGCTCATCGCCTCGGTGGCGGGGATCCTCTCCGTCTGGTGGAACACCCGCATCTCGCCGGGCTCGATCGACCTCTCGCGCACGCTCGACGTGCTCATCATCGCCGTGATCGGCGGCCTCTACCGGCTCGAGGGAGCCTGGATCGGAGCGTTCTTCTTCGTCGCCCTGGACAACTGGACCCGGGGCGTCGACATCGTGGGCTCGCGCTTCAACACGGTGATCGGCGTGATCTTCCTCGCCATCGTCCTCCTCTCGCCCGGAGGCCTGATGGGGATCTGGGGTTCGATCACCGACTTCGTTGCCCGGCGCCTGAGCCCAGCCCGAACAGCCCAACCGCCGGTTCGCCCGGCGAACGAGACCGGACCGGCCCCCGAGTGACCAGAAAGGATTGCGCGTGACCCCACCCACAAAGGCAACGCGAGAAGGAGGAGAGACAGGGATGCGAGACCGAAGCGAGAAGGGCAGGCTGCGGCTGTGGGCCCTGCTGGCCACGCTCGTGCTCGTCGTCGGGGTTCTCGCCGCCGGCTGCGGCGGAGACGACGACGGAGACGGCGAGGCCGCGGGGACGCAGGCCGATACCTCCACGGGCGGCGGGGAGGCGAGCGGCGAGCCGATCAAGATCGGCATCTTCTCGAACAACGAAGGCGCCTTCGCACCCTTCGAGGGCCAGACCTGGGGCGGGGCGATGCTGCCGCTGATCGAGCGGGGAGCGACCCCTGTGAGCGGCGACCCGACCAAGGGCGTCGAGAACGCCACGATCGCCGGCCACCCGATCGAGATCGTGTACGGCGGCTCCGACTCGACCCCGGACAAGGCGGTCGAGGAGGCGCGGCGGCTCGTCGAGCAGGAGCAGGTCGACATCCTCATCGGGCCCCTGTCGGGCAGTGAGGGCATCGCCGTCGCCAACTACTCGAAGGAGCAGCCGGGGACGACGTTCGTGAACGGCATCTCGGGCGCGCAGGACACGACGCTCAAGGTGCGGTCCCCGAACTTCTTCCGCTTCCACAACGACGGGACGCAGTGGACGGCCGGACTCGGCGACTACGCGTACAACGAGCTCGGCTGGCGGAACGTCGTCACGATCGGCGACGACTACGACTTCCCGTACTCGCAGATCGCGGGCTTCGTGGCCGAGTTCTGCTCGATCGGCGGCAACGTGACGAAGCGGCTCTGGCCGGCGCTGGGCGAGGAGGACTACTCCTCCTTCATCACGCAGATCCCGGAGGACGTCGACGGCTTCTTCATGGGCGTCGGCGGCACCGGAACGGTCGCGTTCGTGAAGCAGTACGGACAGCTCCGCGGCAACCTCTCCGACAAGATCATGGGCGGCATCTTCATGACCGACCCGGTGATCCTGAAGGAGCTCGGGAGCCAGGTCGAAGGAGTCGTCACCGCCGGCATGACCGCGGGCGACTCGCAGGAGCCCGCGTACCTCGAGTACGCGGAGGGGCTCGGGACGGCGTACCCCGAGCTCGAGGGCACGGCCTCGAGCGTGTTCGCGTACGGCTACTACACGGCGATGCAGGCGATCGCCGAGGCGCTCGAAGAGGTCGACGGCGACCTGTCCGACGACCACGCCGCGTTCCGCGAGGCGCTCTCGAACCTCGAGCTCGACGCCCCGCTCGGGACGATCAAGCTCGACGAGAACCGCCAGGCGATCATGGACAACTTCCTCCAGCAGATCGTCGCGGACAACACCGGGGACGGCGTTCCCGACGTCAAGACGATCAAGACCATCCCGGAGGTCGACCAGACGTTCGCGGGCTTCTTCAGCCCCGAGACGCCGTCGCCCGACCGGGAGAACCCGGCCTGCGAGAAGGCCGAGCCCCCGCCGTGGACGCAGCAGGGCGGAGGCGGCTAGAAAGCCAGTGATGGCAGCTACTGCACCGACCGCCGACAGCGTCGAGCCGATCCTCCGTCTCCGGAAGGTCGGCCGGCGCTTCGGCGGCGTGCAGGCGGTCCGTGACGTCGACCTGACCGTCGCTCCCGGCGAGCGGCGCGCCATCCTCGGACCGAACGGGGCCGGGAAGACGACGCTCTTCAACCTCATCTCCGGCGAGGTCCTCCCGAGCGCCGGCACGATCGAGAGCTTCGGGCAGGACGTGACCTACATGCCGGCGCGCAAGCGCTGCAGGATGGGCCTGACCCGGACCTTCCAGAAGTCGCGCCTCTTCCTCGGGCTGAGCGTCGAGGACAATCTCTACCTCGCGGTGCTCGGCGTGCGGGACGGCCACCTCCGGCCGCTGCGGACGTCGAAGGACGCGGAGATGCGCGAACGTGCGAGGGAGCTGGCGGAGGCCGTCGGGCTCGGCGGCCGGCTGGACGCGCTGGTCGGCTCCCTCTCCCACGGCGAGCAGCGCCAGCTCGAGGTGGGCATGGCTCGCGGCGGCAATCCAAGGCTGATGATGCTCGACGAGCCGGCGGCGGGGCTCTCACCCGGAGAGCGGGGCGCCCTCACCGAGCTGCTGCTCGCCCTCGATCCGTCGATCACGCTGATCCTGATCGAGCACGACATGGACGTCGCGCTCCGCGTCGCCGAACGGGTCACGATGATGCACGACGGCCGCGTGGTGATCGAGGGGACGCCGGCCGAGATCCGGGCGAGCACGCTCGTCCACGACCTCTACCTCGGAAGCAGCTTCGCCGGTGAGTGAGCCGATGCTTGCCGTCGAGCACCTGGACGCCTACTACGGCTCCGCGCACATCCTCCAGGACGTGAGCTTCGAGCTCGGGGACGAACCCGTGGCGATCATCGGCCGAAACGGCATGGGCAAGAGCACGCTCTGCCAGTCGATCATGGGGCTTGTCCCGTCGGTAAGAGGGTCGATCGCCTTCCAGGGCGAGGAGATCCTCGGGCGCGCGCCCTACAAGGTCGCGGGCGCGGGAATTGGTTTCGTACCGCAGGGCCGGCGCCTCTTCCCCTCGCTCTCGACGGACGAGCACCTGCGCATGCTCGGGTCGCGAAACGGCGGCCGCTGGACCTCGGAGTCGATCTACGAGCTCTTCCCGCGCCTCGCCGAGCGAAAGAGGATCTCCGCGGCGCAGCTCTCGGGCGGCGAGCAGCAGATGCTCGCGATCGGGCGGGCCCTCCTGCTCAACCCCAAGCTTCTCGTCATGGACGAGCCGTCCGAAGGGCTCGCACCGGCGATCGTCGAGCAGCTGATCGAGACGATGCGGACACTCGTCGAGGAGGGGACGCGCCTGCTCCTCGTCGAGCAGAACCTCGGCGTCGCCACCTCCGTCGCCGAGCGCCAGCTCGTGATGATCGGGGGGCGGATCGCGGCCGAGACGACCGCGGAGGCTTTGCTGGCCGACCCCGCCGCGCAGCAGCGCTACCTCGGAGTCATGAGCCTCGAGGAGGACCCGTGAGCCCGACGGTCGCGCTCTTCGGGACGCTCGACACGAAAGGGCAGGAGTACGCGTTCCTGCGCGAGCAGGTTCGCGCCCGCGGCGCCGACGTGCTGCTCGTCGACGTCGGCGTCCTCGGCGAGCCGTCGGTCGCGCCCGACGTGACGCGAGAGGAGGTGGCCACGGCCGCGGGCTCCGACCTGCGGGCCCTCGCCGCGGACGGTGACCGCGGCGCCGCGGTCGCAGCGATGGCGCGCGGCGCCGCCGAGCTTGCGAGACAGCTCCATGCGGGCGGCAGGATCGACGCGATCGCGGGCCTGGGTGGCTCCGGCGGCTCCGCGATCGTGACGGAGGCGATGCGGGCCCTCCCGATCGGCGTGCCGAAGCTGATGGTCTCCACCCTGGCCTCCGGCGACACGCGCCCGTACGTGGGAGCCGTCGACGTGACGATGATGTACTCGGTCGTCGACATCGCCGGGCTGAACCAGGTCTCACGTCGCATCCTGGCCAACGCCGCCGGCGCGATCGCCGGCATGGCCGCCGTCGAGCCGGAGCCCGCCGACGACGCCAGGCCGCTCGTGGGAGCGACGATGTTCGGGGTCACGACGCCGTGCGTCACCCGAGCGCGGGAACGGCTCGAGGAGCTCGGCTACGAGGTCCTCGTCTTCCACGCCACGGGAACGGGCGGCCGTTCGTTGGAGGCGCTCATCGACGGTGGGTTCATAACGGCCTCGCTCGACGTCACGACGACCGAGCTGGCCGACGAGCTCGTCGGAGGTGTCCTCTCGGCCGGACCGGAGCGCCTCGAGGCGGCCGGCGCGGCCGGGATCCCGCAGGTCGTGTCGCTCGGCGCGCTCGACATGGTCAACTTCGGGCCGGAGGACACGGTTCCGGAGCGCTTCCGGGGCCGCAACCTCTACGTGCACAACCCGACGGTCACCCTCATGCGCACCACGCCCGAGGAGTGCGCGGCGCTGGGCCGGATGGTCGCGCGAAAGCTGAACGCCGCCGCCGGGCCGGTCACCGTCTTCGTGCCCCTGCGCGGCGTCTCAGCGATCGCGGTCGAGGGCCAGCCCTTCCACGATCCCGAGGCAGACGACGCCCTGATCGGCGCACTCCGGGAGAGCCTCGACCCCTCGGTCGACCTGCGCGAGCTCGACCTCGACGTCAACGATCCCGCGTTTGCCGATGCGATGGCCGATCGCCTCCACGAGCTCGTCCGGTCGCGACAGGAGCTGCGCACATGACCCGGGCCGAGGCCCTCAAGCGCCTGCGCGCCCAGGTCGCGTCGGGCCCCATCATCGGTGCCGGAGCCGGAACGGGCCTCTCGGCCAAGTGCGCAGAGGCGGGCGGCGCCGATCTGATCATCGTCTACAACTCGGGCCGCTACCGGATGGCCGGGCGCGGCTCCCTCGCCGGCCTCCTCCCCTACGGGGACGCGAACGCGATCGTCGTCGAGATGGCGGGCGAGGTGCTGCCCGTCGTGGCCGAGACGCCGGTCCTCGCCGGGGTCTGCGGCACCGACCCGTTCCGGCTCATGCCTGTCTTCCTGCGCCAGCTGCGGGATCTCGGCTTCTCGGGCGTCCAGAACTTTCCCACGGTCGGGCTCTTCGACGGCACCTTCCGCGCCAACCTGGAGGAGACCGGCATGGGCTACGGCTTGGAGGTCGAGATGATCCGCGCCGCGCACGAGCTCGACCTCCTGACCGCCCCGTACGTCTTCGACGAGGCGAGCGCGCGGGCGATGGCCGAGGCCGGCGCGGACGTGATCGTCCCGCACATGGGCCTCACGACCTCGGGGACGATCGGCGCCCAGACGGCGATCACGCTCGACGAGGCCGTTGGGCGCGTGCAGGCCATGCACGATGCAGCGACGGAGGTCAACCCGGACGTCCTCGTCCTCTGCCACGGCGGCCCGATCGCGAAGCCCGAGGACGCGGCCTACGTGCTCGGGCGGACACGCGGCGTCGTCGGCTTCTTCGGCGCCTCCAGCATGGAACGGCTGCCGACCGAGGTCGCGCTAACCGAGACCGTGCGGCGCTTCAAGGCGATCCCGACGAAAGGAGCCGCGCTTGCCGGCCGTTGACCCCAACACGATTCCGACGCAGACCTTCGACTGGGGCTCGATCAAGTGGCTCGTCTCGCCGGACGGAAACGCAGGCGCCGCCGTGACGTTCGGCGAGGTCGTCCTCCTCCCCGGCAAGGGCCACGACCGCCACAACCACCCCGAGTCCGAGGAGATCCTCTACGTGCTCTCGGGCGAGGGCGAGCAGGTGGTCGACGACGGCGAGCCGTTCACCGTCCGCGCGGGCGACACCATCTACGTCCCGACCGCGATCTTCCACTCGACCCGCAACACGGGTTGGGAGCCGATGCGGCTGCTCGCGCTCTACAACCCGGCCGGCGCGGAGAAGGCCCTCGCCGGTCTGCCCGACTTCCGCGAGGAGCCCGCCGGATCCGTTCCGACCTGGTCGCGGGCATGACGACCTTCGCGGTCGAGGAGCTTGTTCGCGAGCTGGGTGAGGCCGTCGCCGAAGGGCGGCTCGTCTCGGACGGCGAACGTCTCGACGCCTACACCGCAGACACGTACTGGAAGGCGCTCGCCTCGCGCGCCGCCGGTTCCCCGCTCGGCCGGCCGGACGTGATCGTCACGCCCGGCTCGGACGAAGAGGTCGGCGCGACGCTTCGCGTGGCCAACCGCCACGGCGTGCCCGTCGTCCCCTGGGGCGGCGGGTCCGGCAGCCAGGGGGGCGCCGTGCCGATCCAGGGCGGGATCGTGCTCGACGTCACCGGGCTCGACCGCATCCTCGAGGTGGACGAGGAATCGCTCACCGTGACGGCGGAGGCGGGTGTGAACGGCCTGCGCCTCGAACGCGAGCTGAACGACCGCGGGCTCATGCTCCCGCACTACCCGGCCTCCGTCGACCTGGCCACCGTCGGTGGGTACGTGGCCGCCCGCGGGTCCGGCGTCCTCTCGACGCGGTACGGCAAGATCGAGGACCTCGTCCTCTCGCTCCGCGTCGCGCTGCCGACCGGCGAGCTGGTCGACACGATCGCCGTGCCCCGCCACGCGGTCGGTCCCGAGCTGACGCAGCTCTTCGTCGGCTCCGAGGGGACACTCGGCGTGATCACGCGCGCGACGCTGCAGCTCGCCCCCCTGCCGGCGAAGCGCCGCTTCGAGGCCGCCTCGTTCCCGTCGGTCGGCGCCGGGATCGGCGCCGTGCGCGGGGCGATCGCCCGGGGACTTCGCCCGTCTGTCGTGCGGATGTACGACGAGGTCGCGACCAGGGAGTCGCTCAGCCCGGTCGTGGGCGAGGAGCTCGACGGCGTGGCCACGATCTTCGCCTTCGAGGGCGAGCCGTCCGTCGTGGACGCCGAGGCGGAGCGCATGCTCGAACTCGCCGGCGAGGCGGGCGCGTCGATCCTCCCGGGGCGCCTGGGGGAAACCTGGTGGGGCCGCCGGTACGAGTTCTACAAGCCGCCCCATCACCCCGAGCTCCCGGCGATCTGGGGAACGATCGAGGCCGTTGCCACGTACCGCCGGATCGAAGACGTCTACGCGGCCGTGCGCGCAGCGATGGTGCCCTACGAGGCCGATGGGCTGACGCTCAAGGTCCACCTCAGCCACTGGTACCCGTGGGGGACGATGATCTACGGGCGCTTCGTCGTCAGGGACGGTGGGCCCGACGCGCTCGCCCTCCACGACCGGATCTGGGACGACGGCGTGCGCGCCATCCTCGGAGCCGGCGGCGTCATGAACGACCACCACGGCGTCGGGCTGAAGCTCGCCCCGTACATGCGCGCCCAGCACGGGGCGGCGCTCGACACGCTGCGGCGACTCAAGGAGGTGCTCGACCCCAACGGAATCATGAACCCGGGCAAGCTCGCCCTGTAGATCGACGCGAAAGGAGAGACGCAGATGGCGCTCAAGGTGGCGATGCACAACTGGATGCGACCAGAGCCGATCGAGACGACGATCTCGCGGCTGGCGCGCGCTGGGTACGACGGGATCGAGATCGCGGGAGAGCCGGCCGTGTACGACGCCGGCCAGGTCCGCTCGCTCCTCGAGGAGCACGGTCTCGAATGCTGGGGCTCGGTCACCCTCATGGTCGGCGGCCGGGACCTGCTGCACGAGGACAAGTACGTCCGAATCGGATCGGTCCAGTACGTGAAGGACACGATCGACCTGATCGACGCGCTCGGCGGGAAGATCCTGACGGTCGTCCCCTCGACGGTCGGGAAGATCGTGCCGATGGCCTCGCCGGGGGAGGAGTGGGGCTGGGCGGTCGAGAGCCTGAAGGAGTGCCAGGCGTACGCGGAGGAGAAGGGCGTCCGCATCGCGCTCGAGCCGTTGAACCGCTTCGAGACGTACTTCCTGAACCGCCACGACCAGGCGCTCGCGCTCGCTGAGGACGTCGGCGGCAACTGCGGCGTCTGCCTGGACGTCTTCCACATGAACATCGAGGAGGCCGACTGGGCCGAGGCGCTCCGGGCTTCTGCCGACCGGCTCGTCGACGTCCACGTTGCGGACAACAATCGCCTTCCCTGCGGCCAGGGCGCGTTCGACTGGGCGGCATTCACGCGCGTGCTCGAGGAGGTCGGCTACGACGACTACTTGACCGTCGAGTTCGTCGTTCCGGTCGACCGGAGCCGGATCTCGCAGCGCACGGAGATCGCCGACGCGTCGGAGGCGGACGCAAGCGTGGGGCTCGAGCAGTTCCTCCGCGACCACGGCACGGGCGCGGTGCCCGACGAGCTCTACGACCGCTACGTCCAGGAATCGATCGACGAGCTGCGCCGGCACATCGGCGCGCGCCAGGGCGCGCCGGCGTAGGGGCGAGGAGACTCGTGGAGCTTCCCTCCTACAACCTCGGCGACCTCGCGCCGCCCGACATCAAGGCCTACCTCTCGGAGAAGGACATCGTCATGGTCCCGATCGCGAGCATGGAGCAGCACGGACCGCACCTGCCGCTCGCGACGGACACGATCCAGGCGGACGAGATCGCCCGGCGCGCCGCCGAGCTGGCCCAGGTGCTCTACACGCCCTGTGTCTGGTTCGGGTACTCGCCGCAACACATGTACGACCCGGAAGAGGGGACCGGGACGATCACCGTCCGCTCGCAGGTCCTCCTCGAGGTCTACCGAGACGTCGCCCGCTCCCTCATCCATCACGGCTTCAACCGCATCGTGTTCGTGAACAACCACGGCTCGAACACGAAGATCATCGACCCCCTCCTGCGCCGGATCCGCTACGAGACGGGCGCGTTCGTGACCATGTCGAAGCTCTACGCCGAGCGCTACCTGGGGCTGATCGACGACGTGATGGAGAACCCGCCCGAGGAGACGCCCGGCTGGCACTCGAGCGAGCTCGAGACGGCGCAGGTCCTGGCCCACGACGAGCGGCTCGTCCGGATGGACCGGGCCGTCGACCAAAAGGTCACGAAGCCGGACTGGTTCCCCGACACCTTCGTCAAGCTCGACGGGGCTCCGGACGTCGAGTTCCAGGGCTACCAGTACTTCCTCTTCCCGACCGACCACCAGGAGTTCACGCCGAGCGGCGTGATCGGCAACCCGTTCCGCGCGACCGCCGAGAAGGGGGAGGAGACGTACCGCCGCTACGCGCAGCACCTGGCGGACGCGCTCGTGGAGTTCCAGAAGGTGCCCGTCGAGGTGCACACGCGCGAGTGGCGGGACCGCGCGTAGCGTCGTGAGGGACACGCCCCGCATCGCGCTCATCGGGACGCTCGACACGAAAGGGCGGGAGATCGAGTACGTCCGCGGCCGCCTGCGCGAGCTCGGTGCGACCCCGATCGTCGTCGACTCGGGGATCCTCGGCGAGGCCGAAGACTGCGTTCCGGACATCTCACGCGCCGAGGTCGCCCGCGAGGGCGGGCACGGGCTCGACGAGGTTCGCGCGGCGGGGAGCCGCGGCGCGGCCGTCGAGCTGATGGAGAAGGGCGTCCGGGCGGTTTGCCTTCGGCTCTGGCTGGAGGACCGGCTCGACGGCGCGCTCTGTCTCGGGGGCGCCGAGGGCGCGATCCTCGGCGCAGCGGCCATGCGCGCGCTCCCGGTCGGCGTTCCGAAGCTGATCGTCTCGCCGAGCGCGTCCGGACGTCGCGCCTTCGCGCCGTTCGTCGGCGAGAGCGACGTCCTCGTGCTGCACTCGGTGGTCGACATCCTCGGCCTGAACCCGATCGCGCGCGCCGTCTTCGACAACGCGGCCGCGGCGGTCGTCGGCATGACCCGCGACGCCGGGCGGCCGCTCGAGTCGATCGGCGGTCGGAGCGTCGGCATCACGATGCTCGGCCACACGACGCCTGCCGTGATGCGGATTCGGACGGCGCTCGAGCGGGCCGGGCACGAGCCCGTGGTCTTCCACGCCAACGGCGTGGGAGGGCCCGCGATGGAGAACCTCGTCGCCGCCGGCGCGCTCGCCGGGGTGATCGACTTCACCCTCTCGGAGCTCGCCAACTCGCTTCTGGACGGGCTCCACGCGACGGGCCCGGACCGGCTCACTGTGGCGGGCGCCCACGGCCTCCCGCAGGTGGTCGTCCCGGGGTGCGCCGACTTCTTCAACCAGGGCGCTCCGGACACCGTCCCCGAGCGCTACCGGGGGCGGAAGAGCTACTACCACAACCCGGTGGCGACGCTCGTCCGCCTCGAGCCGGGCGAGATGGCCGCGCTCGGCCGCGTGATCGCGGAGCGGCTGAACGAGGCCCGGGGGCCGGTCGAAGTTCTCGTCCCCACCCAGGGTTTCTCGCTTGCCGACGTGGAGGGCGGCGACCTCTGGTACCCGGAGGCCGACGCGGCCCTCGTCGAGGCGCTCACGGCCGCCCTGCGGCCCGATCTCCCGCTCGAGGCGGTCGACACGCACGTCAACGACCCCGCGTTCGCCGACCTCGTCGCCGAGCGCTACCTGGCGCTGGTGGGCGCGCCGACCCCGAGAGCGTGAGGAAGGAGTCGATGCCGGCCGATCTCCGCCGGGCGAAGATCCTCGAGCGCATCCAGCGCGACGGGGGCGCCTCGATCGGCGATCTCGCGCGGGACCACGGCGTTTCGCCGATCACCGTTCACCGTGACCTCGAGCGTCTCGCCGAGCAGGGCCTGATCGAGCGTGTCCACGGCGGGGCGCGCCCCCCCGGGGGCGCAACCCGACTCCGCGTCCCGACGGACTGGGCCAAGCGACTCCGGCAGGCGCTGCCGGAGAAGGAGGCGATCGCCGCCTGCGCGGCCGAGTTCGTCGAGGACGGCTCGACGATCTTCCTCGACTCGTCGACGACGAGCCTCGCGCTCGCCCGCTTCCTCGAGCGCCACCCACCTCGGGCCCTCACGCTCGTCACCAACTCGCCGGCGATCGCGCTCGAGCTCCACGCGCAGCCCATCCAGGTGGTCGTCACTCCCGGCGAGCTCGACCAGACGCTTCGCATGATCGGCGGCCGGTGGGCGGCCGAGTTCCTCGCCGGGCTGAACATGGAGACTGCGTTCGTCTCGGCCGGAGGCATCACCCTCGAGCACGGGCTGACCACGACTCGCCGCGCGCTCGCGGACACGCTCCACGCGGCGACGGCGTCGTCCACGCGGACGATCGGCCTGATCGACTCGTCCAAGTTCGGCGTCGCCGCACTGCTCGGGATCGCGCGGGCCCAGGACCTCGACGCGCTGGTCGTCGACGACGGTGTCCCGCCCGACACGATCGCCGACTACGAGGCCGCCGGCGTCAACCTCGTCGTCGCCCAGCGCGGAGGCGGCGCCTCTTCCTCGTCTTCTGCCACCGCCTAAAGGAGGACACATGGCACGTCCAGTCACGCTCTTCACCGGCCAGTGGGCCGACCTGCCGCTCGAGGAGCTGGCCGCCAAGGCGGCCGAGTGGGGCTTCGACGGCCTCGAGCTGGCCTGCTGGGGTGACCATTTCGACGTCCGCGAAGCCCTCTCCGACGACGCGTACACGGACGGCCGCTGGGAGATCCTGAAGCGCCACGGGCTCCAGTGCTTCGCCATCTCGACGCACCTTGTCGGCCAGTCAGTCTGCGATCCGATCGACGAGCGCCACGCGGCGATTCTCCCGCCGCACGTCTGGGGCGACGGCGACCCCGAGGGCGTCCGCCGGCGGGCCGCCCAGGAGGTGGCCGATACGGCACGGGCGGCGGCGAGGTTCGGCGTCGGGACGGTGAACGGCTTCACCGGATCGAGCATCTGGCACCAGCTCTACTCCTTCCCGCCCAACGACTTCGCCCAGATCGATGCGGGCTACCGGGACTTCGCCGATCGCTGGAATCCGATCATGGACGTCTTCGACGCGGAGGGCGTGCGGTTCGGCCTGGAGGTCCACCCGACCGAGATCGCCTACGACTTCGTGACCACGCGGAAGGCGCTCGAGGCGATCGACCACCGCGAGGCGTTCGGGATCAACTTCGACCCAAGCCACTTCGCCCATCAGTTCCTCGACTCGGCGGCGTTCGTCCAGGAGTTCGCCGACCGCATCTACCACGTGCACGTGAAGGACTCGCGCAGGAGGCTCGACGGCCGGTCGAGCATCCTCGGCGGGCATCTGAACTTCGGCGAGGTCGGCCGCGGCTGGGACTTCGTGTCGCCCGGTCACGGGGACGTCGACTTCGAGGACGTGTTCCGGGCGCTCAACAGGATCGGCTACGAGGGGCCGCTCTCGGTCGAATGGGAGGACGCCGGCATGGATCGCGACTGGGGCGCGCCCGACGCCCTTCAGTTCGTCCGGCGCACCGACTTCGCCCCGTCGGCCGTCGCCTTCGACGCCGCCTACGCGAGGGAGGAGCGATGAGCGCGGAGAAGCAGGTCGGTTTCGTGACGATGGGTGCCGCCGCCGGCGGGGCCGACCTTCGGCCGATCGGCGTCGGCCTGCTCGGCTACGCCTTCATGGGCAAGGCGCATTCGAACGGCTACCGAACGCTCGCGTACATGACGTGGCCGCCACCCCTCCTGCCACGACTGGTGGCCGTCGCCGGGCGGAACGAGGAGGCGGTGGCCGAGGCCGCCCACCGGTACGGGTTCGAGGCGTACGTGACCGACTGGCGCGAGCTCGTGGCCATGGACGAGATCGAGCTCTTCGACAACGCCGGCCCGAACAACCTCCACGCCGAGCCGACGATCGCGGCCGCCGAGGCGGGCAAGCACGTCGTCTGCGAGAAGCCGCTCGCCCGCACGGCCGACGAGAGCTACGACGTCTGGCAGCGGGTCGCCGCGACCGGTGTGAAGCACATGTGCGCCTTCAACTACCGCTTCGTCCCGGCGGTCAGGCTCGCGCGCGAGATGATCGAGGCGGGCGAGCTCGGCGAGATCTACCACTTCCGCGGGCGCTACCTGCAGGAATGGGGCGACATCGACGACGATGTCTGGCGCTTCCAGCTCGACGCCGCCGGCTCGGGCGCGCTCGGGGACCTCGGCGCCCACGTGATCGACCTCGCGCGCTACCTCGTCGGCGAGATCGAGTCGGTGAGCGGAGCGACGAGGACGTTCAAGGAGGGACGCGACGTCGACGACGCGTTCGAGGCGGTTGTCGAATTCGAGGGCGGCGCGCTCGGCACGCTCGAGGCCTCACGCTTCTGCCCGGGCCGCAAGAACGCCTTCGCGTGGGAGATCAACGGCTCGAAGGGCTCGATCGCCTTCGACCTCGAGCGGCTCAACGAGCTCCAGGTCCATCTGCTGGACTCGAAGCCCGGCGAGCGCGCTCAGGGGTTCCGGACGGTGCTCGTCTCCGAGGCCGACCATCCCTTCTGGGAGCACTGGTGGCCCCACGGCCACATCATCGGCTGGGAGCACACCTTCGTGCACGAGCTGCACCACTTCCTCCGCGCGATCGCCGAGGACGGCGACGTCGGCCCGCACGGGGCGACGTTCGAGGACGGCTATCGCGCCGCCGAGGTCTGCGACGCAATCGTTCGCTCCGGCGATTCGGGCACACGCGAACGGGTGGCGTATCGCTGAGCGAGCGCGGCACGACGCGCGGCCGCCG
>Ga0210115_1000206_pt1 | contig 16496 bp, 15 predicted proteins | sample MayberryNW_TuleB_2_FD_185526 | JGI IMG/M metagenome (GOLD analysis project Ga0210115, IMG submission 185526) | Wetland microbial communities from San Francisco Bay, California, USA, that impact long-term carbon sequestration - MayberryNW_TuleB_D2... | ecosystem: Environmental > Aquatic > Marine... | reverse complement strand
CCCTCCTGGGGCACTTCGGCCATGCGGCCAGGATAGTCGAGGCAACTGGCGTACCGTTTGCGCATGGCACCGACCCGGCGCGTGGCGCTCGTCTCCGTCCTCGCCGCGATCGTGCTGATCGTCGTGAAGCTCGCGGCCGGGATCGCGTCCGGGTCGCTGGGCCTGATCTCGGAGGCCGCCCACTCGGGAACCGACCTCGCTGCCGCCCTCCTCACCTTCTTCGCCCTCGGAGTCGCGGTTCGGCCCGCCGACCCGGGCCACCAGTACGGGCACGGAAAGGCGGAGCACCTCGCCGCCCTGGCGGAGGCGGCGTTCCTCGTCGTCGTCAGCGTCCTGATCGTCGTCACCGCCCTCCTGCGCCTCGCGAACGGCGGGCACGAGGTGGACGCGACGTGGTGGACGTTCGCGGTCGTCGGCGCCGTGATCGCGATCGACGCGAGCCGGGCCACGATCCTCTGGCGGGCCGGGCGTCGCTACCGGAGCCCGGCGCTCGCCGCCAGCTCGTTCCACTTCGCGAGCGACCTGGGCGGATCCCTCGCGGTGCTCGGCGGGCTGATCGCGGCCCGCGCCGGATACCCCGGCGGGGACGCCGTCGCCGCCATCTTCGTCGCCGTGCTCGTGACGGCCGCCGCCGGGCGCCTCATCCGTCAGAACGTCGACGTCCTCATGGACCGGGCGCCCGCCGGCGCGGCCGAGGCGATCGAGGCCGCGATCGCCGGCGTCGAGCCGCCCGTGGAGCTGCGCCGGGTCCGTCTGCGCCAGGCGGCCGGGAGCAACTTCGCCGACATCGTGATCGGCGTCCCCCCCGCGTCGGCCGTCGAGCAGGGACATGCGGCCGCGGATGCCGTCGAGGACGCGGTCGAGCGGGCGCTCCCGGGCACCGACGTCGTCGTCCACGTGGAGCCGGGGTCGTCCGACGCCGCGCTCGGCGAGCGGGCGCTGGCCGCGGCGCTCCGAGTGCGCGGCGTGCGGGAGATCCACAACGTCGATCTCCTGCGCGCGGGCGACCGGAAGGAGCTCTCGCTCCACCTGAAGCTCCCGGGCGTCATGCCGCTCGGCGAGGCGCACGACGTCGCCTCGCGGGTCGAGGCCGCCATCCGGGCGGAGCTCCCCGAGGTGGATGCCGTGCACACGCACCTCGAGCCGCTCGGCATCGAGACGGACGCGCGGCCGGTGGCGGCCGACGCGTCCGGCCACGAGCGCGAGGCGGTCGCCACCGTCGTCCGCGAGGCGACCGGGCGGCCGCCGCGGGAGCTGCGCCTCTACCGGACGGAGGACGGACTCGTCGTCTTCCTCACGCTCGCGGTGCAGCCGGACGAGGAGCTGGCGCGCGCCCACGCGTACGCGAGCGAGATCGAGCGGCGGCTCCGGGACGCGCAGCCGGGCATCGCCGAGGTGATCGTCCACACGGAGCCCTAGCCGCGGAGCTCGGCGGAGCGACGGACTAGAGTTCGGCCGATGCGCCGCCGCCGGGAACCCGAGAGCCGCTATGCCGCCGACAACCGCGTCGCCCCGAACCCGTGGGCGTTCGTCGCGGTCGCGCTCGTCGCCGGTCTCCTGGTCGGGCTCGTGCTGCTCTTCTGGCTCGTCTAGCGGGCCCTACGGGACAAGCCGCAGGCGGGTCTCGCCCCCGGTCACCTCGACGACCCGCTCGCTGCGGTCGCCGTTCGGCCAGCCCTCGCCGAGCGAGGCGTCGAGCTTCTCGCGCAGCTCGCCCGAGGCCGCGAGCTCCTCGACGATGTCCGCCCCGCCGACGAGCTCGCCGCGGACGAACACCTGCGGGATGGTCGGCCAGTTCGAGAGCGCCGAGAGCTCCTGCCGGATGGCGGGGTCGGGCAGCACGTCGACGGCGGTCACGGACGCGCCGGCCGAGCGCAGCGCATCCAGCGCGCGGGCCGAGTTGCCGCACAGCACCTGCTGGGGCGTGCCCTTCATGAAGAGGACGACGTCCTCGGACTCGATCGTGCTCCTGATCCTGTCGCTCAGCTCGGTCATGACCCTCCTCGGGTGGAGATTCGCAGCTCGTGGATGGTGCCGTCGGCGAGCGGCTCCGCGAGCGCGTCGTACACCAGGCGGTGCTGCTCGACGAGCGGGAGCCCGTCGAACCGGTCGCTCGCGACCCGCACCTGGAAGTGGTCGCCGCCGCCCGTCCGGTCCTCGACGCGGAGCTCGGCCGCGTCCGGAAACGCCTGCCGCAACAGGTCTTCGAGTCGGGCGGTCATCGCGCCCGACGGTAGCAGCCGGTCCGCGGTCCGCGAGCCCGAACTAGCGGTCGGCGTCGGCTTCGACGTCCGGATCGATCTCGTCGGCGCGCCGCGCGTGTTCCTCGGCGGCCTCGCGCTCGCGGCGCGCGCGGTCGGCCTCCTCGGCCGCGAACCGCTCGCGCTGCTCGGCCGACTCGGCCCGCTGCTCGGACTCGTGCCGAAGCTCGGTCGCCTCGACCCGCTTGCCCTCGAGCCGGCGCTCGCGGGCGCTCCGCCCGCCGACGACGATGATCCCGACGAGGAGCAGCACGCCGAGGATGATCAGGAGCCAGATCCACCAGTCCATGGTGGCGCTCTTCCCGAGGTGTCCGGCCGGGAAACACCAGGCCCTCTCTACAGTGGCCCGATGGCCGAACGCGCGCACCCGGCGCCGCCCCGCCAGGACTACCGCGTCACGCTCGCCGTGCTCACGTTCGCCGGGATCGCGTTCGCGCTCCAGCAGACGCTGATCATTCCAGCGCTGCCCGTTCTCCAGCAGGAGCTCGACACGTCCACCGCGTGGGCCACCTGGCTCCTGACGGGATTTCTCCTTTCGGCCTCGGTGCTCACGCCGCTGCTCGGGAAGCTGGGAGACCAGCACGGGAAGGAGCGGCTGCTCCTCGTCTCGCTCGGGATCTTCCTCGCCGGCAGCGTCGGGGCGATCTTCGCGCCGAACATCTGGGTGCTGATCCTCTGCCGGGTCGTCCAGGGCGCGGGCGGCGCGGTCTTCCCGCTCTCGTTCGCGATCATCAAGGACGAGTTCCCGGACGACAAGGTCGGCATCGGCGTCGGCGTCGTGTCGGCGGTGTTCGCGGTCGGCGGCGGTCTCGGGCTCGTGCTCTCGGGGGTGATCGTCGACAACGCCTCGTGGCGCTGGCTCTTCGTGCTCGGGGCGGTCGCGGTCGCGGGGGCGATGGTGCTCGTGCGCGCGTTCGTCCCCGAGTCGCCGATCAAGACGCCGTCCCGGCTCGACCTGCCCGGCGCCCTGCTCCTCTCGGGCGGGCTGCTCTCGCTGCTCCTCGCGCTGACCGAGGGGGAGCGCTGGGGCTGGACCTCCCCCGCCATCCTCGGGCTCTTCTCGCTCGCCGCGCTCCTGCTGCTCGTCTGGATCCGGGTCGAGCTGGCCGTCCCCGAGCCGATGGTCGACATGCGCATGCTCGCGCACCGCCCGGTCTTCGTCGCGAACCTCACCGCGCTCCTGGCCGGCTTCGCGCTCTTCTCCTCGTTCGTGCTCGTGCCCAACCTCGTGCAGCTGCCGAGCGGGCTGCCGCCCGAGCTCGCCGGGCTCGCCGACTACGGGTTCGGGGCGAGCGCGACGCAGACGGGCCTGTACCTGCTCCCCGGCGCGCTCGCGGGCTTCGTCACCGGGCCGATCGCGGGGATCATGGCGCGCCGGTACGGCGTGCGCTGGCCGCTCTCGCTCGGGATGGCGCTGGCCGCGCTCGGACTCGCGCTCCTGGCCGAGTGGCATTCCGAGCCGTGGCAGGTCGCGGCGGCGATGCTCGTCCTGGGCGCCGGGATCCCGTTCACGTTCGCCGCCATGGCGAAGGCGATCGTCGACTCGGTGCGCCCGAGCGAGACAGGCGTCGCCACGGGGATCAACACCGTCATGCGGACGGTGGGCGGCGTGGTGGGCGGCCAGATCGGCGCGGCCATCCTCGTTGCGAGTGCGATCGGGCGAACCGGCGTGCCGGCGGAATCCGGGTTCACGACCGCCTTCTGGGTCGGCGCCGTGGCCGCTCTCGCCGCCGCCGTGGCGGCCCTCGCGGTGACGCCGTGGCGGCGGGCGCGGGCGCCCCGCCTGGCAGAGCTGCCGGAGTAAGCTCCGCCGGGCATGGCCGATCCCCCCGGCGTCGAGGCGCAGCTCGCCCAGTACCGTGCGATGCGCCGTGAGCTCGAGCAGGCGATCCTGCCGCTCGCGGGCTCGATCGACGGGCGCAGGTTCTCGCTCCAGGCCTCGCTCCACGGGCTCGCCTTCGAGACCGGCGGCTACGTCGTGCTGGAGTCCGAGGACGGCGGTGGACGGCGCTTCGGGCAGGTCCTCGCCCTCTCTGACACGCGGGTGGACGGGCCCGAGACGACCGGCGACGGGCTGCGGACGCGGATCACGCTACGGGCGGCCGTGGGCGAGGGCGTGGTGCTCGCCGGCGACCCGGGCCCCTTTCACGACGCGCTCGCGCGGCAGGCGACGCCCGAGGAGATCGCCTCCTACCTCGAGGACGTCGCTCCGAAGCGGGCCAGGCTCGCCGTCGGGGACGTCCTCCTGGCCCCGGGCGTGCCGCTCTCGCTCGATGCGGGCGGCTTCGACCGGCACACGTTCCTCTGCGGGCAGTCGGGCTCGGGCAAGACCTACGGCCTCGGCGTCCTGCTCGAGCGGCTGCTGCAGGAGACCGAGCTCCGGATCGTCATCCTCGACCCGAACTCGGACTTCGTCCGGCTCGGGGAGATCCGCGAGGGCGTCGACCCGGCGCTCGCGCGCCGGCACGAGCGGGTCGCGGGCGGGGTCGTCCCCCGGCGGGCCGAGGGCGCGGGCAGGCTCGCGCTCGGGCTGGCCGACCTGGACGCGGCCACCCAGGCGGCGATGCTCCGCCTCGACCCGATTGCCGACCGCGAGGAGTACGCGGCCCTCGCCGACGTCGTCGAGCGCTTCCGGCCGGGCGAGCTCACGGAGCTCACGGAGGAGCGGCTCGGCCAGCGCGTGCGGAACCTCGGCGTCCACCGCTGGGGCATCTGGTCGCGCGGGGAAGCAGGCTCCGTCGTCACGGAGGCGCTCGAGGGCGACGCGCGCTGCCTCGTCGTCGACCTCGGCTCGCTCGGAAGCCGCGAGGAGCAGGCCCTCGCGGCGACGGCCGTCCTCACCGGGCTCTGGGGGGAGCGCGAGCGCCGCCGGCCGGTCCTGATCGTGATCGACGAGGCACACAACGTCTGCCCCGCGGAGCCCGAGGATCCGCTGCGCGCGCTCTCCGCCGACGTGGCCGTCCGCATCGCCGCCGAGGGCCGGAAGTTCGGCCTCTACCTGCTGGTCTCGACCCAGCGGCCGCAGAAGGTCCCGGAGAACCTGCTCTCCCAGTGCGACAACCTGATCCTCATGCGGATGAACTCGCAGGCCGACCTCGCGTACGTGGCCGACGTCTTCTCGTTCGTCCCCGCCTCGCTGCTCGCGCGGGCGACGGCGTTCCGCCAGGGCGAGTGCCTCGTGGCCGGCAAGATCGCGCCGCATCCGGCCTTTCTCCGGGTTGGGGAGCGGGTGTCCGTCGAAGGCGGCGGCGACGTGCCGGCCGACTGGGCTCGGGCACGCGGCTAGAGGCCGGCGCCGGCGCCTACACTCGGAGTGTGCTGGCCGACCTCCACGAACGTCCCCTCGCCGCGCGCGCCGCGGCCTGCGCGCTCTTCCTGCTCGTCCTCTCCGCGTTCACGCTTCCGTTCGCGGTCGTGACCGCCGACCTCCGGCGGGCGGAGGGCACCGGCATCGAGTTCGCGCTCGGCACGCCGTCGTACAGCGGCCACTACGTCCACGACTCCTACAGGGGCGAGGTCGAGCGGCTCGTCGACTACGCGCAACCGGTGGCGCTCGTCGCGCTCGTGGCGATCCTCGCCGGCGTCGTGCTCGTGTGGATTCCCTGGAAGTGGGGGCCGGCCGCGGGGATCACGTTCGCGTCGCTCGGCTTCGGCGCGCTCATCTGGTTCCACCAGGCCGTGAGCTCGGCCGGAACCTTCGCCGGGACCGAGTACCGCGGCGGCTTCTGGATCTCGCTCGGGCTCGTGCTCGTCGCGGGCATCTGGAGCCTGCTGCTCTTCCTGCGGACGCCGTTCTGGTGGCGGGCCGACACGGGGCCCCGCCGGGACTACTTCGCCTCGACCGACGAGTTCTGAGGGCGGATTGCCCGGCCGGTCGCCTCGGCCACGCGGATCCGGAACGCCACCGCCGTCCGCCCGCCCGCGCTGGGGCGGCGACCCGACCCACGGCCCGCGAAGCGCGCGGCGAGAAGCGAGGTCGCCTGCGCGAGGCCGTCGCCGTCCAGCTCCTCGTACGCGCCCTGGACGATCACGCTTCGCCAGGATCCGGGCCCGGCGTACTCGTCCACCTCGAAGCAGACCTGCGGGTTCGCCCGCATCATCCGCGTCTTCTGCCCCTCGACGGTGACGACCCAGATCGCGTCTCCGTCGTAGGCGTAGATGACCGGGACGACGTACGTGAGGCCGTCGACGTGGCAGCCCACCCGGCCGACCACCGCGTCGCGCAGCAGCGCGTCGACCTCGCCGGGCGAGAGCTCCTCGATCACGGCGCCACGCTACCGCGTCGCCTGCCCGGTCCGGCGGCTTGACAACGGTACGCATTGCGCAGACGATCGGGCCCGACCAGTGGGGCCGCGCGCTCGGACGGGGCCTCGCACGGGAGCCGAGTCCCACCACAGGAGGTCTCTCCATGCACCGCATCGCCCGCCGCGCCCCCATCCGACTGCGCGTTGCGATCCTGCTCGCGCTCGTCGCGTCGATCGCCACGTTCGGCGCGTCGCCCGTCAGGGCGGAGCCCGAGCCCGCGCCCGAGCCGGCCGTCCCGACCTTCGTGAACGGCCTCGCGCAGGCCGTGTTCCCGACCGGCTCCGCGAACTGGGTCAACCACGAGCTCTGGGTCGAGACCGAGGTCGACAGCGACTTCGACGGCAAGCCCGACCGGATCCACGTCGATGTCTCGCGCGTGCGCGAAACCGACACCGAAGGCCTCAAGGTTCCCGTGATCATGGAGGCGAGCCCCTACTACGCGGGCAACTCGAACGTGGTCAACTGGGCGGTCGACCACGAGCTCGGCTTCCCGCCGGCGACGCGTCCCGTCCGCTCGCCGATGGTCTTCAACACGAGCCCGACCATCTCGACGAGCTTCGAGTCGACGTGGGTGCCGCGCGGGTTCGCGGTCCTGCATGTCGAGGGGCTCGGGAGCGGGCTCTCCGAGGGCTGCCCGACCTCCGGCGGCCGCAACGAGACGCTCGGGCCGAAGGCCGTCGTCGACTGGCTGAACGGCCGGGCGAAGGGCTACACGTCGGCGACCGGCACCACCGAGGTTTCCGCCTACTGGACGACCGGCAAGGTCGGGATGATCGGCACGTCGTACAACGGCACGCTCCCCGAGGGCGTGGCGACGACGGGCGTCGAGGGCCTCGAGGCCATCGTCCCGATCTCGGCGATCTCCAACTGGTACGACTACTACCGCGCGAACGGCGCGGTCCGCGCGCCCGGGGGCTTCCAGGGCGAGGACCTCGACGTCCTCGAGGAGTACGTCTACACGCGCGCCGACCAGCAGATCTGCCGGCCCGTGATCGCCGACACGGTCGTGAAGCAGGACCGCGTGACCGGCGACTCGAGCCCGTTCTGGGAGGAGCGGAACTACATGAACGACGTGGACAACGTCCACGCGGCCACCCTCCTCGCGCACGGCAACAACGACTTCAACGTGATGACGAAGAACGCCGCGCAGTTCTACGAGGCGCTCAAGGCAAACGGCGTCCCGCACCAGTTCTACTTCCACCAGGGCGGCCACGGCGGCTCGCCGCCCGACGTGATGCTGAACCGTTGGTTCACGCGCTACCTCTACGGCGTCCAGAACGGCGTCGAGGCGCTGCCGAAGTCCTGGGTCGTCCGGGAGGCGGACCAGTGCCCGCCGCGCACGGCGACCGTCGTCGGCGACCAGTCGAACGTCTCGCTGCTCACGGTGGCGAGCACGGCGCAGCTCGACATCGGCTTCACGCTCACGATTCCGCAGACGAACGCGAGCGGGACGATCACGAACACGACGCGGCTGATCACCGCCGTGCCCGACGCGACGCACGTGCAGCTCGCGACCCCGGTCGCGACGGCGGCGGGGCAGCGGGTCGTTAACGGCGCGACCGTCAGCCTCGTCTGCGGCACGGCGAATCCGACTCCCTACCCCGAGTGGCCCGACCCGGCCATGGCGCCCGCCGAGCTCAACCTCGCGGGCGGCGCTCCCGGCATCGGAGCGCTCACGTTCCAGTCGGTGGCGGACGCGCAGGAGACGCTCGTCGACAACGCGACCCTGACGTCGGCCTCGCTCGTGAACGCGGCCACGTCGCCGAGCCGGCTTGCGTTCAGGACGGCGCCGCTCACCGCGCCCGTGCGGATCAGCGGGACGCCCGCGATCTCGCTCCGGATGGCCTTCTCGAAGCCGAGGGCCAACCTGTCGGCGTGGCTCGTCTCGTACCCGGCGACCGGGAACGGGACGATCCTCAGCCGCGGCTGGATCGACCCGGAGAACCGCCACGACCCGGCCGTGACCGAGCCGGTCGAGCCGGGGACGATGTACCGGCTCGACTTCGACTTCCAGCCGAAGGACGTGGTCGTCGCCGCCGGCCGCCGGCTGGGCATCGTGATCGTCTCGAGCGACCGTGACCACTCGATCCGCCCGGCCGCGGGCACCGAGCTCACGCTCGACGTCGACGCGAGCCACGTGACGCTGCCGATCGTCGGCGGCGCCCGGGCGCTCGGCCTCGCGACCGGCGTCGTGGAGCCCGCGGTCGCCTACACGCTCGACCCGGCCTCGCCGACCGGCGAGAACGGCTGGTACACGGGCGACGTCGCCCTCGCGTGGCAGGTGACCGACGGCGGCGCCGCGCTTACCACGACGGGCTGCGCCGACGAGACCTTCGACACGGACGGCGTCTTCGACCGCTCGTGCACGGTGTCGAACGTCGTCGGCTCGGCCGGCCCCGTCTCGGTCACCGTCAAGCGGGACGCGACCGCTCCGACCGTCCAGGTCACCGGCGTCGACGACGGCGCCGTGTACGTCCTCGGGACGGAGCCCCCGCCCGGCTGCGAGACGACCGACTCGACGAGCGGCGTCGAGACACCCGCCTCCCTCGCCGTGACGGGCGGGCCGACGGTCGGCTTCTTCACCGCCTCGTGCGACGGCGCGGCCGATCGCGCCGGCAACGAGGCCTCCGCCGCCGCCACGTACCAGGTCGTCTACGACTGGAGCGGACTCGGCCCGCCCCTCGGTCCGGGCGTGACGACCCGGAACGGCGGCTCGGCCGTCCCGGTCAAGTTCGACCTGGCCGGGTTCCAGGGGCTCGACATCTTCGTCCCCGGCTCGCCCTCGTTCCAGCGCACCGATTGCGCGACGGGCGCTCCCGTCGGCCTGCCCGCCGCCACGTCCTCGACGGAGCCGCTCTTCTACGAGGACGGGCAGTACGTGTACGTCTGGAAGACGCCGAAGGGCCTCGCGGGCGCGTGCGGCGAGCTGCGGCTCGCGCTCGTGGACGGGACCGTGCACACGGCCGCGTTCGCCTTCACGAAGTAGACGAGGAACAGGCCAGGGGCGGGCCCGTGCCCGCCCCTGGCTCAGCCTTCGGCGATCTTCTGGAACGCCCGCCAGTTACGGACGCCGAGGTGCAGATGGTCGACCCCGGACGCGGCGCCGGAGAACCCGATCACGTCGCCCTGCTTGAGCTGCGCGCCGGCCGTCGTTCCCGGCGGGAACTTTGAAAGGTGCGCGTAGTAGAACTCGTTGTCGGCCGTCTCGAGGTAGCAGCGCAGGCCGCCGAAGCGCGAGCTGGGATCCGTCGAGATCGGGCCGATCTTGTCGCCCACCGTCCCGTCCGCGACGGCGAGGAGCGGCGTCCCGAACGGGAAGGCGAAGTCCCAGGCGTTGTCCGACTGCCAGTTGGTCGGCTCGACCGTGAAGGAGTGCGTCCCCTGGCCGGGACGGCCGATCAGGGCGACCTTCTTCTTCGCGGGAAAGATGAACGGCGAGGCGCTCCGCTGCTGCCGCACGAGCCGCCGGGCGAGGTAGGCGGCCGGGAGCGACTTCTCGCCGAGGAGGTACGCGCGGAGGTTGGGCCCGAACGTCGGCGTGCACGCCCTGGCGGAGAAGCCGAGGGCCTGCTTCGCCCGGACGCACGCGTCCGCCATCCCCTGGCCGAACACCCCGTCGATCCCGCCCGGCTGGAAGTCCTCCTTGAACACGTTGTGGCCGGAAAGCAGCCACTGCGCGCCGTGGATCGGGCCCTTGCCCTTGGTCTCCTTGTCGCCGTGCTGGAAGGTCCTCATCGCCGCCCCCTTGGTTCGATCCCGGCCGCCACTGTACGTCGGAGGCTAGGCGGCCGGCGGCGCGCTCCGCCGGTCGATGCAGCGGAAGCCGATGTGCCCGGTCGAGGTGTCGACCGCCTCGCCCTGTCGCGCCGCCGGCCGGTAGCGCAGGCAGTAGTTCGGCGCGCACAGGTGGGAGCCGCCCTTGATCACCCGGCGCGGGATCCGCTCGCCGGGCGGGTAGCTCTCGGGCGGGGGCGCGCAGCACGGCGCGGCGTTCCCGTCCTCGTGGGACGGCGAGAACCAGTCGGTCGTCCACTCCCAGACGTTGCCGGTCACGTCGGAGAGCCCGTAGCCGTTCGGCGGGAAGCTCCCGACCGGCGAGGTGCCCTCGTGGCCGTCGAGCCTCAGGTTCTGCCAGGGGAACTCGCCCTGCCAGGTGTTCGCCGCCGGCCGTCCGTCCGGGAAGTGCTCGTCGCCCCAGGCGAAGGGGGCGCCGTCGAGCCCGCCGCGGGCCGCGTACTCCCACTCGGCCTCGGTCGGAAGCTCCTTGCCGGCCCAGGCGGCGTACGCCTCCGCGTCCTCGAACGCCACGTGCACCACGGGATGGCGGTCGCGGCCGTTGACGGTCGTGCCCGGCCCGGCGGGCCGCTTCCAGTACGCGCCCGGCACGTACGCCCACCAGCTGCGCACGTCGTCCAGGTCGACCGGGCCCCCCGTGCCGTGGAAGACGAGCGAGCCGGGCACGAGGAGCTCGGGATCGGCGTCGGGGTAGTCGGCCGCGTCGAGCGGACGCTCGGCGACCGTCACGTACCCCGTCGCGCGGACGAAGCGGCGGAACTCCGCCGCGGTGACCGGGTGCTCGTCCATCCAGAAGCCCTCGACCGAGACCCGGTGCACGGGCCGCTCCTCGGGATAGAAGTCCTCGGAGCCCATGAGGAACTCCCCCTCCGGGATCCAGCGCATCCCGGCCGGGCCGTTTAGGGGGTCGGCGGAGGGTGCCACAGGTGAATGGTGCCGCATCGGGAGGGCCGGATGGGAAGGGCTGCTGCCGCGCCCGGACGGACGCGGCAGCAGCCCCGCTTGTTCCTACTTCAGGCGGAGACGGTAGGCCCCGCGCCCGTGTGTCGCGGCGTAGAGCAGCCGGTCGCCCGCCTGCTTCGCCGCAGCGAGCGTGAGCCCCGACACCGCCGCGGGGGGAAGCCCGTCCGCGGCCGGGGTCCAGGTCTGCGTCCCCTTGACCAGCCGGTCGACGGCGAAGTCGGTCGAGACGTAGATGTCCCCGGTGGCGACGTCGAGCACCGCGTCGTTCACGGGCTGGTCGCCGATGTCGTAGGAGATGTTCTTCCAGGTGGCCGTCCCGGCCGCCGGGTCGAAGACGACGTCGAAGACGTGTCCCGCCGGCGTGGTCGGAGCGGTCGCGTCGTACCCCGAGTACGTGACGACCGCGTGGTTCGGGTCGGTCGGGTCGGCGGACACCGACGAGACGACACGGGAGGGCTGCGCCGCCGTGTCGACCCGCGTGAACGTCACGCTCGGGGCGGCCGCGTTCGCGTTCTTCGACACGAGCACGCGGCCCGCGCCGGTCGCGGCCCAGAGCGTTCCGCCGTCCCGGCCCCGCGAGAGCGAGGTCAGGTTGCTCCCGCTCTTCGTCGTCCCGAACGCCGTGCCCGTCAGCGTGACCGTGCCGAGCGGCGGCCAGTCCGCGGCCGAGCCGCACGGGCCCGTGTAGAGCAGGTCGCTCGGGAACTCCCCGATCGCCGTGTTGCAGTGGGCCTCGAGGAACGCCCGGTCGCCGCCGGCGTTCTGCGTCCGCCAGACGCGCTGCGCCCCGACGAAGATCGTCTTCGAGACGATCGGATCGGGGATCGCGGGCGCGTAGAAGCGGATCGACTCCGGGAAGCCGACAATGAACCGGTCGCCGATCCAGAGCCACGACGTCGGGTCGTCCCGGTTGTAGTTCACGTCCATCTGCCCGCCGGTGTAGGTGTGGAAGTTGAGGTTCGGGTCCGCGGCGTCGAACCCCGAGTCGCCTCCGTCGCCCGTGAGCGGGAGGATCCAGCGCTGCGAGCCGCTGAACGACAGCGTCCCGTTGTCCTGCGTGCCCGCGAGGGCCGAGCTGTCCGGCCGGAACGGGCTGACCGAGATGCTCGTCATCTGCAGCGTCGCGAGGCCTGCGTTCATGACCCTGAGCTCGGTCGGGACCTGCTCGAGCCACCGGTGGCAGTCCGCGAGGAACGCCGCGGAGAGCCCACGGCTGTCGCACTGGCTCGACGCGTCGGCCCACGTCCCGCTCGTCCGGATCACGCCGCCGTCGGAGCCGACGAAGAACTGATCCGGGTTCCCCGGCACGAAGGCGGCCGCGTGCTGGTCCGGGTGCATCGACTCGCCGCCGACGTCCCCGGTCACGTCCGTCCAGGTCGCGCCCGCGTCCATCGACATGAGGACGGCCCGGCCGTTGCCGCGCATCCCGCCGGGCGCGGCGTAGGGCTTCAGCTCCTCGTAGTGCATGAGCCCGCCCACGACGACCATGTCGGGCCGGTCGGCGGGCGAGACGACGAACATGTCGTACACGCACTGCGAGCCGACGAGCGGGGTGTTGCAGTAGTTGTAGACGGCGAACCCGGGCGTGCCCTCCGCCGGGTTCGAGAGGCGCGTCCAGGCAGCGTTGCCCGACGCGGTCAGGGCCGCCGCAGGCTGGCCCGCGTCGTCCGTGCGGTAGACCTGCGCTCCCTGCCCGCCGCCGCTCGAGTCGGCCAGGTAGATCCGCGTCTTGCCGTTCCCCAGCCGGACGGGGGAGAACGTGAAGCGGGTCCGGTTCAGCGCGAAGATCGGCTGCCACGACCCGGCGGCGCCGCCGGCGGTCGAGCGGACGAGCCCGACGTTCGCCTGCGCGGCGTACACGGTGTTCGGGTCCCCCGGGTCGAACTGCACCTCGTTGATCGAGCCCGCCTGCGTCAGCGCGAACGTGGCGCCGCCGTCCGTGGACGCGTACACGCCCACCGGGGGCGATTCGGCCGCGACGGTTGCGGTGCTCGTCGCGTTCGAGCCGATCCCCCGGACGCCCGACCGGGTCCCGAGGAGGATGTGGCCGCGGTCGCCGGGCTCGATTGCGACCCACGCGATCGCCCGGTTGTTCGTGACCGCGAAGGAGCCGGGGACGCGCGACCAGTGCGACCCGTCGTCGGTCGACTTGTAGAGGCCGAGCCCGGCCTCGCTGTCGCCGCTCGCGTTGGCCTCGCCCGTGCCGACGTAGATCGTCCTGCCCGTCGGGTCGTTCGGGTCGACCGCGATCGAGCCGATGGCGTTCGTCGGGATGTCACCCGAGATGTGCTTCCAGGCCGGGTTCGGCGCGAGCGCGTTCTTCGTGCGCCAGAGCCCGCCGCCGGCCGCGCCGACGTAGAGCGTGCACTCCTGCGGCTTGCACTTGGGATCGACCGTCATCGCGGTCACGCGCCCGGACCACTGCGTCCCCTTGATGAAGGACTGCGTTCCGAGCCGGTCGACGTCGAGCGTCTCCGGCCCGAGGAAGTCCCACTTCGAGGAGAGCTTCGACCCTCGGGCGTCGATCGCCGCGTTGGCGCGGATTGCGCCCTGGACCTGCTCGATCGGGATCTCGGTCGCCGGATACGCGCGATCCGAGTAGAGCTCTGCGATCTCGCCCTCGGCGCCGCCCTCTTCCTCGGCCTCTTCGGCCTCCTCGCTCTCGCTCGCGCGCTCGCGCAGCATCCCGTGGACGAGCGGCGTCTCGGCGGCCCCCTCTGCACTCGTCGACCGCGCCGACCGCATCGTCCCACGCGTGAGCGGGAGGATGGCGGCGATGCCCACGAGAACGAGGAGGGCGCCGAGCCAAGCAACCTTGCGCATCGGAACCCCCTTATCGCGTGTGTCTTCCAGCGGGATGTGCGCACATCGCGGGGGTCGCGTCAACCCGGAGTGGACGCCCGTCAACGCCGTTGAGGGCAAGATGCGGTCGTGGACGGCTTTCCCCTCCCCGCCGGACGCTCGACGCTCGTCGCGGGCGCTCCGGGCTCCGGCCTTGGCCTCTGGGCCGGGGCCCCCGGCGCCGCGCTTGACGGCGACGGCGGAATCGTCGTCGCCTACCGGGTGCGCCGCGGGGCGAGTCCGGAGGACGGGGCGCAGACGGTCGTCGCCCGCTCCGACGACGGAGCGACCTGGACGGTCGTCGCGACCCTCGACAGATCCCGCTTCGGGGCCATGTCGATGGAGCGTCCGGCCGTCGTGCGTCTGGACGGCGGCCTCTGGCGGCTCTACGTCTGCTGCGCGACGCCGGGCAGCAGACACTGGTGGATCGACGCCCTCGACGCCGACGACCCGGCCGGCTTCCCTGAGGCGGACGCGCGAACGGTCTTCCCGGGCGACGAGCATGTGGGGGTGAAAGACCCGATCGTCCGCCGCGACGGCGCCCGCTGGGAGGCGTGGATCTGCTGTCACCCGCTCGACGAGCCGGACGAGGAGGACCGCATGTCGACCGCGTACGCGACGAGCGCGGACGGGCTCGAATGGCGGTGGCACGGGACGGTGTTCGGACCGCGGCCCGCGACGTGGGACGCGCGCGGAGCACGTCTGACTGCAATCCTCCCAGACGGCCGAGCCGCCTACGACGGGCGCGCGACGAAGGAAGAGAACTGGTTCGAGCGCACCGGGCTCGCGCGCCGGGCCGGCGAGCGCTTCGCGGCGCTGGACGGCCCGCCGGTGTCCCACGTCCGCTACCTCGACGTCCTGCCGCTCCCCGACGGGGGCTACCGGATCTTCTACGAGTCGCCGCTCCCCGACGCGAGCCACGAGCTGCGCACCGAACTCGTCGGCGTTTGACCTCGTTTGTTCCGCGCGCGGGCGCGCGACCCCCGCGTGGCGCCGACCTCGAGGACGTCGTGCAGCAGCCGCATCTCGGCGACCCGGTAGTCCGCCGGGGGAACCCAGGTGTAGCCGCCGTGCTCGTCCGCGAGCAGGCGAAGATGCTTGTTCGTCCAGGTGAGCTCCAGCTTGCCGCTGGGCTCCGGGGCCAGCCCGCGAGTCTAGTAAGCAGTGCTGACCGAATCCGCCCGCGACATAGACTCGGCGCCGTGGCGCGGCTCGTGACGACCGTCGTCGGCTCGTACCCTCAGCCGGACTGGCTGATCGACCGCGGTCGCCTGGGCGAGCGGCTGCCTCCGCGGGTGCGGGCGCGGGAGCTCTGGCGGGTTGCGGAGCCCTTCCTCGAGGAGGCGCAGGACGACGCGACCCGGCTCGCCGTGCGGGACATGGAGCGGGCCGGCGTCGACGTCGTCACGGACGGCGAGATGCGGCGGGAGAGCTACTCGAACCGCTTCGCCACCGCGCTCGAGGGCGTCGATCTGGACGAGCCCGGCGTCGCGCTCGACCGCACCGGCCACGAGAACCCGGTGCCGCGCGTCGTCGGGCCGGTGCGCCGCGCGCGGCCGGTCGAGGTGCGCGACGTCGAGTTTCTCCGGTCACTGACGGAGCGCCGGATCAAGATCACCGTCCCGGGCCCGTTCACGATGACGCAGCAGGCGCAAGACGACCACTACGCGAGCGACCGCGACCTCGCCCTCGCCTACGCCGAGGCGGTGAACGAGGAGCTCCACGACCTCAAGGCGGCGGGAGCCGACGTCCTCCAGATCGACGAGCCGTACCTGCAGGCCAGGCCGGAGGCCGCCCGCGAGTACGCGCTCGAGGCGATCGACCGGGCGCTCGAGGGCGTCGAGGGGGAGACCGTCCTCCACACGTGCTTCGGCTACGCCGCGATCGTCCACGACCGGCCGAGCGGCTACCCGTTCCTCGCGGAGCTCGCGGACTGCGCGGCGGACGCGCTCTCGCTCGAGGCCGCGCAGCCCGGCCTCGATCCGGAGCTCCTGCGGCCGCTCGCCGGCAAGACGATCCACCTCGGTGTGCTCGACCTCGGCTCGGAGGACGTGGAGACGCCGGAGCTCGTCGCGGAGCGGATCCGGCGCGCGCTCGAGGTCGTGGAGCCCGAGCGCCTCGTCGTCGCCCCGGACTGCGGCATGAAGTACCTCCCGCGCGCGCGGGCGTACGCGAAGCTCGCCGCCATGGTCGAGGGGGCGCGCCTCGTGGACGCCGAGCGCTAGGCGTCCACGAGCGGGAGGGGAGCCGCCTCCTTCACCGTGCGGATCGCGATGTTGCTGCGCACGTCGTCCACGCCCGGCAGCGTGAGCAGCGTGTCGAGCAGGAACC
>Ga0210115_1000205_pt1 | contig 16571 bp, 17 predicted proteins | sample MayberryNW_TuleB_2_FD_185526 | JGI IMG/M metagenome (GOLD analysis project Ga0210115, IMG submission 185526) | Wetland microbial communities from San Francisco Bay, California, USA, that impact long-term carbon sequestration - MayberryNW_TuleB_D2... | ecosystem: Environmental > Aquatic > Marine... | reverse complement strand
GCGAACGTGATGGTCGACGTGGCGAGGAGCCAGATGACCGTCAGCACCGCAAGCCGCGGCAGGAGGGCTGAGAGGCGGGCAGCCATACACAACCCATCGGCATGTGGGGGGACGAGTCAATCCCCGAACGGGGGAGGCCCGCTACTGCGAGAAGGTGATGACCGGCCCGTCGCCGGGCGTCGCGACCGGGGCGGGCGCCGCGCCCTGCCACGAGAAGGCCGTCCCTGCGAACGCCTGGAACCAGGCCTCGCTCTGCGGGTAGCCGGCGCTCGTCGGCACGTGCTGGAGGTGGAGATGCGGGCCGGTCGAATGACCGGTGGAGCCGACGAGGCCGACGGGCGTTCCGGCGGCGAGCGTCGTGCCGGGCGCGATCTGCGGCTCCATGTAGGAGAGGTGGCAGTAGAGGTACGTCGAGCCGTCGGCGAGCTGCATCGAGAAGCCGATCCCGCAGTTCGTGGTCGGGCTGGGGTAGGAGTCCATGACGATGCCGTCCGCGAGCGCGTAGAGCGGCGAGCCCTCCGGCGCGGCGATGTCGGCGGCCGGATAGTCGTGGTGCTCGGCGCCGACCGAGACGACCGCCGGGCCGCCCCCGACCGGGAAGACGTACTGCCCGGCGAACTGCGGCGAGCCGAAGCCTGCGGAACCCGCCGTGCGGGTGAAGCTGAAGGTCGTGGCCTGCTCCTCGGCCGCGCGCCGGAGATCGTCGACGAGCGAGGCCGCCTGGTCGAGCGCCTCGCGCTTGCGGGCGACGCGCGCGAGCGCGCGCTCGTGCGCGAGGACGAGCTGGGTGACCTCGGCCTCGAGCTGCTGGAACTCCGCGTCCGAGAGGCTCGGGTCGCCGGCGCGCTGCTCGGCCTCGAGCACCTCGGTGTCGAGGTCCTGCGCATCCGCCTCGGCGGCGAGCACGGCGCGCTGGGCGCGGTTGACCGCCTTGCGCGCGTCGGAGAGCCGCTTCTCGATCGAGTCGAGCCGGAACACCGCATCCGCGCCGACGTCGCCGAAGCCGACGCCCGGGCTCGAGCCGAGCGACGGGTCGAACCCGCCGCCGCCCGCGAAGACCTGGGCCAGCTCGAGGACGTCCTGGACGTACCAGTCCGCGTGGTTGTACGCGAAGATCGCGCGCGGGAGATCCTCGGCCGCGCCGGCCGCGGCGAGGTAGCGCGCGGCGGCGTAGACGCCGTCGTCCGGATCCCAGGGGTTCGCGACACCGTCGCCGTCGAAGTCCCAGCCCCACCGCTCCCACGTCGAGGGCATGAACTGCATCCAGCCGAGGGCGCCCGCGGAGCTCGGCCCCATGTTGCGCCCGAAGTTCGACTCGATCTTGTTGATCGCGCCGAGCACCTCCCACGGGACGCCGTAGGCGGCCCCGGCCTCCTGCCAGAGCGAGAGGAGCTGCGCGTACGAGCGCTGCTCGGCCACGGCCGGGGGTGTCGAGAGCGCGAAGGTCACGACGACCGCGCCCGCCGCGTTCGGCACCTCTGCGCTCGGAACCGAGCTGGGGGCGGCCGAGGCAGCGCTCGCCGTCAGGGCAACGGCCGCGAGCAGGGGGGCGAAGGCGAGGCGCCGCATCCGGGGGCTACGGGGAGCTGAGCCGCAGGGACGAGGGCGGCTCCTCCTCGTGGTGGGCCTGAACGATATCCGGAGCCTCGACGGGATGAGAGGCCCCGTGACCGCCCGCGGGTTCCTCCGGCTCGGGGACGGCGTTGGCCGCGTCCTCGACCTGCTTCAGGCGCGCCGCCTGCTGCACCGCGAGCTCGAAGTCGTGCCGGTTCGTGGCCGCCGTCGCGGCCGTCTCGAAGTCCACCTTCTCGTCGAGGACGTGCTGCACGAGGTGCTGGGAGAAGCTCTGCATGTGGTGGTAGCCCCCCTCCTCGATCGCCTCGATGATGCCCTCGGTCTTGAGCGGGTCGCGGATCAGATCCGCGATGCGCGCAGTGTTCACCATCACCTCGACGGCTGCCAGCCGTCCGCCGCTCTTCGCGGGGAGAAGGCGCTGGCTGACGACGCCGCGGAGAACGCCGGCAAGGATCTGGCGGATCATCAGCTGCTTGGACGGCGGGAAGAACTCGATCATCCGGCCGACCGTCTCGGCCGCGTCGACCGTGTGCATGGTCGAGAGCACGAGGTGCCCGGACTCGGCCGCCTGGAGCGCGACCTGGGCCGTCTCCTCGTCGCGGAGCTCGCCGATCAGGATCACGTCGGGGTCCTGCCGGAGCACGCGGCGGAGCGCCTGTCGGAAGGACTCGGTGTCGAGCCCGACCTCGCGCTGGTTGACGATGCAGCCCCGGTCCTGGTGGATGATCTCGATCGGGTCCTCGATCGTCACGACGTGCTGGCGGCGGGTGCGGTTGATCTTGTCCACCATCGCCGCGAGCGTCGTCGACTTGCCCGAGCCGGTCGCACCGGTCACGAGGACGAGGCCGCGGTGCTCGTCGGCGAGCGTCTCGACGCCGTGCGGGAGCCCGAGCTCCTCGAACGTCGGCACCTCGGCGGGAACGTGCCGGAACGCGAAGGAGATGGATCCGCGCTGCCGGAACCCGTTCACGCGGAACCGGCCGAGCCCCTCGGCGGCGTATGCCGTGTCGAGGTCGCCCGTCTCCTGGAACTGCTGCAGCTTCATCGGAGTGCCGTCCGTGATGAGGGCGAGGACGGACTCGAGGTCCGGGTCAGTCACGGGCCGCTCGCCGACCGGCGTGAGCTCGCCGTCGATCCGCGCCATCGGCGGCGCGCCGACCTTCAGATGCAGGTCGCTGCCGCCGTGCTCGATCGCGGCACCGAGGTACGCGTTGAGGTCCATGGCCTCTCCGCGTATCGGCGCAGCGCCCGCGGGTCTTGAATCTCCACGTGGCTAGAATGCGCCACCCCGGGGGAGTTCCCGAGTGGCCAAAGGGGACCGGCTGTAAACCGGTTGGCTCCGCCTTCAGAGGTTCGAATCCTCTCTCCCCCATCTCCCGGCGGCTAGGTGATCGGGCCGCCCTCCGCCATCCACCAGCGGAGAAGCGCCCGGTAGTTCGGCCCGTACGCGTGGGCGTAGATCCCGAGATCCTTGGAGGTCCACTCGAGGTGCGCCCGGTCATGCTGCTGGTAGCAGACGACGTGGCCGCCCGAGTCGCTGAACTGCGTTCGCCCGATCGGGTCGTGGCCGGCCCGACCGACCCCGGCCCACTCCTCAACTGCGGGCAGAACGCGCCCTTCGCAGGAGCCGACGAACGCGATCCGCTCGTGCTCGCCCGGCACGGGAAGTCCGATGGCGCCCAGCCGTCGCGCCAGGTACGAGGTCATGAAGGGGTTGCTCACGGCCTCGCTGAAGCGGGCGAACTCGACCCCTCGCCCCGGCCGGCACACGACGCTCGCGTCGAAGTCCGGAGTCGGCGCCTCCGCCGCGCGGCAGCGCGCCCGGAAGGTTTCCGGGATCGAGGCCAGCAGCGCCGGGGGCGCCTTCTCGACGACGGTGGAGACAACCGTCCTCGTCTCGACCTCGGCCGCGGCGATCGACCCGGGAACCTCGTCCGTCATGAGCGTCCCGGCCCAGACGCCGAGCGCGGCGAGCCCGGCGCCCGCGAGCGCCAGGGCCGCGACGCGGAGGCGCCGGCGCCCCGGCCCGCCGCGGCGCAGACGCCGCGGGAGGACGACCGTCGCTGCCCCGCGCGCCTCCGGCTCGAGCGCGAGGCGAAGCGCCTCGACGAACTCGAGACACGACGAGAAGCGCCGCGCGGGGTCCTTGGCGAGCGCGCGCGCCAGAACCCCGTCGACCCCCGCTGGGAGCTCCGGGCGCAGCTCGCCGGCCGCCGGAGGGTCCTCCTTCATGTGCGCCCAGAGCACGGCGGCGTCGTTGTCCCGCGGGAACGGGACGCGCCCGGTCAGGCACTCGAAGGCCACGCACCCGAGCGCGTACTGGTCGGCGGCCCCGTCCACGCTCCGCCCCTCGATCTGCTCGGGGGCGACATAGGCGATCGTCCCGAGCAGGTCGCCGGTCGGCGTCGCCGACCGTTCCGGGACCAGGTGCTTCGTGAGCCCGAAGTCCGTGACGTAGGCGATCTCGGGCGCCCCCTCGGCCGGGCCCGCATCGAGCATGACGTTCGCCGGCTTCACATCGCGATGGACGAGCCCGCGGGCGTGGGCGGCGTCCAGGCCGCTCGCGACCTGGGCGAGGATCGCGACCGCACGGGCCGGCTCGAGCGGGCCCTGCGAGAGCGGGACGTTGAGATCGCCGCCCGGGACGTAGCGCAGGACGATGAAGAGGTCGTCGCCCCACGCACCGGCGTCGTGGATCGTGATCACGTTGGGGTGATTGATCCCTGCGGCGAGCGCCGACTCGCGGACGAAGCGCTCGCGGAACGCCTCGTCCTGGGCCACCTCCGCGTTCAGGATCTTGAGGGCGACGCGGATCCCCAGGCGCGGCCCCTCGGCGCGGTAGACCGTTGCCGATCCGCCGCGACCGAGCAGGGCCTCGATCCGGTAGCCCGCGAAGTCGGTACCGATGCGTGGGGGGATCGAGACGTCGTACCACCGGGGCCGCCCGGAGTCAAAGCCTCCTGCCGACCGGAGTATCGTGAGCGCATGTCCGCCTCCCCTGCGGACCGCGACCTTGGGCCCGGCGCACGGGTTGGGCCCTACGTCGTCGAGGAGGAGCTCGGCCGCGGCGCGGCGACGACGGTCGTCCGCGCCAGGGGGCCCGGCGGACGCGAGGTCGCCGTCAAGGTGCTCGACCCGGATCCGGACCCGGTGCTCCGGCAACGCTTCGCCCGGGAGAGCTCGGTCGCCCGCTCGCTCGACCATCCGTACCTCGTCCCGGTTCTCGACCACGGCCTGCACCACGGGCGCGAGTACCTCGTCACGCCGTTCGCGACGGACGGCACCCTCGCCGCCAGACTCGAGCGAGCGCCGCTCGAGACGGACGAGCTGGTCGACGTCGTCCGGCGGCTCGGCGGGGCGATCGACGTGCTCCACCGCGCCGGCGTGCTGCACCGGGACGTGAAGCCGGCCAATGTCCTCATGGGGCCGTCCGGCGCGGCGCTCACGGACTTCGGCGTCGCTCGCGGGCTCGAGCACACCGTGCTGACCCGAGTCGGTTCCCTGGTCGGGACGGCCGACTACCTCGCGCCCGAGGCGATCCGGGGCGAGGAGATCGGGCCGCCCGCCGACGTCTACGGCCTCGGCTGCCTCGCCTTCGCGTGCACCACCGGGACGCCGCCCTTCGCCGGCAGACGCTCGGTCCTCTCCGTCTGCCGCGCCCATCTGACCGAGGTCCCGCCGAATCCGCGTGCGCTCCGCCCCTCGCTCCGGGAGCCGCTGGCCGCCGCCCTGCTCACCGCGCTCGCCAAGGAGCCCGCCGACCGGCCGGGAACCGGGACCGCCTACGCGCTACTGCTACGAGCCGCCGCGCGCGGCGCGTAGCTCCTCGACCAGCTCGGACGCGATCGCCGCGATCCGCTCGCCCGCCTCGGCGATGCGGACGGCGGCGGCCTCGATTCGCTCCACGGCGTCGGGGCCGACCTCGCGCGCGGCGACGCCGTCGTCGCCGACGAAGAAGCTGAGCGGCTTCCCGGTCGCCTGCGCGACAAGGCCGAGGACCTGAAGGTCCGGCGTGGTCGCGCCGCGTTCCCACCGGGAGACGGTGATCGGCTCGACGGACACCTCGGCGGCGAGGTGCTTCTGCTTCCAGCCGCGCTCGTCCCGCGCCGCCCGGATGCGTTCGCCTACCAGCGTCTTGGCCGCCATCGGGTGAAGTGTACACGAAGCGAATAAACCCGTGGTTATGCATCATTTGACTATGCACAAAATGCATAGTACTGTCTACCCAACTTCGACGTTGGGAGGACGTGATGCAGGACAGAAGCCGCACACGCGTACGGAGACGGCGCCTCGTGAAGGCGGTGCGGACGATCGTCTGGACGACCGCCGCCGCGCTCGGGCTGGCGACGTCAGGGACTGCCGTCGCAGCACCGGCCGAGCCCGCCCGGGCCGCCGGCCTCGAAATCGTCGAGGGCCCGACCGCCTACTGGCCCTCGAGGTCGGGGGCGATCGCCTGGGTCGACGACGATCCCCAGGCGACGTTCGAGTGCAGCGTCGGCGACGCAGCGTTCGCGCCGTGCTCGTCGCCGGCCTCGCTCGCCGGAATGAACGAGGCGGCGTACGTGTTCCGCGTCCGCGCGCTGCACGAGGAGGAGGAACCGGAGGAGGAGGCGCTCGCGTGGACGGTCGACCTGACGCCGCCCGCTGCGCCGGCCTTCACGGGGGTGACGACCTCCCGGACGAGCATCGTCGTCGACTGGGCCGCCGCCTCGGACGCGAACCCCGTTCTCGGGTACGTCGCGTACCTGAACGGCGCCGCCCGCACGGGGACGATCGCCGCCCGGAGCTTCGCCTTCACGAACCTGGCCTGTGGCAGCCATGCGGTTGGTGTGGAGGCGGTGGACGCCGCCGGGAACGTGTCGCAGCGCGCGACCCTCCAGGTGAGCACCGCATGTCTCGCCCGCGCTCCGCGGTGCGTCGTCCCGAGCCTCGTCGGGCGGCGGCTCCGGCGGGCCAAGGCCCTGCTCGCGGCGGCGAACTGCCGGCTCGGGACGGTGAGTCGACGCTACTCGGTCCGCCCGAGGGGCTGGGTGCTCCGCCAGTCGAGGGGCCCCGATCTCGAGCTCCTGCTCGGGACGAAGGTCGACCTCGTCGTCAGTCGGGGGCCGCGCTCGTGACCGCAGCGCGGCAGACACGCGACGGGGGGGCGCTTCCCGCGCCCCTCCTGCTCGCGTTCCTGCTCGCGGCCGCGCTCGCTGCGATCGGGACGGGGCCCGCCCGGGCCGCGACCCCACGACCGAACGTCGTCGTGATCCTCACGGACGACCAGCGCGCGGACGGCGCCGACCGGATGCCGGTCGTCCAGAGCGCCCTCGCCGCCCACGGGGTGACGTTCACCAACGCCTTCGTCTCGAACTCCCTCTGCTGCCCGAGCCGGGCGACACTCCTGACCGGCCGGTACTCGCACACCACCCAGGTGTGGAGCAACCGGCCGCCCTTCGGCGCCTGGGTCGCGTTCCGCGCGCTCGGCGCCGAGCGGCGCACGATCGCGATGACCCTTCGGGCTTCCGGCTACCGGACGGCGTATGTGGGCAAGTACCTGAACGGCTACGTTGGGACGACGGTTCCGCCGGGATGGGACGACTGGCGCGCCTTCACCTGGGGCTGGGGTTACTTCCGGTACAGGCTCAACGTGAACGGCCGGCTCGTGCGGTACGGCGACCGGCCCGACGAGTACTCGACGGACGTCCTCGGCCGGATGGCCGCGCGCTTCATCCGTGCGCGCCGTGGCTCGAGGCAGCCGTTCTTGCTCCTCTTCGCCCCGGCCGCGCCGCACAATCCGGTCGTCCCCGCGCCCCGGCACGCCGACGCCCTGCCCGATCTCGGGAACTTCGATCCACCGAGCGTCGGCGAAGACCTGTCCGACAAGCCCGCCTACATCCGGCGCTCGGCGCACCCGTCCGACTGGGTGGTCGCGGAGTTCCGCCGTCGCCAGTATCGGACGCTTCTCGCCGTAGACGAGGCCGTCGGCCGGATCGTCGCGGCCCTCCGTGCGACCCGGAAGCTCCGCGACACGGTCGTGATCTTCACGTCCGACAACGGCGTCGAGTGGGGCGAGCACGGCTTCCCTGCCGCCCGGAAGAGTGTTCCGCACGAGGGATCGATCCGAGTGCCGCTCATCGTCCGCTACGGCCGGCTGTCACGAGACCGGAGGACGGACGCGCACCTCGTGACGAACGCGGATCTCGCTCCCACGATCGGAGCGCTTGCACGCGTCGATCACCGAGCCGACGGGCGGAGCATGGTGCCGCTCCTTCAAGGCCGCGAGCCCCGCTGGCGGCGGGCGTTCCTCGTCGAGAACCAGGGAGGTGAGACCGCGTCCGCGGGGATCCCCACTTACTGCGGCGTCCGGACGGAGCACGCGCTGTACGTCGTGTACGCGACGGGGGAGCGCGAGCTGTACGACCTCGAGAACGACCCGTTCGAGCTGGAGAACGGGGCCGGGAATTCGAGCTCCGGCCAGACTGAGCGACGACTCCTCGAGCTGACGCGGCTCCTCTGCTTCCCACCGCCGCCGGGCTTCCACCCACGCCCCTTCTGCACCCTGACCGGCACGAGCGGCGACGATCGGCTCGTTGGGGGTTTGCGGGACGACTTCGTCTGTCTCGCCGGGGGCCGCGACCGCGTTTCGACCGGGGCCGGTTCGGACACGGTCGACGCCCGGGCGCGAACCGTGGGGAGCTTCGCAGCCGTTATCTTCGACCCGAAGCAACACGGGCCGGGCGGCGGGTCGATCGCCACGGGGCCCGGCGACGACCGCGTCCTCGCGCTCAACGGCCGGCTCGACCTGATCCGCTGCGGATCGGGCCGCGACCGGGTGATCGCGGACCGCTTCGACGCGGTGTCGGCGACGTGCGAGCGGGTCGTGCGCGCCCACTAGACGCGTTTGGATCGGCCAAGACTCGGTAGGCGTCAGGGGATGCCCGAGCGCACGCAACACACCGCGGGCTTCGAGGAGATCGCCGCCCAGTACGACGCCGGCCGGACGCCCCTGGCGCAATACGCGGGGTTCATCGGCGCCTACGCGGCCGTGCTCGGCGGGACGCTCGCAGCCGCCCGTGCGGCGGGCCGGCCGCTCCCCCGGCTCGGTTGGAGCGACGTCGCGCTGCTCGGGACGGCCACGCACAAGCTGAGCCGGCTCGTCTCGAAGCAGAAGGTCGCCGCGCCGATCCGCGCGCCCTTCACCGAGCTCGAGGGGCGCGCCGGTCCGTCGGAGGTGGACGAGCACCCGCGCGGGGAGGGCCTGCGCCGGGCGACGGGCGAGCTGCTCCTCTGCCCCTACTGCCTCGACCAGTGGGTGGCCGGCGGGTTCGTCGCCGGCTCGGTCTTCGCCCCGCGCGTGACCCGGCTCGTCGCCTCGCTCTTCGCGTCGGTCGCGGTTGCCGACTTCCTCCAGGTCGCCTACCGGGCGAGCCAGGAGCGCACGAACCCGCCGGCCGGCTAGGACCGGTCGACGAACGAGAAGCGGCCGAACCGGACTTTCTCGTCGCCCTCGCGGCCCTTCCGCGCGACCAGGCGCATGGTCGCGCCGACGCCTCCGGCGAGGACGAAGCCGAGCCCGACCGCGACCCCGGCCGCCACGGGCAGGTTCCGCTTCAGCTTGCCCTTGACGTCGGTCGCCTCGTGGACGCCGCGACGCAGCTCCTCGACCGCCTCCGCGAGCTCGTCGCGCTCGGCCGCCAGATCGCGGCGCACGTCCTCGGCGGATCGACCGTTACGAGCCATTGGTCTTGATCACGCCGGTCTTCCGGCGCGCCTCCTGGGTCGGCTGCTCGGTGCCGCGGGCTTCGGCCCCGGTCGTCGGGGAGGTCGCCTCGGTCGCCTGTCCGCCGCCGTTCGTCCTGATCGCGGCGGTCGTCCGCCTGGCCTCCTCGATCGCCTGCTCGGGGAGCGGCGGCGTGCCGCGCTGCAGCCGCGAGGCGGCGAGCGCGCCCAGGACCCCGGCAACGAGGAGGAGGGTGAGGAACACGATCAGGAGCGAGAGCCAGACGTCGAGGACGATCGCCAGCGCGGCCACGACGGTGGCGATCCCGACGCCGATCGCGAAGAACACGAACACGGCCGACCCGATGCCGAGCCCGATCCCGAACCCGAGGTTGGCGGCCTTCTGCTTGAGCTCGAGCGTCGCGAGCTCGACCTCGAGGCGCGCGATCGAGCTGGCGCGCTCGCTGACCGTCTTCGCGGCCTGGCCGAGCCCCATGCCGTCAGTCGAGTCGCGGGTGTGCATGGCCTCGGTAGTCGATCAGCTTTGCGAGCACGATGCCGGCGACGAGTGCGCCGCCGACGATCAAGATCGGGTTGACGCTCTTGCCGGAGCGCTTCGTGCGCGGGATCTGCGGGCCCGCCGGCGCCTCCGGGACGGGCGCCGCGCCGTCGTGTGAGTTCTTCCCGCGCGCGCGCGCGAGGATGAGGCTCGGCTTGAGCTTGCGCAGGAAGGCGGCGTCCTGCGAGAGATCGGACGCGATCGTCTCCGCGACGCCTCCGCGCGCCGCGAGGCTGCGCGAGAGCTGCTGCAGCTTGGCCGCGCCGCGTTCCACGAGCCGGTCTGCGGTGGTCACGACTTGCGTGGGGGATCCTCGCCGGTCGCGATCCTCCAGACGCCGGTCGCGGCCCGCCGCGCCGCGATTGTCGCCACGGCCGCGAACGCCGCGAACAGCCCGTTCCAGAGGAGCTTCCTCAACATCGCGGGAACCGTACCAGGGGAGCGGCGGACGGAAACACGCGGCCTGTACCGTGCCGGTGTGGAGAGCGCGACGACGCCGCGGATCGCACCGGCGACGACGGTCGGGCCCGTGCACCTGACCGTCTCCGACCTCGAGCGCTCGGTGGGCTACTGGCGCGACGCGATCGGGCTCGACATCCTCGCGCGCGCGGGAAACCAGGCGTCGCTCGGCGCCGGCAGGCGCGAGCTCTTGTCCCTGTTCGAGGAGCCCGGCGCTGCGCCCGCCACTCGGTACGCGGGCCTCTTCCACGCCGCCCTGGTGCTGCCCGCGCGGCGCGACCTGGCCGCCTGGCTCTCCCATGCCGCGCGCGACCGCGTGCCGCTCTCCGGCGCGTCCGACCACTTCGTCAGCGAGGCGCTCTACCTGAGCGACCCGGACGGGCACGGGATCGAGATCTACTGGGACCGGCCGCGCGCGCACTGGGAGGGCCAGACCCACCGGTTGACGACCCTTCCGCTCGACGTCGAGGGACTGCTCGGCGAGCTGGACGACGCGGAGAACGCACCGTGGGAGCGGATGCCCGACGCGGCGAGGGTCGGACACGTCCACCTGCAGGTCACGGCCATCCCCCCGACCGTCGCGTTCTACCGCGACGTCCTCGGCTTCGACCTCACAGCCACCTACGGCGACCAGGCGGCGTTCCTCGGCGCGGGCGGCTACCACCACCACGTCGGCGCGAACATCTGGAACTCGGGGGGCGCGCCCGCGGCGCCCGAGGGCACGGCGCGGCTGCTCCACGCGACGATCCTTCTTCCCGGCGAGGACGAGCGCGACGAGGTCGCCGCCCGCGTGGCCGACGCGGGCCAGGAGCCGCAGGAGCGCCAGGACGGCCTGCTCGTGCACGATCCGTCCGGACTCGCCCTCGTGCTCGCCGCGGCATGAGGGCAGACCTCGCCCCCGGCCACCCGTTCCCGGACCTCGCGCTGCCCGAGACGACGGGCCGCGAGCTCTCGCTCTCGAGGATCGCGTCGGGCCAGCCGCTCGTCCTTCTCTTCGTACGCGGCTGGTGGTGTCCGAAGGAGCAGGTCCGCCTGCGGAATGTCGTCGCCATGCAGGACGAGATCCAGCGCGAGTACGGCGCGATCGCCGCGGTCACCGTCGACGAGCCGTACGTGAACGGCGCCTTTCGGGCCGGAATCGGCGCCGACTTCCCCTTCCTCTCGGACGCCGACCGGGCCGTCGCGGAGGAGCTCGACCTCCTCGAGGTCACGGACGAGAAGCACCTGCCGTTCCTGCCGCTCACGTTCGTGTGCGATTCGCAGCTCGTGATCCGCGGGGTCTGGAACGGCTTCTGGTTCTGGGGCAATCCGACCCCGGACGAGCTGCGCCGGACGCTCCGCGAGATCACGCGCGACGAGCAGCCGAGCTTCGACCCGGTCGCGCTCTGGGCGGACTCCGGCTCCGGCGCTCCCGACGCGGGGATCGACGCGCCGGCGGTCTGGGTGCGCGAGGACTCGAACGGGCATGAGCTCCAGCGCGGCGTGTGGAGCGGCGAGGGGCTTCCCGAGGTCGGTGACCGCACGACGCGCTCGCCCGTCGACGGCCGCTGGTGGCGCGTGGCCGAGGTCCGCCGCGCCGGCGACCGCGTGGCGATCCACCTCCGCAAGGAGGGCGAGCCCGACGGCGACCCGCACCTCGTGCGCCACCGGATGACCGTCCCGCGCGGCGGGCTGGCTTAGGCGGAGCGATGAGAAATCCGCCGCGGGCGGTCTACACGAAGACGAGGCGAAGCAGATCTTCGCCTGCAAACGAAAAGGAGGGCACATGCCCGGAGAGATCGTCCACATCGAGATCCCAGCGGACGACACGGGAGGAGCGCGCGAGTTCTGGGGCTCGCTCTTCGGCTGGCAGTTCGAGAACTACCCGGGGCCGTCGGAGTACCACATGACGAGGCTCGCCGAGCAGCAGGGCGCGGCGATCTCGAACATGGAGCCGGGGAAGCGCGGGATGCGCGCGTACTTCGACGTCGACGACGTGAACGCGGGCGTCGCGCGCGTGCGCGAGCTCGGCGGCGAGGCGGCCGACGCGATGCCCGTCCCGAGCATGGGCTGGTTCGCGACCTGCACCGACCCCCACGGCAACGAGTTCGGCCTCTGGCAGACCGACCCGTCGGCGCCCGCGATGGAGCAGTCCGGCTAGCGGAGCGACGCGAGGAGCCGGGCGAAGCGGCGCGCCCGCAGGGCCCGCGGCAGGGGGAGGCCGCCGGCCGGCGTCAGGAGACCGCGGCCCGCGAAGCCGACCGTGCGGTCGAGCGTGGCGAGGAACTCGCGCGCAAGCGTGGGCTCGTCACGCAGCCGCCAGAGCGTCGTCCCGTTCACCCAGGCGGCGTCGCGCGCGCGGGAGACGTTCCAGAGCGCGGCGACGTCGTCGATCCGGCCGAGCGCGCGGTCGAGGAATCCGAGCAGCCCGGTCAGGTACGAACGCTTGACCCGGTCCTCGACCGCCGCGAGCCGGGCGTTCACCTGGAGGAAGTCGGCCTGCTGCGGGCCGCCCGGCAGGGGCTCGGAGCCGAGGTCGCCCCATGTCTCGACGAGCGCGACCGGGAGGTCGCGGTTGATGTGCGCGTTCATGCCGGCGAAGGCGAACTGGAGCGGGAGGATCCCGCGGCGCTCCGCGGAGTCGAAGAGCGGCCGCCAGGCGGGAGGCGGCTCGGCGGCCGCGAGCGCGTCGAAGTAGAGCCCGGCGAAGCGCACGTCGAGGCGCTCGAGGAACGCCGGGTCGGCGAAGGCGTCCGCAGCAAGGTCGGCGCGGACGTCCTCCGTGACGGCGAGGTAGAGCCGGTTGAACTGCGCGAGGCCGTGCGTTGCCGCGAGCGAGGCGTCGATCGCCCGCATCGCCGCGACGACCTCCGGGATCGACCCGGGCCGCGGATCGCCCACGAGGTGCGCGAGGTCGCTCGGCACGCGCGCCGACGATACACCGGCGGGCGCGCCTAGCCCCGGTCCTGCGACGGGCCGTACCCGCCGCCGCCCGGCGTCTCGATCCGGACGAGGTCGCCCGCGCGCAGGTGGCGGGTCGCCTTCGCGGGAAGCTCCTCGCCGTTCACGAGGTTGCGCCCGGGGGCGCCGTCCTGCCCGCCTCGCTCGCCCCGCGGTCCGCGTGCCCGCCGTTCCGTGACGAGCGAGAGCCGGCATTCCTCGAGGACGCGCAACTCGCGCACGACACCGTCGCCGCCGCGCCACTCGCCGGCGCCGCCCGAGCCAGGCCGGAGGGCCCAGCGCTCGACCCGCAGCGGATACGCGAGCTCGAGCGCCTCGACGGGCGTCGCGAGCGTGTTGGACATCGCGACGTGGACGCCGGAGGGGCCGTCCGCGCCGGGGCACGCGCCCTGCCCGCCGCCGATCGTCTCGTAGTACGTGAAGCGCTCGTTCCCGAGCGCGACGTTGTTCATCGTCCCCTGGCCCTGCGCCGGCACCGGGATCGCCTGCCCGAAGGCACGGAAGACAGCGTCCACGATCCGCGACGACGTCTCGACGTTCCCGGCGACGACGGCGCCCGGCGCTCGGGCGTTGACGAGCGAGCCTTCGGGCGCGGTGACCGTCACGGGCGCGAACGCGCCGCCCGAGGCGGGCAGGTCGGGCTCGGTCAAGCAGCGGACGACGTAGAAGCAGGCCGAGCGGGTGACGGCGAGCGGGCAGTTGAGGTTCCCGGCGTGCTGCGGCGAGGTGCCCGCGAAGTCGATGCGGATCTCGTCGCCCGCGATCTCGACGGCGCAGCGGATCGCGAGCTCGCCCCCGCCGGCGGGCTCGAGCAGGTCCTCGGCCTCGTAGCGCCCGTCAGGGAGACGCGCGATCGCAGCGCGCACGACGCGCTCGGAGTACGCGTGCAGCTCGTCCATCGCCGCCGCGACGCGCCCGGCCCCGCGGCCCTCGACGAGCTCGACCATCCGCCGCTCCGCGAGCCGGTGCGCGGCGGCCTGGGCGCGCAGGTCGCCGCGGCGCTCCTCCGGGTTGCGCGAGTTCGCGAGGAAGATCGCCACCACCTCGTCCGTGAGCCGCAGCGGCGGCAGGACGAGCCCCTCCTGCAGGAGCTCGCGCGACTCCGCCGGCAGGCTCGCCGGCTCCATCCCGCCGACGTCGGCGTGATGGGCGCGGCTGACCGCGAACCCGAGCGGCACGCGCGAGACGAGGGTCACGTCGGGCAGGTGCGTGCCGCCGGTGAACGGGTCGTTCAGGATCCAGACCTCCCCCGGCATGGGGTCGTGCGCCCGGACGGCCGCGACCGCGTCGGGCATCGCGCCGAGGTGGACGGGGATGTGCTCCGCCTGCGCGATCAACCGGCCGCGCTCGTCGAAGAGGCCCGTCGAGCAGTCGCGGCGCTCCTTCACGTTCGCGGAGAAGGCCGAGCGTACGAGCGCGGCGCCCATCTCCTCGGCGATCCCGCGGAGCGCCGCGCCGATCACCTGGAGCTCGACCTTCACCGGCGCAGCACCAGCGTCCCGTGGTCGTCGGTCTCGCCCCGCCACCCCGCCGGCACCCAGCACGTCGAGCCCTCGAGCTCGACCGTGCGCGGCCCCTCGACCTCGTACCGGTTTCTTTCGTGCAGCGAGACGGCCGGGCCGCGCCGGATCTCCGTCGTCCGGACGGCGACGAGCTCGAGCTCCCGGCCGGGGTCGGCGTGGCCGTAGCGCGCCTCGTGCGCGCGGTGGAACCGGGCGGCGAGATCGGGTCCGAGCGGAACGGTCAGCTCGAACGACTGGCCCCGGTAGCGGAGGTCGGCCTCCCCCTCCGCGGGCAGCTCGCCGGCCTCGGCGAGCGGGACGACGAGCGAGCGCACCGCGTCCCGCCGCTCGTCGCTCGCGACGAGCCCGAGCGCGGAGAGCACCCCCGCCGCCGCGGGGACGAGCACCGCCTCGATCTCGAGCTCCTCCGCGAGCGCGCACGCGTGCAGCGGCCCGGCGCCGCCGAACGCCACGAGCGCGAGCTCGCGCGGGTCGTGACCGCGCTCGACCGAGACGAGCCGGAGCGCACGGAGCATCTCGGCGTCCACGACCTCGACGACGTCCTGGGGCGGGATCCCGGCGAGCGCGCGCTCGGCCGCCTCGGGGTCGAGCCCGAGACCGCCCGGCAGCTCGTCCGGCACGCGGCCGAGGAGCAGGTTTGCGTCCGTGACCGTCGCCGGGCCCCCGCGGCCGTAGCAGGCGGGACCGGGATCGGCGCCCGCGCTCTCGGGCCCGACGCGCAGCGCACCGCCGGAGTCGCGGCGGACGACGGAGCCGCCGCCCGCGCCAACCGCGTGGACGTCCACGCTCGGCAGCCGGATCGGCACGCCGGCCACGACCCGCTCCGGAACGCGCTCGGCGCGGCCACCGCGCAGCAGGCAGACGTCCGTCGAGGTACCGCCCATGTCGAACGAGATCGCGTGCTCGAAGCCGGCGAGCCGCGCAACGAGCCCCGCGCCGACGACCCCCGCGGCCGGGCCGGAGACGAGGATCGCGGCCGGGTGCGCGGCCGCCTCCGAGATGGTCGCGACGCCGCCGGAGGAGAGCATGACGAGCGGCTCCGGCAGGCCGGCGTCGCCCGCCGCGGCCGCCAGCCGCTCGAGGTAGTCGCCCGCGACCGGCCCGAGATACGCGTCCGCGACGGTGGTGGACGCGCGCTCGTACTCCCGGAACTCGGGCGCCACCTCGTGCGAGGCGACGACGCGGACGTCCGGCCGGCGCCGGCGCAGCTCCGCGACGACCGCCCGCTCGTGCGACGGGTCGCGGAACGAGAAGAGGAGACAGACCGCGACCGCGTCGACGTCGCCCACGTCGGGAAGCGTGTCGAGCGCGAGCGGCTCGAGCTCCCCATCCGGGCCGAGGCGCCCGCGGACCCCGTGGCAGCGCTCGAGCGGAACGAGCGGCTCCGGGTGGGAGGCACACGGCCGGTAGAGATGCGCGCGGTTCTGCCGGCGCAGGTGGAGGAGGTGCTCGAAGCCCTCGTTCGCGACGAAGGCGACCCGCGCGCCGCGCCGCTCGAGCAGCGCGTTCGTCGCGACCGTGGTCCCGTGTGCGCAGCGCTCGACCCCGGCCGCGCCGACCGCGCGCGAGGCCGCGACGACCGCCTCCTCCTGGCGGGCGGCGCTTGGCACCTTGGCCGTCCGAACGCGTCCGTTCTCGAGCAACACGGCGTCCGTGAACGTCCCGCCGACGTCGATCCCGAGCACCGCCACGCCCCTACTCTGCCGCGTCCGCGCCGACACCGAAGAGTGAGCCCCAGGGCCGGCGCTACACTCCGGCCGAGCGCCCTCTTAGCTCAGTTGGTAGAGCACCTCCATGGTAAGGAGGGGGTC
>Ga0210115_1000204_pt1 | contig 16576 bp, 14 predicted proteins | sample MayberryNW_TuleB_2_FD_185526 | JGI IMG/M metagenome (GOLD analysis project Ga0210115, IMG submission 185526) | Wetland microbial communities from San Francisco Bay, California, USA, that impact long-term carbon sequestration - MayberryNW_TuleB_D2... | ecosystem: Environmental > Aquatic > Marine... | reverse complement strand
GCACGCGTGAACCTTCTGACGAACGACGTGACCGACTCGCTGATCGGGATCCCCGAGTACAAGGTCTGCGCGATCCGGATCGAGCCCGTCCGCGGGGCTCTTCGGCCCGCCGCTCGCTGACTCCCTCCGGGGACGCACCGGCACGCTCTCGACACGAAGCAGTCACCCACCCGCGCGCGTTTCGGACGTAGGCTGAGCCTCGGAAGGCGGGTGGGTTGGGACCCGAAGTTACACGCGCGTCTACCCAGTCACCTAACCCCGGGGCCGCGCCGAACTCGTCTGCTACGCGAAGACGACGACCGAGCGGGCCCGCTCGCGGCGGCGCATCGCGGCGAAGGCCTCCTCCACCTCGTCGAGCCCGATCCGGTGGGAGACGAGCCGGTCGAGCGGGAGCTTTCCCGCCAGGTACAGCTCCGCGATCCGCGGGAAGTCGAGCGCCGGCACCGCGCCGCCGTAGATCGAGCCGACGAGCGTCTTCCCGGCGTCGACGAACGCGTACACGTCGAACGACGCCCGCACGCCGGCCGCGGTCAGGCCGACCAGGACGCCGACGCCGCCGGAGCGGAGGAGCGAGGGCACTGCCTCGACCGTCTCGACGAGACCGATCGCCTCGAAGGCATAGTCCGCGCCGCCGACGACGAGCCCGGCCGCCTCTTCGGTCGAGCGGACCGCATGCGTCGCGCCGACCTCCTGCGCGAGCGCGAGCTTCTCCTCCGACACGTCGACGGCGACGATCGGGTTCGCCCCGACGAGCGCGGCCCCCATCACCACCGACAGCCCCACGCCGCCGCAGCCGACGACGACGATCGAGGCGCCCGCCTCGACCTGCGCCGTGTTCACGACCGCCCCCACCCCGGTCGTGACCGCGCAGCCGATCAGCGCTGCGACGTCCCACGGCACCTCGCGGGGAACGGGGATCGCCGCCGCCTCGGGCACCACGCTCCGCTCGGCCATCGACCCGACCGCGAGGTACGTGAAGACGTCCTCGCCCGAGCCGGGCCGCCGGAAGCGTGTCGTGCCGTCGTCCATCACGCATTGTCCAGCGCGCGTGCCGCTGCAGGCCCACGCTCGGCCGGCCAGGCAGTGGGCGCACCGGCCGCACGCATAGAACCACGAGAGGACGACGTGGTCGCCGACCTCGACGCCGCGCACGCCTTCGCCCACCGCCTCGACCACGCCCGCGCCCTCGTGGCCCATCACGACCGGCGACGGCCTCGGCCACTCGCCGTCGACCACGTGGAGATCAGAGTGGCAGACGCCGCTGGCGCCGAGGCGAACGAGGACTTCGCGGGCCCGCGGCGCCTCCAGTTCGAGCTCCTCGACCGACACGGAACCGGGCCCGTCGAAGACGGCCGCGCGTACCGCGCCGAGAGGATCCGGGCCGTTCACGGGCCGATTCTACGGCCCTCCTGGCGGATCGTCCGTTGTGGCTCGAACCGCCGCGCGTCTACGATCCGGGCATCGCAACGCAACGCGCGCACCACGACGAGCGGCGCGTCCTCTACGAGATCATCTCGACGGTCGGGTCGTCGCTCGAGCTGGAGGAGGTCCTGGAGGCGGTCGTCCGGCTGCTCTCAGATGCGAGCGCCGTCCATGCCTGCTTCGTCTACCTCGTCGAGGACGGCGGCGAGCGCCTCGTCCTCAAGGCGGCGTCGGAGCCGTACGGACGGTTCGTCGACGAGATCGCGCTCGAGCGCGGGGAGGGCCTCGCCTGGTGGGCCGCCGAGCGGCGCGAGCCCGGGTTCATCCGGGACGACGCCCTCGACGACCCGCGCTTCAAGCACGTGCCCGAGCTCGACGAGGAGCGCTTCCAGTCCCTCCTCTCGGTGCCGATGCTCGGCAAGGACGGCGACATCGTCGGCGTGATCACGCTGCACACGGAGGCGCCGCGCGAGTTCACCGAGGCGGAGATCGACTTCCTCTCGACGAGCGCCTCGCTCGTCGCCGGCGCGATCGAGAACGCGCGTCTCTACGAGGAGATGCGCAGCCGCGTGGACGAGCTCGAGCACCTGACCGAGCTGGGCGAGACGATCGCCCGCGCCGAGACGGTCGACGAGCTGCTCCCGGCCGTCTCGCAGCGCTGCGTCGGGCTCCTCCGCGCCGAGGCCTGCCACCTCTACCTGCTCGACCCGGGCTCGGAGGAGCTCGAGCTCCGGGCCTCCGCACCGCGGACCGCGACCGCCCCCGCCACGGTCGGGCTCGCCGAGCTCGGGCCGGAGCTCGCGCGAAGCGGCCGCTCCGCTTCCGTCACCGTGCCGCTCGTCGCGAACGACGAGCTGCTCGGCCTCCTGCGGGCGGACGGCACGTCGGCCGTCGACCTCGCGCGCGCGGCGGCGAACCAGACGGCCGTCGCCCTCAAGAAGATCGAGCTGATCGAGCGGCTGACGGAGAAGAACGTGATCAAGGACTTCTTCGAGCAGCTCGCGCGCGGCGCCTTGCCCCGTGACCTCGAGGGACGCGCCGCACGGCTCGACTTCGACCTGACGAGCCGGCACATCGTCCTCGTTGCCGCGCCTCCCGACGACGAGTTCGAGAAGACGCTCGCCCGCCTCGCGCCCGGGTCGCTGTTCGACCGCCGCGACGACCAGCTGCGCGCGCTCCTGCGCATCCCGAGCGGCGGCGCCCAGGCGCTCGTCGCCGCCGTCCGCAAGGCGGAGCGCGCGCCCGACACCGCCGTCGGCCTCTCGAACCCGTGCCGCGGCGCGGACAGCTTCCCGGCGGGCTTCGAGGAGGCGACCCACGCGCTCCTCGGCAGCTCGATCCTCCGCGGCGAGCAGGGCGTCATGTCCTACGACGAGCTCGGGCCCTACAAGTACCTCCTGCGCATGTCGCTCGACGGCGGCGTCCGCGACAGCCACCGCGACGCCGTCGCCCGCCTCGCCGAGTACGACCGCCAGCGCCAGACCGCGCTGCTGCGGACGCTCGAGGAGTTCCTCCGCCGGCGCGGCAACATCAGCGCCACCGCGGGCGCGCTCTACATCCACCCGAACACGCTCCGCCAGCGGCTCCGCCGGATCCAGGAGCTGACGGGCATCGACCTGCGCCGCGACGACTGGCTCATGGTCGAGATCGCCGTGAAGATCGTGAAGCTGCAGGCCGCGCTCGGGACCGGGACCGCCACGCCGGACACACGGCCGCCCGGGCGGTTGTAGGCAACGGCCATCCCCCCGCGCGGACGACCGGAGTAGGGTCCGGGCCGCACGCGACCCAAGGGAGGGAGAGATGGCCACGACCGAGGCGGGCCCGACCGTCGACGACATCCGCCGGATCGCGGACGAGCGCGGAATCGAGTTCTTCTTCGCGCAGTTCGTCGACATGTACGCGCGCCCGAGCGCCAAGCTCGTCCCCGCGCAGAACCTCGACGACCTCGTCACGGACGGCGCCGGGTTCGCGGGGTTCGCGGCGGGCGAGATCGGCCAGGTGCCGTCCGACCCGGACATCGCCGCGATCCCCGACCTCCGCTCGTTCACGCCGGTGCCGTGGGAGCCGACCGTCGCCCGGTTCGCGTGCGACATCACGGTCGAGGGCGAGGAGTGGGCCTACGATCCGCGGACGATCCTCCGCCGGCAGCTCGCAAAGGCGCGCGAGAAGGGCTTCGACTTCAAGATCGGTCTCGAGCTCGAGTACTTCCTCGTCGAGCTCATGGACGACGGCTCGATCCGCCTCGCGGACGAGCTCGACACGCTCGAGAAGCCCTGCTACGACCTGAACGGCCTCTCGCGCCACTACGAGTTCCTGACCACCGTCTCGCGCTACGTGAACGGGCTCGGCTGGGGGAACTACGCGAACGACCACGAGGACGCAAACGGCCAGTTCGAGCAGAACTTCACGTACGCGGACGCGCTCACGAGCTGCGACCGCTCGATCTTCTTCCGCTACATGGTGCACCAGCTCGCCGAGCGCTGGGGCCGGCAGGTCGGCCGGCGGCTCCTCGCGACCTTCATGCCGAAGCCGTTCTCGAACCTGACCGGCAACGGCTGCCACTTCCACATGTCCCTCTGGGACGGCGACACGAACGTCTTCCTGGACGAGGACGACGCGCGCGGCCTCGGCCTCTCCGACACGGCCTACAACTTCATCGGCGGCCTGAAGAAGCACGCGCGGGCGTACAGCGCGGTGACCGCTCCGACCGTCAACTCCTACAAGCGTCTGAAGCTGGGCTCGACCGCCTCGGGCGCAACGTGGTCGCCCGTCTGGATCTCGTACGGCTACAACAACCGGACGCAGATGCTGAGGATCCCCGGCCCCGGCCGGATCGAGGACCGCACGATCGACGGCTCCTGCAACCCCTACCTCGCCGCGGCCGTGATCCTCGCGGCGGGCCTCGACGGGGTCGAGAACGGCCTCGACGCCGGCGAGCCCAACTCGGAGAACCTCTACACGATCCCGTACGACGAGCTGCGCGCGCGCGGGCTCGAGACCCTGCCCGCGAACCTGCTCGAGGCGACGCACGAGCTGAAGGAGAACGAGGTCGTCCGCGCCGGGCTCGGGACGGGCCCGAACGGCGACTACGCCGACTACTTCATCCGGGTCAAGCGCGAGGAGTGGGACCGCTACCACGAGCAGGTCAGCCAGTGGGAGATCACCGAGTACCTGACGCGCTTCTAGCCTATGTAGAGAGTCGACATATGCCGGGCGTCAATTCTGGGCTCTTTGCTGGCTGCACTCGGACTCGGCCGGTGTAGATTCGGGACATATGTGCGGAATCGTCGGGCTCTTCGCCAAGTCGGCCGAGATCGAGGACTCGCTCGGCGCGCACCTGGCCGCGATGCTCGCCCAGATGTGCGACCGCGGCCCCGACAGCGCGGGGATCGCCGTCTACCGCGACCCCGTTCCCGACGGGCAGACGAAGCTGACGCTCTTCTCGGCGGACGCGCTCCAGGACTGGGACGCGCTCGCGGCCGAGCTGGGCATGGCCTTCGGCGGCGCGCCCGAGGCGAGCGTCCGCGCCGGCCACGCGGTCCTCGTCGTCGACGCCGAGCCGGCCGACGCGGACGCGTGGGTGCGGAAGGCCCATCCGGAGCTGCGCGTCATGAGCGCCGGGCAGGCGATCGAGATCTACAAGGAGACCGGCCGCCCGGACGAGTTCGTGCGCCGCTACGACCTGGCCGACCTGCGCGGCACGCACGCGCTCGGCCACACGCGGATGGCGACCGAGAGCCGCGTCACCACGGAGGGCTCGCACCCGTTCTCGACCGGGCACGACGTCTGCCTCGTCCACAACGGCTCGCTCTCGAACCACAACCGCCTGCGCGAACGGCTGCGCCGCGAGGGGATCGAGTTCCAGACCGAGAACGACACCGAGGTCGCGGCGGGGTACGTCGCGTGGCGCATGCGTGAGGGCGCGTCGCTCGAGGAGGCGCTCGCCGGCTGCCTCGAGGACCTGGACGGCTTCTACACGTTCCTCGTCGGGACGATCGACGGCTTCGCGGTGCTCCGCGACCCGATCGCCTGCAAGCCGGCCGTCCTCGCCGAGACGGACGGGTGGGTCGCGATGGCCTCCGAGTGGCGGGCGATCGCGGTGCTGCCCGGCGCGGCCACGGCCCGCATGTGGGAGCCGGCGCCGGCCGTCCCCTACGTCTGGGAACGCGCGAAGGTCGCATGACGGCCGGGGCCGCGGAGGCGACGGCGGTCGAGGTCGTCGACCTCGCGACGACTCCTCTCCGGGAGCTGAACCAGCGTCTGCACGACCTCGCCGGCGGGGCCGAGGGGCCGCGGCGGTGGCGCGTCGTGAACCCGAACGGCGCCCACGCGGTCGCCTGCGGGCTCGACGCGGAGGTCGAGGTCGAGATCGAGGGGCACGTCGGCTACTACTGCGCGGGCATGAACCAGCACGCGACGGTGCGCGTCCACGGGAATGCGGGGCCCGGGCTTGCCGAGAACATCATGTCCGGGCGCGTGATCGTGGACGGGAGCGCGAGCCAGTATGCGGGCGCGACGGGCCGGGGCGGCCTCGTCGTCGTGAACGGCGACGCGAGCTCCCGGTGCGGGATCTCGATGAAGGGCGTCGACATCGTCGTCCGCGGCTCGGTCGGGCACATGAGCGCGTTCATGGCGCAGCGGGGCCGCCTCGTCGTCTGCGGCGACGCCGGGGATGCGCTCGGCGACTCCCTCTACGAGGCAAGGCTCTACGTGCGGGGCGCGGTCGCGAGCCTCGGCGCCGACTGCGTGGAGAAGCCGCTCCGCGACGAGCACGCGGCCGAGCTCGCCGATCTGCTCGCCCAGGCGGGGGTCGAGGACGTCCGTCCCGGCGAGTTCCGGCGGTACGGCTCGGCCCGCCGGCTCTACACCTTCAAGGTCGACAACGCGGCGGCGTACTAGCGATGGCCGACGGCAACGGCCGCCCCTGGAACCTGCGCGAGTCGTATCTCTTCGACCGGCCCGTGATCGCCGAGATCCAGCGGGCCGCGCGGGAGGGCATCTACGACATCCGCGGCTTCGGCGCCAAGCGGAAGGTGCCGCACTTCGACGACCTCCTGCTGCTTGGCGCGAGCGTCTCCCGCTACCCGCTCGAGGGCTACCGGGAGCGCTGCGACACCGACGTCGTGCTCGGGACACGCCACGCGAAGAAGCCGCTCCACCTGAAGATCCCGATCACGATCGCCGGCATGAGCTTCGGCGCGCTCTCGGCGCCGGCGAAGGAGGCGCTCGGCCGCGGCGCGACCGAGGTCGGCACGTCGACCACGACGGGCGACGGCGGGATGACGCCCGAGGAGCGCGAGCACTCGGCCCTCCTCGTCTACCAGCTCCTCCCCTCCCGGTACGGCATGAACCCCGACGACCTGCGCAAGGCCGACGCGATCGAGGTCGTGGTCGGCCAGGGCGCGAAGCCCGGCGGGGGCGGGATGCTGCTCGGGCACAAGATCTCCGACCGCGTCGCGGCGATGCGCGACCTGCCGAAGGGGATCGACCAGCGCAGCGCCTCACGCCACCCGGACTGGACGGGCCCCGACGACCTCGAGATCAAGATCGGCGAGCTGCGCGAGATCACCGACTGGCAGAAGCCGATCTTCGTGAAGGTCGGCGCGACGCGGACGTACTACGACGTCCAGCTCGCGGTGAAGGCCGGGGCCGACGTGATCGTGGTCGACGGGATGCAGGGAGGAACCGCCGCGACGCAGGACGTCTTCATCGAGCACGTCGGGATCCCGACGCTGCCGGCCGTTCGACTGGCCGTCGACGCGCTCACCGAGCTGGACATGCACCGGAAGGTGCAGCTCGTCGTCTCCGGCGGGATCCGCACGGGCGCGGACGTCGCGAAGGCGCTCGCGCTCGGGGCCGACGCCGTCTCGATCGGCACGGCGGCGCTGGTCGCGATGGGCGACAACAGCCCCGAGTACGAGCGCGAGTACGCGAAGATCGGGAGCGCGGCCGGCTACTACGACGACTGGCAGGCCGGGCGCGACCCGGTCGGAATCTCGACCCAGGACGACGAGCTCGCGGCACGCTTCGACCCGAAGCTGGGCGGCCGGCGCATCGCGAACTACCTCCGCGTACTGACGCTCGAGACGCAGACGCTCGCGCGTGCGTGCGGCAAGTCGCATGTGCTGAACCTCGAACCCGAGGATCTCGTAGCCCTTACGATCGAGGCTGCCGCGATGGCACGCGTGCCGCTCGCGGGCACCGACTGGATCCCCGGAACGACGAACCCTCTGTGAGCTTCCTCCTTCCCTGCCCCAACTGCGGCCCGCGCGACGTGAACGAGTTCGCCTACCAGGGCGAGGTCACGACGCGGCCGAAGGAGTCGCCCACGCTCCGCGAGCTCACGTCGTACCTCTACTTCCGCCGGAACGTCGCGGGTGTGCAGCGCGAGTGGTGGTACCACCGCCACGGCTGCCAGGCCTGGTTCCAGGCCGAGCGCGACACGAGGACGAACGAGGTGCTCCTGACCGAGCTGCCGCGCGCGCCGGAGGGCGAGGGGGCGCCGGGCGCCGGAGCGACGCCCGCCGTCGGGGAGAACCCGGCCGTCTGATGCGTCTCGCCGAGCAGCCGCGGGAGCTCCTCGACCGCACGCAGCCCGTCTCGGTCCTGTTCCGCGGGAGCCCGGTGCCCGCCTTCGCGGGGGACTCGATCGGGTCGGCCCTCTACGGCGCGGGCCAGCGGGTGTTCTCGCGCTCGTTCAAGTACCACCGCCCGCGTGGGCTCCTCTGCTGCTCGGGCCACTGCGCCAACTGCATGATGACGGTGGACGGCGTGCCGAACGTCCGCGTGTGCGTCGAGCCGGTGCGCAACGGCGTGCGCGTCGAGCCGCAGAACGTCCGGGGCTCGCTGGAGAACGACCTGATGGCGGTCACCGACAAGGTCGGCGGGCCCTTCACGCCGGTCGGCTTCTACTACCGGACGATGATCCGGCCGCGCCGCCTCTGGCCGCTCTACGAGAAGTTCCTCCGCAACGCGGCCGGCCTCGGCGCGGTCGACAAGCACGCGGGCCGCACGCGCCGTTTCGACACGGAGAACCGCCAGGTCGACACGCTCGTGATCGGCGGCGGGACGGCCGGCCTCGCCGCCGCGCGCGAGGCCGCCTCGCGCGGCGAGCACGTCGTCCTCGTCGACGAGGGCCCCGAGCCCGTCGCCGGGCAGCCGTGCGAGGTGCTCGCCCCGGCACGGGCGATCGGGATCTACGAGGGGAACCTCGTGCCGGTCGACGCCGGCCCGACGCTCGTCCGCTTCCGCGCGGGCCGGATCGTCGTCGCCACGGGCGCGCTCGAGCAGCCGCTCCTCTTCCCGGGAAACGACCTCGTGGGCGTGATGCTCCCGGGCGGCGTCCGCCGGCTCGTCGACCTCTGGTCGCTTCGGCCCGGCAAGCGCGCGGTCGTCATCGCGGCCGACGAGGGCTCGCTCGGGATCGTCGACGAGCTCGCGCGCGGCGGGACCGAGGTCGCCCGCGTGGTCGACCTGCGCTCGGAGCGGCTCGGCCGGATCGTCGCACGGGGCCGGCGCGGGCACCTGGTGCGCGTCGAGCTCGACGGCGAGAGGATCGATTGCGACCTGCTCGTCGCCTCGGGGGGCCGCCAGCCCGCGTACTCGCTCCTCGCCCAGGTCGGCGCCAGGGTCGAGTACGACGCGAACCGTGGGATCTTCGTCCCGACCGACCTGCCCGAGGGAATCGAGGCGGTCGGGGCCGTGACCGGCGACGTCGGCGACGCGGCCGTGCCCGCCGCCACGTACAACGGCGCGGGGACGAAGGGGAAGTGCTTCGCGTGCATCTGCGAGGACGTGACGGACAAGGACGTCAAGCGCGCGATCGCCGAGGGCTTCGACTCGATCGAGCTGGCCAAGCGCTACACGACCGTGACGATGGGCCCGTGCCAGGGCAAGCTCTGCCACCTTCCGTCCATCCGGCTCTATGCCCGCGAGACCGAGGCGCCGGAGGCCGAGATCGGCACGACGACCGCGCGGCCGCCGTGGACGCCGGTCTCGCTCGGCGTCCTCGCCGGCCGCCCGCACGAGCCGGCCAAGCGGACGTCCATGCACCACCGGCACAAGGATCTCGGGGCCAAGGTGATGTGGACGGGCGCCTGGCGCCGGCCCCACTCGTACGGCGATCCGCCCGCCGAGGCGAAGGCCGTCCACGACTCGCTCGGCGTGATCGACGTCTCGACGCTCGGCAAGCTGATCGTCCGCGGGCCCGACGCGGCCGCCTTCCTCGAACGCCTCTACCCGAACCGCTACGGGGACATGAAGGCCGACCGGATCCGCTACGGCGTCCTCGGGACGGACGGCGGGCGGATCATGGACGACGGCACGATCGCGCGGCTCGACGAGGACACGTTCTACGTGACGACGACGTCCACCGGGGCGGACACGGTGATCGAGTGGTTCGAGTGGTGGAACGCCGTCTGGCACCTGGACGTCGACGTGACGAACGTGACCGGCGCGCTCGCGGCCGTGAACGTGGCCGGCCCGAACGCGCGTGAGCTGATGCGCCGGCTGACCGACCTCGACGTCTCGAACGAGGCGCTCTCCTACCTCGACGCGCGCCGAACACACGTGGCGGGCGCCCCGACCCTGATCCTGCGGATCGGGTTCGTGGGCGAGCTCGGCTACGAGCTGCACTTCCCCAGCCCGTTCGGCGTGCACGTCCTCGACGCGATCCTCGAGCAGGGCGCCGACCTCGGCGTCCGGCCGTTCGGCCTGGAGCCACAGCGGATCCTCCGGCTCGAGAAGCAGCACATCCTCGTCGGGCAGGACACGGACTCGGAGTCGAACGCCCTCTCGGCGAGCATGCCGTGGATCGTCAAGTGGGACAAGGACGACTTCGTCGGCAAGTGGTCGCTCGAGCAGGTGCGGGAGCGCGGCATCTACGAGCGCCTGGTCGGGTTCGAACTGGCCGACGCGATCCCCGGCGTGCCGCTCGAGGGCGGCCAGGTCGTGATCGGCGGACGGCCCGGCGGCCGCATCACGAGCGCCCGCTGGAGCCCCGAGCTCGGCCGCGTGATCGGGATGGCCTGGGTGCCGCCCGCGCTCGCCCGCGACGGCGCCGAGTTCGCGATCAAGATGAACGGCGGCGTCGAGAAGGCCCGCGTCCGGCTCTCGCCCTTCTTCGACCCCGAAGGAGGGCACCTCCGCTCGTGACGAACCTCGACTTCCTCTCGCTCGGCGCCGCGCGCGCCGCGGTCGCGCGCTCCTCGCTGCACCGGCGCCTCGAGGACGCGGGCGCCGAGTTCGCCGAGCGCGACGGGTGGCTCGTCGCCGTCCGCGTGCCCGGCGAGGAGGATCACGTGCCCGCGATCCGCGACGTGACGCACCTGCACCGCGTCCGCGAGGGCGCGGCCGGCGCCGTGATCGAGTTCCGTGCGCCCGGCCGCGAGCCCGTCGTCGTCGAGCGGCGCTGGAACGGCTCCCTCGACGAGCTCCTGGACGTCAGCGCGGGCACGGCCGCCCTGCAGATCGAGGGGCCGGGGGCGACCCAGGTGCTCGCGCGGATGACGGAGCTCGACCTGTCGGAGCTCCCCGTCGTCGGCCAGGTCGCGCACACCCGCGCCTGGGTGATCCGCGACGGCGAGGAGTCCTACCGCCTCGTGTTCGGCCAGGAGTTCGGCCACTACCTCTGGGAGGTGGCGGTCGACGCGGCCGAGCCGCTCGGCGGCGGGCCGGGAGGGACGCCGTGAAGGACGTCTTCCGCGTCCGCCGGATGTGGCGCCGCCGCGCCGAGCTCAGGCCGCGTTACGACGTCGTGATCGTCGGCGGCGGCTCGCACGGGCTCGCCACCGCGTACTACCTGGCGAAGAACCACGGGATCACGAACGTCGCCGTGCTCGAGAAGAGCTACCTCGGCTCCGGCGCGGCCGGGCGGAACACGACGATCGTCCGCGCGAACTACCGCACGCCCGAGGGCGCCGAGTTCTACAAGGCGAGCCTCAAGCTGTACGAGGGTCTCGGCGCCGACCTCGACTTCAACCTGCTCTTTTCCCAGCAGGGCCATCTGACGCTCTCGCACTCGGACCGCGGGATCATCACGGCCAACGAGCGCGCCGAGGTGAACCAGCTCCTCGGGATCGAGAGCCGCGTCGTCCTCCCGGACGAGATCGCACGGCTCTGTCCGGAGATCAACCTCTCGCAGGACGTGACGTGGCCGATCAACGGCGCGCTCTACCACCCGCCCGGCGGGATCATCCGCCACGACGCGGTCGTCTGGGGTCTCGCCCGCGGGGCCGACCGCCGGGGCGTCGAGCTGCACCCCTACACGGAGGTGACCGGCATCACGCGCGACAACGGGCGCGTGACCGGCGTCGAGACCGATCGCGGAGCCGTGGAGGCCGACGTCGTCATCTCGTGCACGGCGGGATGGTCGACGCTCGTCTGCGACCTGGCCGAGGTGCCCCTCCCGATCACGACCCACATCCTCCAGGCCTTCGTGACCGAGCCGATCAAGCCGTTCCTGGACGTGATCATCGTCTCGTCCCAGATGCACGTGTACATCTCGCAGACCGACCGCGGCGAGATCCTGATCGGCGCGGAGATCGAGCCCTACACGACGTACAAGGGGATCGGGACGTTCCCGTTCCTCGAGTACTCGGCGAAGCACGCGCTCGAGCTCTTCCCGCAGCTCGAGCAGGTCAAGGTCCTGCGCTCGTGGACGGGCCTCTGCGACCTGACGCCCGACTACAGCCCGATCCTCGGGAAAACGGAGGTCGAGGGCTTCCACATCTCCGCCGGCTGGGGGACCTACGGCTTCAAGGCCGCGCCGATCGTCGGCGTGACGCTCGCCGAGCTGGCCGCGACCGGGAGGACGCCGGCGCTCATCGAGCCGTTTGCGCTGGAGCGCTTCTACACCGACACGCTGGTTTCCGAGCTCGCCGCCGCCGCGGTGAGCCACTAAAGGAGGCGAATTGGCTACCCAGATGCCCTCGTCGCTCGAGATCGCGCAGGACGCGGAGCTCCGCCCGATCGCGGAGATCGCCGAGGAGCTCGGCCTCTCGGAGGAGGAGTTCGACCCGTACGGGCGCTACAAGGCGAAGGTCTCGCTCGCCGTGCTCGAACGCCTGGCCGACCGGCCGGACGGGAAGCTGATCGACGTCACGGCGATCACGCCCACGAAGGCCGGCGAGGGCAAGACGACCACGTCGGTCTCGCTCACACAGGGGCTCGGCGCGATCGGCAAGCACCCGGTGCTCTGTCTCCGCGAGGCCTCGCTCGGGCCCGTGTTCGGGATCAAGGGAGGAGCGGCCGGCGGCGGCTACGCGCAGGTCGTCCCGATGGAGGACATGAACCTCCACTTCACCGGCGACATCCACGCGATCGGCGCCGCGAACAACCTGCTCGCGGCGCTGCTCGAGGCGCACCTCCTGCACGGGAACGCGCTCGGAATCGACCCGCTCTCGGTCAGCTGGCGGCGCTGCGTCGACATCAACGACCGGGCGCTGCGGCAGATCGTGGTCGGGCTCGGCGGCCGCGCGAACGGCTATCCGCGCGAGACCGGCTTCGACATCACCGCCGCCTCCGAGGTGATGGCGATCGTCGCCGTCGCCCGCGACCTCTTCGACCTGCGCGAGCGGCTCGGCCGGATCACGGTCGGGTACACGTGGGAGGGCGAGCCCGTCACCGCCGAGCAGCTGCAGGCGGCCGGCGCGATGACCGTCCTGCTGAAGGACGCGATCAAGCCGAACCTCGTCCAGACGCTCGAGGGCCAGCCGGCGTTCCTCCACTGCGGCCCCTTCGCGAACATTGCGCACGGCAACAACTCGCTCGTCGCGACGAGGACGGCGCTCAAGCTAGGCGACTTCACGGTCACCGAGTCCGGCTTCGGGTCGGACATGGGCATGGAGAAGTTCTTCGACATCGTGTGCCGCGTCGGCGCGCTGCGGCCGAACGCGGTCGTGCTCGTCGCGACCGCGCGGGCGCTCAAGCACCACGGCGACGACCCGGACGGCGGCGTCGAGGCGATCGAGCGCGGCGCGGCGAACATGCAGCGCCACCTCGGGATCGTGAAGCAGTTCGGGCTGAACGCCGTCGTCGCGATCAACCGGTTCCCGGGCGATACCGACGACGAGGTCGAGGCGGTCAAGCGGCTCGCCCTCGAGGGCGGCGCGATGGCGGCCGAGGTCAACGAGGCGTTCGAGCAGGGCGGCGAGGGCGCCGCGGCGCTCGCCGAGGCAGTCGTCGCGGCCGCGGAGGCGCCGTCCGAGTTCCGCTTCCTGTACGAGCTCGACGACCCGATCGACGTGAAGATCGAGGCCGTCTGCGAGCGGGCCTACGGGGCCGACGGCGTCGTGTTCCTGCCGGCCGCGCAGGCGAAGATCGAGCAGTTTACGAAGCTCGGGTTCGACCGCCTGCCGATCTGCATGGCGAAGACGCACCTGTCGCTCTCGCACGATCCCGGCCTCCTCGGGGCGCCGACCGGGTTCACGGTCACCGTGCGGGACATCCGGCAATACACGGGCGCCGGGTGGCTCGTGCCGCTCCTCGGCGACATGCAGACGATGCCCGGCTACGGGATCACTCCCGCCGCCTTCAACGTCGACATCGACGAGACCGGCAAGACCGTCGGCCTCTTCTAGCCGGCGCAACGCCGCGGCCCCGGCCTCCCGCGTCCGCGACCGGCGCTCCGCCTCGTAACAGAGTGTTACGAGGGTGGACGCGTACCGGAGCGATGCGGCCACCGTAGACCGGGCGGCCGCCGAGGCGTCAGAATCGCGCGGTGGAGTCCGTCGAGGAGTTCCTCGCGCTACCGGTCGCGACGTTGCTCGACGACGTCGCGTCCGAACGGCCCGCGCCCGGCGGGGGATCCGTCTCCGCCCTCGCGGTCGCGCTCGCCGCGGGGCTCGCGGCGATGGCGGCTCGGCTCTCGCTCGACGGGTGGGAGAACGCGGCCGCGACCGTCGAGGAGGCGGATGCCCTCCGCGCCCACGTGGCGCCGCTCGCCCCCGCGGACGCCCGAGCCTACGAGGAGGTGCTCACCGCGCTACGGCTGCCGAAGGACCTCGAGCCGGAGGTCCGGGAGGCCGCGATCGCGAGCGCCCTCGCGCGGGCCGCCGACATCCCACTGGAAATCGCCCGCGCCGGCGCCGACGCCGCCCGGCTCGCGGCCGACGCCGCCGAGCACGGCAACCCGAACCTGCGCGGCGACGCCGTCGCGGGCGCCCTCCTCGCCGCGGCCGCGACGCGAGCGGCCGCCACGCTCGTCGAGATCAACCTCACCGCCTCCCCCGGGGACGAGCGGGTCACGGCGGCCCGCACGCATGTGGCTGCGGCCGCGGCGGCGGCGGAGCGCGCGCTCGCGCCCTCCCGCTAGCGCGTCTCGCGCCGACGGGTCGCGCAGAGCAGCTGCCGGAGCTGCTCCTCGCGGCCGGGCTCGATGATCGCGAGCACCTGGTCGCCTCGCTCGAGCTTCGTCGCGCCGACGGCGATCTCCGCGGCGCCGTTGCGCATGACGGAGATCAGGCGCGCGCCCTCGGGCAGGTGGAGATCCTCGACGCGGCGCCCGTCCGCCACGGCCCCCGCCCCGATTTCCACCTCGACGATCTCGAGGTTCTCCTTCTTCAGGGCGAGCAGGTGCACGAGCTCGTGCTCGGGCACCTCGTGCTCGACAAGGGCCATGACCATCTCGACCGCCGAGACGGTCGGCGCGATCCCGAGCAGGTCGAAGTGCGCCTGGTTGCGCGGATCGTTCACGCGCGCGACGGCCTTCGCGACCCCGTAGCGCTCGCGCGCGAGCTGGCAGATGACGATGTTGTCCTCGTCGTCCCCGGTCAGCGCGACCACGATGTCGGGCGGTCGCTTGATCCCCGCGGCCTCGAGGACGAAGAGCTCGGTCGCGTCCCCGTAGACCGCCCCGTGGCCGAGCTCCCGCTCGAGCACGTCGTGGCGGTGCCGATCCTGCTCCACGAGCACGACCTCGTGCCCGTTGGCGACGAGCGACCGGGCCACGTTCGAGCCGACCTTGCCCCCGCCGGCGACGAGGACGAACATCAGGTCTCCGCCCGCACGGCGACGACGCGCCGCCGCAGCTCGTCGATCGCCGCCCGCGTCGGCGAGACGACGTCGAGGCCCTTGCCCGTGTAGAACTCCGCGCGGGCGGGGTCGAGGATCCGGACGACGACGCGGTCGACCGCGTAGCGCTCCTTCGCCACCTGGGCGATCACCGCGTTCGTGTTGTCGCCGTCCGTCGACACGACCACGGCGTCCGCGTCCGCGATGCCCGCGCGCTCGAGGACGCTCGCATCCATCCCATGGCCGAGGACGAACTGCTGGCGCCACGACGATCCGAGCCGCTCGAGCGCCTCCTCGTCCTCGTCGACGACGGACACCTCCCAACCCTCCGCGTCGAGGGCGCGCGCGAGCGTCGACCCCACCCGGCCGCTTCCGATCACGAGCGCCTTCACGCGTCCATCGTAGTGTCGAGCACCCCCTCCGGGAACGCGACGACCATGACCTCGCACGGGGCGCGCCGCAGCACGTGGTCGACCGTCGGGCTGAAGAAGCGCGACTGCCGCCGCCAGCGCGGCGCGGAGCCGACGAGGATGAGGTCGGCGTCCTGCCTCACCGCCTCCTCGACGACCGCCTCGCCGATCGAGCGGGCGCGCACCAGCCGCACGTCGATCTCGACCCCGTGCTCCTCGGCCAGCTCGCGCGCCTCCGCGAGGGCCTCCCGTCCGGCCTCCGACGCGACGGCGCCCTCGGCGTCGAGTTCCCGGTCGAGCGGCACGTGCTCCACGTGGAGGGCGCAGATCGTCGCGTCGTGCTCGCTCGCGAGCTTGACCGCGGTCGCGAGCATCTCGTCGCCGATGTCCCCCAGCTTCACCGGCACGAGGATCCGGCGGTACGCGCCTTCGATCTCCGGGACGAGGTCTCCGACGGGGGGCGTGACGCGGGCGAGCACGCGCTCGCGCTTCGACCAGCGGACCGCGACGAAGACGACGATCCCGAGGACGACCCAGACCGGGCCCGCGACCTGCGCGCCCCCGTGCGTCGCGATCGCGAGAACGAGCAGCGTCGCCGTGAGCGGCGCCCCGACAAGCGCCGGCAGGGGCAGGGGGACGCCGCGGATCGTCACCGTTCCGGGCGCCCGGAACGGACGCGGCAGGTCGGGCTCGGTCGCGCGCAGGCGGATGACGGCGAGCTGCGCGGCCGTGAA
>Ga0210115_1000202_pt1 | contig 16614 bp, 15 predicted proteins | sample MayberryNW_TuleB_2_FD_185526 | JGI IMG/M metagenome (GOLD analysis project Ga0210115, IMG submission 185526) | Wetland microbial communities from San Francisco Bay, California, USA, that impact long-term carbon sequestration - MayberryNW_TuleB_D2... | ecosystem: Environmental > Aquatic > Marine... | reverse complement strand
CTTCGCCCTCGGCCGGGCCCAGGAGCTGATTTACAGCCTCCACCAGCTCTGGCGGGCGGGGAAGTTCCCCGAGATCCCGATCTACGTCGACAGCCCTCTCGCGGTGGACGTCACCACGGTGTTCCGGATGCATCCCGAGGTCTTCGACCAGCGGGAGCGCCTCGTCGCCTCCGAGAGTCGGATCTTCGACTTCCCCCTGGTTCGCTACGTCCGCACGGTCGAGGAGTCCAAGGCGCTCGACACCTCGCCCGGCCCCATGGTGATCGTGGCGGCCTCGGGCATGGCGGAGTCCGGACGCATCCTCCACCACCTCGCGCACGGCATCGGCGACCACCGCAACCTGGTACTCTTCGTCGGCTACCAGGCCGAGCACACGCTGGGCCGGCGCATCAAGGAGGGCGCCGACCCGATCCGGATCTTCGGCGACGAGCTCCCGGTCCGCGCCGAGGTCGAGAGCATCGACGGCTATTCGGCCCACGCGGACCGCGCGGAGCTGCTCGCCTGGGTGCGCCGGCTCGGGGGACCGGTCCGGCGGGCGTTCGTGGTCCACGGGGAGGCTCCCGCGCTCGAGGCGATGGCCCAGGCGCTAAAGGAGGCCGGCGTGCGAGACGTACGGATCCCCGAACTCGGCGAGAGCTTCGACCTGTAGCCCGTGCCGCGCCGACGCTCCATCAGTTCCACCGTGGGCCTGGTGCTCTTCGCGGCTGGCGTCGCGTACACCGTCGCGCTGGCGGCGGTGCTGATCGCCAGTCAGCACGACCAGCGGCGCCCGGTGGACGCGATCGTCGTGCTGGGGGCGGCACAGTACAACGGTCGCCCCTCGCCGGTGCTGCGGGCGCGGCTCGACCACGCGATCGTGCTGTACAGCGAAGGGTACGCGCCGATGATCGTAGTGACCGGCGGTGTCGGGCGGGGAGACACCACCAGCGAGGCGCTCGTGGGTCAGCGCTACCTGGTAGCGCACGAGGTGCCGCAGGAGGCCGTCGTGGTACAGCCGGTCGGGCGCTCGACTCGCACCTCGATGACGGCCGTGGGCGAGTGGATGGGGGAGCGCGGGCTCCGGCGGGTGCTGCTGGTGAGCGACCCCTTCCATATGTTCAGGCTTCGGCTGGAGGCCCGCCGCACCCGGCTCGAGGCCTACACCTCTCCCACCGAGAGCAGCCCCATCTCCGCGAACCCGGTGCTCGAGCTGCGCTACCTCTTCGCCGAAGGACTGAAAGTCCCGATTGCGTGGGTGAGGAGCATCCTTTAAGAGGTGGTGAGCATGCCCCTCGTCTCTGCCAAGCGCCTCTACTCCGGCCGCATCGTCAACCTCGATCTCGACACCGTCCGCTTTCCTGACGACTCGATCGGCCAGCTGGAGATGCTCCGTCATCCCGGAGCCGCGGCCGTGGTGCCGTTCCTCGATCCGCCCGGCGGGGCCGATCCCCGGCTCGTGCTCATCCGCCAGTTCCGCCACGCTGCCGACGGCTACATCTGGGAGGTGCCCGCCGGCCGCCTCGATGCGGGCGAGCTCCCCGAGTTCTGCGCCGAGCGGGAGCTGGAGGAGGAGACCGGGATGCGGGCCCGGCGGCTGGAGCGCCTCACGACCATCTACACCACGCCCGGCTTCACCGACGAGCGGATCCACCTCTTCCTCGCCGACGGCCTCGACCCCGGCGCGGAGCACCGGGAGGCGGACGAGTTCATGGAGCTGCACACGCTGCGCTGGTCCCAGGTGTTGGAGATGATCGAGCGCGGTGAGATCGTGGATGGCAAGACGCTGGTGAGTCTTCTTTTCGTCCAGACCTTCCGGCGGTAGATGCTGCCGCGGCTGCGCACCCTCCCCGATCCGACCCGCCCCGCGCGCGACGCGGCCAGGCTGGCCGCGCGTCGGGCCGGAGGCGTGTGGGACCGCTTCGCCGGCTGGTTCAACGGGCTCGACCTCAACGAGAACACCATCCTCCTCGGCTTCGCCGTGGCCGTGGGGATCGGTGCCGGGCTCGGGGTGGTCGCGTTCTACCGCCTGATCGATCTCGCCTTCTGGATCTTCTATCTCACCCCGGCGGTCTGGCTCACCGAGGCCGGGATCCTGGCGTACCGCCCTTTCCTCACCGGTCTGGGCCTGGTGTGGGCCCACCTCATCATGCGGGGTCCGGGGCGAGGTCACGAAGGGCTCAACATCCCCGACGTGCAGCGCGCGGTGGCTCGCGAGGGCGGCCGGTTGCCCGCACGCGTGGCCCTCGCGCGGACCGCGGCGAGCGCGGTCACGCTCGGCTCCGGTGGCGCCGCCGGGAGCGAGGGTCCGGTCGCCGTGCTCGGCTCGGCGCTCGCCTCGTTCCTGGGCAGCGCGTTCCGCTTCGACCCGGCGCGGACCAAGGTGATGGTGGCCGCCGGCGCCGCGGCCGGCATCTCCGCAGCGTTCAACGCCCCGCTCGCCGGCGCGTTCTTCGCGCTGGAGGAGATCCTCGGCTCCCTGGCCGTGGGCGCGTTCCCATCCGTGGTCGTGGCGAGCGTCGTCGCCGCCGTCGTGTCGCACACCTTTCTCGGCAACAACCCCGCGTTCCCGATACCGCAGGAGTACGGCTACGCGCTCCAGCGCGAGGTGTTCGTGTTCTACCCCTTCCTGGGAGTGATCGCGGGTCTGGTGGCGGTGCTCTTCGTGAGGGTGTACTTCGGGGTGGAGAAGCTCGCCAAGGAGATCGAAGGCCCGCGCTGGGGGCTCGCATTGCTCGGGGGCATGCTGGTCGGCATCCTGGTGATCCTCTCCAAGGGGCTGCTGGTGGGCCACGGGCACCTCGCGGTGCACCTCGAGATCTTCGGCCGCATATCCTGGGGCGCGCTGGCCCTGTTGGCGCTCGGCAGCATCCTCGCGACCTCGATCACCCTCAACTGCGGGGGTTCCGGCGGGGTGTTCACACCCTCGCTCTTCGTCGGCGCCGCGGCGGGTGGCTCCTTCGGCGTCGCGCTCACGACGCTCTTCCCCGATCTCGGCCTGCACCCCGAGGCGTACGCCCTGGTGGGCATGGGCGCGGTCGTCGCCGCGGCCACCGCCGCGCCGATTACCGGCATGCTGCTGGTCTTCGAGATGACCAACGACTACAACATCGTCCTGCCGCTCATGCTGACGACGGTGATCGCGAACCTCGTGGCGCGGCGGCTGGAGCCGGACTCGCTCTATAGCGGCTGGCTCCGCCGGCGCGGCGAGCGGCTCCAGCACGGCGCCGATCGCGACGTGCTCGCCGGGCTCCGCGTGGCCGACGCCTTCGACCCGGCGCCGCACGTCGTGGGTGAGACCGCGCCCCTGGACCAGCTGCTGCAGCACCTCGGGCGCGACGCCTACACCGATCTCCCCGTGGTGGACGAGCACCGGCGGCTGGTGGGCATCATCCCGCTCGCGGACATCGGCCGACTCGCGAACGTGCCCCGCGAACAGACCGCGGGCCTGGTGGCGTCGCAGGTGGTGATCGCGGCGGAGACGGTGACTCCGGGAGACTCCCTGCTCGACGCGATCCGGCGCATGGGCGTGCGGGGCGCTCCTTCCATTCCGGTGGTGGATCGCGCCACCGGCCATCTGCTCGGCCTGGTGAGTCGCGCGCACGTGCTGGCGCTGTACGAGCACGCCGTGGCCGGAGGCGCCACGGGAGAGCATCCCGTCTCGTTTCCAACCGGGCGCGGCCCGGCGTAGTTTTCTGCCATGCCATCCCAGTCGCTGGACGCGTTCCTGCGGTCGCTCGCGAAGGGCGATCCCGCCGCGGCCTACTACTTTCACGGCCCCGAGGACCTGCTCAAGGACGAGGCCCTGCGGGCGCTGCTGGATCGCGTCCTCGACCCCACGCTGCGCGACTTCAACCTCGACCAGCGCGGGGCCGGGCAGCTCGATGCCGACGCCCTGTTCGCGCTCTGCACCACGCTGCCGATGATGGCGGATCGCCGAGTGGTCGTCCTTCGCGAGATCGAGGCGCTGAAGCGCAAGCCCAAGGTGCGCGGCGCCCTGCTGAACTACCTCGCCCGGCCCGCGCCCGACACGGTGCTGGTGCTGATCCAGGGCGTCAACGAGGAGAGCGAGGACAAGGAGATCGCCCGCGCCGCGGTGACCGTCGCGTGCCAGCCCCTGTCCGAGGACCGGGTGCGCAAATGGCTGGAGCGCCGGGCGAAGGGCCTCGGGCTCGAGCTGCCCGAGGAGGCGGCGCTGCACCTGGTACGCGCAGCGGGCGGTGAGCTCGCGTCGCTGGCGGCGGAGCTGGAGAAGCTGGCGGCGTTGCCCCCGGGCGAGCCGTTGACCGCCGAGCGGGTCGGGGAACTGGTCGGCGTGCGTCACGGCGAGACCATCTTCGACTGGCGCGATGCGGTGATGGAGGACCGGACTGGCCCCGCGGTCCACCTGATCGGGCTGCTGCTCGACCAGCCCGGTAACTCCGGCGTGAAGCTGGCGGGCCTGCTGGGTACGACACTGGTCGGCGTGGGCCTGGCCCGCTCCTACACGGACCGTGACCAGCGCGGCCGAGCCCTCGACGATGCCGTCTTTCGGGCGATCCAGCGGTGCCGGGTCTTCGGGCTCTTGAGCTGGAGCGAGGAGAAGTCTCGCTGGATCCGCTGGGCCCCCACGTGGCCCGCCAAGCGGGTCACCGGCGCGCTTCGTGCAGTGCTCGCCGCCGACACCGCGCTCAAGGGCACCACCATCTCCGACGAGCGCGGTATCCTGACCGACCTGGTGCTCCGGATGGCGACGTCCGCCAAGGCTGCCGCATGAGACTTCTGTTCTGCCTCTCCGCCCTGCTGCTCGGCGCCGGCGCCTCCGGTGTCGCCGCGCAGACGGACCCTCGCCTCACGGCTGCCGTGCGCGCGGCGCAGGAGGGTCAGGGCGACTCGGCGCGGAGCGCGGTGGATCGGCTCCTCGCCGCCACCCCACCCACCGACTCGCTGTATCCCGAGATCCTCTATACCCAGGCCATGGTGTCAAACTCCGCGGCCGACATGCGCCGGGACCTCCAGCGCGTCGTGGTCGAGTATCCCACGTCTTCCTGGGCGGACGACGCCCTGCTCCGGCTGGTGCAGATGGACTACGCCACCCGCAGCTTCGAGGGGGCCGCTCGGAACCTGGAGCGCCTGCGGCTGGATCACCCGCTCACACCGCTCCTGGCGCAGGCGGCCTACTGGGGCGGTCGCACCTACTTCGAGCTGAAGGACACCGTTCGGGCGTGCACCTGGCTCGCCGACGGCGTCGCGGCGGCGGGCACGGACCTGGAGCTCCAGCGACAGCTCGGGTTCCTCTACCAGCGCTGCGCCACGCCCCCTCGCGCCGTCGCCTCCGGCGACTCCGCCGCCGCGGCGTCCAAGGCCAACCAGCGGCCGGCCGACTCGGCGGCTGCGCGGGTAGCGGACTCGCTCCCCCAGCGCGCGCCCACGGAGGCGGCGAAGTACCGGGTCCAGGTGGCGGCGGTGGCCACGCCCGGTGCGGCCGACGATGCGGCGACGAAGGCGGAGCAACTCGGCTTCCCGGCGGTGATCGTCCGCGAGCGTGGCTACTACAAGGTGCGGGCGGGCACGTTTGCCACCAAGCAGGAAGCGCAGGCCGCGGCCGCGAAGCTCAAGTCCGGGATGGGTGGCAGTCCCTTCGTGGTCGCGGAGCCCTGACGACCCACTAGGAATCGCGGCATGACCCCGCGCACAATCCGGCGCGCTGGTGTGCTCGGCGCGGCCCTGTTGACCTGGCTCTCCGCTGGCTGCGGTGGCGGCGCTCCCGAGACGAGCACGAAGCCCGCGCCATCGCCGGATCCCTGCCTGCTGCCGACCGGTCGGGCGGGCGCACCGCGCACGCTGGTCGTCGCGGTGCCGTGGCCCGGAGACACCGCCGTCGTCGCCCCACCCCAGCCCCGGCCCATGGTCCGGCTCGACTGTACCGGAGCCGTCCGCCCCGCGGTCGCGGAATCCTGGACGAGAGATCGCACCGGCCGCGCCTGGACGCTGGTCATCGCCGGCGCGGCCCTCCATGCCAGCGCGGGCGGCGCGGCCGCCGAGTGGCGCACCCGCCCCGAGGCCGCGACCACCCTTCGTTACGCGGGGGTCGTCTCGGTCGTACCGCTCGACCAGCGGCGACTCGTCGTCACGCTCGATCGGTCCTACGATTCTGTGCCGCGGGTCTTCGCCGACCCCTCGCTGGCGCTCGTCACCGACTCCGGCGCCGCGGCCGGCACCACGTTCGCCCTCCGGCTCATCACCGGTGACGCCCGCGATGCGCTCGATGCCGGCGCCGACGTCCTCACGACCGACGACTCCGAGCTGCTCGAGTACGCCCGGGCCAGGAGCGACCTGGTGGTGCATCCGCTCCCATGGAGCCGGATCTACGTACTGGCGGTTCCGCCCGGTCAGCGCGGCTTCGACCCGCTGATCCCGGCGGACAGTGCGGCGTTCCGAGCGGATCTCGCGAGGGATGCGGTGCGGGTAGAGGCCCGTGCCGCGGCGGGACCATTCTGGTGGTCCGACCCGGGGCGGTGTTCCGAGATCAGGGTGCGTGCGACCCCTTCCACCACCGGATCGCGAGTAACCACGGCGCTCTCGAGCGATCCGGTCGGCCGGGCCATTGCGGAGCGCCTGGTTGCGCTCTCCGGGCAGCCGATGCGGGTCATCGACGGGCAGTATGCCCGCACGCCGGTCACCGCAATCCGCTCCGACCTCGGCACCGCATACGTGATCCCGGTGCCGCGAACGACCCTGGTGCCGTGCCGCGAGATCGCCGCCTGGCCCGCCGGCGCGACCGTGGTGCCGCTGATCGAGACCCGCCGCAGCGTGGTCGTGCGCCGGGGCATACCGCCGATCACGGTCGATTTCGACGGTCGGCTGCGGGCCGTGGAGACACGGTGAGCTTCCGAGCCCGGCTCTTCCTGGTTTCGACGCTCGCCGTGCTGGTGCCGCTCGCGGTGCTCGCCATCGGCCTGCGCCGCGAGATGGATCGTCGGTTGGGTGACGAGGGCCGCCGCCGGGGCTCGGCGGCCGTGGGCCGGCTGGGGGTCGAGCTCGCTCGCGAGCGCGAGCGGGTCGTGGCGCGGCTCGAGGCCCTGAGCAGCGACCTCGCGGCCGACAACCGCTTCCGCCTGGGACTCCTGGGGCAGTCCGCCTCACGCGCGTACGTGCTCGACTGGGCCGGCGAGGCGATGCGACTCTCCGGTCTCTCGGTGCTCCAGGTGCAGGACACCGCCGGCCGGATCGTGAGCTCGGGCCACTTCCGCAACGAGTATGACGAGGTGCGCGGCGAGCTCCCGCGGTTCCTCGCCGCCGTGGCCCCCGCCCCCGCCCTGGTCCGAGTTCGCACCGCCGAAGCGCCGCTTCTCGCCCTTGCGGCCGTCGAGTCGGTCGGCGTGGCCGGGCGGCCGCTGACCCTGGTCGGCGGGCTCGCCGCCGAAGAACGGTTCCTCCGCGGGCTCGATCCCGACCCGGACCTGACGGTGGCGTTGGCCGCCACTCCAGGCGAGGGTGCCGTGGTCGGAGAGCTCGCCGTCCCGTTCCTCGATGCCCTGACCGGCACCGCGGACAGCGCCCGACTGGTCGTGACTCAATCGGGCGTGACCCTCGCGGCGCTGCGACGGGGACTGAATACATGGGTCATGGTGGCGGTCGGGGTGATGGGGCTGCTCGCGATCATCCTCAGCGCCTGGCTGGCGAGGGTGGTGAGCCGGCCACTCACGGAGCTGGCCGACAAGACCGCGTCGATCGATCTGGACCGCCTCGACCAGGACTTCGCCACCGACCGCAGCGACGAGATCGGCGCCCTATCCCGGCTGCTGGGAGAGATGACGGTGCGGCTCCGCCGCGCGGTCGCCGGCCTTCGCGAGGCGGAGCGGCGAGTGGCGATGGGCGACCTTGCCCGGCAGGTGAACCACGACATCAAGAACGGGCTGGTGCCGATTCGGAACGTGCTGCGCCACCTCGACCAAGTGGCACGAGAAGAGCCGGCCGCACTCCCCGGCGTGTTCGAGGAGCGCAAGGCGACTCTGGAGTCCAGCGTGCAGTACCTCGATACCCTGGCTCGGAACTACGCCCGGCTCGCGCCCACGGCATCACCGGGGCCGTGCGACGTCAACTCCGTGGTCGCCGAGGTCCTGCAGGCTCCGAGAGCCGGTACGCCGATCCGCGCGCAGCTCGCCGAAGGCTTGCCGTCGGTCGCCGTGGACCGCCTCATGCTCCGCCGGGTAATCGAGAATCTCGTCGGCAACGCCGTCGATGCCGCCGCCGCGCGCCAGGACGCGACGGTGACCGTCTCCACCGAGCGCGCGAGACGCGACGGCCAGGGGTCGGTCGTCCGGGTCCACGTCACCGATACCGGCTCGGGCATGACGAAGGCCGAGCTCGACAGCGCGTTCGACGATTTTCACACCACCAAGGAGGGCGGCACCGGGCTGGGTCTGTCCATCGTCCGGCGGCTGGTGCTCGACCTGGGCGGCTCCTTCCGCATCGAAACCGAGCCCGGCACGGGCACCCGCGCCATCGTCGAGATCCCGCTATGACGCTGGTCCTCATGGTAGACGACGTCGCCCCGCTGGCGGAGCAGTACGCCTACGACCTGCGCCGCACCGGCGGCTACGAGGTGCTGACCGCGCCGACCGGCGGGAAGGCCCTGGAGATCCTCGCCTCGGCCCCGGTGGACTGCGTCGTGCTCGACCTCGAGATGCCGGGCATGGACGGATTCGAGGTGCTTCGCACGCTGGAGCGGAAGGGCTCCCAGGTGCCTGTGATCGTGTACACCGGCACCGGCAGCTACGACCGCTGCGTCCAGGCCCTCCGACTCGGGGCCTACGGCTTCATCGACAAGGCGGAGCCGATGGAGCGCGTGGTCCACGAGATCGAGAGCGCGATGGAGCGGGGCCGGCTCCGGGCGGAGAATTCCGCGCTTCGCCGTCAGCTGGGCCGGGAGACCTCGCTGGTGGGGGGGAGCGCGGCCATGGCGGAGCTGCGCGCGACGATCGCCAAGATCGCGCCGGTGCCGAGCCAGGTGCTGATCGCGGGTGAGAGCGGGAGCGGGAAGGAGCTGGTGGCCCGCGATCTCCACCGGTTCGGCCCGCAGCCGTCCGGGCCGTTCGTCGCCATCAACTGCGCCGCGCTCCCCGAGAGCCTGGTCGAGAGCGAGCTCTTCGGACACGAGCGGGGAGCGTTCACGGGAGCGATCAGTACCCGGAAGGGCGCCTTCGAGGCGGCGGAGCGGGGGACGCTCTTCCTGGACGAGATCGGTGAGCTGCCGCTCCAAGCCCAGGCCAAGCTCCTCCGCGTGCTCGAGGAGCGGCAAGTCACCCGGCTGGGCGGGACGAAGCCGGTGAAGGTGGAGGCGCGGATCGTCGCGGCCACCAATCGCGATCTCGAGGCCGAGGTCCGGTCCGGCCGGTTTCGCGAGGACCTGTACTTCCGGCTCGCGGTGCACGTCGTCCCCGTTCCACCACTCCGCGAGCGCCTGTCGGACATCCCGGCCCTGGCCGAGCAGTTCGTGACCGGGATCTGCGCCCGGTTCGGGATGCGCCGGAAGAAGATCGCGGCCGATGCCCTCGACTTGCTCATGGCCTATGAGTGGCGGCGGAACAACGTGCGCGAGCTGCGGAACGTGGTGGAGCGGATGATCCTCGCGGCGGACGGGGAGGTCATCGCGCCGGAGCATGTGCCCCTGGAAATCCGGTCGGCGGGGTCGACGACGCTGCCCCTGCAAGGCGGGCTCGGCTTCCAGGAGCTGAAGGCGGAGGCGGAGCGGCGGATCATCGTGTCCGCGCTGGAGCGGCACGACTGGCATGTGACCCGGACGGCACAGGCGCTCGGCCTCGCCGACCACGCCAGCCTGCTCAAGATCATGCGCCGGCACGGGATCCGGCGCACGGCGGAGTAGCGTGTCCCTTCGGACACACAGAGGGTGGTCCGGCCGTGTCCTACGGGACACATCAACCCAAGCTGCTTTTGGGCCTTGGCTGCTAAACTATAGAATTATAGGGTCTTAGCCGCGAGCTTCTAGTGGGTGTCCTCCTGGCCACGTGCTTGCCTTCTGGCATGGCGCCCGATCACCCCAACGCGCCTGCCGGCGCACAGCCAGGAGGAGTCTCATGTCGGTCCGCCTCACCCATCTCGCGTTCCTCGCCGCCGCCGTCCTGCCGTTGGTCGGGGCCTGCGGGGACAACAAGCGCCCGGTGACCACCACCATCCAGGGCAGCTCCACCACCAGTACCCTCACCGTAACCACCGATTCCGGCACGCCGTCCGGGACGGTCACCGAAACCACGGCCGCCACCGTTCCGGTCTCCTACGTGGACGCCGAGGCGGCATACACCGCCCGGAAGTACCCGGAGGCGGCGGAGTTGTTCGGGGCCTACACCCGCGCCAACCCCGAGAACCCGTGGGGCCACTACATGTTCGGCCTGTCGTCCTGGAAGGCGGGCGATCCGGAGCAGGCGCTGATCAGCTTCGACGAGGCGCTCCGTATCGATCCCCAGCACCGGAAGAGCCTGCTGAACTCCGCGCGGGTATTGCTGGAGACCGGCCGGCCGCGTGAGGCCTTGGACCGGATCGACCGCGCCATGGGGCTCGAGCCGCTTTCGGCGGAAGGCCTCCGGCTGCTCGGTCGCGCCAGGTACGAGATGAAGCAGGTGCCGGAAGCGATCGATGCCTATCAGCGCGCCATCGCGCTCGACGAGCGCGACATCTGGGCCATGAACAACCTGGGCCTGATCTACATCCAGCAGGACCGGAGCGAGGAGGCGCTGCCGGTCCTCGCCCGGGCCGTGGAGCTGCGGCGCGACTCGCCCGTGTTTCAGAACAACCTGGGCACGGCGCTGGAGCGCACCGGCCATCCCGCCGCGGCGAAAGAGGCCTACGAGGCCGCGGTCGTCGCGGACAGCACCTACGGAAAGGCCTCGGCGAGCCTCACCCGCGTCACCCCTTTGGCCGAGGGGGACACCACCGCGGTGGACCTGAGCACGTTCGTAGCCGATTTTCACGCGGCGGTCCAGCGGTGGCAGGAGACTGCGGTGGATACGACCAAGACGGTCGAGTAGGTAGAACAGCGTGAGAGGTGAAAGGTGAAAGGGGCGGTCGATCCCTTTCACCTTTCATTTTCACACCGCCGGCCTCCTTGCCATAGTGACCACCGCCCTCACCACCTCCCCGATCCTGACATCCACCTTCTTCTTGACCGGGGTGAAGCCAAGGCAGCGCGCGCCGAGCTCGTAGCGACCGGGGAGGAGCTGGGGAAAGCGGAACATGTTTTGGAGCCGCTGGTCGGCGATGGTCCGCACGTCACGCACCGGCGCGCCTTCCGGCTCGAGCCAGACCTCGCCGTTGCACCCTCGCTCGCCGGTCTCCGTGAGGACCGATCCCACCACGACCCCGTAGCGGTACCGCTCGTACACCGGCAGCGCGACGGCGTCCGGACCCGTGGTGCCGAGGGGCCGTACGTGGCGCTCGATCCGCATGCTGGATGCCGTGCCCCCGGCGCAAGCGACGAGCAGGAGGACCGCGCCGAGCCAGAGCCGCTTCACAGGACTCCCGAGGCAGGGTTCGGAGCCCCCTCCGCGAACCGGCTGGGGCGGAGCGGCGTCACATCCAGTGAGGTGGCCGCCCCGTCCGACATGATCTCGGCGAGAAGCTGCCCCAGGGCGGGCGCATGCATGACGCCGTGTCCCGAGGACCCGTTCACCAGAAAGAGGTTCTCGCAGCCGGGCGCCCGGCCGAGGACGGCGTGCTTGTCCGGCGACATCTCGTAGAGGCCGGCCCAGCACGCACGGGGATCGATGGTGGCCCGGCGAAGCACCGGCACGCGTCGCTGAGCGATGGCGGTCACCTCGCGCACCCATTCGGGGGCCACCGAGTCGTCGAATGGCCGGCCGGCCACGCCGGGAGCAGGTCGGAGGAGCAGCACCCGGCCGTCCCGCACCCTGAGATGGAAGCCATCCCCGGCGAAGATGGTCATCGGCATCGACTCGGGCAACAGATCGCACGGCTCGGTGGCCGCGGCCTGGCGCCGGAGCGGCGTCACCGGCAGGTCCACGCCGGCCCATGCCGCGATCGCGCCCGCCCATGGACCGGCCGCGTTCACCACCGCCGCGACGCCGATCGTCCCGCGCGACGTCCGTACCTCGGAGATGGTCTCGCCCGGTCGAAGGGAGAAACCCGTCGCCTCGGTGCTCCACGCCACCCGAACGCCGAGCCGAGCGCCCCCGGCGAGGTATCCCTCCAGGATGCGAAGTGGACGGATGAAGCCGTCGGTCGGGCAGAACACGCCGCCAACGATGCCCTCCGCCGCGAGCGCGGGATTGCAGCGGAGCACATCCTCCGGCCCCAGCTGCACCGCCTCGCGCAGTCCCTCGGCGTGCTGGACCAGCTGCCCGGCCCTGAGCTCCGCGAGCTCGCGCTCGTCGCCCGCAATCCAGAGATAGCCGCACGGTGCGTAGCCGGGATCCACGCCGGTCTCCGCTTCCAAGCGACGGAGCTTCTCCCGCGCGAGCAGCGAGAGCCGCACGTTCATCGCGGTGGCATACTGCGCGCGAAACCCACCCGTGGCCCGGCCGGTGCTCCCTTCGCCCGGACCGGCGCCGCGCTCGAGGATGACGACGTCGCGCCAGCCCCGCGCCGCCAGATGATAGGCTACGCTGGCGCCCACCACTCCCGCACCGATCACGGCGACCGAGGCCGTCGTCATGCGGTGAAGACGTGCTCCGGATGCCTGAAGCTCTTGAACTCGAGGGCGTTGCCGCTGAGATCGAGGACGAACATCGTGGCCTGCTCGCCCGGCTGTCCCGCGTAGCGGACGCGCGGCTCGACCACGAACGGCAGACCCGCCGCGTGGATCCGCCCGGCCAGCGCTTCGAACTCCTCCCACTTGAGAATGGCGCCGAAGTGCGGCATGGGCACCAGGATGTTCTCGACCTTTCCGGTGTTCTGGGTCGGCGCCACCTGACCGGTGGTATGAGCCGAGATCTGGTTGCCGAAGAAGTCGAAGTCCACCCAGGTGTCGGTGCTGCGGCCCTCGCGGCAGCCGAGGATCTCGCCGTAGAAGCGCCGGGTGGAGTCGAGGTCGCGGACGAAAAACGCGAAGTGAAAGGGTTGCGGCATCGGCTCCTCACACCGTCACGCCGCGCGGCTTCCACAGCGCGGCATCCAGGATGGACCAGAGATGGATGATCCAGCCGAGCAGGAACCACCATAGGAACGCGGCGAGCACGAACATCACGATCGCCCTCATCAGCCTTCCCTGGATCAGCTGCCCCAGGCCGGGGATGAAGAAGCTGGCGAGCGCGGCGATCACGTTGCCCGTGGAGCCCTGGCCGGCCATGTGCACCTCACGGTCGCGGAGTGGAGTGGACGCGGGGTCTCTCCCGGAGTGAAGGGTTATATTGTCCAGCGTATGTCCCGCCAGTCCCCTCGCACACCTCTCCGGCGCCCGTGACCCGCGAGTCCGCCGGCGCCTCGACTCCGCCGATGCTCAAGCACTGGCGGGAAGTGAAGGCGCAGCGTCCGGACACCGTCCTCTTTTATCGTGTCGGCGACTTCTACGAGATGTTCTACCAGGACGCGGAGCTCGCGGCTCGGGTCCTGGAGATCGCGCTGACCTCACGCGGCGACGGGGTGCCGCTCGCCGGTGTGCCGGTGAAGGCCGCCGCCGAGTATCTGCGGCAGCTGGTGAGCGCGGGGCATCGGGTCGCCATCTGCGAACAGGTCGAGGACCCACGGCTGGCGAAGGGACTGGTCCGCCGCGAGGTGGTGGAGACGGTGACGCCGGGCGCGCTCCTGGTGGACGGATGGATCCCCGGCCGGCGCAACAACTGGATGACCGCGCTGGCGCGCCGGCGTGGCCAGGTCGGCATGGCCGCGGTGGACCTGAGCACCGGCGAGCTGGTGCTGGAGACGCTGAGCGGGGACGGCGTCGAGGAGGCCCTCTCGCGCCTGGGTCCCGCCGAAGTCGTGATGCCCGCCGGGGAGACCGCCCCCTCGCTTCCTGATACCGGCCCTGCGCCGCTCCTCACTTCGCGCGAGGGCTGGGAGTTCGACCCCGATCTCGCCCGCGAGGAGCTGACCCGCCGCTTCTCGATCGCTTCACTCGACGGTTTCGGCATTGGCCCCGATGACGATGCCGCCCTCGGTGCCGCAGGTGCCCTGCTCCGCTACCTGGCGGAGCTTCAGCCGGGGGGGCTGCCCCACCTCGCTCGGCCGGTGGTGCGTCGGAGCGGCACCTTGCTCTGGCTCGACGACATGACCCGGCGAAACCTGGAGCTGGTCGAGCCCCTGCGCGCCGGCGCGGCGGGCTGCACCCTGCTGGAGACGGTCGACGCGACTGTCACCCCGATGGGGGGCCGGCTGCTGCGCCAATGGCTGCTCTCCCCGCTGCGCGAGCCGGTCGCGATCGAGGCGCGTCTCGACGCGGTGGACGTCGCGGCGCGCGACGGACGGGGCCGCGCCCGCCTGCGCGAGGCGCTCGACGGCGTCCGCGACCTCGAGCGTCTCGCCGGCCGCGCCGCCGCGGGTCGCGCCGTTCCACGGGAGCTCGGCGCGCTGCGCGACTCCTTCCAGCGGCTTCCCGACGTGGCCGAGGCGCTGGCGGCGCTCGCGGGGTACGCGCTGCCCGATGGGCGCCGCTCGGCGCTCCTCGCGGAGGCCGTCGAAGAGCTCGACCTCCTCGCCGATCTCACCGGCGAGCTCACCGCCGCGCTCGAGGATCGTCCTCCGCCCCTCCTCGCCGACGGCGGCGTGATCCGCCACGGCTACGACGCCGAGCTGGACGAGCTCCGCTCGCTGCGCGACGGGGGCCGGCAGTACATCGCCTCGCTTCAGCAGCGGGAGCGGGAGCGGACCGGCATCACCTCGCTCAAGGTCGGGTTCAACAAGGTCTTCGGCTACTACCTCGAGATCACCAACGCGCACGCGGCCAAGGTCCCGCCCGACTACGAGCGGCGGCAGACGCTCGCCTCCGCGGAGCGCTACGTGACGCCCGAACTCAAGGACTACGAGTCGAAGGTGCTCGGCGCCGAAGAGCGGATGGCGGCGCGGGAATCGGAGCTCTTCGGCGCGTTGCGCGCGGCCGTTGGCCAGGCGATCGGCCGTATCCAGCGCACCGCGCGGGTACTCGCCCGTCTCGATGTCTGGGCGGCGCTGGCGGAGAAGGCGGTGGCCGGACGCTACGTCCGGCCCCGGGTGCATGATGGCTTCGACCTGGTCCTCCGCGAGAGCCGGCATCCGGTGATCGAGCGGATGATGCCGCGCGAGTCGTTCATGCCCAACGACGCGCGGTTCACGGCCGGCGAGCGGGTGCTCCTCGTCACCGGACCCAACATGGCCGGCAAATCCACCATCCTCCGCCAGATCGGCCTCTGCGTCGTGCTGGCGCAGATGGGAGCCTTCGTGCCGGCGGCGGAGGCGTCCATCGGGGTGGTGGACCGGCTCTTCACCCGGGTCGGGGCGAGTGACAACCTCGCGCAAGGGCAGTCCACCTTCATGGTGGAGATGAGCGAGACCAGCGCCATCCTCCATAGCGCCACCGTGAGGAGCCTGGTGCTGCTGGACGAGATCGGCCGGGGGACGTCCACCTACGACGGCGTGGCGATCGCCTGGGCGGTCACCGAGCATCTGCACGACCGGGTGGGGTGCAAGACGATGTTCGCGACCCACTACCACGAGCTGATGCAGCTGCCCGAGCGGCTCCAGCACGCGCGGAACTTCAACGTCGCGGTCCGGGAGAGCGGGGACACGGTCATCTTTCTCCATCGGCTCGAGCCGGGCGGTACCGACCGCTCCTACGGCATTCATGTGGCTCAGCTCGCGGGCCTCCCGGGTGCCGTGGTGGGCCGCGCTCGCGAGATCCTCGGCACCCTCGAGGGCGAGCACCGGATGGTCCCGGGAGCACCTCCGCCGCTCGAGCGCGACGCGGGTCAGCTCCCGCTCTTCGCGGACGCAGCACCGGACCCCGTCGTGAGCGACCTCAAGGCCCTCGACCTCGACAGCCTGACGCCGCTCGAGGCGCTGAACCGGCTGGCCGAGCTTCAGCGGCGGGCACAGGGCAAGCGATGAGGCGCGCGCTCCTCGCGGGGTCCCTCGCCGGCGCGACCGCGATGCTGGGCTGCAGCGACCGCACCGTGGGCACGGTCGCCCTGGGCGATCATCAGCCTGCGGCGACCGAGAGCACCGCCGACCAGCCCCCGGTGGCGATCAACCCGGTCACCCCGATGGTGTATCCGCCCGCGCTGCTGGAGCAGGGCATCGAGGGGCGCGTGCTCCTCAGGCTGTTCGTGGACGCGCAGGGGACGCTGGTCCCCGACTCCACTCGTGTCGCGGAGTCGAGCGGGTATCCGGCGCTGGATTCCGCCGCTCTGACCGGCTCGACCGAGCTGCGCTTCTCGCCGGCGCTCCGCAACGGCCGCCCGGTGGCCGCGCCCTTCCTCCAGCCGGTGCACTTCCGCCATCCCCGCTCCCAGGGCGACCCATGACCGCTTCCCCTCCCCATCGCGCGCCGTACGAGTCGGTGCTCGGGACGATCGGGTGGACGCCGATGATCCGGCTGACCCGCATCGGCGCCGGCATCCGGACGCCGATCTACGGCAAGGCGGAGTACGCCAACCCCGGCGGCTCGGTGAAGGACCGGATCGCCATGGCGATCATCGAGGGGGCCGAGCGGCG
>Ga0210115_1000201_pt1 | contig 16684 bp, 14 predicted proteins | sample MayberryNW_TuleB_2_FD_185526 | JGI IMG/M metagenome (GOLD analysis project Ga0210115, IMG submission 185526) | Wetland microbial communities from San Francisco Bay, California, USA, that impact long-term carbon sequestration - MayberryNW_TuleB_D2... | ecosystem: Environmental > Aquatic > Marine... | reverse complement strand
CGACCTCGGCCTCGGCATGCCCGACCACCTGCCGAAGGCGACCGAGACGATCCCGCAGATCGTCGCCGCGATCGAGGAGCTCGTCGCGGGCGGCCACGCGTACGCGGTCGACGGCGACGTCTACTTCCGCGTCGCGCGAGATCCCGACTACGGAAGGCTGTCCGGGCAGCGGCCGGACCGCGTCGAGGAGCAGGAGCCGAACCCGCGCAAGGAGGACCCGCGCGACTTCGCCCTCTGGAAGGCGACGAAGCCGGGAGAGGACACGTCGTGGGAGTCGCCCTGGGGGCTCGGGCGGCCGGGTTGGCACATCGAGTGCTCGGTCATGTCGGAGAAGCACCTCGGTCCCGTGTTCGAGATCCACGGCGGCGGTCTCGATCTCGTCTTCCCGCACCACGAGAACGAGATCGCCCAGTCGCGCGCGCTGGGGCACCCGTTCGCGCAGCTGTGGATGCACAACGGGATGCTGACGTTCTCGGGCGAGGAGATGCACAAGTCGGTCGGGAACGACGTCACCCTGCAGGCCGCGCTCGACCGCTGGGGCCGCGAGACGCTGCTCGTGTTCTTCCTCACGGGCCACTGGCGCAAGCCGCTCGAGTACTCGGACCGCACCCTCGAGGCCGCGGCCGCGCGCGCCGAGGGTTTCCGCGACGTCTTCCGAGGCCCGTCCGAGGCGGCGCCGGAGGGCGCCTGGGAGCGGTTCGCGGCGGCGCTCGACGACGACTTCTCCACGCCCGCCGCCCTTGCCGTGGTGCACGAGTGGCGCGATCACGACCTCCTCCGTCGAGCGCTCGCCGTCTTCGGCCTCGAGTCGCTTGCTCTCGACGAGGCTGCGCCCTCCGAGGTCGTCGAGCTCGCGGAGCGGCGACAGGCGGCGCGCGCCGCGCGTGACTTCGAGGAGGCCGACCGGCTGCGGGACGAGCTCGAGTCCTCGGGGTGGGAGGCGCGCGACGAGGACGGCGGCTACCGGCTCGTGCCACGACGGTGACGCGCGAGCTCGTCTACGGGCGACAGCCGGTCCGGGAGCTCTACCGTGGGCCGCGGGAGGCGCTCGAGACCTGGGTCACGGAGCGTGCCGCGGCGCAGATCGCCTGGCTCGACGCCGGCCCCAAGCCGCACGTGAAGCCCGAGCGCGCCCTCAGCGAGGCGGCCGGCACGCGCGACCATCAGGGAGTCGTCGCCTGGTGCGAGCCGTACCGGTACGCGGACGCGTACGAGCTCGCCGCCGGGGAGAGCCCGCTCCTCGTCTGCCTCGACCAGGTCACCGACCCGCACAACCTCGGAGCCGTCGTCCGTAGCGTGGACGGGTCCGGGGCGAGCGCCGTCGTCATCCCTGCGCACGGGTCGGTCCGCGTGACATCGGCCGTCTCCCGTGCCTCCGCCGGCGCGGTCGAGCACGTCCCGGTCGCCGTCGTCCAGAACCTCGCGCGCTACCTCGCGGACGTCAAGGGGCCGAGCCTGTGGGCGTACGCGGCGGACGCGGAGGGCTCGCTCTCGATGTGGGACGCCGACCTCGCGGGCGGGGTCGCGCTCGTCCTCGGCGCCGAGGGGAAGGGCGTGCGCCCGCTCGTGCGGCGGACGTGCGACGCGACGGTGGCGATCCCGCTCGCCGGGAAGGTGGGCTCGCTCAACGTCAGCGTCGCCGCCGGCGTCCTGCTCTTCGAGGCGCGGCGCCAGCGCAGGACGAAGTAGCGCAAGTTACAACTTGTAACTTGCGCCTGGAACGCCGCTCCTGGACACGCGTTTCCGACGACTGATGGCCGAACCGACCCTGTACCTCTTCGACGGGTACAACCTGCTCCACGCGGGGGAGTTCTCCGACCCCGCGGAGCTGGTCGACCTGCTGGCGAGCTTCGTCGCGCACCGCGGCGCGCGCGGCGTCGTCGTGTTCGACGGCCACGGCGCAGACCGGGAGCTGGGGCCGCTCGCCGTCCGCTATGCGCCGCATGCGGACGACCTGCTCGAGCGGCTCGCGGCCGAGAACCGGCTCACGGAGTCCGTGCTCGTGGTGAGCTCCGACCGCGCCGTCCGCGGGACCACGGGCCAGGAGGTGCGCAAGCGACGCTCGCGCGACTTCCTCGCCGAGCTCGAGCCGGCGAGGCACACGGAGCAGGAGCAGGCCGGGGCCGGAGGCCGCGTCGGCGACCGGCTGGACCCTGAGACCCGCGAGCGACTCGAGCGCCTCCGTCGCGGCGAGGCCTGAGCAAGCCCCCGGCCGCCGCTTGCCGCGGCGGCCGGGGCTCTCCCTGGGGTGGGGTAGGGAGCCTGAGCTACGAGGCGGGCTGAGGAGCCGGCTCCGGCGACCGCTCGTGCTCGAGGCTGGGGAGCCACTCGAGCCAGGTCGGGAGGTACCAGTTCCACTTGCCCAGGAGCTTCATCGTCGCGGGCAGGAGCACGGCCCGGACGATCGTGGCGTCGATCAGGATCGCCGCGGCGAGGCCGACGCCCATCTCCTTCATGTCGATGATCGGCATCAGCGCGAAGACGCCGAAGACGAGCACCATGACGATGGCGGCGCTCGTGACGACGCCCGCCGTCGACTTGATCCCCTTCGCCACCGCGTGCTCGGTGTCGAGGCCGCGGTCGTAGTACTCGCGGACGCGGCTCAGGATGAACACGTGGTAGTCCATCGAGAGACCGAAGAGGATGACGAACAGGAACATCGGCAGCCAGGCCGCGACGCCACCGTTCGAGTTGAAGTCCAGCAGGCTCTCGCCCCAGCCCCACTGGAAGACCGCCACGACGACGCCGTACGCGGCCGCGACCGAGAGCAGGTTCATCGCGATCGCCTTCGCCGGGATGACGACGCTCCGGAACGTGGCCAGCAGCAGCAGGAAGGCGAACCCGAGGACGAACCCGAACACGATCGGCACCGAGGCCGTGATCGCGTCGTTCCAGTCCTTCGAGGCCGCGGTGTCGCCCGTGACGGCGTAGTCGATGCCTGGGACCGTGCCCAGCGTCGCCGGGATGACGTCCTCGCGGAGCATCGCGAGCGCCGCGTTCGACTCCGCGTCGGTGCCCTTCCCGACGAGCGGGATCTGCACCTGCATCGCCCGGCCGCCGGGAGCGACCTCGACGTGGATCGGCTCGAGCGCCTGGCCGGTGGCGAGCGCCTGCGTGCGGAGCTCGGTGACCGCCGCCTGGAGCTCGGGGTCGGAGGTGTCGCCGGAGATCGCGACGACCGCCGGCAGCGCGCCGCCGGGGAACGCGTCGTTCACCTTGTTGTAGGACTGGATCTCCTCGAGCGACGCGGGCAGCGCGTCGAGGCCGGAGATCGCCGGGTTGAGGCTCAGGGCCGGCACGGCCAGCACCAGGAGCGCCGTCGTCGCCGCGGCCATGGAGAGAATCGGCCGGCGGAGCACGCGGTCGAGGATCGCGGCCCACACCCGGCCCTCGCCGTCGCTGCGCCGGAGCCGCCAGACCAGGGGGACCCGCACCTTGTCGACGCGGTCGCCGAGCCAGGACAGCATCGCCGGCAGGACGGTCAGCGAGCCGATCATCGCGACTGCGACGACCAGCATCGTCCCGATCGCGAACGACATGAACGTCTTGTCGCCGGAGAAGAACATCCCGGCCATTGCGATCATCACCGTGACGCCGGAGATGAGCACGGCCCGGCCGGAGGTCGCCGCTGCGGCCTCCAGCGCCGCGGACTCGCTCCGGCCGGCGCGGCGCTCGTCGCGCTCGCGGCGGATGTAGAAGAGCGAGTAGTCGACGCCGACCGCGAGCCCGATCAGGAGGATGACCTCCGCGATCGACTCGTCCATCGGCACGAGCTGGCTCGGCAGCGCGACGAGCCCCATGGTCGCGAACACCGAGGTGAGCGCGAGCAGGAGCGGGATCGTCGCTCCGACGACCGATCCGAAGACGAGCAGCAGGATGCCGAGGGTGAGCGGGATCGAGAGCAGGCCCGCCATCGCGAGCTGGGAGCCGAACATCTCCTCGAGCGCCTTGCCCGTGGAGGTCGAGCCGGCCTGCCCGACGTAGTAGTCGGGGTTCTGGCTCTGCACCTTCTCCGTCGCCTCCGTGATCGAGTCGATGTAGGTGACTGCCTCGTCGTAGGAGCCCTCCGGGCTGAACTGGATCAACGCCGAGTGGCGGTCCTTCGAGATCTGGCCCTCGTTGCCCGGGACGAGCGGCGAGCGGAGCTTGTCCGCCTCGTCGAAGCCGCGGAGCGTGGCGACCGCGTCGCCGATCACCGCTCGAAAGGCGGGATCGTCGACGGTCCTCGTGTCCGACTGGACGAGCACGAACTCGGACTGCTCGTCGAGCGCGAACCCGCCGTCGCGGATGATGTGGTCGCCCTTGCGGGCCTCGCCGACGTTCCAGTCGGCCTCGTCGATCTTCTCCATCGGGATCGCCATCCCGACGGCGAAGGCGGCGACGACGAACGCGAGCCAGCCGAAGATCGCCGTCTTCCGGTGGTGTGCGCTCCAGCGACCCATTCGGGCCGCGACGTTTCTCGAGTGCTTCAGGGGTGACATCTCGGGTCCTTTCCTGGGTCGCTATCGATGGATCCCAGGCTCGCACCCGAGGACTCGCCGCACAGTGCGGCGGCCAGGCGTCTCGAGGTGCGGTCGGCCGCACCTCCCGCCACGCAGGACAGGGATCCTTGAGCGCGGATCCCTGTCTGCGGAACATCCCTGAAGCCGGCCGCTTCGCGGGCCGGCTGGCCGCGTCGCTACGTGCGCAGCGACATCAGCACGGCGAGCACGCGGCGGTGGTCGTCGGTGCTGGCCGGCAGGTCGAGCTTCGAGAAGATGCTCGTCACGTGCTTCTCGACCGCGCGGAGCGTGACGAAGAGCCGGTCCGCGATCGCCTGGTTCGACCGGCCCTCAGCCATCAGCTCGAGTACCTCCCGCTCGCGCGGCGTCAGCTCGTCGAGCGGGTCGTCGACCCGCTGCCGGCCGATGAGCTGGCTGACGACCGCCGGGTCGAGCGCCGAGCCGCCCTCGGCGACGCGACGCACGGACTCGGCGAACTGCTCCACGTCCGAGACCCGGTCCTTCAGCAGGTAGCCGACCCCCTCGGCGCTCTCGGAGAGGAGGTCGAGCGCGTATCCGGACTCGACGTACTGCGAGAGCACGAGCACGCCCGTGTCCGGGTAGCGCTCGCGGATCGTGCGCGCGGCGCGGAGGCCCTCGTCCGTGTGCGTCGGCGGCATCCGGATGTCCACGACCGCGACGTCGGGCTTGTGCATCCCGACGTGCCGCAGGAGATCCTCGGCGTCGCCCGACTGCGCCACGACCTCGAACCCGGACTCGCTCAGGAGCAGGGCGACGCCCTCGCGGAGCAGCACGGAGTCGTCGGCGAGCACGACCCGGATCGACTTCCCGACCGTTGCGCTCGTGTTGCGGAGCGCGGGGAAGTCCTGGGCGAGGTCGTCGGCGAGCAGCTGAAAGAGGTGTTCGGGCTCGGGGAGCCGCTCGAGGCGCTGCTCCCCGAGATCGCGGACGGTGACGTCCTCGACGGCCTCGACGGTCGCAGCGGAGGCGAGGATCTGCCCTCCGTGCCCCGCGTTCGCGATGCGCGACACGCGGACGAGGTCGATGCCGGTGTACCCCTCGACCCCGATCGACGGGGTCCCGGTGTGGAGCCCGATCCGGATGCGCGCGCGCAGGAACTCGGGCCAGTCCGCGTCGCGCATCGCCCGCTGGGCGTCGTAGGCGGCGGTCACGGCGCGGTCCGCGTCGGAGAACGCCGCGAGGAGCTCGTCGCCGACGGCGTCGACCTCATGGCCGGCGTTCGCGTCGACCGCCTGGCGCAGGATGCTACGGATCCGGCCGAGGACGACCGGGTAGTCGACGCGCTCGTCGCTCTGCAGCCCCGACGAGCCCTCGACGTCGGCGAGCAGGAAGGTGACCGTGCCGGAGGGGGAGGAGCTCACGGGCGCGAGTCTACGAGCGCCGCCGACCGGCCGGGCAGGGTAACCGGAGATGCCTACTCCGTGCCGGCGTCCGGGAGCGGTATCTCCGCGCGCACCGACGTCCCGATCCCGGCGGGGCTCTCGATCGAGAGCGTGCCGTCCAGCGCGGCCAGGCGGTCTGCGAGCCCCCGCAGGCCGCTGCCTCGCGACGGGTCCGCCCCACCCGCTCCGTCGTCGGCGACCTCGATGACCACACGACCGTTCTCGCGCCCGATGCTCACGCTCGCGGACGAGGCGCCGGCGTACTTCGCCACGTTCGTCAACGCCTCGGCGACGACGTAGTACGACGCCGCCTCGACCGCGGCGGGGAGCCTGCCTTCGCTGACGTCGACCTCGATCGGCAAGGGGGTCCGCCCGACAAGGGCCTCGATCGCCGGCACGAGGCCACGGTCGGTGAGCACGGCGGGATGGATGCCACGCGCGAGCTCGCGGAGCTCCTCGAGCGCGTGCATCAGCTCCTCGCGCGCGCCCGCGAGGAGCCTGGCCGACCTCGCCGGATCCTCGGCGAGCTTCGACTCCGCGAGGCGGAGCGAGACGGAGAGCGCGACGAGCCGCTGCTGGGCGCCGTCGTGCAGGTTGCGCTCGAGCTTCTGACGCGCCTCGTCCCCGGCCGCGACGAGGCGAGCCCGCGACGCTCGTAGCTCCTCCTCGTGGCGCTTCCGGTCCCGGATGTCGCTGAACACGGCCATATACCCGGCGACGACGCCGGCTGCGTCCCGGATCGGAGCGGCGGCGACCTCGACGTCCACGTGCGTGCCGTCGCGGTGCACCCGGACCGTCTCCACGCCCGTGAACGCCTGGCCCTCGCGGATGCGGTCGAGCATCTCGTGGAACTCGCCCTCCTTGTCGGCCGGGATGATCGGCACCGGGACGCCGAGGATCTCGTCGGCGCTCCACCCGAAGATCCGCTCGGCGGCGGGGTTCCAGAGCTTCACCCGCAGATCGAGATCGACCTCGAGGATCGCGGCCGGCGCGCGCTCGATGACCGCGCGGAACCGCTCCTCGCTGGCACGGATCTCCTCCTCGCGTCGCTGCCGCTCGGTCACGTCCATGCCGGACAGGAGCACGCGCGTGCGTCCCTCCCGGTCGAGATTCGGCGTCGCGGTCCACGCGACGATCGCCGGCTCGCCCTCCTGGCGGAGCCAGCGCGCCTCGAGGTCGGTGCGGGGGACCCCGTTCGCCGCGGCGGCGATCGCCATGCGCACGGCGTACTCGTCCTCCGGGTGGACGAGCTCGAGGAAGCTCCGACCGGTGGACTCCCAGGCCGACCAGCCGAACGTGTCGGTGAAGGCGCGGTTGACCCCGTTCTCCACGATCAATGCCTCCGAGTCGACCACGACGAGCAGGCTCGGGATCGTCGAGACGACGGTCTGGAGGAAGTCGCGCGTCTCGTGCACCTCGCTCTCGCGGCGGCTCCGCTCGGTGATGTCGACGCCGGTGACGAGGAACAGCCGCCGCTCGTCGAGCGGCGGCAGCGGCGTGCACGTCCAGGCCATCTGCAGCCGACGTCCGGTCCCGGTGACCCAGTAGTTGTCGTGCTCGCCGAGCTGCTCTCCGGCGACCACCCGCTGGATGCGGTCGCGCACCTCGTCGGCGTCGGCCGGATGGACGTAGCGCATCCAGAAGATCTCGCCCCCGATGTCCGACGGGTCGCGCTCGAGCGTTCGCTCGAAGGCCATGTTCGCGCCCTGTTCGGTGACGCGGCCCTCGTCGTCGATCAGGCAGATGAGGCTCGGGGCGTTGTTGGCGATCGCGTTCAGGAAGACGCGCTCGCGCTCCTTCTCGGCCTCGAGCCGCTGGCGCTCGGTGATGTCGAGGCCGGCGGCCACGATGCTGACGACCTTGCCGTGCTCGTCGACGACCGGCGTGCTCCGCCAGTAGATGACGAGCCGCTCGCCCCGGAGGTTCGTGAAGGCGTTCTCGTACTCGGTCGCCGGGAAGTGGGGGGCCGCCGCACGGAAGCGCTCGACCATCGCCTCCCGCTCGGCCGGGTCGATGAACACGTCCCAGAACAGCCTGCTGCGCACCTCCGCGTCGTCCTCGTAGCCGCTCGCGCGCAGCGTCGCCTCGTTCAGCTTGAGGATGCGGCCGTCGGTGTCGACGTTCGTGAGCAGGCTCGGCGCCGTGTCCGCGAGCGTCCCGGCGAGGCGCACCTCCGCCCGGAGCTCGGCCTGGAGCCGCTCGTTCCGGAGCGCGAGCCCGGCCGCGGCGACGACGGAGTCGACGAGCTCGGGGTGCTCGGCGAGCGTGGCCTCGTACACGACCGCTGCGACCGCCTCTCCGCCCTGCTCGACGAGCCTCACCCCTCGCTCCGCGTCCTCGGTGGGGTCGGCCACGGCGCGCCCCTCCGCGTCCACCCAGGTCGCTCCTCCCAGTCCGCGGCTGCGGTCGAGCCGGTATACGACCTCGAGGGAGGGGTCGCGCAGCGCGCTCGCGAGCGCATCGCGGAGCGGCGTTCCCGCCTGCAACGCGAGCACGACGTCCGCTCCCGAGGAGCGCGCGAGGCGCGTCTGCAGGATCCCGAGGACGAATGCGACCGCGACGGCGGCGAACACGCTGATCGCGACGACGAGCGTCCAGCCGCTGTCCGTGACGTGGTCTCTCGTCGCGACGAGAACGCTGGTTACGGAGGCCCCGAGGAGGAGGAGTGTGAGCCCGAGGCCGAGCGTCAGGCGGCTCAAGCCAGCAGGGCTCGGAGCGCCTCGCCGGAGAGGTCGGCCTTCGAGATGAACCCGCGGGCGTGGCTCGTCTGGATGAGGCCGTTGTAGTCGGAGGCTTCGCGGCTCGAGACGAGGACGATCTCGGGCAGCGGATGCTCGCCGCACAGGAACTCGCAGACGTCGAACCCTGTGGCGTCCGGGAGCTGCACGTCGAGCAGGACGATGTCGGGCTTCAGGTCGTGTGCGGCTGTGAGGGCGGAGGCGGCGTCGTTGGCCTCGCCGACGATCTCGAACCCGTCCGCCTCGAGAACGGCACGCGCCGAGGCGCGAAAGCTCGGGTGGTCGTCGACGATGAGGACGGTTCGGGACACGCGGTCATGATCGCAGAGGCGTGGGCGTGGGGAAGTGCGGGGAACCGAACTCTTCGCTACGAACATATGTTCTTAGCATTCTGCAATCTTCGCAAACCCCTTGTAACGCTCACCGAGGAGTGCTAGCTTCTCCCTCAACTTCAAGGTGAGACTTGCCCGGAGCCACGCGATCCCGGCCTGTTCGAGCCGCCCGCCGACGCCGCACAAGGGGGTACGGAGATGGCCGCCGTCCGCGCCGCAGCAGCACCGAGGTCCGCCCAGAGGGCCCAGCGTGAGCTCGAGGATCTGCAGCTCGTGCTCCGGGCCCGGAACGGCAGCCAGGAGGCGCTCGACGGCCTCATGCGCCGGTACGCGGGGTTCGTCCGCCTGAAGGCGAGCTCGTACTTCCTCGCGGGCGGCGACGGCGACGACCTGGTTCAGGAGGGCATGATCGGCCTGTACAAGGCGGTGCGCGACTTCCGGGCCGACAAGGAGACCTCGTTCCGGAGCTTCGCCGAGCTCTGCGTGACGCGGCAGATCATCACGGCGATCAAGACGGCGACCCGGTTCAAGCACTCGCCTCTCAACACGTACGTCTCGTTCAGCCACACACCGGCGGGGCAGGAGTCCGACGGGGACTGCACGCTCGGCGACGCGCTGCCGGGCCCCGGTGTCGACGACCCCTCGGTCTGCGTCATCTCCACCGAGGAGCTCCAGAGCCTCGTCTTCTGCCTCGGCTCGGGCCTGTCGAGCCTCGAGTCGGAGGCGCTCCGCCTCTACCTCGAAGGCAACTCGTACGACGAGATGGCGGACGACCTCGGTTGCGACACGAAGACGATCGACAACGCGCTCCAGCGCGTGAAGCGCAAGATCGTCGCGCACCAGAAGACTCGCGAAGTCCTCGCCTGAGCGACCGCCGCTCGGGCCGCGGCCCGCTCCTTTCACCAGGCCTACACCCGGTGCCCGTGACGGCCGACGCGCATCCCAGGCGTCGACCCGTCGCGGCCCTTGCGTGGACCGACGGGCGTCTGCTACCCTCCACAGAAGTTGAACAGAAGCTATACAAGGAGGAAGGACATGCGCATTCTCAACCCGTTGGCACTGCTCCTCGTCATCGTCGGGGGCCTCAACTGGGCGCTCGTCGGCCTGTTTGAGTTCGATCTCGTGGCGAAGGTCTTCGGCGAGGAGTTCGGGACGACGAACGCGGCGAGCCGCGTCGTGTACGTGCTGGTCGGCGCTGCCGCCGCCTACCTGGCGGTGACGCTGCTTCCGGCGCTGGCACGGGGCGACGAGACCCCCGCCGGTCGCCCCGGCGACGCGCGCGCCTGACGCGCGCAAGGACGCTTACGGCGTGCGGCCGATCTCCGGACCGCACGCCGTAGGCCACGGGTCGTCGGCGTCCCGGGTGACGGGCGCTGCGACGCGATGCGCGTCGGAAGCCGGAGGAGGGACTCGAACCCACGACCTTGGCATTACAAATGCCCTGCTCTACCAGCTGAGCTACTCCGGCGCAGACCACAGGGTACGCGGTCGGCGCCCGGTTCTCGGTCCGGTTGCTCCGAGCGGGCGCAGGCCCGATAATCGCGCGATGCAACCGACTGACACGACAGCGGCGGAGCGGATTCTCGCCGACCGCGCGCGCTACGTGGCCCAGGGGGCGACGACACCCAGGCTCGTCGTCGGCGAGGCGGAGGGCGCGCGTATCACCGACGTCGACGGGCGCACGTTCGTCGACTTCGCGGGCGGGATCGGGTGTCAGAACACCGGGCATCGTCACCCCGCGGTCGTCGACGCGATCCGGGATCAGCTCGACCGCTACCTGCACCAGTGCTTCATCGTCGGGACGTACGAGCCCTACGTGGAGGTCTGCCGCCGGCTCGCGGAGCTCTCCCCCTGCGGCGACGGCGAGCAGCGCTCGCTGCTCGTGAACTCCGGCGCCGAGGCGGTCGAGAACGCGGTGAAGATCGCGCGCGCGGCAACCGGGCGGCCGGCGGTCGTCGTCTTCGACGGCGCCTTCCACGGCCGGACGCTGCTCGCGATGACGATGACGAGCAAGGTGAAGCCGTACAAGGCGGGCTTCGGCCCGTTCGCGCCCGAGGTCTACCGGGCGCCGGCGCCCTACCCGTACCACGGCATCTCCGCCGCCGACGCGATCGCGGCGCTCGAGCACCTGTTCAAGGCCGATGTCGACCCGTCCACGGTCGCCTGCGTCGTCCTCGAGCCCGTCCAGGGCGAGGGCGGCTTCGTGACGATGCCGCCGGACTACCCGGCCCGGCTGCAGGAGTTGTGCCGCGCGCACGGGATCCTGTACGTCGACGACGAGGTGCAGTCCGGCGTCGGCCGCACGGGGACGATGTGGGCGATCGAGCAGTACGAGGGCGCGGAGCCCGACCTGCTCGTCTCGGGGAAGTCGATCGGCGGCGGGCTGCCGCTCGCCGCGGTGACCGGCAAGGCCGAGGTCGTCGACGCGGCGCCGCCTGGCGGCCTCGGCGGCACCTTCGGCGGCAATCCGCTGTCGTGTGCGGCGGCGGTCGCGGTCCTGGACACGGTCTCCGACCCGGAGTTCCTCGCCGCCGCCCGCGACCTGGGCGTGCTCCTCCGTGAGCGCCTGGACGCCCTCGCCGCGCGCCACGACGAGATCGGCGAGGTGCGCGGCCTCGGCCCGATGCTCGCGTTCGAGCTCGAGGAGCGCTCGGCCGAGCGGGCGCAGGCCGTCGTCGCGGCGGCGTTCGAGCGCGGGCTCGTCCTCCTCTCGTGCGGCCTCTACGGCAACGTGATCCGACTGCTCCCGCCGCTGACGATCTCCGCCGACGAGCTCGACGAGGGCCTCGCGATCCTGGAGGAGTCGCTTGCCGCGTGACGGCACGCCGGACATTCGCGTCCAGGGGCTCACGAAGCGGTACGGCGACGTCGTCGCGGTCGACGCGATCGACCTCGACATCCCCGCGGGCGAGTTCTTCACGATGCTCGGCCCCTCCGGCTCCGGGAAGACGACGACGCTGAGGATGATCGCGGGGTTCGAGACCCCGGACCAGGGGACGATCGAGCTCGCCGGCGAGGACGTCTCGCGGCTGCCGCCGTACGACCGGCCCGTGAACACGGTCTTCCAGGACTACGCGCTCTTCCCGCACATGAGCGTGCAGCAGAACGTCGAGTACGGGCTGATGGTGAAGAAGGTCCGCAAGGACGAGCGCCGCGAGCGCGCGCGCAAGGCCCTGGAGATGGTCCGCCTGGAGGCGTACGGGGGGCGCAAGCCCTCGCAGCTCTCGGGCGGCCAGCGCCAGCGGGTCGCGCTCGCGCGCGCGATCGTCAACCGCCCCCGGGTCCTGCTCCTCGACGAGCCGCTCGGCGCCCTCGATCTCAAGCTCCGCCAGCAGATGCAGATCGAGCTCAAGTCGATCCAGCGCGAGGTCGGCATCACGTTCGTCTACGTGACGCACGACCAGGAGGAGGCGCTGACGATGTCCGACCGCGTCGCGGTCTTCAACGAGGGCCGGATCGAGCAGGTCGGCCCTCCGGCCGAGGTGTACGAGCACCCGGAGAGCGAGTTCATCGCCGGCTTCGTGGGTGTCTCGAACGTCCTCGAGCGGGACGGACGTCGGTACACGATTCGGCCGGAGAAGATCGACGTCCTCGTCGACGGCGAGCAGCCTCAGGACGGCTCGCACGTGGAGGAGGGCCTCGTACGGGACGTGCAGTACGTCGGCCCGGTCACGCGTTACTACGTGACGCTCGACCGGGGAGGCGAGGTGCAGGTCCTCGCGCAGAACCTCGAAGAGGGCTCGAGCGAGGTGCTCGAGGCGAGGGGGCGTCGTGTCCGCGTCGAGTGGCGCCCGGAGCAGGAGTCGGTCATCGACGAACGAGAGGGAGGAAGCGAATGAGAAGGAAGCGCATCGCGGCGTGGGTCGCGCTCGGGCTGCTCGTGGCGGCCCTCAGCGTGGTCGCCGCGGGCTGCGGCGGCGGAGACGACGACGGCGACGGAGCGAGTGCCGCCATCGAGGGCCTCGGAGCCGACCTCGACGAGATCAAGGCGAACGCCCGCAACGAGGGCGAGGTGAACCTCGTGCAGTGGTCGGGCTATGCCCAGCTCGTCGACGAGTTCGAGGCGGCGACCGGATGCACGGTCAACACGAAGGACGGCGGCTCGTCGGACGACATGATCAGCCTCATCCAGACCGGCGAGTACGACGGCGTGTCGGCCTCGGGCAACGCGAGCGTTCGGATGATGTCGACCGGCGACGTCGCTCCGATCGACCCGGACTTGATCCCGAACTACGCGGACGTCCAGGAGGGGATCAAGGACCAGGACTACAACTCGCTCGACGGCCAGCCGTACGGCGTTCCGCACGGTCGCGGCCCGAACTACCTGATGTTCCGCACCGACGACGTGCCCGAGGACACGGACAGCTGGAACGTCATCTGGGACGACGACCAGCTGGCGAAGTACAAGGGCAAGATCTCGATCTACGACGACTCGATCTTCATCGCCGACGCCGCCCTGTGGCTGAAGGCGACGCAGCCCGATCTCGGGATCGACAACCCGTACCAGCTGACCCAGGAGCAGTTCGACGCCGCGGTCGAGCTGCTGAAGAAGCAGGCGCCGAACGTCGGCGAGTACTGGCCCGGCACACCGGCGACGCAGATCGCCGCCTACACGAACGGCGACAGCGTGGTCGGGACGACGTGGCCGTACCAGTACCTGCAGCTGACGAACGCGAGCCCGCCCGTCCCGGTCAAGGCGATCAAGCCGAAGGAAGGGACGACCGGCTGGTCGGACACGTGGATGATCTACTCGAAGGCCGCGCATCCGAACTGCATGTACCTCTGGATGGATCACATGATCTCGCCGGAGGCGCAGGCGGCGGTCGCCGAGGGCTTCGGGGAGGCGCCGGTCAACCTGAAGGCCTGTGACCTGACGGAGAACCCGAACCATTGCGACGACTTCCATGCGAGCGACGAGTCCTGGTGGGACGACGTCTACTACTGGACGACCCCCACGGCCGACTGCGGTGATCCCGACAGCGGCGACACCTGCGTGACGCAGGAGGACTGGAAGACCGCGTGGACGGAGATCCGCGGCTAGCAGCGCCCGGGACCGGATGACCTCGGTCCAGCACTCCGAGACGCCGCCCCGGGCCAGCCCGGGGCGGCGTCTCTCGACCTTTTTCTTCCGCCATCCGCGCACGCGGCTCGGCGTCCTCCTCGCGTTGCCGGTCGCGTGGCTCGTGGTCGTGTACTTCGGCTCGCTCGTAGTCCTGCTCGTGTCCGCGTTCTGGGACACGGACCCGTTCACGGCCGAGATCATCCGCACGCCGACGCTCGAGAACTTCCAGACGATCATCGAGCGGCCCGTCTACCGGGACGTCGCCTGGCGGACGATCCAGATGGCGCTCCTCGTGACCCTCGCCGACATCGTGCTCGCGTTCCCGATCGCGTACTACATGGCCCGCATCGCCTCGCCGAGGACGAGGAGCCTGCTGGTGGTCGCGATCCTGATGCCGTTGTGGGCGAGCTACCTGGTGAAGGTCATCGCGTGGCGCTCGATTCTCTCGGACGGGGGGATCATCAACTGGGCGCTCGAGCCGCTCGGGCTCTCGTTCGACGGGTACTCGACCGTTGGCCTCTGGCTCGTCTTCACCTACCTGTGGCTGCCCTTCATGATCCTCCCGGTCTACGCCGGGCTCGAGCGGATCCCCGAGTCGCTGCTCGAGGCCTCGACCGACCTCGGGGCCCGCTCGCTGACGACGTTCACGCGCGTGATCTTCCCGCTCGCGTTCCCGGCGGTCGTCGCCGGCTCGATCTTCACCTTCTCGCTCACCCTCGGGGACTACATCGCGCCGGGCCTGATCACGAGCGAGCAGTTCATCGGCACGGTGATCTACAACATCCGCGGCCAGGCGCTGCCGACCGCCGCTGCGTTCGCGATGGTCCCGATCGTCGTCATCGTCCTCTACCTGCTCGTCGCCCGGAAGCTGCGGGCGTTCGAGTCGCTCTGAGCCGTGGTCGAGTCGCGTCTCACCCGTCTCCTGCTCCGTGGTGGAGCGGTCGCGACGCTCGCCTTCATCTACGCGCCGCTGCTCGTGATCGCGCTGTACGCCTTCAACCAGAACGTCACCCAGGCCTGGCCGATCGAGAACTACAGCACCAAGTGGTTCTCGGTCGCCTACCACAACGAGGACGCGCGGGACGCGTTCCGGCTCTCGCTCACGGCCGCCCTCGGGGCGACCGCCGTCGCCCTCGTGCTCGGGACGCTCGCCTCGATGGCCGTCTCCCGCTACCGCTTCTTCGGGCGCGAGGTGATCACCTTCGCCGTCGTCCTGCCGATCGCGCTCCCCGGGATCGTCACCGGCCTCGCGCTGCAGGCGACGATCCTCGACGTCCTCGGGCCCCTCGGTGTGAGCTTCGGCCTGGCGACGATCATCATCGGCCATGCGACGTTCTGCGTGGTCGTCGTCTACAACAACGTCATCGCCCGGATGCGGAGGACGACGGGCTCGCTCGACGAGGCCTCGGCCGACCTCGGAGCGGACAGCTGGCAGACCTTCCGCTACGTGATGTTCCCGCAGCTCCGCACGGCGCTCCTCGCCGGGGGGCTGCTCGCCTTCGCGCTCTCCTTCGACGAGGTCGTGGTCACGATCTTCACCGCCGGCGCGCAGCAGACATTGCCGATCTGGATCTTCGCGACGCTCGCCCGGCCGGCGCAGCTTCCGATCGTGAACGTCGTCGCGCTCTTCGTCATCGTCGTGTCGATCATCCCGGTGTACATCGCCGCGAGGCTTGCGGGCGGCGCGGGGCTCACCTCCGATCGTCCCGCGAAAGGGGCCGTCGCGGTCGAGGTCGAGGCCCAGCCGTAGAGGTAAGCCGTAAAGGTCAGCCGGCGGAGGCGACGCCGGTGCCGATCGGGCACGTGACGCCGGTGCCGCCGAGCCCGCAGTAGCCGTTCGGGTTCGCGGCCAGGTACTGCTGGTGGTAGCCCTCCGCGTAGAAGAAGGGCCCGGCCTCCGCGATCTCGGTCGTGATCTCGCCGTAACCGGCCTGCGCGAGCCGCGCCTGGAACGTCTCCCGCGACGCGAGCGCGGCGTCGCGCTGAGCTTCGGAGGTCCAGTAGATCGCCGAGCGGTACTGGGTGCCGACGTCGTTCCCCTGGCGCATGCCCTGCGTCGGGTCGTGGCCCTCCCAGAAGATGCGGAGCATCTCGTCGTAGCTCGTCCGTTCCGTGTCGAAGACGGCGAGCACGACCTCGGTATGCCCGGTCTGCCCCGAGCAGACCTCCTGGTAGGTGGGGTTCGGTGTGATGCCGCCCGCGTAGCCCGCCGCCGTCGTGTACACGCCCTGCGCCTGCCAGAACATCCGCTCCGCGCCCCAGAAGCAGCCCATCCCGAAGATCGCGCGCTCCGTTCCGTCGGGGAACGGCGGGCCTATGGGTGTGCCGAGCACGAGGTGCGGCCCGAGCCCGGCCATCGGCTCGTCGCGACCGGCCAACGCCTGGTCGCCTGACACCAGCTCGGTCTTCCGGGTGAAGAGGCGCACGTCCGACAGGATGGCAGAACAGTCGTGGCTCGCGGCGCGTTCGGTTCGCCCGTGTGGAAAAACCGCAAGCCCCACCGTGGTGGCCACGTTCTCCCCCTTGGTCGGGCGACCTATCCTCGAGCGTCATGATCTCGCCCCGGGGACCCATGGCCGTCGCACGCGCACGTACCACGAACCTCGTCCTCGCCACCGTGGCGTTCGCCGTCGCCTTCGTCGGTTGG
>Ga0210115_1000200_pt1 | contig 16697 bp, 10 predicted proteins | sample MayberryNW_TuleB_2_FD_185526 | JGI IMG/M metagenome (GOLD analysis project Ga0210115, IMG submission 185526) | Wetland microbial communities from San Francisco Bay, California, USA, that impact long-term carbon sequestration - MayberryNW_TuleB_D2... | ecosystem: Environmental > Aquatic > Marine... | reverse complement strand
CCGTTGGCGCCCAGCGTGTGCCGGCCGGGCGGGAGACCGGACACCCGGAAGTGGTCGCCGTCCCGGAGGTCCTGGATCTTGACGTGGACGGCGCGCGACCCGTTGAGCCACACCCACATGCTGATCTCGTCGTCGATGCAGGAGTCGGGGATGCGGACATCGCCCTCGACCGCCGAGCCGCGGCCCACGCGGGTGACGTCGACCGTCTTGCTGCGGGTGCAGGGCACGTTCTCCGCGACGGTCGGGTCTGTGGCGCCGCCGACGAAGGTCGCCGCCCAGCTCACGTGGCGGGCCTTGGACTTGGCGTCCCCCAGCAACGGCCAGGGGGCGAGCAGCACGGGGGCGTGCGGGCAGGAGATCGTGAACTGCCCTTTCTTGTCGGTCCGGCCCACCGCCCAGCCGTCGGGCCGGAAGCCGTCTACGCCGGGGACCCCGACGTAGACGTAGAGCCCGGCCGCAGGCTGCCCGGCGCTACCGACCGCCTGGCCGTGGTAGGCCAGGCTCCCCGGCTTGGGCTCGGTCCGGACCACGTCGCTGCCGCCGGTCGCCGCGGCTTCGTCGGTCCGGCGGCCCTCCGGCGACCGGCTGGCCTCCGAGCTGGCCTCCGAGCTGGCCGCCGGCGCCGCGCTGGTCGGGTCCGTCCGGCCGGTCACCCCGTTGGTCAGGTGGTCGACGGCGTCGACGACCTCGCGCGGGACGTCGCGGCCCAGCGCGAAGCCGCCGCCCAGGCCGGCCACGAAGACCACGGCGACGGTGAGCAGCGCGAAGGCCCGGCGGTGCCGTCGGTACCGCGCGCGGGCGAGCACCCGCTCCAGCTCGCCGGTCGGCGGGCTGAGCGGCTCGATCCGCATGCGGGGGAGGTCGTTCACTCGGCCCTCCCGCCGCCGTCGCCGCCCTCGCTGCTCTCGATCATGCTGAGGAGGCGGGCCCGGGCGTCGTAGAGCATCCGCTTGACCGTGCCCTCGGGCCGGTGCAGGGCGCCGGCCACCTCGGCGATGCTCAGGTCCGCGTAGTAGTGCAGCAGCACCGGCACCCGCATCCGCTCCGGCAGCCGCTCGACGAGGTCGCGCAGCCACGGGTCGCACGCGGGAGTGCTGGTCTCGGTGCGCTCCTCGATCCGCTGGCAGAGCCGGCGGTCGCGCTGCTCGCGGCGCCAGCGGTCGCGCACCAGGTTGGTCGCCGTCACGTACAGGTAGCCCTTGGGGTCGTGGACGGTCACCCAGCGGGACAGCAGCCGGGTGAAGGCCTCGGACGCGATGTCGTGGGCCGCGTCGCGGTCGCCGACCAGGGCGGCGCACCAGCCGGCCAGCGGACCGTAGTGCTGGTTCCAGAGGACGCGGGCGGCCTCGTCGCGGGACAGGGCGGTGGCGGCTGCCCCGGGGGCACCCGCTGTCACCGCCACACCGGCCATCTCGTACCCGCCCGTCGGTCGAGGTCCTGGGTGTTCTCGAGGCCAAGGACGCCGAAGCGCCCCGGCCGGTTCACCTCGACGGCCGGGGATCGATGGAGCCGGACCCGTAGGGACCGGTCACCCCTCTCCACCTCTCGCAGGGTAGGGGCAGACGGGTACTCTCGGGGCACGAAAGGGACATGACGGCGTGCCGACACGGCTGCCGGACCCTGTCACATCGTGGACACCCGTGGAGGAGCGACGTGGACGCCGCCGAGATCGAGGCCGGACGCCGCCGCTGGCAGGAGCGGTTCGCCGCCTCCCGCGTGCGCGACGCCGACTTCACCACCCTGTCCGGCGAGCCGGTCGACCCCGTCTACGGCCCGGCCGAGGGCGACGCGGTCGCCGGCTTCGAGCGCATCGGCTGGCCGGGGGAGTTCCCCTTCACCCGGGGCCTGTACCCGACCGGGTACCGCGGGCGGACCTGGACCATCCGGCAGTTCGCCGGCTTCGGCAACGCGCAGCAGACCAACGAGCGGTACCAGATGATCCTCGCCGCCGGCGGCGGCGGGCTCTCGGTCGCGTTCGACATGCCGACCCTGATGGGGCGCGACTCCGACGACGCCCGGTCCCTCGGCGAGGTCGGTCACTGCGGGGTCGCGATCGACTCGGCCACCGACATGGAGGTGCTCTTCTCCGACATCCCGCTCGGCGACGTCACCACGTCGATGACGATCAGCGGGCCGGCCGTCCCGGTCTTCTGCATGTACCTCGTCGCCGCCGAACGGCAGGGGGTCGACCCCTCGGTGCTCAACGGCACGCTGCAGACCGACATCTTCAAGGAGTACATCGCCCAGAAGGAGTGGCTCTTCCCGCCCGAGCCGCACCTGCGCCTGATCGGCGACCTGATGGAGTACTGCGTCGAGCACATCCCGGCGTACAAGCCGCTGAGCGTCTCGGGCTACCACATCCGGGAGGCGGGCTCGACCGCCGCGCAGGAGCTGGCCTTCACCCTGGCCGACGGCTTCGGCTACGTCGAGCTCGGGCAGTCGCGGGGGCTCGACGTCGACGACTTCGCCCCCGGCCTGTCCTTCTTCTTCGACGCCCACCTGGACTTCTTCGAGGAGATCGCGAAGTTCCGCGCAGCCCGGCGGATCTGGGCCAGGTGGATGCGCGACGTCTACGGCGCCAGGACCGAGAAGGCGCAGTGGCTGCGCTTCCACACCCAGACGGCGGGCGTGTCGCTGACCGCGCAGCAGCCGGACAACAACATCGTGCGCACCGCGCTCGAGGCACTGTCGGCCGTCCTGGGCGGCACCAACTCGCTGCACACCAACGCGCTGGACGAGGTGCTGGCGCTGCCCAGCGAGAAGGCCGCCGAGATCGCGCTGCGCACCCAGCAGGTGATCATGGAGGAGACGGGTGTCGCCAACGTCGCCGACCCGCTCGGCGGCTCCTGGTACGTCGAGGCGCTGACCGACCGGATCGAGGCCGAGGCGGAGGCGATCTTTGCCCGGATCCGCGACATGGGCTCGGACGGGTCGATCACCGCCGGGCTGCTGCGCGGCATCGAGGACGGCTGGTTCATGTCCGAGATCGCGGAAGCCGCCTTCACCTACCAGCGGGCGCTGGAGAAGGGCGACAAGAAGATCGTCGGGGTCAACTGCCACACCTCGACCGTCGAGGAGCCGCTGGAGATCCTGCGGGTCTCGCACGAGGTCGAGCGGGAGCAGAACCGTGTGCTGGCCGACCGCCGCGCGGGCCGCGACCAGGAGGCCATCGCCGAGTCGCTGCGCCGCATGGTCGAGGTGGCGCGCGGGGACGGCAACCTGGTCCCGCCGATGCTCGACGCGGTGCGCGCCGAGGCGACCCTGGGTGAGATCTGCGACGCGCTGCGCGCCGAGTGGGGCGACTACCGCGAGCCCCCGCGGTTCTGAGCGGGCAGACGGGGATCCGAGGACATCTGACGTGCACGCCCTGCTCCGGGAGCTGCTGGCCGTGGTGCCGGCGGACGGCGCTCCGTGGCCCCGGGCCGACCGGGAGCGGTGGACCGCCGCCCTCGCCGCGGTCCTCGACGTCGTCTACGACGAGGACGGCCGGGCGCTCGACGTGCCGGCGCCCGAGGAGGTCGTCGACCTGCGCCCCGGCGACGCCCCGGCTCGGGAAGTCCGTGGCCGGCACGCCCGGCGCGGCGGCGACTGACCGGCTCGGCGATGATGGGGTCATGAGCCAGCCGACCTTCAACCCGTACGGCGCCGTCGACCTGTCGGCGCTGGCCGCCCGCCCGGCGGCCGGTAGGCCCGCCGCCGCCCCCGGGGCAGCCGGGACCGGCGCACCGGGGGCCGCCTCGGGCGGCGTCGTCGTCGACGTCACCGAGGCCGACTTCCAGGCGGTCGTGGTCGAGCAGTCCATGACGGTGCCCGTGGTCATCGACTTCTGGGCCGACTGGTGCGGCCCGTGCAAGCAGCTGAGCCCGGTGCTCGAGCGGCTGGCCGGCGCCGACGAGGGCCGGTGGCTGCTCGCCAAGATCGACGTGGACGCGAACCCCCGGCTCGGTCAGGCGTTCCAGGTGCAGGGCATCCCGGCGGTCTTCGCCGTGGTCAAGGGCCAGCCGATCCCGCTGTTCCAGGGTGCCCTGCCCGAGGCGCAGGTCCGGCAGTACCTCGACGAGCTGCTCAAGGTGGCCGAGGCCAACGGTGTCACCGGGCGGGTCGCGGCCGCTGCGGCTCCGCCCGTCGTGGACGAGGAGCCGGTCATCGACCCGCGCTACGACGAGGCCTACGACGCCATCGAGCGCGGCGACCTGGACGCGGCGGCCGCCGCCTACCGGGCCGTCCTCGCCGACGACCCCTCCGACGCCGACGCCCAGGCGGGGCTCGGCCAGGTCGAGCTGATGCGACGTACCCAGGGTGTGGACCCGGCGACCGCGCGGGCGCGGGCGGCCGAGGCGCCGGACGACGTGGCGGCGCAGACGGCGGTCGCGGACCTGGACCTCCTCGGCGGGCACGTCGAGGACGCGTTCGCCCGGCTGGTCGACCTGGTCGCCCGCTCGGCCGGCGACGACCGCGACGCGGCACGCACCCACCTGGTGGGGCTCTTCGAGCTGGTCGGCAGCGACGACGAGCGGGTGGCCCGAGCCCGGACCGCGCTGGCCAACGCCCTGTTCTGAGGGCGGACATGCCGAAGGCCGCCCCGGACGTCCAGGGCGGCCTCCGGAACGGCGGCTCAGACCAGGAAGATGATGAGCAGGACGACGGCGATGACGAGCGCGAGGATCGCGATGGTGCGCGTGTTCACGTAGAGCTCCGTTCGGCAGGCGTAGGTGCGGGCAGGGGTAGCTGGCTGGATCCTGTCCCGGCAGCCCGCCGTCAAACGTGCGCTCAGCCGTGGATGCGGAAGCCCCACAGGTCCCGGTCCGGCAGGACCTCCTCGTGCAACAGCTCCCACCCGAGCCGCTCGTAGAGCCGCACGGCCGGCAGCCGGCCGTCGCCGCGGGGCCAGGTGCACAGCAGCGCGCGCTCCTCCTCGGCGCCCTCGAGCAGGAGGTCCACCAGGGCGGCGCCGTACCCGCGGCCCTGGGCGGCCGGGTGCACGGCGAGCTCGACCACCTCGAGGTGCCCGCCCACCCACTCCCGAGCCATCGCCTCCGGCACCTGGGCGATCACGTGGTCGGTCCACCACTGCCCGGCCCGGCCGGTGAAGCCGTAGCAGAACCCGCGCATCCGGCCGGCCTCCCGGACGACCGAGCACCGGAAGCCGTCACGTGCCGCTTGCGACGGCAGCTGCTCGGTCGTGACCTGACGCACGCGCTCCTCGGTCTCGGAGTAGGGCGCGGCGGTGAAGGCCGCCCGGTAGGTCGCGGCGAGCTCGTCGAGGACAGCCAGCGCGCCCGGCCCGTCGAGCACCTCGGTCGTGGGCAACCAGTGCTGGAGGACGTACTCCCACCCCTCGCGCCAGGCGAACGGCGCCGTGGCAGCCCGCGGCAGCGGACGGCCGGTGAGCAAGTGGTCCAGGGCATAGCGGGTCGCCGCGTGCCCGACCAGCAGGACACGCTGCCCGTCGTGGTCCTGTGCCAGCTCGGCCAGCAGGTCCCGCACGCCGTCGACCACCTGCCGGAAGCTCTGCCCGCCGGGGAAGGGCTCGTCGACGTGCTGGCGCCGCTGCGCGTGCACGACGTCGACGGGGGCTCCGGTGAGCTCGCCGAAGTCGACCTCGCGCAGTCGTCGATCGGTCCGCCGGGGCACCGGGCTGCCGGCGAAGGCGATGTCTACGGTCCGCACGGCACGGTGCAGGTCCGACGAGACGACCAGGTCGATCCCGTCATCACGGCGCCGTGCACCGAGCTGCACGGCGTTGCCGATGCCGGCTGCTGACAGCTCACCCGGCTGCCAGCCGGTGCACAGCCCCGCCTCGTTGTCGGTCGTGGTCGCGTGCGTCTCGTAGACGAGGCGGAGGGTCATCAGCGCGACCCTGTCGGGTCAGCCGGCGGCTCGGCGCAGCCAGACCGTGCCCAGCGGCGGCACCCGCAGGGTCGCCGAGGCCGGCTGACCGTGCCAGCCGTCCCCGTCGGCCTCGACCGCGCCGAAGTTGCCGACGCCGCTGCCGACGTACGACTCGGCGTCGGTGTTGAGCACCTCGTCCCAGCGGCCTGCGCGTGGCAGACCGACCCGGTAGCCCTCGTGCGGGACGGCCGAGAAGTTGGCGATGCACGCGACGGCCGACCCGTCGGAGCCCCAGCGCAGGAAGGAGAACACGTTGTTGCCGGCGTCGTTGGCGTCGATCCACTGGAAGCCATGCGGGTCGACGTCCTGCGACCACAGCGCGGGGGAGTCGCGGTAGACGGCGTTCATGTCGCTGACCATCGTCTGCACGCCACGGTGGTCGGGGTTGTCGGTCAGCCACCAGTCCAGCGAGCGCGACTCGGCCCACTCCGACTCCTGGCCGAACTCCGAGCCCATGAAGAGCAGCTGCTTGCCGGGGTGGGCCCACATGAAGGCGAGGTACGCCCTCAGGTTGGCCAGCTGCTGCCACCGGTCCCCGGGCATCTTGCGCAGCAGCGAGCCCTTGCCGTGCACCACCTCGTCGTGGCTGATCGGCAGCACGTAGTTCTCGGAGTAGGCGTACATCATCGAGAACGTCATCTGGTGGTGGTGGTACTGCCGGTAGATCGGCTCGTGAGACATGTAGTCGAGCGAGTCGTGCATCCAGCCCATGTTCCACTTGAAGCCGAAGCCGAGCCCGCCGAGGTGCGTCGGCCTGGTGACCCCGGGCCACGCGGTCGACTCCTCGGCGATCGTGACGATGCCCGGCACCCGCTTGTAGGCCGTCGCGTTCACCTCTTGCAGGAACGACACCGCCTCGAGGTTCTCCCGGCCGCCGAACTCGTTGGGCACCCACTCGCCGGGCTCGCGCGAGTAGTCGAGGTAGAGCATCGACGCGACGGCGTCGACCCGCAGGCCGTCGATGTGGTACTCCTCGAGCCAGTACAGCGCGTTGGAGACGAGGAAGTTGCGCACCTCGGTGCGGCCGAAGTTGAAGACGTACGTCCCCCAGTCCAGCTGCTCGCCGCGCCGGGGGTCGGGATGCTCGTAGAGCGCCGTCCCGTCGAACCGGGCCAGCGCCCACGCGTCCTTGGGGAAGTGCGCGGGCACCCAGTCGACGATGACGCCGATGCCGGCCTGGTGCAGCCGGTCCACCAGGTAGCGGAAGTCGTCGGGTGAGCCGAAGCGTGAGGTCGGCGCGAAGTAGGAGGACACCTGGTAGCCCCAGGAGCCGCCGAAGGGGTGCTCGGCCACCGGGAGCAGCTCCACGTGGGTGAAGCCCAGGTACTGCACGTGGCCCACCAGCTGGTCGGCCAGCTCGCGGTAGCCCAGCCCCTGCCGCCAGGAACCGAGGTGCACCTCGTAGGTGCTCATCGGGCCGGTGATGGGGTCACGCTCGCGGCGGTCGCGCATCCACGCGTCGTCGCCCCACTCGTAGTCGGAGGAGAAGACGACGGAGGCGGTGGCCGGCGGCACCTCGGCGCGGAAGGCGACCGGGTCGGCCTTCTGCCGCCAGACGCCGTCCTGGCCGAGCACGTCGTACTTGTAGTGCGCGCCGTCACCGATGCCGGGGACGAAGAGCTCCCACACACCGGTCGACCCCATCGCCCGCATCGGGTGGGCGCGGCCGTCCCAGTAGTTGAAGTCGCCGGTGAGCCGGACGCCCTGGGCACTCGGTGCCCACACCGCGAACGACGTGCCGTGCACGGTCCCCGCGATGCCGTCGTAGGAGCGGGTGTGGGCGCCGAGCACCCGCCACAGCTCCTCGTGGCGACCCTCGCCGATCAGGTGCAGGTCGATCTCGCCGAGGGTCGGCAGGAAGCGGTAGGGGTCGTCGACCACCCGAGGCGGCCCGTCGTAGGCGACCTCGAGGCGGTAGTCGGGGACCGTCGCACCGTCGAGCACCCCGACCCAGACGCCGTAGCTCTCGTGGCGCAGGTCGTGGCGCTGGTCCCCGACCAGCACGGCGACCGAGGTGGCCCAGGGACGCAGCGTGCGGACCGTGACGGCGCCGCCGTGCGGGTGCGGCCCGAGCACCGCGTGCGGGTCGTGGTGGGTGCCCGAGACGAGACGGTGCAGGTCCTCGGTGCTGGCCGGCGCGACGGGCGGCTGGGCCGCCGGTCCGCCGACTGTCTGGCGCTGGGTCACTGTCGTCTCACTCATCTCTCTGCTTGCCGGCGAGCCGGTCGATGGCCGCGATCGGGATGTGCAGCCAGGTCGGTCGGTTGCGCGCCTCGTAGAGGACCTCGTAGACCGCCTTGTCGGTCTCGAACGCGCGCAGCAGCACGGGCTGCCGGCGAGGGTCCTCGCCTCCCGCCTCGGCGTAGCCGGCGAGGAAGGCGTCGCGGTTGCGCTCTGCCCATTCGGTGGCGCGGTACGCGCGCTGCGGGTCCCCCGGGTGGTCGGCGAGCAGGTGCCGCGCGGCGTAGTCGAAGGACCGCAGCATGCCGGCCACGTCCTTGACCGGTGTCTCCAGGCCGCGTCGCTCGTCGAGCGGGCGGGCCGGCTCGCCCTCGAAGTCCAGCAGCTTCCAGCCCTGCAGCGTGCGCATCACCTGGCCCAGGTGGAAGTCGCCGTGGACCCGCTGCACGGGCACCGGCTCGTCGAGGGCCGCGACGTCGTCGAACGCGCCGCGGAGGGCGTCGGCGTACGGCGCGAGGTCGCTCACCTCGGCGGCCGCGCGGTCCAGCCGGGCGCGCATGCCGTCGGCCAGCGCCACCAGCTCCTTGCCCTCGAGCCGGCCGGTGGGCAGGACGCGGGCGAGCGCAGCATGCACCTCCGCGGTGGCCGCACCGAGGCGGCGCGCCTCCCCCGCGAAGTCGCCGCCCACCTCGTCGGCGTGCAGGTCGGCCTCCGCGTAGAGGTCACGCACGCTGGTGAGCGCGAGCTCCCATCCGTCGGTCGCACCCTTGAGGTACTCCTGCGACATCGCCAGGCTGGCCGTCGTCGGCTCGCCGTCGCTCCGCTCCCACACACCTTCGAGCCAGCCGAGCGGGGCTGCGATGTGCGTGCTGCCCGCGGCGGCGAGCGCCGAGTGCATCTCGATGTCGGGGTTGAGCCCGGGCGACACCTTGCGGAACACCTTGAGGATCAACGTGTCGCCGAAGATCAACGAGGTGTTGCTCTGCTCCGCGCCGACCACGATCGACGGCCCGCCCGGCGGCAGCTCGGTCGCCGTCGGCTCACGGTGGAAGGCGAAGCCCGGGCCGGTGCGGTCGGTCGCGATGCCCTCGACCCAGAGCCCGGTGCTGCCCTTGTCGTGCAGCGCGTCGTACAGCCACCGCACGCCGCCGGCGCCGTCGTCCTCGTGGCCGACGAAGGCGTGCGAGAGGTGCTCCACGTCGTCGGCGTAGGACACCAACGGCTGCTGGTAGGTCTCGGTGCCCCCGTCGTCGTAGGTGACCTGGATCAGGTCGACGCGAACACCTGGCGCGTCGAGGCCCGGTGCGCGCAGCTCCGCGACCGTCCGCACGTCGGTGACCGACCACGCCCGGCCCTTGCCTGCGAACCAGCGCTGGCTGGCCAGGTGGTGGGCCAGGACGGTGGCGTCCAGCCTGACTGCCATCAGCTCTCTCCCTCCGGCGGGCTGAGCCGGAACCAGTAGAACCCGTGGCCGGCCAGGGTCAGCAGGTAGGGCAGCTCGCCGATCAACGGGAAGTGCACGGTGCCCAGCAGCTCGATCGGCTGGTAGCCCTCCCAGCGCCGGAGGTCGAGCTCGACCGGCTGCGGGAACCGCGAGAGGTTGTTGACGCAGAGCACGACGTCGTCGCCGAACTCGCGCACGAAGGACAGCACCGACGGGTTGCTGCCACCCATGTCCTCCCAGGTGCCTAGGCCGAACGCGGGGTTCTGCTTGCGCGCCTCGATCATCCGTCGCGTCCAGTGCAGCAGGGACGTCGAGCTGGCGAGCTGGGCCTCCACGTTGGTGACCTGGTGCCCGTAGATCGGGTCCATGATCGCCGGCAGGTAGAGCTGCCCGGGGTTGCTGGTGGAGAAGCCGGCGTTGCGGTCCGGCGTCCACTGCATCGGGGTGCGCACCCCGTCGCGGTCGCCGAGCCAGATGTTGTCGCCCATGCCGATCTCGTCGCCGTAGTACAGGACCGGGGAGCCGGGCAGCGAGAGCAGCAGCGCGGTGAAGAGCTCGAGCTGGTTGCGGTCGTTGTCGAGCAGCGGCGCCAGCCGCCGGCGGATGCCGATGTTGGCCTTCATGCGGGGGTCCTTGGCGTACTCCGCCCACATGTAGTCGCGCTCCTCGTCGGTGACCATCTCGAGGGTGAGCTCGTCGTGATTGCGCAGGAAGATGCCCCACTGGCAGTTGTCCGGGATGCGGGGCGTCTGGGCCATGATCTCGGAGATCGGGTAGCGCGACTCCCGGCGTACGCCCATGAACAGCCGCGGCATCACCGGGAAGTGGAAGGCCATCTGGCACTCGTCGCCGTCGGCACCGAAGTACTCGACGACGTCGCCCGGCCACTGGTTGGCCTCGCAGAGCAGGACACGGTCGGGGTAGAGCGCGTCGACCTCCTTGCGCACCCGCTTGAGGAACTCGTGGGTGGCGGGGAGGTTCTCGCAGTTGGTGCCCTCCTCCTCGAACAGGTAGGGGACCGCGTCGAGCCGGAAGCCGTCGATGCCGAGGTCCAGCCAGAACTTCAGCGCCTCGATCACCGACTCCTGGACGCGCGGGTTCTCGAAGTTCAGGTCCGGCTGGTGGCTGAAGAACCGGTGCCAGAAGTACTGCTTGCGCACGGGGTCGAAGGTCCAGTTCGACGACTCGGTGTCGACGAAGATGACCCGGGCGTCGGAGTAGGACTCGTCGCTGTCGGCCCAGACGTAGAAGTCGCCGTACGGCCCGTCGGGGTCGGTCCGCGAGGACTGGAACCACGGGTGCTGGTCCGACGTGTGGTTCATGACGAAGTCGATGATCACGCGGATGCCGCGGGCGTGCGCCGCGTCGACGAACTCGACGAAGTCGCCGATCGTGCCGAACTCGGGCAGCACGTCGGCGAAGTCGCTGACGTCGTAGCCGCCGTCGCGCAGCGGTGACTTGAAGAACGGCGGCAGCCAGATGCAGTCGACGCCGAGCCAGTGGATGTAGTCGAGCTTGTCGATCAGGCCGGCGAGGTCGCCGGTGCCGTCCCCGTTGCTGTCCTTGAAGGACCGCACGAGGACCTCGTAGAAGACCGCGCGCTTGTACCAGTGCGGGTCGCGCTGCTCGTCCGGGACGTCGGCGAAGTTGTCGATCGCCGGGGCGCCGGTGGGCTCCAGGAGATCGTCGGTCACCGGTCCGCCGCCTCCCCGCTGGAGCGCCGGCTCCGCACGGTGAAGACGTGGGCGGGCTCCGAGAAGGGGTCGAGGCGCACGTAGTTCTCGTTGCCCCAGACATAGGTGTCGCCGGTCAGCTCGTCGTGCACGGCCATGGTGTCGTCCCACTCCAGTCCCAGGGCCGGCATGTCGAGCCGGACCGTTGTCTCGCGGGCCCCGTGCGGATCGAGGTTGACGACGACGATGAGCGTGTCCTCGCCGTCACCGACGTGCTCGGTCTTGCTGTAGCAGATGATCTGGTCGCTGTCGGCGTGGTGGAAGCGGAGGTTGCGCAGTCGTTGCAGCGCCGGGTGTTCGCGGCGGAGCTGGTTGAGGCGGGTGAGGTAGGGGGCGAGGGTGCGCCCCTCGGCCTCCGCCGCCGCCCAGTCGCGCGGGCGGAGCTGGAACTTCTCGGTGTCGAGGTACTCCTCGCTGCCCGGTCGCAGCGCGACGTGCTCGTAGAGCTCGTAGCCGGCGTAGACGCCGTAGGTCGGCGACAGGGTCGCCGCGAGCACGGCTCGGATCTTGAAGGCGGGCGGCCCGCCGTACTGCAGGTAGGCGTGCAGGATGTCCGGCGTGTTCACGAAGAAGTTGGGCCGCAGGAAGTGGCCCGTGCGCTGGGTCAGCTCGGTGAGGTACTCCTCGAGCTCCCACTTCTCGTTGCGCCAGGTGAAGTACGTGTAGGACTGGTGGAAGCCCACCCGGGCCAGCGTCTGCATCATCGCCGGCCGGGTGAACGCCTCGGCGAGGAAGATCACGTCGGGGTCGGACTGGCGCACCTCGGCCAGCAGCCAGGCCCAGAAGCTCACCGGCTTGGTGTGCGGGTTGTCGACCCGGAAGATCCGCACGCCGTGGTCCATCCAGTGCCGGACCACCCGCAGCACCTCGGCGTAGATGCCATCGGGATCGCGGTCGAAGTTGACCGGGTAGATGTCCTGGTACTTCTTCGGTGGGTTCTCGGCGTAGGCGATCGTGCCGTCGGCGAGCACGGTGAACCACTCCGGGTGGCTGGTCACCCAGGGATGGTCGGGTGTGGCCTGCAGCGCCAGGTCGAGGGCCACCTCCATGCCGAGCTCCCCGGCCCGTGCCACGAAGGCGTCGAAGTCGTCGAGGGTGCCGAGGTCGGGGTGGACCGCGTCGTGCCCGCCTTCGGCGGCGCCGATGGCCCACGGCGAGCCCACGTCGTGCGGGCCCGGCGAGAGCGTGTTGTTGGGTCCCTTGCGGTTGGTGCGGCCGATCGGGTGGATCGGCGGCAGGTAGACGACGTCGAACCCCATGTCCCGGACGGCGGGCAGTCGCTCCATGGCCGTGCGGAAGGTCCCGCTCACCAGCGCGCCGGTGGCAGGGTCGACGTGGGCGCCCTCGGAGCGCGGGAAGAGCTCGTACCAGGAGCCGTAGAGGGCGCGCTCCCGGTCGACCCACAGCGGCATCCGGTCGCTCGCGGTGACGTGCTCGCGCAGCGGGTGGGCGGCCAGGGTGTCCTCGACCTCCGGCGCGGACGCGGCCGCCAGCCGGGCGGGCACCGGACGGGACGTGTCCCGCAGCGCCGTCGCGGCGTCGACCAGTGCCCGCCGTCCGGATGCCGGACGCGCCGCGGCGGCCGCCTTCTCCATGACGCGGGCGCCCTCCTCGAGCATCAGCTCGACGTCGACTCCCGCGTCGATCTTGATCGTGGCGTCGTGCACCCAGGTGCCGACCGGGTCGCTCCACGCCTCGACCGTGAACGACCACGTGCCGGGGCTGGTCGGGGTGACCTCCGCGTGCCAGCGGTCGGTCCCGGGGGCGCCCAGACGCATTCTGGTGAAAGGCCCCTTGCGTCCCTTGGGGTCGCGCAGCACCACGTCCGCCGAGACCATGTCGTGCCCCTCGCGGAAGACGGTGGCGCTGACCGTGAAGGTCTCGCCGACCACCGCCTTGGCGGGCCAGCGACCGCAGCCCTCGGCAGGCTGCACGTCCAGGATGGGGATGCGTCCGATCATCGGAGCCGAACCTACCCAGGTTGCGACCCGGCGCACACACCGCGCTCCCGCCAGTATCGTTCGGGCGGTGAAGGCCATCCGTCGGTTCACCGTCCGCACCGTCCTGCCCCCGGCGCTGGAGCCCCTGGGTGAGCTGGCGCTCAACCTCCGCTGGTCATGGCACTCGCCGACCAAGTCGCTCTTCGAGAGCCTCGACCCGACGTTGTGGGAGCAGGTCGGCGGCGACCCGGTGGCGCTGCTCGGCGAGCTCGGCCCGGACCGGCTGGCCGGACTGGCCGACGACCCCGGCGTGGTGCGCAGGGTCGAGGAGGCGTCGGCCGACCTGCACCGCTACCTGGCCGACGACCTCTGGTACCAGCAGCGCACCGCCGAGGACCCGACCGCGCTGCCGGGCGCGATCGCCTACTTCTCGCCCGAGTTCGGCATCACGGCCGTCCTGCCGCAGTACAGCGGCGGACTGGGCATCCTCGCCGGCGATCACCTCAAGGCGGCCAGCGACCTGGGCGTGCCGATCGTCGGCGTCGGACTGCTCTACCGGTCGGGCTACTTCGCCCAGTCGCTGTCCCGTGAGGGGTGGCAGCAGGAGCGCTACCCGGTCCTCGACCCGGTCGGCCTGCCGATCTCGCTGCTCCGCGAGCCCGACGGCAGCCCGCTCAACGTCCGGGTCGGCCTGCCCGGAGGCCGCACGCTGACCGCCCAGGTGTGGAAGGCGCAGGTCGGCCGGGTGCCCCTGCTGCTGCTGGACTCCGACGTCGAGGACAACGCCCCGGCCGAGCGCGAGGTCACCGACCGGCTCTACGGCGGCGGCAGCGAGCACCGCCTGCTGCAGGAGATGCTGCTGGGCATCGGCGGCGTGCGGGCGCTGCGCGCCTTCAGCCGGCTGACCGGTGCCCCGGCTCCCGAGGTCTTCCACACCAACGAGGGCCATGCCGGGTTCCTCGGGGTCGAGCGGATCAGGGAGCTGACCGAGGAGGCCGGTCTCGGCTTCGACGAGGCGGTCGAGGCGGCCCGCTCCGCGACGCTGTTCACCACGCACACCCCGGTGGCCGCCGGCATCGACCGCTTCTCGCGCGACCTGGTGGCCCAGCACTTCGGCGGCGACAACGCCTGTCCCGGCGTGCCGGTGGAGCGGGTCCTCGCCCTCGGCGCCGAGGACTACGACGGCGGGGACCCCAGCGTCTTCAACATGGCGGTCATGGGCTTCCGGCTCGCCCAGCGGGCCAACGGCGTCTCCGAGCTGCACGGCCACGTGGCCCGCGACATGTTCGCGAAGCTATGGCCGGGCTTCGACGAGCCGGAGGTCCCGATCGGCTTCATCACCAACGGCGTGCACGCGCCGACGTGGGTGGCGCCCGAGGTGTTCGAGCTGGCGCCGCCCGAGACGGTGGCCAGCCCGACCGAGCCCGGCGCGTGGGAGGACGTCCAGGCGGTCCCCGACAGCGACATCTGGCGGGTCCGCGGGATCCTGCGGGCCCGGCTGGTCGACGACGTGCGCAAGCGGGTCCGGGCGTCCTGGCTGCAGCGCGGCGCGAGCGAGGCCGAGCTCGGCTGGGTCGACGGCGTGCTCGACCCCGACGTGCTCACCATCGGCTTCGCCCGCCGGGTCCCGTCGTACAAGCGGCTGACCCTGATGCTGCGCGATCCCGAGCGGCTCACCGCGCTGCTGCGCCACCCCGAGCGGCCGATCCAGCTGGTGATCGCCGGCAAGGCCCACCCGGCCGACGACGGCGGCAAGAAGCTGATCCAGGAGCTGGTCCGCTTCGCCGACCAGGTCGGGGTGCGGCACCGCATCGTGTTCCTGCCCAACTACGACATCGCCATGGCGCAGGCGCTCTACCCGGGCTGCGACGTGTGGCTCAACAACCCCTTGCGGCCCCTCGAGGCGTGCGGCACGTCGGGCATGAAGGCCGCGCTCAACGGCTGCCTGAACCTGTCGGTCCTCGACGGGTGGTGGGACGAGATGTTCGACGGCCACAACGGCTGGGCGATCCCCACCGCCGACGGGGTGACCGACCCCGACCACCGCGACGACCTCGAGGCCGCGGCGCTCTACGACCTGCTCGAGAACACCGTCGGGCCGCTGTTCTACGACCGGGACGCCGAAGGCCACCCGACGCGCTGGATCGAGATGGTGCGCCACACCCTGCGCACCCTCGGCCCGCGGGTGCTGGCGACCCGCATGGTGCGCGACTACGTGCTGGCGCTCTACGCCCCGGCGGCCGCGTCGTTCCGCGCGCTGGACGGCACCTACGCCGGCGCCAAGGAGCTCGCGGCGTGGAAGTCGAAGGTCCGCGCGGCCTGGTCCTCGGTGCGGGTCGACCACGTCGAGTCGTCCGGGGTCGCCGACACCCCCGAGGTCGGCAGCACCCTGGACGTCCGGGCGTTCGTCTCCCTCGGCGACCTCGGGCCGGACGACGTCGACGTGCAGGTCGTCTACGGCCGGGTCGACGACACCGACCGGCTGGCCGACTCGACGACGCTGTCGCTGCGCCACGACGAGGCCTACGAGGGCAGCCGCCACCGCTACGTCGGTGAGGTCAAGCTCGACCGGCCCGGCCCGTTCGGCTACACGGCGCGCATCGTGCCGCGACACCGCCTGACGACCGGCCCGGTCGAGCTCGGACTGGCGACCCTGCCGGCCGAAGCCGTCGGCATGGACAGCGGCGTCCTGCGCTGACCCGGTCCGCGCGGCACCGTGCGTGCCGCACCGGTCAGCGGCGGGCGAGCAGCACCCGGACCGTCCGGGCGGCCAGCGTGACGGTGTCGCCCGCGTCGTGCGACGGCCCGGGCGCCGGCTGCTCCTCCGCGGTGTCCAGCAGCGTGTCGTAGCGCCGGGCCCACGGATCGCCGGGCAGCCGCACCGACTGGTCGGCCGCTCCGCTGTTGAGCAGCACCAGCAGCGGGGTGTCGGCCTCGTGCCGGCCGGCGAGGTACATCCCGAGCACCTGCTGGTCGTGGTCGAACCAGTGCTCGGCCGACATCTCCTCGCCCTCCGGTGCGAACCACGCGAGGTCCTTGACCCCGTCGGGGCGCGCGGACCGGCCCTCGAAGTACGCGTCGTGCCGCAGCACCGGGTGCTCCCGGCGGAGCGCCAGCAGCGCGCGGGTCCAGGCGTAGAGGTCGCGCTGCCAGGGCTCGTGCGCCCAGGACAGCCAGGTGGTCTCGTCGTCGAGGCAGTAGGCGTTGTTGTTGCCGCGCTGGGTGCGCGCGAATTCGTCGCCCGCGAGGAGCATCGGCGTGCCCTGCGAGAGCAGCAGCGTGGCGAGCAGGTTCTTCATCTGGCGCTTGCGCAGCGCGCGGATCGGCTCGTCCACGTCGGGGCCCTCGGCGCCGTGGTTCCAGGAGCGGTTGTGCTCGTGGCCGTCGCGGTTCTCCTCGCCGCTCGCCTCGTTGTGCTTTTCGTTGTAGCTCACCAAGTCGTTGAGGGTGAACCCGTCGTGCGCGGTGATGAAGTTGACGCTCGCCCAGGGCTGCCGGCCGCGGCGG
>Ga0210115_1000199_pt1 | contig 16741 bp, 30 predicted proteins | sample MayberryNW_TuleB_2_FD_185526 | JGI IMG/M metagenome (GOLD analysis project Ga0210115, IMG submission 185526) | Wetland microbial communities from San Francisco Bay, California, USA, that impact long-term carbon sequestration - MayberryNW_TuleB_D2... | ecosystem: Environmental > Aquatic > Marine... | reverse complement strand
TAAATAGTATATTGACGTATTAGTATTGTTGACATTCGATGTGATGGTTTGATGTGTCAGCACGTTTCCTCCCTATACCCAGGGAGGGAATCTCCTAATAGAAAGATCAAAGAAAATAAGAAGGTGAAAATAAAATGACAGAACAAAAATATATAATGCACTGGAATATAAGTAAACAAATGTACAGGATACAGGCTATACGCTCTTTTGGAATAGTTTCAGAAGGAGAGTATGGTGGATATATAGAAAAACCATATAATCTATCACAAGAAGGGAATGCCTGGGTGGCTGGGGATGCTATTGTATCTGATAATGCCTGTGTGTATGGGAATGCCCGTGTGTATGGGAATGCCCGTGTGTATGGGAATGCCCGTGTGTTCGGGGGCGCATGGGTGTCCGAGAATGCCTGGGTGTCCGGGAATGCCTATGTGTATGGTAATGCCCGTGTGTCCGGGAATGCCTATGTGTCTGAATAAATAGTGTATAATTAATGTCAGCATGTTCCTGCCATATACCCAGGCGGGAATCTCCTAATCGTAAGAAAATAAAATAAGAAGGTGAAAAATAAAATGAGACTACCATATTTTATAAAATTTGTTTCTATATATTTACTATTAAATATATTAATAGACATTGTTTCATATGGGTTTGATGGAATGATTCTAACATATATTATGATAGTATTAACAACATATGGGTTCATAGATATTGTAGATAAATATGTTATAAAAAGGTGAAAAATAAAATGGAAATGAAAGAATATATAGATATTTTAATAATAATATTACCATATTTTATTTTTGTATTGGTGTTATATTATGCATTAACGTTGGAAAGCTTCGGATGTAATGACCAATAAAATTTTCAGCACGTTCCCGCCATATACCCAGGCGGGAATCTCCTAATCGTAAGATCAAAAGAATAAAGAAGGTGAAAATATAATGATAAAAATAAGAGAAAAATGTAATGATTGTGTTTTTTTAAACTGTTTTTGTTTAAATTGCATAGTAGAAAATAAAGACGAATTCCATTGTCATAAAGAGTTGAATAATTAATGACTTCACAAAATGTAAAAAATTTTATAAAACGAGAGAAAATATATAGACGAACAGCTTGTGATAGTAACAAAAAATTGATTCAAACCACGGGGTGTGTTGGTACTGCTTGTTGGTACCATTGTGCAGAACTCTGTGAACAATGGGAAATCCGCCATAAAAAACATTGGGGTATGCATGATGATTACAATAAATATAACCCCTTTAAGGCGAAAAGAAAATAAGAAGGTGAAAAGTTATAAATAGTAATATAACAATATAGGGAGAGAGAGGAATTATAAAATGAATATAAAGAATAAAGGAATTTTGTTAAATAAGTGTCCTAATTGTGGACAAAAAAATTCAGTATATAGATCAAGGACAGATGATATAAGGTGCAAGTCGTGCGGTTGTATATGGGAAAATGACGGTAAGTGATAGTAAAATGAACCTTAAAATATTGGAAATGATGCGTTTTAAGCCCTGCGGGCACAATCAGGTATCACTAGCACATATAGAATGCATAAGCGAGTTTTTTGAAGAATTCTGTCCCATAGCTGAAAAAAAAGCAAAGAAAATGTTAAGGGCGTCGTCTGGAATTTCAAGTCGGTATGTTCAGGAATACATTGATGGGTTCGAGGCGTGGAAAATTATCAGTATAAAAGGTGGTATGATAGAATATTTGGTGGGTAAAGATGAAAAAGTTAATATAGCTAATGATAAAAATGAATCGGATTATGTAGTGGAACACAGCGCACAGGATGTTATATTGCCGTGCAAATATAGGAATAAACTTGAAGACTCGACAGAGTTCATGCCATGTAATCCAGAGCCTGGAAAAGTTGTAATTCCAAACTCTAAACAGTGCAATGAATGTAAACAGAGGGAAGAATAATAATGGCAGAATATAACACAACACCAGACGAAAATTCTATAGTTGAAGAAATTTTGAAAAAAAAGAGATTGTCAAAAGAATGCAAACTTTGGTTACTGTCACGGATGAGAGGGGCCCGGGGCGATATAGTACCAAATAAAAACGGTTCGTACGAACAATTTCTTAAGAACTACGGGCCGGATTTGTTCAAGGGCGTAAGATGTATGAGCAGGCTACCGGGCGGACGATATTGTGACATTATACCGGGAAAAGCCATTGAAATATCTGTTGTTGGTTGCACTAAATGCAAAAACCGTATAACTGATATGAGCATAGAAGAATGTATTAAAGAAGATGAATACTGTGAACCGGAATTCGTGCCAATTTTTAATAATACTGGCATGTAAAATTTAAGAGGTGAATAAAATGGTAGACTATAACATAGAAGTTGAAATATTCCCTGATGATGGGGAAATAAGAGTATATTCCGATAAAGGAAGAGAATATAGTTATATTCTTGGTTCTGAGGATGGAGCCACACTACTAAATAAAATATTTGGTTCTGATGTGCGAGCCACAGTATACTCCCAGAATGAAACAATGACTTTGGAAGAATGGGAATCAAGGGCCGGAATATGAAAGTCAATATATATTTTGATAAAAAGAATCATAGTAAGATGTACTCTTATGATATAGTCCCGCCAGCAGTGCCTACTAAAGAAAATTATGCTATGGCAATATCTGAAGCTATGGCCGTTTCTAATAAAAATAAGAAATCACGTATACATCTTGATAGGTATTATAATTTGATTATTAAGATAATAAACAATTCTAACATCTTTTTAAGCAACGGATTAACCACAGACACTACACAATCCGCTTTTTCTCAGGCAAAACTGCTTAACGATAAAGAAAAACCATTTAAGCGGGACAACTTGATGGTTAATAGGGTATGGCGTGTCGGTTATTCACAGAACAACAGATTAGTTATGGATATAGATAATCACGATACTAACAATTTAAACACAGTACGGGTATTCTATGAATCGCTATTCGGATATAAGTTTATAGTTGTTAAGACCCACAAAGGCTACTGGTTAATCTCTGAAACAACATATGCGGATAAAAATAGATGGTTATACGATAACTGCCGTATTCTAAAACCGGATTTGTTATTTTCAGAATATTCTCAGTATAAAGAAAAGCTTTTATCTCTTGATAATAAAGACCACAAAACCAATTCAGAAAATATAAAACAATCTGGGTTATATTCTGGGGTAGGAAACTTTGATATTATATTTGTGTTCATCAACTTAAAACGACAGATATGTACTCTAAGAGTAAGTAAGAAAAGGCCAGATGAAGTAATGGAATTAGTAAAATGAAACTCAGATTAAAAAAAAGAATAAAAAAAAGAAGATTAAAAAAGTTTAGGTTTTAAACTTTTTCTTTTTATCCAGTTTTGTTTAACACCATCAATTATTTTTTTTTTAGTTTCTTCGGAATGTTTATATCCTTTATCCCTTCCTGTTTTATGAATTTTATACCTGGTCATACCACTCACTTATATTTCCTTTTTGAAACAACGATTGGGTCATATGATATGCATCTAACCATATTTTCCATGGCCGGGTATAAATCGCATTGTCCTATATAATCTCTTTGCATTGTGGGGCTGTGTTTTTTTACTCCATGTAGATGACAACACCCATCACAATTTTTAACTACATGAAGTCTGGTTAGATTAGCAATTTCTGCTTCAGACAGTGCATGATGTATCATTTAGCCCACTTCCTGGAGTGTTTAGCGCATGTTTTTATCTTCTTGCAAGTTATTTCTTCGTTTGAAAAAACTGAAACGAATTCGGTTTTTCCAAGCCGATCTGTTATTTGTTTTATAGATTCCATTTTAATCACATATCCTACAATGTAATATGTATATATATTATTATCCATGTACATTACCAACTCATGTGATAAGTGAATATGTATATATATTATATTGTACAATATTGTATTGTGATATTATGAAATCCATAAAAATAAACCCGATGTATTTAGGAAGATGCAAGCAATGTATTTTCCGTGTATTGCTAACGAATGAGGAACAAGTACAACAGAAATCAGAAGACCACATGATGGAAACAGGGCACACTGTGCAGATACTGGAGATAGTATGAAAAGAGTATATTTTTTCAAACACTGTAGAACAGATCAAAGTATTATATATTTTGATATGTCCAGACGTTACCTGTGCCTGGAGATTTTCGGTAATGTGTTGTGGGTGAGATTATGATTTGTGATTATTGTGAAAATATTGAAGAGTGTTGTGAGTATTGTTTTGAAGGTAGCGCGTATAGTGAATCGAACGGGAATAAAACGGAGGATTAAATATGTCAAGCAAGTGCGTGCAGTTGCATACAGATGTAATAGAACGGTTAGATGCATTCCGTGAAGAAGGGATGAGCTACAGCACCGCGATACTATTCGCATTAGACGGATTTCCAAAAAAAAGAAAAACATCAAGACGCATAGGGAAAAAGGCAAAGAAAAATGTCCAATGATTCCAGGAAAAATGGGGAATATAGGCACAGATTGAGAAGAAGAATGTTAGCATCATTTTCTTTTCGATGTTGTTCGTGCCACTCATGCAATTCATTGCAGTTTGCTCATAAGAGCGGGCACGGAAATAACGGTGGGATGGGGCGGGGGAGCTTCACTCGGATAAACGAAGTGAGGAATAACCCGGATATGTTCATACTCCTTTGCAGACCGTGCCACTCATTGTATGATGAGCATTTTAAACAATAATATCTATTTATACACATTAAACATATTACAGAATGGTGATAAAACATGGCTTCAATAATATGGACAGATGAACCAGAAGGAAGTATTTTCGAGAACCTGCCACTTTTTGTGAGGGGCCAAATTGTAAACAAACATGATATACGTTCTCCGCCTGCGTGCAAATGCCGACATATAATAGCAAAAGGAAATGTTTTGGAAGGAAGGAAGGGATTATAATGGAACATATGAAAGATTATCCAAGTGTTGAAGACGGTATTGAAATTACACAGGGAATTATCAATAATAACATAATTGAAAGCAAAAGGAAATGCTATAAAGAAAACACGTCATGCGAACATGGCGCATGCACATTAGATGCTTCGCCATGTCCACAACTGGAGGAAATTATGATGCACGAATCTATAAGATCATCTGAAGATTACATAGACAAATATAGTGTATTGCCAGATGAGAGCACAAAGCAAGAAAAACAAGACGATTCAAACGGGATTGTTCTACGTGTCTGGTGCAATGACTGCAATGACTTTGTAGAAGACTTTCAGTCTTCAAAGTTCTGCGGGGAATGGCTTTGTTGCTCCAGGTGTGGTACAGGACTGATAAGCGTTGTAACTGGAATAACACCAACCGTTGAAGAATTCAGAAATTCAGATAGGGAACACAGGGTAAAAATAGCTAAGGCTATTTGGGGGCTGTGAATGTCTGAAGAAGTCCCAGAATGTAAAAATGGAAATAAGAAATGCGAACAGTGCCCGGCTAAAAAAACATGTTCTGGTCATGAGCAGTACAATATACAGAAATTTTGGTCTGTGGATCATGTGGTATAATATTAAATGATCACACACTGATTAAATATGTATATATACTAACATATCATATAATGGCTGTGTCTGCTATAACACGGGAATTATAAACAAATTCCCGGCCCACTATTCGGCCTCTTTGGGTTCAAGTCCTGAATGGCCGTAAACTAAATAAAATAAAAAGGTGAAAAATATGGTAAACGCAAACGAATTCAAAACAGCAAAGTACATAAACGCAACTATGGCATCTGAAGACAAGGCACTCCAGGGAAAACTCAGGATTGCTTCAGTAGATGAAACAGAAATCGAAGGAAAAAGAAAGCTGGTTATCGGGATGCAAGGAATTCAAAACAAACTCGCACTCAACCAGACAAATCTCAAAACGTTGATTAACTCGCTTGGTCCGGATACGGACAAGTGGGTAGGGGCGGAGATCAGCCTCAAAGTTGTACCAACGACTTTTAACGGGCAAGCAACAGCAAGCGTGGTTTTAGTACGGTAAGTGTGCTTTATAGCACACTATTTTTTTATGAAAAATTCAAATGTTTTTTTAATATGTTGTTTTATATTTATAATAACTATAATATATATAAGAAATATCCCTCCAACTTATGAATTTGTGGAAGTTGATACTATAAATGAAAATGGCATTGATGCGTGGGGTAGAACTACAGCATACCCGAACAATTATTTTTACATCGAATATGTGTCTGATAAAAATAGGTGCCACTATTCAGGTTGTGTATCAGTCACAGACACTATAGAGCATGAAATCAATCACACAGTGCAATATTTAAAATATGGTAAAATGTGGGAGTGGGAATAATTCTATATAGATAGAGGAACATATATTAGTATATGAAAAGCATATATTTATCCGCTTTGATTTTAATAATTGTGTCTATTTTATCAGCGCAAGCATCAGCAGAAACTATAATTTACGACAATATAACAACTTCACAATATAAGATAATTGTTATAGAAGATGATATAAACATTGGTACTATAAACGAATACAAATACGATGTTTATATAAACAATTCTTTTTATGGCACGTTCAATGAGGGGGAAAGAATAATGTACCCATCAGGCGCAAACGTTTCAATATTTATACCCAAATCAAATATAAATACTGATATTGGTGATGTTTGGGACACTGGAAAAACACAATTCTACATAGCCTTGATGTATGTACTTACTGGACTAATAATATTTTCAATAATAATATACTTTGTTAAAAAAATAGTGTGGTGAAATTATGAAAAATAAAATAATATTTATATTAGTTTCGTTGTTGCTTATGGCATGTGATACTGCATATGCTGATCAATTGAGTATAACAAATGATGCATATATAAGACAGTCTGCACCAAATACAGTTTTTAATGACAATGACTTGAACATTGGACCGAGCTCTCCGTTCATCTCCTGGAGAACATATATTCAATTGCCAAATATAGCCACGATAAATTATTTGAATCTATACGTGTACTCAGGGTCTTTTCCTGGTGACACTTATGAAGTATATAATACCGGATCATTCGATGAGACAACACTCACATATAATAACAGGCCTGCGCCAACAACTTTGATAACTACTGGTGTGTGGCACATAGGATGGAATAATATTTCATTTCCTGGAACATCTGTAACTACTGGATATATTTTATTGGCTGGAACTGGGGGGAATAATTATATAGCCCGGTCTAGTGAATATGGTACACCAGGATTTGCACCACATCAAAACTATACTAATTTTACAGATGGATTAGTCCAGTGGGAAGAAATTAATGGAACCATATATCCACTAGAAGGCGCACTGGTGTTCTACAATTCTACAATTTTTAATTATACACTATCCGATGGTTCATATACACTTTACAATGTAACAGATGATGCGGTCAGGACGGTTTCAAAAAACAACGCGTTCCAGACAAAGACCGAAGCATCACAAAATTTTATTCTTGAATATGCCCGGCCGACACTATCCACACCGGCCGTATCAGGAACAATAGTAAAGTCGGTATATCAGCACAACCACAGGCCTTTGAATTTGTGGGAGTCACCGTACTTCGTATGGGGTTATTACGATTTTTCAGGTAATATTGTAAAAACACAGTGTTCATATCTAGGAAACAGTGAATTTGGTTGTGACATAGTTCCAGACAAAGACTATAATTTTAACATGTCATTTAGCGACATATACAATTACAATGCGGCCACATATCACCCATTCCTGACAGAAAATAGGACGTTTTTCACGTCAACTATTTACATTTCAAACAGCAGTATAATAGACCAGAACCCCGGACAAATGCCCCGGCTGTCTTTAGAAAACAGGGAAAATGTACTGAATGATTATTTTTGGGACATGCTTTTCACGGTGGCAACAATAATATTAATTATATCAATAGCTTCGTTCTTCAAGAGAAAATGAGCATATTGAAAACTATTATATATTTATATTAATACCGCATATATTACTATACTATAATGGAGGAAAATAATATGAAACTCGGCTATGCTGTAACAATTGTTATGATTCTAGCATCATGCGCTATGCTCGCATTGTATATTGAAAACACTTATAATATATACGAAAGTGTTGGTACTGATGCAGTAAAAACACACAAAGAACCAATACCCACAAAAGAACAAAAGGCCTATGTACACCCCGGCCCAGCTAAATATACTGTGGATTATGTAGACAATGATGGTATAAATAAACTCAGGACCTCATTATTAGTAATTAGCAACACATCAAAATATCCAGATTCTGGCATATACTACAATGCTTATGAATCTACTAGTCCTGAGGAGTCGTGGGATTTGTACGCTATGAGAACTAATAAATGGCTTAATGAAATCGGGTCAACAGACAGGATTATGAAAATTGATATGCAGTCGTTCGTAATAAGATCCTTTGAGGTGGATAATGAATAAATATATTGTATTTTTAATATTATTTGTTATATCAATAATATCTGATGTTTCAGGGGCATCTGTGCTTATTAATCAGAACCAATATAATGTTGTTGCAGTCCCTGTAAATTATACTTCGTGTGTAAATGTTGAGACGACATGTATAAGCTCACATTTTGCCAACAACACCCAGAACATTAACACATCGATCGCGTGGGGAACAGTATATAAGTTTGATTTCTGGGGTGTTAGAGTGCCGGCATTAAACTCTGTCAACGTAGAGTCCCCTACACTATTAGTGGAAGTGTTCAAGTCTAGTACATTAAATTTTGCAGATGCCGTTATATTCGACACAGCATCATATAACCTTGCAAATACAGCCATTCAAAAAATAACGTTCAATCTGGATGCAGACATACAGATAACTGACAATGCGAGCAATCTACTAGTCCGTTCAATATGGATACGTATGTCTCAGCCAGGTTACAATGCCTCAAATGTAGACGGACAGCGGAATAATGCGCTTGGATTCTTCGCATCGGGAACTACAAACACTGACCCATACCCAGGAGGTTTACTAATGGGAAAAGGTGCCACAATAAGCACATACATTCCACTGGCACCACAGGGTAATGAAGACTTATCTTTCGTAATGTATGGAACATATGTTACTCCAGACGAGCCGCCCGGTCCGCCCGGAGACACCACAGAACCGCCGACTGAATTACCATGTGATGATTGTGACCCATATCCTGGGGACCCTGGAGGAAACGAATCTTTTTTCATACCGGATTTTGGCAACAACACTATATATTGCCCGGATTGCATAGGAAATGAGACAAAAAATAGTACGGCAGTGATAAAACCCGGCAGTGGGTTTTGTGCATCACTAATATCTTTTGGGTACGGATCACTTGACGGATGCGATGCTTATAGCTATATAGATTTCCTGTATGATTATTCATTACTGTTTTTCATACTGAGTATAATAGCAATTGGAGCAAAAATATGGTATATATCATCGAGGTGAAATAATGAAATATAATAATTTAATTTTTGTAATACTGTGTGTGGTTTTGTTTGCTAATTTAGCACATCCGGCATATTCTACAGCATCGCAGTTCCTGCTTGAAAATACAGTTAATGAAAAGGAAGTTAAGTTTGAAAACAATATACAGTCTCAGTTTATCACGGAGGACCAATCTGACAAGATAACAGAACTTTATATAATTCTTGAAAATAACGGATTTCAAAACAATACAGCAATGATGATATCGTTTGAAAGGAACACTACATATATAATACAGACAAACAAATATTATTACTTAGGCGTTCTTCCGTATATGGAGTTATCACAAAGGCTCGTTGTGAACAACTATACTGTTTTCAACAAGACAACACAGGAAAACAACGTCATTCCTGGTAATATAGTGGTTAAATATAGATGGGATTTCGAGTCAACAAACACAACAATACAGACAGGGAATTTCTTGCAGACATCAGATATCAGCAACATAACATATTCCACTGAAAGTACAATAGGCCTGCCGTCCGGAAATGTCACAATAGCCGCAATGTCCCCATTCATTGTGCGTATCACATACGACGATATAAATAGGAAAATATCCATACAGGCAAAGAAAGATACACTGTCACCTGTCTCTATACTGCTATATTACATAATTAATTCTGTATATAAGTTATTATCACTTAATATAAATGCGGACAGTGAGCTGTTACTCAACATGCTAGCTCTATTGGATTATTTGTTCTTTTTCTTACAAATAGTGTTCTTAATAGTTGTACGATATCCGTATTTAGTTATGGTATGGGTACTTATAGCAGGGAATTTCTATGTGGCGTGGAAATCAAACAATCTCAGTACAATAGTCATGAACTACAAAGAATTCTATGCGGGATTCTTTAATGCTGTGTATGTACTTGCATTGAATGTTTGGAATATTATAGTTCAGTTATTCCAGGCGCTAAGGGGATAGATATTTATATGTATACATACTATTTTAGTATGTATACATATTAAAAATATACGGTATTTTTTGGTGAAAATATGAATAACACATTTAAATATGAAGAACAGGGAAGAAGAATAATAGAAGTAAGAAGGGACGGAACAGACAGAACAATATACAAAGACATGTTGAATTTCGTTAATGCGCTTGATAAGAAGGGAATTGTATCTGTTAAAGAGTTCTCAAGGATGTTATCTGAGTCTATATCAGAAACACATAATGATGTAAAAGAATCCATGTGTGAAACCGTTGATGATGTTGCAGATGTTGTGATTTCAATTGCCCGCACTGCTCAGATGAATAGAAGAGGGAAATAAATATGGACGAGCTTAAAAGAAATATAATTCTTCTTTTTATCTTTTCTGTTTTGCTGGGTGTTACCATTGGAGACTTCATAGGGCAGTATCAGCACAAAGAATATATAAAAAACATGATAAGAGATGCTTCAAACTCGGATATGCACATGATACGTTTTGGACATGAATATTATTTCGTGACGCCTTATGAATTCTCAACATCTAAACAAAACGACCTTATGAATTCAACAATAGAAGAAATAAACTCAATAACTGAACAGTTGAGATGTAATGAATATGGAGGAAAATAATTATGGGAATAAATGACATGCTTAACGCTATACGGAGAACTAAGTTCCCTGACCCAAAAACTGTAACTGAAATTCCAGGAAAACTCAGGATAGATTCAAGAAACAGAAATATAAACATAATAAACATACGATATTTTGACCGCCATTTCAGGAATTGCATAATAACAAAAGGAACTATAGAACACAGGACTTCAATACCGATCGTGTACTTTGAATGCCCGGATAAGCTCGCTGGACTTGTGTTCGATGATTCCGTATACACTGACCAGGACACGAAAGAGAATTGGATAGATTTCTGCGAGGATTATCCGTTTTCGTTACAGCAGTCAACAGAACTAACTCAATATCTGGATGTTGAATACTACAACGATTTCGCATCAGGTGTTGTGCAAAAAAAGAATGAAAATGATCCAGGCAACTTGTCGTATAAAATACCTGTTATGATCAATAGGATTCCAAGAGAAATCATACGCATAGATACTGCACAAAGGATGAGGACAGTTGACGGGCCTTATGTGTCCAGAAAGATTGAGATAACGCAGTATGTAATAAGACAGCTATCTAAAGTCATGTTGCTGGAGAGGGTTGGTAAGAAGGATAATTCGTTCATACTTACGGGTATACTTCTCGGCGGGAGCATGGGGATTATAATTGGTATATTCATAAGCTTTGCTCTACTGATGTGATACTATGGCAAAAAAAGAACCATCTCAGAATGAACCGGTACAGCAGTTAGGAATAACAGACGAGTCTAGCCTCAAAAACATTCTTTCAGAGGCATTTTCAGGTGCAGACAGCACCGGTGGCAAAGATGATTCATATAAAGAATTAGAAACCGCAAAACTTATAATCGCCACATTCCTGAACCCCGCATACATAAATTCGACTTCAAACTTGTCAGCTGAAGAAATAGACGATATCAGTGATGCATACTACATGAATCTTATATTTGATGATGAATTGATCGATAAGAAGATCACATCGTTCATAGAGCTTAAACGATCGGAGACCAAAGAACCTAAGAACCTGCTGTCATTCCTGTCAGAAATTGCGGGCAAGGGAATAGATGCAAATAGAATGAACCAGAACAATGGACTAATTTCAAGATTTATAGGGAATAGGACCAGGTGATATAATGGATGAACTGCAAAAGCTAAATACTGTATTTAGTCGTTTTATTGTCATCTTTGGGGGGGAGTATGGGCGCTGTAAATCACTATCAGAAACGGCATTAGTTTTTTTGGAACTTCTACATACCCAAAAAACAAAAGTTATAACAAATATGCCTATTAAATACCCGGTGTTTTCTAACTTGGAAATAACCCCTCTTGTCGAAACAAAACAATTCGACTTAAATGAACTCAGCAAAATGAAAAACTCTATAATGGTTTGGGATGAAATGCACAATGACTTATTTTCTAGGAATTTCAACACTGAAAAAAATAAGTTCATTCCAAACATATCCGTAGGATTCAGAAAAGACAACATAAAGCTCCGTGGTAGCCTACAATTCTTCGATACACTGGAAAAGATGATGGGGCTTATGATGGAAATGGTTATTATTCCATCATTCGTTACAAAGTATTCAAGTGATTCAGAAGAAGACCGTAAAATACGGATTTCAAACAAAGACTTCACAGTTTCATGGGAATGCACAGACAAAAAGAACAACAACGAAAGATTTTATATCAAAATAAACCTTTATCCGTTCTTGAAAATGTATAATACAAATTTCAAGCCATACACCCTGGCAGTTAATCATTCTGAATATATGGAAAGATTGTATAAAAACAAAAAAACATATTCGGAAGAGTATGTTAATATCTGCTCTGAAAAGATAAATGAAAATGAGACAAATTGGAGGGGCGGACTTGAAGAAATACCATAGAATCTATAAAACATTTTCAAAGTATTTATATTATAAAAAATACTGCAGGTACTGAAATGTCATCAATTAAAAACATCAGGAAAATAGAAAAACTGTTTTCGAAAGATGTATACTATCTATATGCAATGACATTATATCATTTTTTGATAATATTATATGCAATTGTTGGATATCAGCATGATAGCAAAGTATTCTATACACTAACTCTAATGGGATCACAACAGGACATATCCCATATGTATTCAAGTATAGAAAGCATACTATATAATTATTTAGTAGTTATAATTATATTAATATTAGATATAATTTTCCTGATACTTGTTATGAAAGAGTTTAAGTTCCTGATGCTTAGTTATAAAAAAATAATTGCAGTGGAAATTATATTGCTGACTATATCTATATTTGTTCCATCTTTCCGGGATATAATGTTTTTCCTATCATTGAACTCTTTGCAGATATATATAGTGTATAGACTAATATTAAAAAACATTTCAATATTGAGGGTACCTATACTGATATTAATTTATGCCAGGGTAATAAAATTTTTATTAATCCCTATATTTCCCGGATAATAATACACCGGGTTGTGAAAAACAACCAATCATATGGCACAATTTAATATATTCACCGGGTTCAGTGTTTGAGAAAAGTATTTCCTTTAAACCGGAACTGCTTTTCAATATTATCTTTTCAGGAACAAATATTTGAACGTTTTGTAGTGCTTCTGTCATATTACTATACATGAAAGTTTTTATATTTATACTATGCGATTATAGGAAATGTATATATATATATAAAACAATGTAAGTGTAGGTAAGGTGAAATCTAGAATGTTTAAAAGCATAAGAAATAAAGTCGTTATGGCCTTTGCTGCTTTAAGTGTCGCAGTATCCGGGGCTAGCGCAATAAACTTTAGCTTCCTTACGGACTTCGTTAATGCAACCGTTACAGTGCTGGACACCTTCGTAAACAACGGTGATACTTTCCTTAATGCAATACTGCTCTTTGCAATCATGGGGGCAATAGGCGGGATAGTAACAATCATATTCGTCAAGCTGTTTGGAAAGATGCTAGGCGGAGTCAGCAAGTAGATATGATGGAGTCTGTCGCACAGATTCCATTTTATTAAAATTATAAAGTTCGTTTTTTTTATGAGGTATTATGAATAACATATCAATAATTTCAGAAGTTAATAAAACAATATCGTTGAAAAGCATAGATAATGCGTCTTTGCAGTACTCGATAGAAACAAATATACCTGGAAACGTCCAGTATGAAAATTACATCTTAAGTATTTCTACAAACACCACAGAAGTTTCACTTCAACGGCTTTTTTCCGGAATAAATTCAGGAATCGGGGACATATCAACAAGCATTTCTTTTTACGTTGTTCTCGCGTGTATTGCGGGGTTTATGATCGGGATGATATACCTGCTCAGGGGAGGAAGACGATGAAGTTTTTATATATACTACTTATTGCATTTTTATTTGTGCCAACTGCTTTTTCTGCTGATTCGGTGTATATTACCAACCAAAACATACTCACAAACGGCACAAACTATAAAGTAATTTTCAACGAGAATATAACTCTTAAAGAAATAGATAGTTTGAATATTTATATATCAACTGAAAATTATTTTTATATTCTGGAAAAGTCTTCCGGAACAATTATGTATAAATATCCAATTGAAAAAATATACGAAATTAAGCTATCTAACAATTTTGTACATGTCAACAATGGAAAATATGCATACAGCATATCAAAGATATATGGAACAATTTTAAACAAACAAGAATCCAGGTACGGGTCAATCTTTTCATATTCTGATGCGTCTGGAACATGGGATGTGAATAATACTAACTTGGCACCAAATGTTGCCGGGCATCCGCCCGGAACTGGGGAAAGAATAGCTTCTTCGTTGTACTGGGCAAATGATAGTGATATCCAGATATTTGTCTTTGGGCATGCTTCTACAGCTTCACAGGCCCTAAATATTACCCTGGAAGTTAACAATGCTACAGTAGAAACATCAGAGCTCAGGCCGTTGGGTGTGGCAGAAAACACGCATGCTTATGTGACTGCTATAATACCTAAAGGAAGTAATTATTCAGTTACAGTCAAGAATTTTCACCACTATGAGTGGCGAGAATGGAAGCTGACAATGCCCGGAAGTACTACAATAAATGTTAGCTCCTGCTCAGATTGTGTCAATTCATCACAACTCAACGAAAAAGTCAACAAATCCGGGGATATAATGACCGGGGATTTGGAAATGCAGGGGGGAAATGTGAATATGTCTCACGGTAGCGTTATTGGTAATATCAATAGCGGTATATATATATTATTTCAATATGGGTTCTTTGGAGATAAGCGCCGTGTTGATACACATGTTGAGTCTGGCATAGATGATTATGTGAATCAGTCTATAGAATTTGATAGATACGACCTGCTACATGGTGTCGGCGGAGACACCGCAAATAGATTTTTAATAGATAAGAACAAAATTGCTTTCAGCCGGTACGGTGTTGAAAAACTAAACATAACTAATAATTCTATAATCATAAAAACAGATTTAAATATGTCAGGATTTAACATTACAAACTGCGGGAATTGTACTTTTGGTTCATCGCCTTCGCTTGGAAATATATCTAACACTACATCACACGGTCTTGCTAGAGCATATCTATCAGGCAACCAGCTAAATCTAGCTAACGGAGTACCGACCCTAGTAACATTGAACACAGCATCATTTGACCCATATTCGGAATTATTTGTATCAACAAATAATTATACAGCCCCTGTGGATGGATATTATGACGTGAAATCAAGCATAACGTTTATAGGAACAACAGCGGCAAAACAATATATTAACTCATTGTATGTCAATGATGTAGCAAAAAATTTTGTAACAGGACATACAGCATTAGCTGGAGGTATTTCAATATATAATACAGATATTATATATATGAATCAAGGAGACGTGTTAAGCCTGTTTGCGCAGTCGTTGGATGGCACAAACAACGCAGATATACAAGGGTTCACAACTACAACATGGATGGCAGTAAGATTAGTATCATCTTGATACTAATTCTTATCGCCCAGATGTCAGTTTATTTCACATTTATTCAACAATCTGTGTTTGCAGAATGATGTACCCACACAAATTTTATTATTTTCACCGCATTTCAAACAAAGCGTTTTAAACTCCCCCACATTTTTATATTTACAATAATAACAACTAATCATTATTTCAACTTCCAGTATGTACAAATTTAATATAGTCCGCACATGGAATTTTTTTTATAGACCGTATAATAGAATCTATTTGGCATTTATCAAGCCTGAATATACAAGTAGTGCATTGATCTTCCATTTTATTTTCACCTTCTTATATTATCTTACAATTATCCGCATCTTTTAAACCCAGTTTGTATGCTTCTTCTAAAGAAGACTTCACCCACGACATGTCCCTACAAAATACTGCATCCTCTCTTTCCATAGCATCTGAATGACACGCTATTAATTTATCATTATAATATATTAATAGATAGGATGAATATTCTTTTCCATTTCCATTATTAGATATACTATCTTTATTTACTTCTATAGGGAGTTCCTCATATCTACACATTTTTATAGTATACATATTATTTCACCTTCTTTCTTTGATATCACGATTAGGAGATTCCCTCCCTGGGTATAGGGAGGAAACGTGCTGACACATCAAACCATCACATCGAATGTCAACAATACTAATACGTCAATATACTATTTA
>Ga0210115_1000198_pt1 | contig 16814 bp, 13 predicted proteins | sample MayberryNW_TuleB_2_FD_185526 | JGI IMG/M metagenome (GOLD analysis project Ga0210115, IMG submission 185526) | Wetland microbial communities from San Francisco Bay, California, USA, that impact long-term carbon sequestration - MayberryNW_TuleB_D2... | ecosystem: Environmental > Aquatic > Marine... | reverse complement strand
CCCCGCCATACCGGGACGAAAGAGGTAGGCAACACGTTCGTCTTGCGCGACGACCCGCGAACGGCCAATCAAGATCGTCGCCTGGGCTGCATCAGACTGGTTTCGTTCGCCCGGCGGTCGTCGATGCAGCCGTGTTCGTTCACCACGCCTCGAGCGGCGAACCAGGCGAGCCGCTCGGCGTGTTGCCCCCGGCGGGCCTGCGCCCACCGGGTCGGCCAGTCCAGTCCGGCGTGCTTCGCGTAGGTGATCGGGCCAACCGAGAGGCGAAGGGGCAGCGGAGTCTGGTCAGAGGCTCAGGACGCCTGGGACACCGACGACATGTTGAAGTCGGCGACCCGCCAGGCCGGCATCGACGTACGGGTGAAGTAGTCGCCGAACTCGCGGGCGAGGGTGCGCTCGTGCAGGCCGACCTCGGCCAGGCGGCCGAGCAGGTCGACCGGGCTCTCGTTGAACCGGAAGTTGTTCACCTCGGCGACCACCTCGCCACCCTCGACGAGGTAGACACCGTCGCGGGTGAGGCCGGTCAGCAGCAGGTTCTGCGGCTCGACCTCGCGGACGTACCAGAGGCAGGTGAGCAGCAGCCCACGCTCGGTGCCGGCGACCATGTCGTCGAGCCCCCGGGAGGCGTCGCCCGACGACATCAGCAGGTTGTCCACCCCAGGCGTGAACGCCAGGCCGGTCATGTCCGCCGAGTGCCGGGTCTGGATCAGCGCCTTCAGCTCGCCGTCGGCGAGCCAGTCGGTCTCGCCGATCGGCATGCCGTTGTCGAAGACCGACTGCGACGCCGCTGAGGACGTGGCGAACACCACCGGGTCGCACTCGAGTCCAGGCGCCTGCGGGTCGCTCCAGATGCGCAGCGGCGCGTCCGCCAGCCGCTCGCCGACCCGGGTGCCGCCGCCGGGCCGGCTGAAGACGGTGCGCCCGTCGTCGGCCTCGCGGGCGACCGCGGTCCAGTAGAGGTAGACGAGGAGGTCGGCGACCGCACTGGGCGGCAGCAGCGTCTCGTAGCGGCCGGCCTCGAGGTCGACCCGGCGGGCCGCCCAGCCGAGGCGGCGGGCCAGCTCGGCGTCGACCTGGGTGACGTCGACGTCGGAGAAGTCGCGGGTCCCCTGCCCGACCCACGACGACCGCGACCAGTCGCTGGTCTTGCCGGTGACCTCGATCCGGCCGGTCGGCTGCGCGTGCCGGACCCGGACGCCGGTCGAGGTGCCCAGGTACAGCGTCGACATCTGGTGCTCGGCGAAGCCGAACAGCTCGCGGCCTTCGGCCCGCGCGCGCACGAAGACCTCGCCGAGAGCGGGCGCCATCGACGAGAAGACACCGATCGAGGTCTCCGCCGGCGCGTCGTCCCAGCCGACGCCGGACACCGGCACGTCTCCCGGCTCCACGAGGGGCTTCGCGTCCTCGGCGGAGCGGCTCTCCCGGGCGGCCTTCTCGGCCGAGCGCACGAGCGCCTCGACGTCGTCCAGACCGACGTTGCTGCGCCCGACGACTCCGGTGGCGGTCCCCTCGGCCCCGCCGACGGTCGCGATGACGGTCAGCTGGCGGCCGCGCATCACCCCGTTGGTGGTCAGGGTGTTGGCCGCCCAGCGCAGGTTGGCGTCGCTGGTCTCCTGCGCGATGACGACACACCCGTCCGTCTCGGACAGCGCCAGCGCGCGCTCGACGACCTCCTGCGCCTTCACCTCGGTCTGCACGGTGCTCATCGGCCGGCCTCCGCCTGGGTGTTGAGGATCCGCACGCCACGGAAGAGCGTGGACGGGCAGCCGTGGCTCACCGCGGCGACCTGACCGGGCTGCCCCTTGCCGCAGTTGAACGCGCCGCCGAGGACGAAGGTCTGCGGGCCGCCCACCGCCTCGAGCGAGCCCCAGAAGTCGGTGGTGGTCGCCTGGTAGGCGACGTCGCGCAGCTGGCCGGCCAGCCGGCCGTTCTCGATCCGGAAGAACCGCTGCCCGGTGAACTGGAAGTTGTAACGCTGCATGTCGATCGACCAGCTCTTGTCGCCGACGATGTAGATGCCGTTGTCGACCCGCGAGATGAGTTCCTCCGTCGAGGGGCCGCCTTCGGCGGGCTGCAGGGAGACGTTGGCCATGCGCTGCATCGGGACGTGGCCGGGGGAGTCGGCGAACGCGCAGCCGTTGGAGCGACCCAGGTCCTTGAGCCGGGCCATCGCCCGGTCGAGCTGGTAGCCGACCAGCACGCCTTCCTTGACGATGTCCCACTGCTGCCCTGCGACGCCCTCGTCGTCGTAGCCGATCGACGCGAGGCCGTGCTGGGTGGTGCGGTCACCCGTGACGTTCATGACCGGGGAGCCGTACGCGAGGGAGCCCAGCTGGTCGAAGGTGGCGAACGACGTGCCGGCGTAGTTGGCCTCGTAGCCCAGCGCCCGGTCGAGCTCGGTCGCGTGCCCGATCGACTCGTGGATGGTGAGGAAGAGGTTCGACGGGTCGATGACCAGGTCGTAGGTGCCGGACTCGACGGACGGTGCCCGCAGCTTGTCGGCGAGGTGGCCCGGCAGCTCGTCCAGCTCGGTCGCCCAGTCCCATGCCGAGTCTGCTGATCCGGTCACGTGCTCCCAGCCCCGGCCGACCGGTGGCGCCAGCGTGCGCATGGTGTCGAAGCGGCCGGACTCCTTGTCCACCCCGACCGCCTCGAGCTGCACGTTGACGCGCACCCGCTGCTGGGTGGTCGTCGTGCCGGCCAGGTCGGCGTAGAACTTGTTCTCCATGACCATGTGCGCACCGGCTTCGGCGTGCGCGACGACGTCGTGGGCGAGCAGGGTCGCGCTCCAGTCGGCGAGCACCGAGACCTTGTCGCCGTCCGGCACCGTGAAGGGGTCGACCTCGTACGCGGAGACATAGGTGACGTCACCGTGCGCCGGCTCGTCGGCGAGCACGACTCGCTCGGTCGACAGGGGGCGGCTGACCTTGGCCACCTCGACCGCACGCTCCGCGATCCGCACCGCTGCCTCGGGGGTGAGCGCCACGTCGCTGGCGAAGCCCCACGTGCCGTCGTGCACCACCCGGACGGCGAGTCCGACGTCCTCGCGGTCGCTGGTCCCGTCCAGGCGCGCGTCGCGCAGGCTCATGCTCTGGTCGCGGATCCGCTCGACGCGCAGGTCGGCGTGCTCGGCCCCGAGCGCGCGGGCCCGGGTCAGCGCGGCGTCGGCCAGCCGCCGCAGCGGCAGATCGGTGAACGCCGCGTCGATCTCTGCGGTCACAGGTGCTCCCTGACGGTCTGAGTAGGTCGTCATCGGTTCGTCAGCCGGTGGTGCTGCAGTCGAGCGTGAGCTTGCCGGTCGTACGTCGCGCGCGCAGATCCTCGTGCGCCCTGCGGGCTTCGGCCAGCGGATATCGCCCGCCGTCGAGCACCTGGAGCCGGCCCGCGGAGAGCAGGTCGACCAGCTCCTCCATGGCCGGCCGCAGCCCCCCGGGCAGGCGCAGGGCGTGCACCAACCAGAAGCCGACGACGGCCCGCGAGGTCGCCATCAGCGAGGTCGCGTGCACGGGTGCCGGGGCTTCGCGGGACGTCAGGCCGTACGTCACCAGGCGCCCGAACGGCGCCAGAGCGGCCAGGGAGGCGTCGAACACCCGGCCGCCGACCATCTCGAGGACGATGTCGACCGGCCTGCCCTCGTTCGCCTCCACGAGGGCAGCCGTCAGGTCGCCGGTCGCCGGGTCCAGGGCCACATGGGCGCCGAGGTCGCGCGCGAGGTCGCGCTTCTCGGGCGTCGATGCCGTGGCGATGACCCTGGCGGCTCCCATCTCACGGGCCAGCTGGACGGCGAGGGTGCCGACGCCGCCGGCTGCGGAGTGCACGACGACGCTCTCGCCCGGCGCGAAGCGGGCACTGGTACGCAGCAGGTGCCAGGCGGTCGTGCCCTGCGCGACCAGCGCCAGGGCCGCCGTGTCGTCCACGCTGTCGGGGACCGGGAACGTGGTGTGAGGGCTGCCGAGCGCCTGCTGGGCGTACCCGCCCTTGCCGAGGAGCGCGACAACGCGACGGCCGTCGCCGTCCCGCCCGACGACCTCGGCGCCCGGGACGAACGGCAGCTGCTGCGGGGCCAGGTAGTCGTCCGAGGTCTGGTGGGTGTCCGCGTAGTTGATGCCGGCGGTGGCGACCTCGATGAGCACCTGGCCGGGACCGGGGGCCGGCGCAGGCAGGTCGACGACCTCGAGGACCTCCGGACCCCCGAAGCGGCTGACCTGGATCGCACGCATCGGGCCCGACCCTAGCCAGTGCCGCCCGTGACGGGCGCTTTGGGTGAACTCGCCGGTAGCCGATACCGTCCCGACCGTGACCGACGAGACCTCTGCGCAGGCGTCGACGCACGGCACGGCACCGGCCTCTCCGCCCGGGCGCAGCGTCCTGGTGACCGGTGGCAACAGGGGCATCGGGCTCGCCATCGCGCGGGCCCTCGCCGCCGACGGCGACCGGGTCGCCGTCACCTACCGGTCCGGGGAGCCCCCCGAGGGGCTGCTGGGCGTGCGCTGCGACGTGACCGACCCGGAGTCGGTCGAGGCGGCCTTCACCGAGGTCGAGGAGAAGCAGGGCCCGGTCGAGGTCCTGGTGGCCAACGCCGGCATCACCCGCGACCAGCTGATGATGCGGATGTCCGAGGAGGACTTCGCCGACGTCGTCCAGACCAACCTCGCCGGCTCGTGGCGGGTCGCGAAGCGGGCGTCGAAGGGCATGCTGCGGCTGCGGCGCGGCCGGGTCGTCTTCATCTCCTCCGTGGTCGGCCTGCTCGGGTCGGCCGGGCAGAGCAACTACGCCGCGTCCAAGGCCGGGCTGGTCGGGCTCGCCCGGTCGCTGGCCCGCGAGCTCGGCTCGCGCGGCATCACCTTCAACGTGGTGGCGCCGGGCTTCGTCGAGACCGACATGACCGCCGAGCTGGGGGAGGACCTGCAGAAGACCTACAAGTCGCAGATCCCGCTCGGGCGGTTCTGCTCCGTCGACGAGGTGGCCCGCGTGGTCCGCTTCGTCGCCGGCGACGACGCCGCCTACGTCACCGGTGCCGTGATCCCGGTGGACGGCGGCCTCGGCATGGGGCACTGAGAGAGGACGGCACATGGGACTGCTCGACGGCAAGCGCATCCTCGTCACGGGGGTGCTGATGGACTCGTCCATCGCCTTCCACGTGGCGCGGATCGCCCAGCAGGAGGGCGCCGAGGTGGTGCTCACCTCCTTCGGGCGCACGATGCGCATCACCCAGACGATCGCCAAGCGGCTGCCGACGACGCCACCGGTCGTCGAGCTCGACGCCAGCAAGGCCGAGGACTTCGACGCGCTGGCCGACCGGGTCCGCGAGCACGTCGACGGGCTGGACGGCGTCCTGCACTCGATCGGCTTCGCGCCCGAGGCGGCCCTCGGCGGCAACTTCCTCAACACGTCGTGGCAGGACGTCTCGACCGCGGTGCAGATCTCGGCGTACAGCCTGAAGGCGCTCGCGGTCGCAGCGAAGCCGCTGATGCCGGACGGCGGGTCGATGGTCGGGCTGACCTTCGACGCGACGGTCGCCTGGCCGAAGTACGACTGGATGGGCGTGGCGAAGGCGGCTTTCGAGTCGACGGCGCGCTACCTCGCCCGCGACCTCGGACCGGACAAGGTGCGGGTCAACCTGGTCGCCGCCGGTCCGCTGAAGACCACAGCGGCCAAGTCCATCCCGGGCTTCGAGGAGTTCGACGGGGTGTGGTCCACGCGCTCACCGCTGACCTGGGACACCGCCGACTTCGAGCCGGCCGCGCGCGGCTGCGTCGCGCTGCTGTCGGACTGGTTCCCGGCGACCACGGGGGAGATCGTGCACGTCGACGGCGGCGTGCACGCCATGGGCGCCTGACCGGCCGTCGGTGACCTGCTGATGGACCTCCCATGAGCGAGCACCGGCCGGCCCTCGTCGAGCTGCGCGTCCTCGAGGGCGCCAATCTCTACTTCCCCCGTCCCGCGGTCAAGCTGACCCTCGACGTCTCGTCGCTGCTCGACCTCGACGACGACACGGCCCGGGCCGTCGCTCGCGCACTCGGGATGGCGGTCTCCCGGCCGGGTGCCAGGGGCACCGGCCTGCGCCAGCGCTTCGCCGGACGCGTCGTCGCGACCTTGTTGAGACAGGTGGCCATGGAGGCGGGGGCGACCCGGCTGGCGGTCCGGGCCCGGCCCCTGCCCGACCCGCACCGGCTCGTCGTGGCCTACCCGTGGCGGCACCGGGGTCGAGCCGAGGCGCTGGCCCACGCCGTGGCGGGAGTGCTGGACGGGGTGCCCGACGTCGACGGCCGGGTCGAGGCGGCCGCGGAGTTCGTCCGCAGGGCCGCCCCTGGCGACCCGCCGGCGCTGCGCCGGCCGCACGTGCCGGTCATCGCGGTCACGGGCACCAACGGGAAGACGACCACCTCCCGGCTGGTGGCCCGGATGGGCCGGTGCGCGGGGCTGGTGGTGGGCTGGTCGTCGACCGACGGCGTGTTCGTCGACGGCCGGCTGGTCGAGGCCGGCGACTACTCCGGCCCGAGCGGCGCCGGCCAGGTGCTCGACGACGAGTCCGTGCAGCTCGCGGTCACCGAGACGGCTCGCGGCGGCATCCTGCTCAAGGGCATCGGCGTCACCCACAACGACGTCTCGGTCGTCACCAACGTGTCCGCCGACCACCTGGGGCTGCACGGGGTCGACACGGTCGACCAGCTCGCCGAGGTCAAGGCGGTGGTCACGAGGGTCACCCGCAAGGACGGCTGGGTGGTGCTCAACGGCGACGACCCGCGGACCTTCGCCATGCGGCTCGGCGTCGACGCGCACGTGTGCGTGTTCTCGCGCGACCCCGACTCGCCGTCGCTGCGGACTGCGCTCAACGAGGGAGGCCGCGCCGTCACCCTCCTCGACGGGGCGGTGACCGTCCTCGACCCGGGAAGCGACCCCGACGAGCTGCTGCCGGTCGTCGACGTGCCGGTGACCCTGTCCGGCCTGTCGCACGTCAACGTCGAGAACGCCCTCGCCGCCGTCGGCGCCGGGCTCGGTGTCGGGCTGCCGCGCGAAGCGGTGGTCGACGGACTGCGGTCGTTCGCCCCGGGTCCCGACGACAACCCGGGGCGCATGAACATCTACGACATCGCCGGCGTCACCGTGGTGCTCGACCTGGCGCACAACGAGGCGGGGGTCTCGGCCCTCGTCGAGGTCCTGTCCGGGCTTCGCGCGCCCGGCGGGCGGGTGCTGCTCGAGATGGGGACCCCCGGCGACCGCACCGACGAGATCATCCGGGGAGTCGGCGAGCTGGCTGCGCGCGGCGCGGACCGGGTGGTGATCGGGCACAAGGAGCACTACCTGCGCGGCCGCGAGGTCGACGACCTGACCGCCCTGCTGCGCGAGGGCGCCGCCGCCGTGGGCGTCGACGACGTGCCGTCCTACCCGACCGAGCTGGCCGGGCTGGAGGCGCTGTTGGCCGAGGCCCGGCCAGGCGACGCGGTCGGTGTGATGTGCCATGCCGAGCGTCTCGAGATCAGTGACTGGCTGGGCGGCCAGGGGGCCACCGTCGACTCGCCGGGCGGCATCCGGGCGAAGGTGCTCAAGGCCGCAGTGCGCTGACGGGGCGTCGCGCGGGTTACCCGGTGTTGTCTCCTCAGCCGGTTGTGCTCGCGAGGCAGTCGCGGTACGCCTCCTCGTAGCCGTCGACCATCTGCTCGGGTGCGAAGCTCCGCTCCACGTGTGCCCGGCACGCGTCGGGGTCGATCTCGTCGAGCCGGTCCACCAAGGGCACCAGGTCGGCCGCCTGACTGCGGACGAACCCCGTCTCGCCGTCGACCACGACCTCGGGCACCGCCCCGCGGGCCAGGCTCAGCACCGGTGTGCCGCAGGCCATCGCCTCGATCAGCACCATGCCGAAGGGCTCCTCCCACTCGAGCGGGAACAGGAAGCCCGCCGCCTCGCCGAGCAGCGCGTACTTGTCCTCACCGGCGACCACGTCGACGAACTCTGCGTCGTCGCCGAGCCGGGGCCGCACCTCGCGGTCGAAGTACTCCTTCTCGTCCGGCTCGCTGACCTTGCCGGCCAGCACGATCCGTCGACCGGCCTCGCGTGCGACGTCGATCGCGACGTGGGCGGCCTTGTCCGGGGACATCCGGCCCAGCCAGACCAGGTGGTCGCCCTTGTCCTGCCGGCAGGGGATGGCAGACACGTCCAGGGCGTTGTGCACCACCCGCCGCCAGGGCAGCCGCGGCGTCAGGTCGACCTGCGCCTGGGAGATCGCGACCAGGTACATCTCCGGGCCGGCCGCAGCCAGGTACTCACCCCAGTCCCCGGTCGCCGGCCCGTGCGAGGTGACGACGGTCGGCCAGGACCGGTCCCGCGCGAACGCCGGACCCACCGCCGAGTGGTCGTGCACCACGTCCGGCGACAGGTCGCCGAGCAGGCCGGCCACCCGAGCGGCGTGCAGCAGCTCCGGCTCCGGACGGCCGAGCCGGTGCCCCTGCGGGTCCTCGAACGTCTGCAGCGTGATCGCCTTCGTGCCCGGCTCGCCCGCGGCGATGAGCGTGACCTCGTGCCCGCGGTCGACCAGACCGTCCGCGAGCAGCGCCACCACCGACTCGATGCCGCCGTACCCGGTCGGCGGGATCTCGTAGAACGGCGGTGCGACGAGCACGATCTGTAGCTGGCCTGTCTCCGTCATCGGCGGTCCTCCCCGGCAGGGTGCGGACTCGCTACCCGGTCGAGACGTCCCCATGCATCGCGCTGCGCACGGGGCGCGGCTCCGTGCGGAGATCGATGCCTGGCGGGACCCCCTCGACCTCCACCAGGCGGCCGCCCTCGAGCCGCAGGTGGATCCGGGCGCCGGCGAGCGGGAGCCGGTCGATCGTCACGTCGGGGAACCCGGGCGGGACCGCCGGAGCGAGCCAGGCGGTCCCGTGCGGCACCCAGGGGTCGAACCGCAGGAGGGTCCGCAGCATCTGCACGGGGGTGGCGGAGGCCCAGGCCTGCGGCGAGCAGGACGTCGGGAAGGGCACCGGCGGGTCGTACGAGGAGCGGTCGAAGCCGCAGAACAGCTCGGGGAGCCGCCCGCCGAAGGCAGCCGCGGCCGCCAGCACCGCCGTCGCGACGCGCTGTGCCTCCTCGACGAAGCCGTAGCGCATGAGCCCGGCGGCCACCAGCGCGTTGTCGTGCGGCCAGACCGAGCCGTTGTGGTAGCTCAGCGGGTTGTACGCCCCCATGTCGGTCGCCAGGGTGCGCACCCCCCAGCCGGAGAACATCTCCGGGGACAGCAGGCGCTTGGCCACCGCGTCCGCCTTGTCCTCGTCGACGATCCCGCTCCACAGGCAGTGCCCCATGTTCGAGGCGACGGAGTCGACCGGCCGCCTTGCGCCGTCCAGGGCCAGGGCGAAGCAGCCCTGGTCCTCGAGCCAGAACTGCTCGTTGAACGCCCGCTTCAGGGCACTTGCCCGGTCGGCCCACTCGTCGCGGGCGCTGCTGTCGCCGGCCTCCCAGGCGAAGTGCGCCCGGGCCAGGTAGGCGGCGTAGGTGTAGCCCTGGACCTCGCACAGGGCGATCGGACCGCTGGCGACCGTGCCGTCGGCGAACGTCACGCCGTCCCAGGAGTCCTTCCAGCCCTGGTTGACCAGGCCGCGGTCGGTCGCCCGCTGGTAGGTGACGAAGCCGTCGTCGTCGCGCTCACCGCGCCGGACCAGCCACTCGAGCGCCCGCTCGGCGTGCGGCAGCAGCTGGTCCACCTCGTCGTTCGCCAGCCCCCAACGGCGCAGCTCGCCGAGCAGGATCACGAAGAGCGCGGTCGCATCGGCGGTGCCGTAGTAGACGGTGCTTCCGCCCAGGGCGAGCGAGGGGTCGGCCCCGAACCGCACCTCGTGCAGGATGCGGCCCGGCTCCTCCTCGGAGGCAGGGTCCTCCTTCTGACCCTGCAGGCGGGCCAAGGTCTGCAGGGTGCCGCGGGCCAGCGACTGGTCCAGGGGAAGCGCCATGTAGGAGGTCAGCAGCGAGTCCCGGCCGAAGAGCGTCATGAACCAGGGTGCGCCCGCGGCGACCACCGCGACGTCGGGCTGTTCGGGATCGAAGATGCGCAGGGCCCCGAGGTCGGTGCTGGTCCGCTGGAGCGTCCGGGCCAGGTCGCGGTCGGAGGTCTGGATGTTGGGCACGGCCTCGCGCCACTGCGTGGTGCGCCGGGCTGCCACGGTCTCCTCGAGCGGGCGGTCGGTCGGGAAGCGCGGTTCGAGGGTCTCGTCGTCCACCACCGGGACGACCTGGACGCAGCCGGTCCAGACCTCACGCGGGGGGACCACGACGTCGAAGACGAGCCGGCCAGGCTCAGCGGTGGCGCCGTCCCCGCTGACCTGGACGCCGCGACGCGACCCGCGGTCGTCGTAGGTGCGCACCAGTCGCAAGGTCCCGTCGACGACGGAGACGTCCGGGGCCGGCCGGGCGGGCACCCGGCTCTCCTTCACCTCGAAGAGGTCGGCGAAGTCCGCCGCGCAGTCCACCACCAGGCGGACGGCTGCCGGCTCGGAGCTGAGGTTCTCCACCACGACGTCCTCGCGCATGCCTTGGCCGACGAAGCGGTCCCGCCGGATGAGCAGGGTGCTCTCCACGCGGCCGGGGCGCGGTGCCGCCCGGCCGACGAAGGTCGCGCGCCACGGGTCGTGCAGCTGCACCGCGAGCGTCTCGACGGCCTCCTGGTCGACGGTGAGGCGCCAGCCGCTCACGATCCGGGTGTCCTGGAAGAAGACGCCCTGCGGGGTTCCCTCCCGGATGTCACCGTTGGCCTCGCCGACGCAGAACGAGGACCCCTCGACGAGGGTCACCCCACCGGGACCGAGAGCCGCCGGCTCACCGGCGTAGGACCATCCGCTCATCCGGACCGGCCTCCCCGAACGACCCGGCCGGGAAACCTCCTCGACAGCTGCACCAATCCGGTCATACCGCCCAGCCTGCCGTGACGAGCAACCTGCGTCGAATCCGGGTCCGTCAGCGCGGGCCGAGTCGCGTCGCAGGGTCGAGGCACCAGTGCAGGACCGCGGGCCAGGAGCCGTAGCCGTCGTCGTCGGACAGGTGCCGGGCCCCGGGCAGCAGGTCGGTGTCCAGCGCCAGCGGTACGCCGTACAGCTCGGCCGCGGTGCCCTCCCGGCTGTACTCGTCCGCGTCCGAGCACGCCAGCCGTACGGTGTCCCGGCTCGACCCGCGCAACGACACCGCGTCGAGCGGCGCGTCGAACTCGGCCATCTCGGGCGTGGACCGGGTCACCTCGGGACTCGGTGGCGCCACCAGCAGGACCCGGTCGGCCGGGGGATCGGTCAGCCCGTCGGTGGCCGCCCGCAGCCACAGCAGGCACCCGAGCGAGTGCGCCACCACCACCCGCTGGCCGCGGCCCATCTGCGCCCACTCGGCGGCGAAGGCCGACAACCAGCTCGCGAGCCGCGGGTGGTCCGGGTCGGGCAGCTGCGGGTAGAGCACCTGCTCACCGCGCTCCCGCAGCGCATCGGTGAGCCACCAGGCCCAGTGCTCGGGCGGGCGGTGGTGCTGCCACCCGTGCAGCACCAGGAACCGCCGGCCGGATGCGGGCGGCACCAGGTCACCCGCCGCCGGGGGGCGTCGGCAGGCCGGTGTCCGGGTCGCCCACCGCCTCGCCGAGGTGTGCCCCGGCCTGGGCCTGGTTCGACATCGACTCGAGCTCGGCGAGCACCGCGCCGTGCTTGTCGACGCACAGCACGACGATGTCGCCGGGGTTGGACCGCGCCATGGCCTCGTGGACGGCGGGGATCTCGTCGAGCACCAGCTCGACCTGCTTGCAGCGTGCGCCGTCGGCCATCCGGGCACGTGCGCCATCGGCGACCAGCCCTGCCACGTCCCCGCGGGCCCGCCCGCGAAGGGCGGCGTCCTCGCGGACGACCAGGACGTCGAAGTGCTCGGACGCGACGGCCCCGAGCTCGCGCATGTCCTCGTCCCGGCGGTCGCCTGCCGTCGCGATCACCCCGATACGCTGCGGACGAGCCAGGTCGGAGGCGGCCTCGGCAGCGTCGGCCAGCGCCTCGACGAAGTCACCCAGCAGCCGCATCCCCGGCGCGTTGTGGCAGTAGTCGACGATGACGTTCGCGCCGGCGACCTCGAGCTGGTTGAGGCGGCCGGGGGACAGGTAGTACGACGTGGTGAAGGTGCGCAGGCCCTGCCGGATGTCGTGCAGGTGGGCACCCGCGGCGAAGGCGGCGGCCGCGGCGGCCAGCGCGTTCTGGACGTTCATCTTGGCCTTGCCGCCGAAGGTCGACGGGAGCAGGTGGGTCCAGGCGAGCTGCATCGAGCGCCGGCCGTGCCGGATGACGATCATCTCGCCCAGGTCGCCGCGCTCGAGGACGACCGCGCGTCCGCCGCGGCGGCATTGCTCGTCGACCATGTCTCGTACGTCGGAGCCGGCCGCGGCCATCGAGAACCACACGACCTCGCCCGAGCACCGCCGCCGCATCCCGGCCACCAGCTCGTCGTCGGCGTTGAGCACGGCGAACCCGTCGCGGGGTACCGCCTCCACCACCACCTGCTTGACCTCGGCCAGCTGCTCCAGGGTGTCGATGCCGCGCATGCCGAGGTGGTCCGGCGCGATGTTGAGCACCACGGCCACGTCGTTGCGCTGGTAGCCCAGGCCCTCGCGCAGGATGCCGCCGCGCGCGACCTCGAACACCGCGAAGTCGACGCGCGGGTTCTGCAGCACCATCCGGGCCGACTTGGGGCCGGACGCGTCGGCGCGGATGACCAGCCGCTCGTCGATCACGATGCCGTCCGTGGAGGTCATGCCGACCTTGCGCCCCATGCCCTTGAAGATGTGGGCGATCATCCGCGACGTCGTGGTCTTGCCGTTGGTGCCGGTGACGGCCACGATCGGGATCCGGCTCGGCGACCCGGGCGGGAACAGCGAGTCCACGACCGGCTTGGCGACGAACTGTGCGTCGCCGACCGTCGGGTGGGTGTGCATGCGGAAGCCCGGCGCCGCGTTGACCTCGCAGATGGCGCCGCCGGCCTCGCGGACCGGTTCGGCGATGTCGGGGGAGATGAAGTCGATGCCGGCCACGTCGAGGCCGACGACCCGGGCCGCCTCCTCGGCGATCTCCACGTTGTCCGGGTGCGCCTCCAGCGTCCGGTCGATCGAGATGCCGCCGGTCGACATGTTGCCGGTCAGCGTGAGCTTGACCATGGTCCCGTCGGGCGGCACCTCGTCCATGCCGAAGCCCTGCTCGGCCACGAGGGCCACCGCGGCCTCGTCGACCTTGATCCGGGTCAGCACCTTCTCGTGGCCGACGCCCCGGCGCGGGTCGGCGTTGGTCTCCTCGACCAGCTCTCGGACGGTGTGCACGCCGTCGGCCACCACGTGCGCCGGCACCCGCTCGGCCAGCGCCACCATCCGGCCGCCGATGACGAGAACCCGGTAGTCCTTGCCGGTGACGAAGGACTCGACGACGACCCACCCGCGGCGCGACTCCTCCTGCGCGAGCGGGAAGGCGGCGCGCACCTGGTCGGCGTCCTTGAGGTCGAGCACGACGCCGCGGCCGTGGTTGCCGTCCAGCGGCTTGCAGACCACCGGGTAGCCGATCCGGTCGGCCACCCGCACCGCCTGGTCGGCGGTGCGGACCGACTCCGAGCGCGGCACCGGGAGCCCCGCCGCGGCGAGCAGCCGGGTGGTGAGCTCCTTGTCGCCGGCGATGTCGACCGCGAGCGCCGAGGTGTTGGAGGTCATGGTGGCCCGGATCCGCCGCTGGTGGACGCCCTGGCCGAGCTGCACGAGGGAGTACTGGTTGAGCCGCAGCCAGGGGATGTCGCGCGACACCGCCTCGTCCAGGATCGCCTGGGTCGAAGGGCCGAACGCGGTCCGCTCGGCCTGCACGAGGAACCGCTCGAGCTCGACGGCGAAGTCGAGCTCCGGCTCGGCCTGCACCAGGTGGTTGACGAGCCGGACCGCCAGCGTCCCGGCGGCCAGGCCGACCTGCTCGTCGACGTACCCGTAGATGACGTTGTACTGCCCCCGCACCCCGGTGCCGCGGGTCTTGCCGCGGCGGATGTCGTGCCCGGCCTCCTGCTGCAGCTGCAGCGCCACGTGCTCGGCGACGTGACCGAGCCAGGTGCCCTCCTTGAGCCGCTCGAGGAAGCCCCCCCGGTGCCCGCGCGAGCAGGTGTGCCCGGAGATGCCGGGCAGCGCCTCGACCAGACCGTCGACGAAGCCGGGGATCGTGTCGGAGGGGTGGTCCTCCAGCGATCCGAGGTCGACCACGAGGTGGATCGCCGGCTCGTACGACCACAGGTTCGGCCCCCGGTAGACCCGGGTCTGCAGGATCGCGAGATCGGGCTGCGGGCTGCTCATCGGGGTGTCAGCCCTCCTCGGTCTGGTGCTGAAGCTGGGCGGCCAGGTGCTCCTCGACGAAGGACGCGAGCCGGCGCTCCACGAGGTCGAACCGGGCACCGGCCGGCAGTGTGTGCACGACGACGCCGGACACCAGCATCGGGGCGCCGAGCTCGGCGAGGTGGGCGTCGCTGACGGCGCGAGACCCGTCGGCGACGAAAACGCAGCCGGCGCCGATGACCTCGAGCTCCCGGCCGGCACGGATGACGGCGGCCGTGTCCTCGTCGACGCCGATGCCGAGCAGCCGCGGCGACCGGGCCACCACGGAGAGCAGCCGGGCGTAGCGGTTGCGCTCGGCGAAGTGCTGGTCGACGACGACGTCGGGCAGCAGGCCGAGACCGGCAGCCGAGGTGGTGAGCCCCTGCCTGGGCGAGGGCGCGTCGTCGCCGAAGGCGAGCATGTGCTCGCTCACGGCGCTCGCGCCTGCGGACGTGCCGCCGACGACGGCGCCACCGGCGTAGGCCGCGGTGATCGCCGCGCCGAAGGCGGTGCCGCCGACGACGGCCGCCAGCTTGAGCTGGTTGCCGCCGGTCATGAAGACCGCGTCGACGTCGGCGAGCCGGGTGGCGAGGGCCGGGTCCTCGGCGTCGGCGCGCGACTCCGGCCTGAGACCGACCACGTCACCGGCCCCCAGGTCACGGAACGCGCGGTCGTAGGTCTCGAGGATCTCGGGGCCCAGCGACGAGGCGGTCGCGACGACCGCGATGCGCGCCCCGTCACCGCCCGCGAGGCGGACCAGCTCGCGCAGCACCACGCGGTCGCCGACCCGGTCCTCCGCACCGCCGACGACGCACAGGACGCCCCCGGACACGGGCCGGACCGCTCGGTGCGCCACGGGGGGAGCCTAGGGGTCGACCGAGCGGACGCGGCACGATGGTGGGCATGAGCGACGCAGGCGCCACCACCCGTCGGTTGGTCCTCGTGCGGCACGCCAAGGCGGAGCCCGGCGGCGAGGGCGCCGACCACGACCGGGCGCTGACCGATCGCGGCCGGCGCAACGCGGCAGAGGCGGGCCGGTGGCTGGCGGGCGTCGTGCCGCAGGTCGACGAGGTGTGGTGCTCGTCCGCCGTCCGGGCGGTGCAGACCTGGGAGGGGATCGCTCCGTCGCTGGTCGCCCCGGCGGCGAGCGTGGAGCGCGAGCTCTACCTCGCCGGCGCGCGGGACCTGATGGGACGGCTCGAGCAGCTCGCGCCGGGGCGCACCGTCCTGCTGGTCGGGCACAACCCGACCGCCGAGCAGCTGCTGGCGGCCGTCGTCGGCGAGCTGCACAGCCTGCGCCCGGGAGCGGTGGCGGTCGCCGACCTGGACGCCGGGGAGCTGGTCGACAGCTGGTCCCCGGCCCGCTGACCGGCCGTTCCGGCGCTCAGTCGTGCTGGCCCGGGACCCGGGCCCACGGGGCGTGCCGGCTCCAGTCGTGGACGACCGAGGTGCGCAGGACCATGTCCTGCAACGACCGCTGGTTGCGGTTGACAGCGCACCAGAGCAGGCCGATCGGGAAGACCGTGCAGAAGGCCGCGCGGGCGAGGGCGGTCAGGACGGGCAGCCTCCGGCCACGGTGGTTCACCACCCGCAGCCCCATGACGTGGGCACCGTAGGTGCGCCCGGTGGTGGCCCAGCCCAGCGCGAGGTAGCCGGTCAGCACGCCGAGGACGACGGTCAGGTTGAAGAACGTGCTCGTGTTGGGCAGGTGGAACCCCCGCGGGTCGAGGAGCCAGATCACGCCGACCCACGTCAGGTAGCCCCCGGCCACCATCGCGGCCACCACGACGGCGTCGATCACGGCGGCGACGACCCGGGTGACCGGGCCGGCCCGGTGGCCCTGGACGCCACGGGCCTCCGCCGGGATGGGAGAGACCGGGGAGATGGGCTCGGAGCTCACGGCCGTGGCGCCGGCGCGGCGGTCTCACGCTGCGCGGGGATCCCGTCGCCGTCCGGCGGCACCTGCGGCGGCTCGAGCCGTGCACGGTCCGCCCCGTTGGTCGTCGGGCTCTGCGCGTGCCGTCTCCCGCGGAGCAGCAGGCGGTCCACCACCCGGCTCACGGCCTCGTCGGCGGCGATGGTCTGCAGGCGTACGTCCTGCACCGACTCCGAGGCCACGGAGGCGGTGGAGCCGCGGATGATGGCCGGCAGGTCGAGGGCGTCCATGACCTCCTGGGCCAGGCCGACCAGGTCGATCCGGGCGATGACGGCGTCGATGTCGAGCCGGGCTGCGACGGCGTCGAGGTCCACCTCGCGCACGATGGCGTCCAGGTCGACCCGCTCGCGCACCAGGGCGGTGAGGTCCATCCGGGCGATAACCGCGTCGATGTCGAGCCGGGCTGCGACGGCGTCGAGGTCCACCTCGCGCACGACGGCATCCAGGTCGACCCGCTCGCGCACCAGGGCGGTGAGGTCGACCCGGTCGATCACCGCGTCGATGTCGACCTCCCGGACCACCGCGTCCAGGTCGACCTGC
>Ga0210115_1000196_pt1 | contig 16843 bp, 17 predicted proteins | sample MayberryNW_TuleB_2_FD_185526 | JGI IMG/M metagenome (GOLD analysis project Ga0210115, IMG submission 185526) | Wetland microbial communities from San Francisco Bay, California, USA, that impact long-term carbon sequestration - MayberryNW_TuleB_D2... | ecosystem: Environmental > Aquatic > Marine... | reverse complement strand
ACCGGGTTTTGCCTGACCGCCAATGCCGGGCAGTTCATCGCCTCGACTGCGCCCGCCGCCGGGGCGTGGAGTGCCTTCTCGGCCGGGACCGGCCTCCCGGTCAAGGGGATCGCGTGCCCGGCGCTCACCGCCTGCGCGGCGGTTGACAACAACGCCAACGCGATCGTCTCGACTGACCCCCTCGGTGGCGCCGGTGCCTGGCAGGCGGAGAACGTAATTCCCCCGTCGCAGACTCCTGGTGGCGAACCCAACGGCATGTTCGGTATTTCCTGCCCGTCAAGATCGTTGTGCGTGGCGGTGGGGCAGGACCGCCAGGTAATGGTCTCGACCGACCCGTTTGCAGCTGCCGGCGCTACGGGTAACCCCGCCGGCGGCAGGCCGGCGGGCAATGGGCGTCACCGGCCGCGGGGTCGGCCAGACGTCAGGATCACCTGGCATCCGCTCCGGCGGACAAAGCCGCGCGGACGCCGGACGCAGGTCACCTTTCGCTTCCGCGCGATCGGCCGGGCTCGCCGCTTCAAGTGCAAGCTTGACCGTCGACGCTTCCGGCCGTGCCGCTCTCCGCGCCGCTATCGCCTGTCCCGCGGCAAGCACGTCTTCCGTGTTTTCGCGATCGGCCCCAGCGGCAAGCGCGGTCGCGTGACGACCTTCCATTTCCGGATCGGTCACCTGACCGAGAGCCCGCCGGTGGGATCTTGCGAGCAAAACCGGTCAAGCGGTCGATTCGATCCCTGCGTGACTCCACGCTGAGAGTTCCGTCGGCCGAGCCTGGGACAACTCGTCCCAGGCTCAGGACCCTAGGGCGCCGGCGGCACCTCGATCAGCGCCAGGTTCCACTGGTCGGTCGTTGGTGCCGTGTCGTCGATCGTGACCAGCGTGCCCGCGGCGGGCGTCGGTGCGGTTTGGCGCTGGAGCCAGAAGGTGTCGCCGCTCGGGCTGAGGTACTGATCCACCAGCGTTTGGGCCGAGCCCACCGTGCGCCCGGTTGCGCTGTCCCAGTCGTTGCCGACCGCCCAGACCCAGCCACCGGCTCGGGTCGTGGTCAGCGAGGCCGAGGGTGCGCCCGTTGCCGCCGCGCCGGCGCCGGTTGCGCCGTTCAGGATCGTGTCCGCGCCGACGAACGCCGCCACGCTGATCGCCCCCTGGTAGTTGCCTTTCGAGCGCGTTGCGGTGATCACCGCTTTCGAGAGCGCCAGGGGCGCGACGGCCTGCCAGATCTCAGAGGTGCCGCGCTGGCTGTTGACGCGCTGGCGCAGGGTCCAGGTCAGGCCGCCGCCGCTGACGCTGCCGATCGATTGGCTCCCCGACCGGGGCCCGTCGGAGGCGATGAAGGCGAGCAGCAGCTCGCCGGACTGGGCGGTGGTCAGCGCCGGAGCCGAGATCGTCGCCGCGCGCGAGCCCTGGTGGGTGGTGACGATCTGGTCGAGGGCGAGACCGGAGGGCGGGGGGGAGGTGTCGATCTGCCATTCGAACGAGGCCGGCGAGCCGTCGAGGTTGCCGGCCAAGTCGATCGCCCGCACTTCGAAGCGGTGGGCGCCGTCGGGCAGCGAGCTGTACTGCCGCGGCGAGGTGCAGGCAGCCCAGTCGGCCGCGGAGGTCGAGTCGCGGCGGCACTGGAAGGAGGCGACGCCCGATCCGCCCGGGTCTTCGCCGGAGAACTGGAAGGAGGCGCCGGCGCTGGTGCTGAGCGCCGCCGGGTGAGCGTCGATCAGGGTCTGCGGGGGAGTTGAGTCCTCGACGTAGGTGAGCGGCGCCGAGCAGGGCGAGGTGCTTTCGATGGTCGCGGTGGCGTGGAAAGAGGTGGTCGAGTTGTCCGGCACCGCGGCTTCGATCCCCGCTTCCAGCTCGGCGGCGCTGCCGCCGGCGAGCACCGGACCCGAACAATCGGTGCCAGAGTAGAGGCGCACGGTCGCGCCCGCCGGGGCCGAGCCGACGACCTTGGGGGAGTTCTGGTTGGCGGGGGAAGGGGGGATCGTGGCGGTCAGGTTCGGCGCGCTCGGCGGGGGTTCCGATGCTGCGGGGACGATCTCAACCGCGGCGTAGTTCCAGCGATCGTCGGTGGGCGAGCTGTCGTGGATCGTGACCAGCCCCGGCGCCGGGTTGGGAAGGGCAGTTGACTGGACCCAGAACGAGTCTTCGAACCCGGAGGCTAGCCACTGATCCTGCAGGATCTGCCCCGGAACCGGCGTGCGCGGCACCGCGCGATCCCAGTCGTTGCCGACGGCGAACACCCACGACCCCATTCCGGTGCCCGGCAGATAGATGTCGGGCTCGCCCGTCGGCGCCCCAGCGGCGCCGGCAATCCCGACGCCCGCGGCATTCTTGTAGGCGATCACGGTGAGGCTGCCGGGGTAGCCGGTTTGTTCGGGGGTGGCGGTGACGACGGCGTTCGTCAGCGGCCCACTTGCCGTCGCCGACCAGATCTCGGCGTCGCCGGCCTGCGTGTTGGAGCGCTTGACGAGCGACCAGGCGAGGCCGGCTCCTGCGACGGTCGCCGTCTGTGCCCCCGCTGCGCTGGGGCCACCGAGACCGACATAGGCAACGAGCACGGCGGCGGCCGTCGTGTTGATCGCGGGGCTGGTCAGGGTGCCCGTTGCGTGTTGGAACTCGAGCGCGTCGATCGCGATGTTCCCCGGCGGCGGCGCGCTGTTATCGACCGTTACCGAGACACCGGGGGAGGTGCCGACGTTCCCCGCGGCATCGAACGCTTCAGCGGTGATCGTGTGTGCCCCCGGCGCGAAGGTTCGCGTGTCCCATTGGACCATGAACGGAGGCGCGGTGATCGGCGCCCCGAGCTGTTCGCCGTCGATCTTGAAGCGCACGCTGGTCACGGCGACGTTGTCGGCGGCGACCGCGCCGATGGCGACGATGCCGCCGACCGTCGCGCCCGCTTCGGGGTCGGACACGCTGACCTGCGGCGGAGCCGTGTCCTGCGGCGGCGGGGAGGACCCCGGCAGGACCTCGACCGCGACCAGGTTCCACTGGTCGTTCGTCGGCGCGGTGTCGTTGATCGGCACAGCCGTGCCGCTCGCGGCCGTCGGCGAAACCTGCGACTGCAGCCAGAAAGTGTCGCCGACCCCGGTATCGACCCACTGGTGGCGGATCGCCTGGCCTGGGCCCACGGTTCGCGCGACGGCCGCGTCCCAGTCGTTGCCGTTGCCGAATACCCACGATCCGTTGCGGGTCGTCGTCACGCTGGTCGAGGGCGCACCCGAGGCGGCGGAGGCGGCGGAGGACGCCCCCACACCGTCCGCTCCGGCGAACGCGATCACGGTGAGCGATTGGTCATATCCCCCCGCCGCCGGAGTCGAGGTGACCGTGACCGAGCTCGCCGCCGCCGGTCCCGTTGCTTGCCAAACCTCCGAGGTCCCCAGTCGCGCGTTGGCGCGGCGGACAAGCGACCAGCTCAGCCCGCCGCCCGACACGGTTGCGGTTTGCTGCCCGCTCTTCGGGCCGTCCGAGGAGACGAAGGCGAGGAGAAGATCGCCGCCGTTGGGAACCTGCACAGCTTTGGCGAGCGTGCCGCGACCGTCGGCGCTCGCCGTGGCATCGATCGCCAGGTTGCCCGTCGGCGGGGGAGGCGGTGGCGGTTCGACGTTGACGACGTTGAGCGCAACCACCGCCGAGGTGTTGGTGCGCCCCTGGTCATCGACCGCCCGCGCCGCGACCCAGTGCTGGCCGTCGGGGACGGTACTGCTGTCCCAGGCGAGGTGGTAGGGCGCGGAGGTGTCCGGCGACGTCCCGACGGTGACGCCGTCGACGATGAAGCTGACCCGGTTCGCGCCGCTGACCGGGCTCGTCGCCGTCAGGCCCACCGCGCCGCCGGCGGAAGCGCCATCGGTTGGCGCGGTCATGCTCACCGCGGGCGGGGTCGTGTCCGGGTGGGTCGTCGTGCCGGCGCTGACCTGGCCGCCGGAAACGGTGACGAGGACGTCGGTCTCGTTGTTGGACTCGTCGGCCTCGACCAGGTCGTTGTTCGGGTCGGTCGTCGCGCGGAACCAGTAGGTGCCGTCCGGAACCCCGGTGAACGGAATCGCCTGGCCCGGATCGCGGTAGTCGTACTCGTCGGCGCCGCCAACCGACAACCCCCGCAGGTTCGTCGGGTCCGAGCAGCTGCCGCGCTGGCCGACGAAAGCCCCGCTGTGCTCGATGCTCGAGTTGTAGATGTACGAGTCGGTTATGCAGAAGCCGTTCTTTGGCGAGACGCTCACCGGCGCGCCGATTCCGCCGCCGGGCGCGACTTCGTAGAGGCCAAAGGCCGCCAGCGGGAAATGGAAGTGACCGTGCGCGGCGTGGAACTCGAAGGCGTCCGGCACCCGGAGCTGGCCGACCAGCGACCACGCCCCGGAGGCGCTGTGCGTGAACAGCTGCTGCATCCCCTGGTAGGTGCCGCTTGCCTGGTTGTACTGGGGCTGGATCTCGAGCGGTCCTGGCCCGTTGTCGTAGACGAGGTGCGTGTAGCGGAACTCGGCCCCGCTCGTGCCTTTGACGACCGAGAACGAGCTCGGCGGGATGATCGTCTGCAGGTCCGGCAGGTGCGTGGTCCCGGCTGGTGCTGCCCTGGCGCTCGGCGCCAGGGAAGCATCGGCGCCGAGCGCTGCGACCACGAGCAGAGCGGCGACTAGACCACGCAGGAACGCGCTTTTATTCATATATTCGGCCACCTAGGCGACCCTAGCCGGAGCGGAGAGGCCGGTCAACGGCTAGCAGTACCAAATACGACCCAGTTTTCTGCCCCCGCTCGAGGCATTCCGCCTGCCCTCGCGGCAGCGACGGAGCTAGTCGAGGAGCTTGCCTGGTTTGACCTCGACCGCCCTTGCAAGCCGGTACAGGGTCGAGATTCTCGGATCACGTTTCCCGGCCTCTATCCGGCTGACCTCCGTGGAGTGGACGCCGCTGCGTTGCGCGACCTCTTCCTGGGTAAGCCCGAGGCGTTCACGTGCCTCCCGCAGTTTGGAGCCAAAGTGGGTCATGGCGGGGATCGTCTGCGCTCGGGGCAAAAACTACCATAGGGAATCTCACAAGTCAACTCGTCACCGGGCGCACCGCCTGCGCTTCCAGTCGAGGACACGGCTCGGTGGCTGTGCGTACGATCGGCTGATGAACGTGCGGAGCATGCGTCCTCATGAGATTGATGCTGCGGTCGGTGTGTGGCGCGAAGCCAACATCGCCCGTGGTGCTCCCCACGGGCCGGAGCGCACCGCTCGCATCCGGGCGAAACTCTCGGCTCCAGACGCGCTGCCGTTCGTAGCGTCGCGACCAGGCATCGTAGGCATGGCGCTGGCCGAGCCCGGAAGGTTCGACGACGGCGCAGGAAAACTCGATCCATCGCTCCTGCACATCTCGATGGTATTCGTGCGTCCCACCGCGCAACGCACAGGCGTCGGGCTTCCCCTGGTCCGTCACATCCTCGACGTCGCGGGCTCGATGGGCTATCGGCGTGTCGACATCTGGACCGCCCGGGAGAACGTCCCCGCCCGCAGGCTCTACGACCGCCGGGATGACCCTTACCGGCAAAACCGCTCCCCTCCGGTCGGGCCTGGCCTTGCAGTACGAGGGCTTTCTCAACGATGGGGCATCGCCGCGGACCGGAGGTGGCGACGCTGTCCGCTCGCGTTGACTCCGAGGATTGCCGGAGGGGAACGCGAGGCGGCTGCGCGGCCCCGCGCGCCTCTGGCGGCCCCAGTCGGCGAGTGGCGGATGATCTTCGACGTGGTAGGTCAATGGGCGTGACCATCGGGGGGTGTGCTGATGCAGCAGCCGTGGTCGGCGGTTGACGAATACGTGGCCGAGCGCCTCGCGCCCGAGGACGCCGCACTCGCAGCCGCGGTCCGCGCCAGCGAGGACGCCGGGCTGCCGCCGATCCAGGTCTCCCCGCCGCAGGGCAAGCTGCTCTACCTCCTGGCGCGGTCGATCGGCGCGCGGCGGATCGTCGAGTTCGGCACGCTCGGCGCTTACAGCACGATCTGGCTGGGCCGGGCGCTGCCCAGGGAAGGCCGCCTGACCACGCTGGAGGCCGACCCCGCCCACGCTGAGGTCGCGCGCGCCAACATCTCCCGCGCCGGCCTGGATGGCGTCGTCGATCTGCGCGTGGGAGCGGCGTTCGATCTCCTGCCGGCGCTGAGCGAGGAGGATGCCTTCGACTTCATCTTCATCGACGCCGACAAGGAGAACAGCCCCGCCTACTTCGCCTGGGCCCTTGAACACTCTCGCCCCGGCGCCCTGATCGTCGCCGACAACGTGGTCCGCGAGGGCGCTCTTGCGGACCCGGAAAGCGACGATCCGAAGGCGCTGGCCCAGCGCCAGCTGCATGAGGCGGTCGCCGCCGAGGATCGCGTCAGCGCGACGACGATTCAGACCGTGGGTGGCAAGGGCTATGACGGGTTCATGGTCGCCCTGGTCGAGCGGTAGCCCCCTAATGGTTGATTCCACGACCCCCCCATGCCTTGATGACGCGCCTGGCGCTGCGCCTTTCTGTTATGCCGCGGCGGTTCCCGGGATTTGCGGCTTGTCAGAGCGTTCGGCATTACAGAGCCAAAGCGCGGGGTTCCGTGGCGTCAGTTGCGTCGTCTGCGGCGAGGGGACGCGAACGAATGGTCGAAACACCGGCTGCCCCAGCCGCGTCTGCTGGAGGGTCCCTCCGGTAGGGATAGGGCCAGGGAGCCTTGTCAGTCAAGGCCGACGTAGATCGGCCGTACTTGCCCTCGTAGCCCTTGAAATCGGTGCGGATCGGTTTCACGCAGCCGACGATACCCGTCGCTCCTGCTGGCTTCTCAGAGTCGGAGCCTTGCCACTTCCCTTGCTAAATCGGGTCTGTTTCGACCTCGGGTCACGGCGCATTCCGCTTGCTGCCGCCATGCCGGAGGAGGGACTCGAACCCCCGACACGCGGATTATGATGGGCCACAAGCGAAGCTCTGACGGCTCCGCTGGCGACTCTCAGGCACGACAAGGTGCCCTCAGTTCCGACGAACTCCCCGAGTTGGGTGCGAAATCGGGTGCGCGCAGAAAGCACGGCTCAAACGGCCCGACGACAAAACGCCGCTACGGATCGTAATCTCTTCGCGATGAAAGCGAGTGGGCGGTGAGCACCTTTCGGGCGGTGTACTTCCGGGCTGCCGATGGCAGCGAGCCCGTCCGCGAGTTCATCGCGGAACTCGAAGCCAAGCCCCGAGCCGCGCTGAAACGTCAGATCGACCGGCTCAATGACCTCTCGGATGCAATGCCGCATCTGCCGTTTCCGCACAGCTCCCAGGTTGAGGGCGAGCTGCGGGAGCTGCGCTGCCACATGGGCTCCGATCACTATCGCGTGCTCTATCGGCGCTCGGAGCGCCTGATCGTCCTGCTGCACGTCTTCCCGAAGAAGACGGGAAAGTTGCCGCAGGCAGAGATCAAGATTGCCCAGGAACGCTGGGAGGACTTCAAGTCTCGAATGGATGCCCATCCCCGAAAGCCGCCGCGTGCCGCTGGGCAGGATGCTCCGTGAGGTCTTGGCGGTTGTTAGCACGCCTGCTAACCTGGCACACAGAATGAGCAAGCAAGTCAGCCCCATCGGAAAGTCCGTCGCGGATGACATCAAGGAGTCCCTTGAGGACCCAGAGTTCAGGGCTGAGTACGAGCGCCTGGCCCCTTACGAGGAGTTGGCCCGGATCGTCATCATGCGCCGCGCCACGCTCGGCTTGACCCAGGCCGAGCTAGCAGCCCGCATGGGCACGACGGCCTCGGCGATCTCCCGCATCGAGAGCGGCCAGCACGCCACCAGCGCCCAGACCCTCAAGAAGCTGGGCGACGCGTTCGGCGGTCGCGCCGTCGTCGGCTTCGAGTTCGGCCCCGCCAAGCACCCCGAACGCGAGCTGATCGCGCTGTAGCGTTTTGGCCGGGCGGCAGCGCAAAAGGATTGCGCGCCGAGGTCCTGTCAGTAGAAGTGCCGGTATAGGCTCGGCATTGTGGTTCTCGCTGTCTCTCAAGCACCCGCGTGGCTGGTCCCGGTCCTCACTGCCTTTCTAGGCTTTCTGGTCGGTCAGCTGGTCCCCGAGTTCCTCAGTCGCCGGGCAGCCGGAAGGGCGAGGTATGACGCGGCAATAGCTGCCGTTACTAGCGCCCGCGCCGCCCGGCATGGCGGCGAACTGAGCATCCCAAAGAAATGGCTGAAGTCGCCTGACGACGCGACGCACGCTGTGTCGGAGGCCGAATTGTCAAAGGCCGCCGTCGTGCGTTTTCTGGATGCAAGCGCCGAGGCGAGATCGGCACTCGCGGCGCTCTATCCGTGGTCCCCTGACCTCCAGGTCTACTGGGACCGCCCATTCATGGACGACGACGACTTCGCGGAGCTGGTCAATACTCTCGCTGACCGGAGGAAGTCGCCGCTAAAGCGCCATCCGGCCGACTTCAGTTCATCGACCTGAGGTTCCCGGCTTTCGTCCAGGTCCCCGGCGCCGTTCACGTACGGGCCGCGAGCTGCGGTGGATTACAGACAAACCCCCAGACGAGGGTCCAGATCCGCCGTCCGCCGCCACTTCGCATCAGGAGTGGGAGAGAGCCCTTTGGACGCAGCCGACCACACACACCCACCATGTGAGTGCGCGTGGTCGGCTGCGTCGTCGGGCAAGGACGGGGGAGAGGCGAAGTGGCGGCGGGCGGAGGGGGGTACCGGTTCTGAGTCTGTGGCGTCTAAGGGGCAGAGATGCCCGGAGGAAGAAGGACAGATCGGATCAGCCAGCGGGACCTGGAGGTCTTGGAGTTCGTGGCGCGCTTTGGGGTCGTGCCGAGGGAGGCGGTGGCGATATGGGCGGGAACGGCAAGGGCGGTGACGGCGGCCAGGGAGCGGAGGCTGCGGGAGGCCGGACTGATCGAGGTAAGACCTGGGTTCGGCGCTACCGGCCGGATCGTGATCTGCAAGCGCGCCGGTCTGCGAGCTTGCTGTCGCGAGGAGCTGCCGACGCCAAGACCGTCGCCGGCGACCCTGGTCCACTCGGTCGCCTGCGCCCATGTCGGGGCCCAGCTCGAACGCGACGGCCACCGCGTTCTGTCCGAGTACGAGATCGCGACCCGCGAGCAAGCGGAGCGCAAGCGCATCTATTCGGCCCGGACCCGCGACGGACGCCACCACCGTCCCGATCTCGTCGTCCTCGGCGATCCGCCCGAGGCAATCGAGGTCGAGCTGAGCGACAAGTCCAACCGCCGCCTCGACGGCATCTTTCGCGGCTGGTGCTTGGCCATTGCCGAAAAGCGCTTCGGCCGGGTCCGCTACCTCTGTTCGCCGAAGGCGATGCCCTATGTCACGCGGGCGGTTGAGCGGATGCCGGTCAGCGATCGGATCGAAATCGAACGGCTTGAGAAGCGTGTTGGTCGTTGTGGCATTCGAACGACGGGCGACTGACCTGCACGCCAAGCGACCGCGACGGAGAACGGTCGTAGTACCTGATCATCCAGGGAGGCGACTGACACACACGCTTAGCGCCCTGCTGCTATTTGGTGGATCGAGTCCTCGTCGAGAGGGCACGTCTTCCGGATCGCATCGATGCTTTGGACGAGCGGGGCCATTTTCTCCACAAAGAAGTCCCCTTGGTAGAAGGAACGAAGGGCGTCGCCAACCGAATTCACAACTTCGACGGTCATCGATGAGGTCCATTCAACGGCAGATGCCCATCGCAGAGCGCTAGGAGCGCTTCCGTAGGCCATCTGTCGCCCCTCTCTCCAAAGACTGCTGACGCAGGAGGATCGCCTGTTATGGGCCGTGCGACTCATCCGGTCGTAAAGCTCCTCCTTGAGGTTGATCGTGCTACCGAGCGGCGGCAACCCAGCTTTCTCCATAGCTTCGTTGAGGTCGGTCTCGAATCGATCTTGAGCAGCCCGGGCCGCCCCCTGCTTCACGTAACGGTGCTTGCCGTCGTCATCAAGCCAAAGCCGGACAAGGTCATCTTCGTCCGGATCGGCCAGAAAGGCCATCAAGATGTTGGAGGCCTCATGAAGGGCGCGGCCGACAACTAAGCCCTCGTTGTCAATTCCGGCTTCGGCCTGCACGATCATCACCTCATGCAAGCCAAGGCATCGACCCGCCAGCAGCCAGATAGCCGATCCTCGGGAGTAGCCATCTAGGTCGAGGTCAGTCGTGTCCGCAATCTGCTCTCCCGTAGTCGCGCATCTTGTTTGCGGTGCTGCGTCCGAAGCGCCTTGACTTCGGACGGCAACTCGCGCAGTTGGAGTTGGACCTCGATAGAAGGAGGGTTCCGCGGCTCTGTACGCTGCTGCTTCACACTTCGCAACGATAGACAGCTGCGAGGATCCCTAGGCAGATGGCAGGAGGAGGTTGGCGCAGACCGTGGGATCAGTGTCCCGGAGTCCACGGGGCCGATAGCACCGTCTCGCCCGTCGCGATGTTTGCCCGAGCAGTTATCGGGCGAGACAGGTCCATGCCCTGATCGCGAAGCTGCTGGGCTGCAACCAAGGTGAACGAACTGTCGTGAGCGTCGACACGCTGCGGTAGGCCCATGCCTGGGGGCGCGCAGTCGATCAGCGCCAGGTGGCGTCCTGATCCGTCTTGAAGGTCAATGCTCGCGGAGGCCCACGTGACTGGATGGGCAAGGTTGTTCATGAGCGTTAAACCGATGCTGTCAGGCCCGAGGGTTCCTTTGTCGTAGGTGGGCCACATCCACGACAGCTTCAACTCAAGGGCGATTTTCGTGGTCCCAGCTACCGGTTCACTGGCCGTTGTCTGAACTCCCCGCCGCTCTCGTCCCCCCTTGCTGGAGCGAATCTGGTGCCCGACGCCGATCACCGTGGCGGCAGCAGCAACGACTCCAGCTATTGATCCAACGACGATCCAAGGGTCGACGGCTGAAAGGACAATCTCAACTTGCATTCTGTGAGCGTACGAAGCGGCTCGGAAACACCGCCGAGCCGAGTGGGAATAGGCTCGGTGGTCAATGTCCGCCGATCCCAAACGCAAAGCTGCGAGCAAGGCCGTGAAGGCCGCGCAGATGCAGTTCGAGCGCGACAGCAAAGCCGCCCGAGAGGCCCGGCGCAAAGCCTTCGCCAAGGCGCAGAAGGAAGGCCTTTCGCTTCGGGATATCGGTGAGCTTGTCGGCTTGGATCACTCGCGGGTTCGCCAGATCATCCGGGGCGAATAGATAAGCCCGTGGAGAATTTCTCCACGGGCTGATACCGTGGCTCGATCAAATAAGCGGCTCCCGGCGGCGCGCAAACGCCAACCGGGAGCCTGACCACAAGGAGAGTGGACTCCTCATGGCTGATCAGAACCCTACGGATCGGGCTCTGCCCGACTCCGCTTCCCCCGCCGAGGCCGACCGCAAGACCGAGGCGGCCGTCCTGGCCTTCCTGCTCGACGAGTATCCGAACCGGCTGACGATTCCCGAGGTCGGCTGGGCGATGAACCCTCGCGGGCCGCAGTTCGCCGAGGGCGATGCGGTCGAGCGCGCGGTTCGCGAGCTGGTCGGTGCGGGCCTTCTGCGCTGCGACGGCGGGCTCGTCGCCCCGACCCGTCCGGCGCTCTACTGCCATCGCTTGGAGGAATAGGCGATGGCAGATGCCAGCGAGGTAGCTCGTCAATTCGGCCGCAACATGCAGCGGCTACGCAAAGAGTCAGGGCTGAGCCAGGAAGCGCTTGCCTTCCGGGCGACGCTCCACCGGACCGAGATCGGATTGCTGGAGCGGGGGGAACGGTGCCCCCGGATTGACACGCTCGTCAAATTGGCCGTGACGCTCGGCGTCCGAATCGAGTGCCCGCTGTTCGATGGGATCTCGTGGACGGCAGGCACGAAGACGATCATTCCTGGCTCGTTCTCTTTCGCTGAGGCGGATGCCGACAGCGGCGGCTCCGGCTGATGCCCAGCCCGGCTTGCGAGGCCAAAGCTCCCCCTGCCCACCTACTTGCAGGTGAGTGGGCAGGGGGAGCTTTTTCGCGGGGAGGGGTACCACTTTCGCTTCTCGTGCGTCTAGGGGGTATGAGCGACTTGCTACGCACGGCTGACGAAGTGGCTGCGCGGCTCCAGGTGCCCAAGAGCTGGGTCTACCGGGCAGCTCGCGAGGGCGAGCTGCCTTCGGTGCGCTGTGGCCGCTACCGGCGCTTCGATGACCGGGACGTGGATCGGTGGATCGACCGCAGCCGCCAGCTGACGGGGACGATGGACTCGACAGCGGAAGGGGGTGGGTTGTGAGTCGGTCAAGATCTCGACCAACCGGCTTCGTCCGTGTTGTCTCGCTGGACAGCGGAGAGGCGTTCTACGCACAGATACGCACTCCCGACGGGAGGCGTTTGCAGCGACGGCTGGGCAGGGTCTGGGCGAAGCGGAGCCGCCCGCCGAAAGGTCACCTCACGCGCGCTCAGGCCGAGGCCCGCCTACAGGCGATGCTCGACGGCAAGGACGAGAGCGTTCCGGTCGATGCTCCCCCCGAGGAGCTGCCGACCTTCGGCCCGGTTGGCCGGGAGTGGCTTGCCTACGTCGAGCACGACCGCAAGCGGCGAAGCTCGACCGTGCAGGACTACAGGCGTGAATTGGAGCGGGTGCTGATCCCGGCGTTCGGCGATAAGACGCCGCTGCACGAAATCGACACCGCCAAGATCGACGCGTATCGCGCGAGGCTGGTTGCTGAGGGTCGGTTGAGCGCCCGGACGATCAACAAGCGCCTGGCGCAGTTGCACGCGATCTTCAAGCGCGCTCAGCGGGTGCATGGGTTGGCGGTGAATCCCGTCGCCTTGGCAGAGCGTCAGCCGTACCGGCCATCTGGCGATTTCAGCGCGTTGACGGCCGCGGAGGTTGTAGCGCTCGCCGCCAACGCGGCAAACGCTCAGGACGCGGCGCTGTTCCAGGTCGCCGCGTTCACCGGCCTGCGGCTTGGTGAGCTTCGGGGGCTTCGCTGGGGCGACCTCGATTTGCCGCGACGGCTGCTGCATGTTCGGCGCTCGTTTACGCGCGGCGAAACAGGTCCGCCGAAGTCAGGAAAGGTCCGCTCGGTCCCGTTGGTCGATGACGCAGGGGGGCCCCTGTTCAGCCTGCGCTTGCGCGAGCGGTTTACCGACGATGACGACCTCGTGTTCGTCAACGATCTGGGCAATCCGTTTGAGGAGTCTGCGATGCGGCGGCGCTTCTACAAGGCGCTGGATGCGGCCGGGCTGCCCCGCATCCGATTCCATGATCTCCGCCACACGTTCGGCACGCTCGCGGTGCAGGCGCTCCCGCTGACCGACGTGATGGCGTACATGGGGCATGCAGACGTTCAGACGACGATGATCTACATCCATCACATGCCCCGCACCGACGATGCTTTCAAGCTCTCGCGCCTGGTCACAGCCAACATCGCCGACGAGGATGTTGGGTGCGCGCCGGGTGCGCGGATGTGTTCTACGGACGAGCGGGAGGACGCCGATTCGGCGCAATCCGACTCGCAGAGCCATGCCGGAGGAGGGACTCGAACCCCCGACACGCGGATTATGATTCCGCTGCTCTAACCAGCTGAGCTACTCCGGCCGGGTGGGGGATGCTAGCGGGGGTTTGAGGGCTGGTGACTGCGCGCCGGCCTGGCGGCTACCTTTATCGCCATGATGGGCAGTGCGCTCGATAGGGCGGTGATGACGTTGCTGCGGGATTGCATGGATCTGAGTCCCGCCGACGAGGTGCTTGTGATCTGCAACCCGATGAGCGAAGAGCTCGGGGCATTGCTGCGGATCAACGCGCAGGGCGAGGGGGGCGAGGCGACCCTGGCGGTGATTTCCGAGCGTGACTCGCATGCCGCCGAGCCGCCGCGGGCGGTGGCCGCGGCGATGCTCGCCGTCGACATGGTGCTGGCGCCGACGATCCAGTCGATCTCGCATACCGAAGCGCGGCGTGCCGCAACGGAAGCCGGGGTGCGGGTCGCCTCGATGCCGGGGGTCACCGGCGAGATGCTCGCCCGCGTGATGGGCGCCGACCTGCGATTGCTGCGCAAGCGCGGGGCCTCGGTCGGTCGGGCGCTCGGTGCGGGGGCTGAGGCGCGGATCACCTGTGCGCGGGGTTCCGACCTGCGGCTTGGATTGGCTGACCGCACCGCGATCGTCGATGCCGGCTCACTCAACATGCGCGGGGCATTTGGCAACATTCCCTGCGGCGAGGCGTTCATTGCCCCGCTCGAGGGCACCGCTGAGGGGACGCTTGTCGTCGATGGCTCGATCGCTGGCATCGGCCGGGTGAGTGAGCCGGTGACGTTGACCGTCCGCGGTGGGCATCTGACCGAGGCGACCGGGGTGCAGGGCGAGCAGTTGCTGGCGCTGCTGACCGAACACGGTGCCGAGGGTACGAATGTCGCTGAGCTCGGGATCGGCACGAACGAAGCGGCGACCCTCACCGGCAACATCCTCGAGGATGAGAAGATCCTCGGCACCGCCCACGTCGCCTTTGGCGCCTCCGCTGCGATCGGCGGTACGGTCCAGGTGCCCGTCCACCTCGATTGTGTCGTCCTGAGCCCGACCGTGGAAGTCGATGGAGCCCCGATCGTGCGGGCCGGAGAGCTGGTCGTCTGAGCCCTCAGCTCCTTGCCGTCCCCAACGTCTCGGAGGGCCGGGACGAGGCGCGAATCGCCTCCTTGCAGTCCGCCTTCGCCAGCGGCGTTCGCCTCCTCGATCGCCACAGCGATGGCGATCACAACCGCACCGTTTTCACTCTCGCCGGCGAGCCGACCGGGCTGAAGGCTGCGCTGGTGGGCGGCGCGCGCAGGGCGGTTGAGGTGATCGATATGAGCCGGCACCAGGGCCTCCACCCGGCGATTGGCGCGCTCGACGTTTGTCCCCTCGTCTGGACGACCCCCGCGGAGAGAGAGATCGCCCGGGATGCAGCGCTTGCGATCGCGGCGGAGATCGGCGGGCTGGGGGTGCCCGTCTTCCTCTACGGGGAGCTCGCCAGTGGCCCCGAGCGCGCCGAGCGCGCCTACTTCCGCAACGGCGGCCTGCCGGAGCTCTGGCTGCGCATGGAGGCTGGCGAGCTGCGCCCCGATTACGGTCCATCCCAGCCTCATCGGCGCGGCGGCGCGACCCTCGTCACCGCGCGCCCCCCGCTCGCCGCCTTCAACGTCGAGCTCGACAGCGGCGACGTCGAGCTGGCACGGGCGGTTGCCGCCGGCCTGCGCGAGTCCGGTGGCGGCCTGCCCGGCGTGCGCGCGATCGGTCTGTCGCTCGCGAGCGGCCGGGTCCAGATCTCGACCAACGTCCACGACCCCACCGCGACGCCGCTGGCGGCGGTGGTCGAGCGCCTGCGCGAGCTCGCCGCGCCGCTCGGCGCGTATCCGGTCGAGGCCGAGCTGATCGGACTGGTTCCCGCCGCGGCGCTCGAGGACTATCCGGCCGACGTGCCGATTCGCGCGTTCGACCGCGACCGGCAGACGATCGAGCGATGCCTCGCCGGGCCCTCCACATAGGCCCGGGCCACAGTTCGTTTAGATTTTCGGGATGGCTCAGACGAGGAAGAAGCGGCGCCGCAAGCATCGCGGAACGCAGGGAGGTCGGGTCGACCCGAACCGCCGCCCCGGTCGTCCGCGCAGCCGTGAGGAGGCGAAGGCACGCGCCCGCAGCGGGCGAAAGAACCAGACCCAGGTCGATTCTCCGCCGACCTGGAACAGCGCGATCACGCGCGGCGTGGTCGCAGCGGTCATCTTCACCGCGCTGTTGATGCTGCTCTTCAAACGGCCACCGGGGGCAGCGTTTGGGCTCGGCGCCGCGATGCTCATCTTCTACATCCCCGCCGGTTATTACATCGATACGGCGATGTGGCGGCGCCGCGAGCGTGCCCGCATCCGTGCCCGGGAGAAGAGTTGAGCCTCGACATCCAGATGCTGACCGTGGGGCCGGTGGCGGAGAACTGCTTCGTACTGCGGCGCGAGGGCTCCGGCAGTGGCTTGATCATCGACCCTGGTGACGAGCCCGACCGCATCCTCGCCACCGTGGAGCAGATGGGCGTGAAGATCGTCGCGATCCTGATCACCCACTGCCACTTCGATCACATCGGCGCGGTAGCTCCGGTGGCGACGATCACCGGCGCCCCGGTGTACTGCCCTGAGATCGAGCGACCGCTGCTCGCCGACATCATGGCTTACGTTCCGGTGCCCGGAATCGGTCCTTACGAGAGCTATGAGGCAGACGAGACGCTCGTGGGGGGAGAGACGCTGGAGCTGGCGGGGATGACGATCGACGTGCTCTTTACGCCTGGCCACAGCCCAGGCCACGTCACCTATGTCATCCGTGAGGAGGAGGCGATGTTCTCCGGTGACGTGCTGTTTAAAGGCTCGGTTGGGCGGGTCGACCTGCCCGGCGGCGACGGTCCGACCCTGCTCAACTCGATCCGCGAGCTGATCGACTCCCAGTCACCCGAGACCGGTGTCTACCCGGGCCATATGGAGGTCACCACACTCGGCGCCGAGCGCGCCACCAACCCCTTTCTCGCCGAGCTGGTCCGCTGAGCCGAGCGCCGCGCCGGTAAGGTCGCGCCACAATGGCGAGCAACTATCAGGCTCCGCGGGGGACTTTTGACGTCCTTCCGATCGACGCGCACGCGCGCCGCCGGATCGAGGCAGCCGCCGCGGCGCTCTTCGCCCGCGCGGGCTACGAGCCGATCGCCACGCCCGCCTTCGAGGACACCGAGCTGTTTGAGCGCGGCGTCGGCCGCTCGACCGACATCGTGCGCAAGGAGATGTTCACCTTCGAAGACAAGGGTGGCCGCAGCATCACCCTGCGCCCGGAGGGGACGGCGCCGATCTGCCGCGCCTACCTCGAGCACGGTATGCAAAAGCTGGCGCAGCCGGTGAAGCTCTCCTATGCCGGGCCGTTCTTCCGCCACGAGCGTCCGCAGGCCGGCCGCTAC
>Ga0210115_1000195_pt1 | contig 16862 bp, 11 predicted proteins | sample MayberryNW_TuleB_2_FD_185526 | JGI IMG/M metagenome (GOLD analysis project Ga0210115, IMG submission 185526) | Wetland microbial communities from San Francisco Bay, California, USA, that impact long-term carbon sequestration - MayberryNW_TuleB_D2... | ecosystem: Environmental > Aquatic > Marine... | reverse complement strand
CGGCACCGCGATCGATCAGGGACGCACCAGCGGCGCGCTCACCGCCGCGATCGTGAACGAGGCGTGGGGCGCGGGACCGGGGGCGCAGGGCCCGACCAACAGCCGTCCGCCGTACACGCCGGTCCCCTACTCGGTGCTCGCCGGTCCCGATCGAGGCCCGGCGCTGCTCGACCCGGTCCGCACCACGCCGATGCACGAGCGCCACGTCGAACGCGGGGCCGCGTTCGAGAACGTCGGGCAGTGGAAGCGCCCGTGGTACTTCCCGCTTCCCGGCGAGTCGATGCACACGGCCGTCCATCGCGAGTGCCTCGCGGTGCGGCGCGCGGCCGGCGCGATGGACGCCTCCACCCTGGGCAAGATCGAGCTGTGGGGGGCCGATGCGGCGGCGTTCCTCGATCGCCTGTACACGAACCGCATGTCGACGCTGGCCGTCGGCTCGATCCGGTACGGCATGATGCTCGGCCTCGACGGCATGATCTGGGACGACGGCGTCGCGATGCGGCTCGCCGACGACGGATTCCTGATCACGACCACCACCGGCGGGGCGGCGAGCGTCATGGACCACGTCGAGGAATGGCTGCAGACGGAGTGGCCCGACCTGCGGGTGTTCGCGACGAGTGTCACCGAGCAGTGGGCGACGATCGCGGTGAACGGCCCGCTGGCCCGCGACGTGCTCGACGCCGCCGGCACCGACATCGACCTCGACGCGAGGGCGTTCCCGTTCATGACCTGGCGAGACGGCGAGGTGGCGGACATGCCGGCGCGCGTCGCCCGAGTGAGCTTCAGCGGCGAGCTCGCCTACGAGATCAACGTCGCCGGGTATCTCGGCCTCGCGATCTGGGACGCGGTGCTCGCCGCCGGCACGCCGTTCGGGCTCACCCCCTACGGCACCGAGGCGATGCACGTGCTCCGAGCCGAGAAGGGGTTCGTGATCGTGGGCCAGGACACCGACGGCACGGTGACCCCCCACGACCTCGGCATGTCGTGGATCGTGCGGAAGGACGACTCCGACTTCATCGGGAGGCGCTCCCTGCGGCGGGCCGACACGATGCGCCCCGACCGGAAGCACCTCGTGGGCCTGCTCCCGGTCGATCCGACGGTGTGGCTGCCGGAGGGCGCCCAGCTGGTCTCGCCCGAGCACGTGACGGCGCCACCACCCGTGCCGATGCTCGGCCACGTGACCTCGAGCTACCGTAGCCCCGCGCTCGACCGCACGTTCGCCCTCGCGATGGTCCGCGGCGGGCGCGATCGCATCGGCGGACGGGTGGTCTCACCCACACCGCGCGGGCCGGTCGAGTGCGGGGTCGTCGCTCCCGTGTTCTACGACCCCGAAGGGGAACGCCGTGACGGTTGAGCCGTTCGCCCGGGACCCGCTCGCCTCACGGGCGTCCGACCTCGCGAGGATGGCCCAGCGCACCGGAGGACGCGTCGTGGTGGAGCACGTCCCGTTCCTCGCCCAGGTCTCGTTGCGGCTCGACCCCTCGCTCGCCGACCGAGCGCCCTTCCCGCTGCCGCTCGCACCGAACACCGTCTGGGAGGAGGGCTCTCGGGCCGCGCTCTGGCTCGGGCCGAACGAGTGGCTGGTGCTCGGACCGCCCCACGCGGGGGAGCAGATCGTCGCCGAGCTCGAGGCTTCCCTCGAGGGCGAGCATCGCTCCGTCGTCGACGTGAGCGCGAACCGGGTGGCGATCGAGCTGGGCGGCCCGGGCCGGCTCGAGCTGCTCGCGCGGGGCTGCTCGATCGACCTGCACCCGCGCGGGTGGCGGAGCGGGATGTGCGTGCAGACGCTGTTCGCCAAGGCGCAGATCATCCTGCACGAGCGGGGCGGCACGACCGGGCTGCTCGTTCGTCCGTCGTTCGCGAGCTACGTCGTCGACCGACTGCTCGTCACGACCTGACGATCCGCCACCGGCTCCGCCGATCCCGGTTGACGGCCGGGGATGCGTCGGTGAAGAAGAGCGCCACGAACGCGATCCCCGCGAGCACCACCAACGCGACGCGGAGGCCATCCGCACCGTCGGCCGCTCCACGACGTCGTCGGCACGTCGGGGTGGCCGTCGTCATGGCCGGCGGATGCTACCCGCCCAACACCTGATCGGCCGCCCCGGAGGGCTCCGGTTCCGGCAGCCGGACCATGCGGAACGCGTTCAACGACCCGAGCAGCCCCGCGATCAGGGGCACCAGCAACGCGACCTGGAGCGCGAGGGGTCGTGCCTCGGTGTTGATGCGGACGATCTCGTCCTGCGTTGCGGGTGGCTGATCGGCCAGGATCACCTCGAGCTGGGTGTTCGTCATCAGTTCGGCGTCGTCCTCCAAGGCGGTCGCGACCTGCTCCTGTTCGGCGCCCGAGAGGACCTGGCTCGACCGTGCGAGGTCCGTGAACGCGATCGACAGCGTCGCCAGCATGATCGCGCCCGCGAACGCGAGCCCGAACGAGAGCCCGAACGATCCGGAGGCCGAGTTCACGCCGGCGGCCTCGCTCACGCGTTCATCGGCGATCGGGGCGAGCGTGTAGTTGTTGAGCTGTGAGACGAGCAGACCCAGTCCCGTACCCATCACGATCAGCGGGATCGAGAGCCACCATCCCGTGGAGACACGCGGAACGACCGCGATCACCCCGAGTACACCCACCGACACGAGCAGGAAGCCGGCACGGACGATCACGCTCGGCCGCCGGTCCCCCGCCCGCCGACCGGCCAACATCGCGACCGCGAACATGCTGAGGGACAGCGGTGCGATCGACAGACCCGCCTGCAGCGCGTCGTACTCGAGCACCATCTGCAGGAAGATCGGCAGCGCGATCATCGTGCCGCCGAGCGCGATCTGTTGGAGCATCTGCTGGGAGATCCCCAGGCGGAACGGCTTCGAGGCGAACAGGCCGGGGTCGAGCAGGGCGGGTCGCGCCCGGCGCTTCCGCCGCACGAGCCACGCGGCGAGGAGCCCGAGCGAGGCGAGGCCGACCACGATCAGGGCGACGACCCGCTCACCGCCTTCCTGCCACACGAGGATCCCGAGTACCACGCCTCCCATGCCGAGGATCGACAGAACCGCCCCGACCAGGTCGACCCCGCGCGGTCCCGTGTACGGGACGTCGTGGATGAGCTTCACCCCCGACAACACGACCGCGATGATCACGACCTCGAGCGCGAACCCGACCCGCCACGAGAGGAAGGTGGTGATGAACCCGCCGAGCAGGGGACCAACAGCGGCTGCGATCGCCGCCGCGGCCCCCACCAGCGCGTAGACGCGCCGCTGCGCCGCGCCCTCGAAGTTCCCGTGGATCAGCGACTGCATCGCCGGCAGCAGGAGCGACGCGCCGATGCCGCCGATCACGGCCCAGAACACGATGATCGCGGTGAGGCCCTGGGCCACGGTCATCGCGAGGGCGCCGACGGCGTAGCCGAGCAGGCCCAGGACGTAGGCGCGCTTCCGGCCGAACAGGTCACCGACCTTGCTCCCGATCAGGATGAACGCGGCCGAGACGAGCGCCTCGAGCGCGATCGCCGACTGCACGCCGCTCACGGTCGTGTCGAGGTCGCGGACGACCGCCGAGATCGACACGTTCATCAACGAGGTGTCGACGACGAGCACGAACATCGCCATCGCGAGCAGGATCGCGAGGCGTCGGCCGCCGGACGCGACGAGTGGATCGATACTCGACATCGCCGAATCATCGACGTGCCCGCGACCCGACGCAAGCGCAGCGTGCCCTCCGGTAGCGTGGCCGCGATGACCGACGTCGAGACGATGCTCACGACCGAACGGCTCTCGCTGACGCCGCTGGTGCTCGCCGACGCGGACGAGATGGTCGACGTGCTCGCCGATCCCGCGCTCGGCGCGTTCACCGGTGACGAGCCCCCCGCGCTCGACGAGCTGCGTCGCCGGTACGCGATCCTGGAAGGTCGTCGGGATCCGGGCAGCGATGCCACCTGGTTGAACTGGATCGTCCGCATCGACGGCGAGGCGATCGGCTACGTCCAGGCGACGGTCCGAGCTTCCGAGGCGTTCCTCGCCTGGTTGATCGCTGTGCCCCACCAGAGCCGAGGCTTCGCGACCGAGGCGGCCGGCGCGGTGGCGGCATGGCTCGCGCGCGAGCTCGGCGTCTCAGAGCTCCGCGCGACGATCCGTGATGACCACATCGCGTCCCGCGGCGTGGCGCGCGGCATCGGCCTCGCACCGACCGAAGGCTGGATCGACGGCGAGCGCGTGTGGGCCGCGACGGCGGAGCCAGATTGACTTACCGGTGCGTGCCGGCGCTGGCAGCGTCGGGCACCATGCGATCGACGCGGAACCGGTCCGGGCCGAACGGCGCGATCAAGGGGTCGACCCGGCCGGTCGCGACCATCTCGGCCATCGTCCTGCCGAAGATCGGCGCGCCCTTGAACCCCCACGTGCCCATGCCGGACATCAGGGAGAAGTTCCGCACCTCGCTCTCGCCGAGCAGCGGCGATGAATCGGGCGTCATGTCGCAGAGACCGGTCCATTGGCGCATCAATCGGGCCTTCGCCATGAAGGGGAGCAGCTGGATCGTGCGCTTCGCGGCTTCCGCCGCGAACCCGAACGTCGAGCGGGTCGAGTACGTGTTGTAGGGAAGCGTCTCCGCCCCGACGACGAGCTCGCCTCGGGCCGTCTGCTGCGTGTAGACGTAGAGGTCCATCGACGAGACGAGACCCCACAGCACCGGGGTGTAGGCCTCGGTCACGAACGCCTGCAGCGCCATCGTCTCGATCGGCAGGCGCAACCCCGCCATGCGTGCGAGCACGCTCGACCACCCCGCGACCGCGCTCACGACGTGGCCGGCGGCGACGGGGCCGCGATCGGTGACCACCCCCCGGCAGACGCCGCCGGCCACGTCGACGCCCGTCACCTCGACGCCCTCGTGGATCTCGACGCCACGGCGATTCGCCGCGCTCGCGTAGCCCCACACCACCGAGTCATGGCGCGCGAACGCGCCCGGCGGGTGATAGCTCGCGCCGACGACCGGGAGCTCGCCCCCGGCCGTGAGATCGACGAGCGGGCAGACCTCGAGCACCTGCTCGGGGGTGATGATCTCGGTGTCGACGCCGTAGTGACGGTGCAGCAGCACCTTCTCGCGTTCCACCTGCAGCGTGTCGATCGAGTGGCACAGGTCGAGGTTGCCCTGCGTGCTGAACAAGACGTTGAAGTCCAGCTCCTGCGAGAGCGTGCGGTACATGCCGAGGCTCGTCGCGTACAGCGGCACCGTCTCGGGCGTGTTGTAGGTGGCGCGCACGACCTGCGTGTTGCGACCGCTGCCCCCGCTGCCGATGTACGACCGCTCGAGCACGGCGACGTCGCGGATGCCGTGGTACTCGGCGAGGTGGAACGCGAGCGAGAGCCCGTTGACGCCGCCGCCCACGATCACGACGTCGTACCGCGACTTCAGGTCGCGCCGCGTGAGGAACTCTCGACGCCTCAGCAGTCCGCTCATCGGGTCAGCACCTCCGCGGCGTCGGCGCGGATCCGCTCCTCGACATGGGCAGCGAGGTTCGCCGGCACGAGGATCGTGATGGTCCCCGCTTCGACGAGCACCTTCGCGGCCGCGGCCGCGACATCGCCTTGGAGCCATCCGGCCTCGGGGAGCAGGAGTTCGGACACCCGCGCGAACGCTTCGGAAGCGTCGGGCCCTTCGAGCACGAACGAGGTCCAGGCATCGGAGACCGCCTCGACGAGGGCTGCGCCCGGGACGTCGGCGCGAACGCCGTCGGCGTCGTCCGTACCCACCAGCATCGCCTCGTTCGGCGCGACGCGTAACAAGGCCGAACCGGCAGGTGCCTCGACGCGATCGCACACGTCGCTCGATCCGAGGATGGCGAGCACCTGTGGCAGATCGGTCCGGAGCTCAGCCACGCATCCTCCCGCCGTCCGGATCGTAGAACGGGGTCGTCACGACGCTCGCCGTCGCTCCCGAACCGGTCCGCAGCCGGTCGGGGAAGCCTCCGTCGACCGCGCGGATCCATCCGAGCCCGATCGGGCGATCGAGCACGATGGAGCGTTCCGCCGACGTGATCCGTCCGACGACCTGGCCCTCGACGAGGAGCGGCTCGCCGCGCAGGTCGGCGGTCGCCCGGGGTCCGCCCGAGAACTCCAGGCCCACGTGTCGTCGCGCCATCGGCAGCTCCCCCATGCGCTCGAGGGCCCGCTTGCCGACGAACCACCGCTTGGACATGTCCACCGCCCACGGCATGCCCAGCTTGGCCGGGGTGTCGTCGGGCATCGTGTCCTGGCCGATGTAGACGTGCCCCTTCTCGAGCCGCAGGAGCTCGAGCGCATCCAGCCCATGCGGCATCAGGTCCCAGTCGCGGCCGGCGTCGGCGAGCGCGGCCCACAGCTCGGGCCCGCGGCGACGCGGGTGGTGCAGCTCGAACGCCAGCTCGCCGACGAACCCCGTGCGGATCGCCCGGCATGGCACCCCCGCGACCGAGAGATCGGCGAACCCTGGGTAGGGCACGGATGCTGCGTCGATCGAGTCGTCGGCGAGCCGTTCGAGCAGGTCTCGAGCGAGCGGGCCTGCAACGTTGATCGCTCCCCACTGCGCGGTCCGATCGAGCACGTGCGCGTCGAGCCCGAGGCGGTCCGCCAGGTTCCGGAGTCGCGCGTCGGCACGCCCTGCCCCTCCCGACGTCGTCGTGAGGAACCACTCCTCGGCACCGACGCGGGCAAGCAGACCGTCGTCCATGGCGTACCCGGCGTCGTCGAGCGTGAGCACGTAGCGGGTGCGGCCGGGTTCCAGGTCGTCGATCCGACACGGGAAGAGCCGGTCGACGAGGTCCCCGGCGCCGGGACCGGCGATCGCGAACTTCCCCAGGGTGCCGACGTCCATCAAGCTCACGCGCTCGCGCACCGCGCGGTACTCCTCGCGCCAGTCGCCGTAGCTGAACGGCCGAAGCCAGCCGCCGGAGCGGTCGAGGCGAGCTCCGGCGGCGACGTGCAGCTCGTTCAGCGAGGTTCGCCGGTCGACGATCTCGTGCACACCCGCCGCGAGCGTCTCGAGCGTGACGGGGCGGGCGGGGGGACGAGCGGTCGTCCGAGGCGCGACTGGCGACGGCGCCGGGGTCGCGTCACGGGATGCCGCGAAGCACGAGAGCGCTCGCCCGCACATCGCCCCCTGGCATGGCCCCATCGTCGTGGTGGTGTAGCGCTTGAGGATCTCGGCGTTGCGGAACCCTTCGTCCCACGCCTGCTCGAGATCGTGCATCGAGACGTCCTCGCACATGCAGACCATGCCGTCGAGACCGCCCGGCTCCGCGATGCCGACGCCGAGCGCCGCGTCGCCGACGACGGTCACGTCCTCTCCCGGGAGCGCCATCCGCGCGAGTCCGTCCCGAGGAACGAGCCCCAGCGAGAGCACTAGCAGGTCGCACTCGAACCGCTTCCCCAGGCCTTCACGACGCAACACGACGGATCGGAGCGACGAGCCGCCACGAGCCTCGTGCACATCGCCCCCGGCCACGATCTCCCCCGCACCCTCGGGCACCCGTTGCACGAGCGCCGGCGAGACCGCCGTGGCCACCACCTCGACGCCGGCGTCGATCAGGGTCTGCAGGTGCTGCACGCCTTCCTCGGTCCGCACCACGACGACCGCCCGATCGCCGGGACGGACACCGTGGGGGCCGGCCAACGCGGCTGCCGCACGTCCGAGCATCACGCCGGGCAGGTCGTTGCCGGGGAAGACGCCATGCTCCTCGGTCGCGCCGGTGGCCACGACGACCCTGGACGGATACACGTGCACCAACTCGCCCGCGCGCGCGAGCGGCACGTGCAACCATTCGTAGACACCGAGGGCCGTGGCCTCATCGAGCAGGGTCACGTGCTCGAGGGAAGCCACCGCGGTCCGGAGCTCCTCGATCGGATCCGGTGCCGATCCGGGCGCCACCGAACGAGCGGCGAGGCCCTCGTCGCAGACGAGCACCGACCCACTCGCCGCCGCCTCGCGTGTGGCTTCCAGCCCCGCGAGGCCAGCCCCGATCACCAGCGTGTCGACGTGCACGTGGCGCACGACCTTCCGCGCGGCGGAAGCGGTCGGCGGCAGGGCGCCGAGGCCGGCCGCGCGACGGATCACGCGCTCGGCGACGGCCCAGGCGAACCGCGGGCGCACGAACGTCTTGTAGTAGAAGCCGACCGGCATCACGCGGTGCAGCCGATCGGTGACATGCAGGAGGTCGCGCTCGGCGTTCGGCCACCCGCCCGCTCGTTCGACGCGCATGCCCTCGGCACACCGAACGGTGCACGTGCGCACGGCGGGCTGTCCGTCGACCGTCATCGAGCAGTTCGGGCAGTCGCCGGTGCCGCAGTAGAGCCCACGGCGCCGGTGGTACTTGAGCGAGCGTGAGAACGTGCGCACGCCGTGCCGGTACAGCGCCGACGCGACGGTGTCGCCGGGCCGGAACGTCACCGAGCGGCCCTCGAACTCGAACGATCCCATCGCTCAACCGATCTCGTTCGTCCGCGTGTCGCGGGTCACCGTCGTCCAGGTGCGGCAGCCCATCGCATGGAACCAGCGCTCCCGCTGTGGCCCCTCCGGATTGTCGGGCAGGTACTCCCGCGCGAACTCCTCCTCGGTGTCGGACGCATCGAGCTCTCGCCACTCTCCGCCGAAGGCGAACTCGGTGAACGGCCGGTGGCCGCACAGATCACACGGGATCGACAGCGCCATCGTCAGCTCTCTCGCGGAGCTTGCGCCCCTCGGGATCGTAGGGCGGCTCCGGCAGGATCCGACACGGGCGGGACTCACCCACCACCGAGACCTCGAGCTCGGGGTCCGACCCGACCACGTCGCGATCGACGTAGCCGAGGGCGAGGCTGGACCCGACGTGATGCCCGTACGCACCCGAGGTCACGAAGCCCACCAGCCGATCGCCGAGCCAGATGCCGTCGTCGCCGCTCGCCTCGGCGTCGGTGGCATCGACGACGAGCGATACGAGACGCCGCTTGGGTCCTGCGTCGCGCTCCCGCAAAGCCGCTTCACGGCCGATGAAGGGTCCCTTGTCCCACGCCACGAAGCGATCGAGGCCGGACTCGCCGGGGGTGTAGCGTTGCGTGAACTCGGCGTTCCAGATGCCGTAGCCCTTCTCGAGGCGGAGGCTGTCGATCGCGTAGTCGCCGACCGGCCGAAACCGGTGCGCGCGACCAGCCTCGGTCAGCTCCTGCCACAGGACGAGCTCGTCCGCGGTCGGCACGACGATCTCGTAGCCGAGCTCGCCCGTGAGCGAGAGCCGGCCGACGACGGCCTGCCGCGAGCCGACCTGCATCTCACGGACCGCCATGAAGCGGAAGCCCTCGTCGGAGACGTCCTCGTCGGTCAGTGCAGCGAGGATCGCTCGGGAAGCGGGTCCCGACACGGCGAACCCCATCCGCGTCCGGGTGATGTTCTGGACGGACACGTCGGCCGGGGGTCGATGCCGGTCGAACCATCGCATGTGCCACGCCTGCAGGTAGTAGGAGCCGGTCAGCCAGAACCGGTCGGCGTCGAGACGGGTGACCGAGAGATCCCCCATCAAGCGCCCGGCCTCGTTCAGCATCGGCGACAGACGGATCCGGCCGACATCGGGCAGGCGGCTCGCGAGGAGCCGATCGAGCCAGGCCTCGGCGCCCCTGCCGGTCACCTCGTACCGCGCGTATTGCGCGATCTCGTAGGCACCCGCCGCGGTCCGGACCACCTCGACCTCGTCCGCGACGAGCGGGAACGCGTTCGATCGCCCCAGCGTCGGGGTCTCCACGAAGCCCGGGTGCGCGAAGACGAGCGGGACCTCGAGGCCCCAGTTCTCGCCGTAGACGGCGCCACCGGAGCGGAACGTGTCGTCGCAGGGCGTGGTCGTCACGGGACGTCCGGCGGGGAGCTGTTCGTTCGGATAGGCGATCAGGAACCGCCTCGCGTAGAACTGCGCGGTCGTGGCTCGCAGGTAGTCGTCGTCGACCGCGTGGGGTGGGAACCGGGCCACATCCATCCCGAACACGTCTTCACCGGGGTCGCCGTCGACGATCCAGTTCGCGAGGGCGAGACCGATCGCGGCGCCCTGCGAGATGCCGGCCATGCACCCGCAGGCCGCCCAATAGCCGGGAAGCCCTTCGACCGGTCCGACGAGCGGATTCCCGTCGGGGGTGAACGTGAAGGCACCGTTGACCCAACGCTTGATGCCGACGTCGTGCAGCACGGGGAACCGGGAGAACCCGATCGAGAGCTCGGGCATGATGCGATCGGGCTCCTCGGGGAAGAGCTTGGCGCCGAAGTCCCATGGGGCGCCCTCGACCGCCCAGTGGCGCGGGTTCCGCTCGTACACGCCGAGCAGCACGCCGTCACCTTCCCGCTGCAGGTACGTGAAGCCTTCCAGATCGGTGACCGCCGGCATCTCACCCTGGATCGCGGCAACCTCGGGCACGTCGTCGGTGACGAGGTAGTGGTGCAACATCGGCACGAGCGGATGATCGACGCCGACCATGCGGCCGATCCTGCGCGCCCAGAGCCCACCGGCGTTCACCACGTGCTCGGCGGCGATCGGCCCCCGATCGGTCTCCAGCGACCAGTCGCCGTCGGTGCGACGAGCCAAGCCGGTCACCGGCCGGTGCTGGATCACCCGCACGCCACGAGCCCTGGCCGCGTCCGCGTAGGCCCACGTCGCGCCGTTCGGGTCGAGGTGACCCTCGAAGGGGTCGAACAGAGCGCCCTCGAGCCCCGCCGGATCGATGATCGGCACCATCTCGGCGGCCTCCGCCGCCGAGAGCAGGGACGCGTCGGTGCCCATCATCGTGTGCCACCTGAGCTCCTGCTGCAGCATGCGCCAGCGCTCTGGTGTCCCGGCGAGCTCCAGCCCGCCCGACATGTGCATGCCGACGCTCCGGCCGCTCTCGCGCTCGACCTGCTCGTACATGCCGATCGTGTACTTCTGCAGCGCCGCGATCGTGGTGTCGGAGTTGATCGCGTGGAACCCCCCGGCAGCGTGCCACGTCGATCCCACCGTCAGCTCGTCGCGCTCGACCACGGCGACGTCCGTCAGGCCGCGCAGGGCCAGGTGGTAGGCGACGCTGCATCCGACGATGCCCCCGCCGATCACGACGACCCGGTAGCCCTCGGTCATGCGGTCAACCACCTCCCACGAGATCGGGAGACACCTCGACGGCGGCCCCGGAGAGCGGCATCGTAGTGAGGGAGCTGCGTGGGGGCGTCATGTTCCCGGTGACCTGGAGTCACCAGAGGCTCGGAGCCCCCGATCGTCACCCGGGCCTGGTCAGCCAGCCGCTGTCGGCGGTGTTCCAGTGCTCGTCGAGGTAGCTGCCGGGAGCCGGATCCACCTCGTAGTAGTCGCCGCCCTGACAGTCGAACGGACGCTGCCCGTCGGGCATCGGCGGGCAGACCGGTTCCATCGTGCCGCCTCCCGCGAACCAGGGGCCGCCGTCGGCGTAGCACATCACGTCGTAGCCCGTGTAGCAGTGACCCGCTCCGGACGAGTGCGGCGCGGTGTGCTGGACGGCGCCCAGGGTGTGACCCACCTCGTGCAGGAAGACGTAGGCGCCGCTCGCGGGAGATCCCCCGATCTCGACCATCGAGAACCTCGGTCCGGCCGAGATCAGGTTGTTGAGGTTGCCGGAGGGATCCGCCCGATCGTCGAAGTAGATCGTGCCCTGACCGGCCGGGCCGTAGCAGCACGTGACGTTGTCGACGAACACGACGTAGGTGAACCGCTGCGCGTCGAAGTCGGCATCGCCGAGCCCATGTGCCGTGCGGTCGAGGAGCGAGGCGACCACGTCGCCGAACGTGAAGGAGGAGTCGGCGATCGGCAGCAGACGGATCGCCGAGACCGTCACCTTCCGGCCGTTCCTGCAGTACATGCGCAGGTGCTGGCCGGGGATCCCGGGTGACTGCCGGTCGAGGTTCCGGTCGGCGAGTACGACCGACTCGCGGATCCATCGCTCGAACGCCGCCGCTCTCGAGGTGGTGTCGCTCGGGAAGCCGTAGAACACCCGGATCCGTCGTCCGCTGACGCCGTCGCCGGCACATCGGGGGTTCGCCGCCTTCTTCCGGTTCGTCGCGTCAGCCGGAGCGGCGAACCCGGCCGCGGCACGTTCGATCGCCTGGGGGACCCGATCGCCCCCGTGTGTGCACAGACCGTCCCCACCTCGATCAGTCCCGGCCCGCACCGGTCGTCGAGCGAGACCCCGGCGTGGCGCGCGCCGGCGCCCGGCGCCGGGACGAGAGCCGCACCCGCGGCGGCGACCAGGAACAGCGTGAGGAGGACGCGACGCATGGGAACAGGTGTCGGCACGCGGCACGCCCGGCCTGAGGCCGGGTCACGCCTCGTCGAGCGATGCGAGCATGCGTCGCTGCCAATCGACCGTGGCGGCGACCTGGTTGAACGTGAACACGTGCAACGCCTCGATGTTCGCGCTGGGATCGGCGATCGCGAGCGCCATGCCCTCGAGCAGCGAATCCGGCCCGAACTTCCCGGGCGTGAGGAGACGCCCGACCATCCGCTTGTTCTTCTTCAGGTAGCGAGCGCTGTCGGCCACACCGATGCGCGCGCTGATCGCCATCAGCTTCGTGATGTCGGCCACGCCCGGCGTGCCTAGATGCACCGCGAGCGTCACGCCCTGTCGGCGCATCTCGGCGATCCATCGCACGATCGCGTCGGGGTCGAAGCACATCTGCGTCGCCATGTACGACGCGTACCGCTCCTTCTCGAGCAGCACCTCGCGCAGCCGCTCGTCGCCGATGTCCGGATGGCCTTCCGGGTAGCCCGGCACCCCGATCGTCTCGAACGGGTGGCCGAGCTCGTCCATCGCGCGGAGCAGGGCGAGCCCGTCGTGGAGCTCCCCCCGGTCCTTCGCGTCGCCCCCGACGACGAACGCCTCGCGGAACCCGGCCGCGCGGCACCGATCGAGCAGGTCGGACAGATGCGATCGATCGCGGATCATGTGCGCCGAGAGGTGCGGCACCGCCTCGTGGCCCATCGCCGCCATCCGCTCGGCGAGCTCGATCGTGGATTCGATCCCGTGGTTCGGCGACGCGGTCACGGTGACGGCCGAGCGCTCGGGCAACGCCTCGGCCGATCCTCGGGCGTTGCGCAGGGGGATCAGCTCGAACTTCAGGGCCGCGACGAGCCCGCGCAACGCGGCGCGCTGCTCCTCGTCGAACACCGTCCCGCGTCGCTTCCGCGGCCCCGCCCCGCGAGCCTTTCCGAGCCTCACCGCCACCCTCGTTCCGCCTTCCCCGCCGTCACCGCGGCCATGATGCCGTATCGGCCTGCGGAGCCGTGAACCGGAGCCGGACCCGCGGTCAGCTCCGACGAGCCTGACGGTTCGTCACACATTCGAATCGGGGAAGCTCGCCTTCTTCCGCTCGATCCACTCGCGGAGCTCCTCGTCCCCGGCCTCGTCGATGGGCGGAGCTTCGTACCCGGCGAGCATGCGCTTCCACACCGTGTTGGCCCGCATCGCGGCATCGAGGGAGCCCTCGAGCTCCCACTGCTCGAAGGAGTTGTTGTCGGCGATCTCGGACCGGTAGAAGGCGGTCTCGAAATTCGCCAGCGTGTGGGCGGTGCCCAGGAAGTGCTGCCCCGGCCCGTTCTCCACGATCGCGTCGACGGCCTGGCCGTTCGGGGAGAGGTCCATGCCCTTCACGAACGGATGCATCTGCCCGCATTGATCGAGGTCGAGCACGAACTTCTCGTACCCCATGGTGAGTCCGCCCTCGAGCCAGCCCGCCGCATGGAGCACGAAGTTCACCCCGGCGAGCACGGTCGGCTGCAGGGTGTTCGCCGACTCGTACGCCGCCTGGGCGTCGGCGACCTTCGAGGCCGTCAGCGAACCGCCGCTGCGGAACGGCACGCCGAGCCGGCGGGCGCACGCCGCGAGCGTGTAGAGCACGAGCGCGGGCTCCGGCGTGCCGAACGTGGGCGCGCCCGACTGCATCGACATCGACGACGCGAACGAGCCGAAGACCACCGGCGCGCCGGGACGCACGAGCTGCACGTAGGCCATGCCGGCGAGGGCCTCCGCGAGGGTCTGGGTCGCTGCCCCGGCCGCGGTGGCCGGGCTCATCGCGCCGGCGAGGATGAACGGCGTCATGATCACCGCCTGGTTCGCCTCGGCGTACGCCTTGGCGGCGCCGAGCATGATCGCGTCCCACACGAGCGGCGAGTTCGCGTTGATCAGGCTCAGCACGTGCGGCTGCGCCTCGATCGCGTCGGCACCGAAGAGGATGCGCGCCATCTCCACGGTGTCCTGCGCGCGTTGGGGATGGGTGACCGACCCCATGTACGGACGGTCCGAGTACCGCATGTGCGCGTAGACCATGTCGTAGTGCCGCTTGTTCACGGGCAGGTCCACCGGCTCGCACACCGTGCCACCCGAGTGGTGCAGGTACGGGGACATGTACGCGAGCTTCACGAAGTTCCGGAAGTCCTCGATCGTTCCGTAGCGGCGCCCACCGTCGATGTCGCGGACGAACGGCGAGCCGTACGCGGGCGCGAACACCGTGGCGTTGCCGCCGATGTGCACGGTGTTGGCGGGGTTCCGCGCGACCTGATCGAACTCGCGAGGGGCCGTGGCCTGCACGAGCTGCCGGGCGAGCCCGCGAGGGAAGCGCACACGCTCGCCCTCGACGTCGCACCCCGCGCCGCGCATCAGCTCGAGCGCGTCCGGCGCCTCGCGGAACTCGATGCCGACCTGCTCGAGGATCGTGTCGGCGTTGTGCTCGATCGTCGACAGTCCCTCCTCGCCCAGCACCTCGAACGGTGCGAGCGTCCGCGTGATGAAGGGCACCTTCTCGGCCACCGCGTGCAGGCGAGCCGCGGCACGCGCCTCGCGTCCGCCGCTGCGGCGTCGCCGCGGGGTCGCGGTGTCGTCGCTCATGAGCTGCTCCTCTCGGGTTCGTCGACGCGGCGGCGGCGCCGCCGAGGGCGGTCCCCCGCCGCGGCCTCCCGCGGGGCTGGCAGGTCGATCGCCGCACGCAGCCGCGGGAACGGGTCGGTGGCGTGGGGAAGGCCCATCGCCCCCACGAAGTGCTCCTGGAAGCGGGGCTCGACGGCGGTCTCGAGCTTCTCGACGCGCCGCACCACCCCCTCGATCTCGTCTCGGGCGCCTCGGTTGAGGAGCGCGATGCGCGCACCGGTCCCGGCGGCGTTCCCGGCGCTCGTCACCCCGTCGACGTCGCAGTCGGGCACGAGTCCGAGCGCGAGCGCGTACAACGGATCGATGTGGGCGCCGAACGCGCCCGCGAGCCGGATGCGATCGACGGTATCCACCCCAAGCGCATCCATCAACAAGCGGCAGCCCGCGTACAAGGCTCCCTTCGCGAGCTGGATCTGTCGGACGTCGTTCTGCGAGATCACGAGCCTGGGGGCGCCCCGAACGTCGTGCAGCACGTAGGAGAACGTCCGACCGTCCGCCTCGATCCGATGCGTGCGAGCGGCCAGCGAGCCGTCGATCACGCCGTCGCTCGCGATCGCACCGGCCAGGAAGAGCTCCGCGATCGCCTCGATGATGCCCGAGCCCGCCACGCCGGTGACCCCGGTAGCGTCGAACCCCGGCTCGTCGCTCCAGCGCTCGTCGCCGATCACCCGGAACCGCGGCTCCAGCGTGTCGCGATCGATGCGAACCCGCTCGATCGCCCCGGGGGCCGCCCGCTGTCCGCACGAGATCTGCGCGCCCTCGAAGGCCGGGCCCGTCGGGCTGGAGGCGGCCAGGAGCCGGTCGCGGTTGCCGAGTACGATCTCGGCGTTCGTCCCCACGTCGACGATCAGGTTCACGGACCGCTGGTCGTGTGGCGCTTCGCTCAAGATCACGCCGGCGGTGTCGGCGCCGACGTGTCCCGCGATGCACGGCAGCACGTACACGCGGGCGCCGGCGTTCGGCGCCGTCAGCCCGAGCTCTCGCGCGGTTCGATGCACGGCCTCGTCGGTCGCCAGAGCGAACGGCGCGCCGCCGAGCTCGGTGGGGTCGAGCCCGAGGAAGAGGTGGTGCATGATCGGGTTCCCGACCAGCGTCAGCTCCAGCACATCCGTCGGATCGACGCCGGCCCCCTCGCAGAGCTCGGCGAGCAGCCCGTCGACGCAGCCACGGACCGCCGATGTCAGCTCGGTCTCGGCGCCGGGGTGCATCATCACGTAGCTCACCCGGCTCATCAGGTCCTCGCCGAAGCGGATCTGGGGGTTCATCGCGCCGGCACTCGCGATCACCTCGCCCGTATGCAGGTCGCACAGGTGCCCGGCGACCGTCGTCGAGCCGACGTCGAGCGCCACCCCCAGCGCCACGTCGTGGAACCCCGGCCAGACCGCGACGATCGTCGAGTCGTCGTGCACGGCCACGGTGGCCGTCCACCCGCCCGATCGAAGCGTCTGCTGGAGCGAGGCCAGGACGTGCGGGTCGGCCGAGAGCCCCGTGAGCTTCCAATCGCGATCGAGCGCCTCGATGAGGCGTTGAAGGTCGCCGGTCGCGTCGGCGAGCTCTGGCTCACGCACCTCCACGTAGCGCAGCCGAAGGACCGGGTCCACGTCGATGGGATGCGCGTCGGCCTCCTTGCGGACGACCTGCCGATGCAGCTGGCTCTCCGGGGGCACGTCGATCACGAGGTCGCCGGTGACACGGGCATGGCAGCCCAGGCGCCGGTCGGGGGCGAGCCCGCTCCGCTCCCGGTACCGCGCCTCGGGTTCGCTGAGGGGCGTCAGGTGATCGGCGCGTGACGTGATGCCGTGCTTGGCGAACTCGCCCTCGGCCACCACGACCTGGCATCGCCCGCAGATGCCGCGACCCCCGCAGACCGAATCGAGGTCGACGCCGAGCGAGCGAGCGGCATCGAGCAGGCTCGAGTCCTCGTGGAACCGTCCCCGCTTCCCCGACGGGGTGAAGAC
>Ga0210115_1000194_pt1 | contig 16895 bp, 15 predicted proteins | sample MayberryNW_TuleB_2_FD_185526 | JGI IMG/M metagenome (GOLD analysis project Ga0210115, IMG submission 185526) | Wetland microbial communities from San Francisco Bay, California, USA, that impact long-term carbon sequestration - MayberryNW_TuleB_D2... | ecosystem: Environmental > Aquatic > Marine... | reverse complement strand
GTCCTCCTGGCTGTAGCCGAAGGCGAGCTGGCGGCTGCGCAGCTCCTCACCGCGGGCGGCAGAGGGCGCTTCGGCCTTGGGCAGCTCGTCGAGGCGGACGACGCCTTCGCGGTACCACTGCCCGTACGGCTGCCGGCTCGCCACCCGCCGCTTCACTTCACCGTCCTCCACCACCTCGCAGCGCTCCAGGTCGACGAAGAAGAAGTGGCCCGGTTCGAGCCGCCCCTTCTGCTCCACCAGCTCCGGATCGAGGGGCATAACTCCGGACTCGGAGGCAAGCACGACCCAGCCGTCCCTGCCGATCGTCCAGCGCCCCGGCCGCAGCCCGTTGCGATCGAGCAGCGCGCCCACCACCCGTCCGTCGCTGAAGGCGACGGCGGCCGGGCCATCCCAGGGCTCCATCAAGCACGAGTGGTACTCGTAGAAGCCCCTGACCTCCTCGCGGAGGTCGTCGCGGCCGGTGTGCGCCTCGGGCATCAGCATCATCAGCGCGTGGGGGATGGAGCGACCCGCCATCACGAGTAGCTCGAGGGCGGCGTCGAGCGTCGCGGAGTCCGAGCCGCCCGGCGGGATGACCGGCATGAGCTTCTCCAGGTCGGGCCCCAGCAGCGAGGAGCGCAGTTGCGATTCGCGCGCGCGCATCCAGTTGCGGTTGCCCATCAGCGTGTTGATCTCGCCGTTGTGGGCGAGCATCCGGTATGGGTGGGCCTGCGCCCAGCTGGGGAAGGTGTTGGTGGAGAAGCGTGAGTGGACCAGCGCCAGCTGGCTCGCGGTGCGCTCGTCGCGAAGCTCGGGGTAGAAGCCGGCGAGTTGTGTGGCGGTCAGCATGCCCTTGTAGACGACCGTGCGCGAGGAGCAGGAGGCGATCGCGGCGGCCTCGCCGGCCTGCCGCTCGAAAACGCGGCGGATCACGTAGAGCTTGCGCTCGAAGGCGTCCTGGTCGTCCACGTCCTCGCCGGCGCCGATGAAGAGCTGCTCGACGTGGGGCGCCGAGCGCAGCGCGGCCGCGCCGGCGCAGGCGAGGTCGATGGGCACGGGGCGCCAGCCCAGCACCCGCTGGCCCTCGGCGGTGACGATCTCGGCCAGCAGCGCGGTCAGCTGACGGCGCCGGCTCGGATCGCGCGGCAGGAAGCACATCGCGATTCCGTAGGCGCCGGGCTCGGGCAGGTCGAGGCCAGCGGTCGCGCGGTAGAGCGCGTCGGGGACCTGCAGCAGCATCCCGGAGCCGTCGCCGCTCAGCGCGTCGGCGCCCTCGGCACCGCGGTGCTCCATCCGCCCCAGCACGGCCAGCCCCCGTGCCACCACCTCGTGGGAGGGGTCGGGATCCAGGCGGCAGACGAAGCCGAGCCCACAGCCGTCGTGCTCGAAGCGCGGATCGTAGAGACCGTGCGCCGCCTGCAAGCCTGCCGCCATCCTGGCTACGATAGATCGTGGTGCGATCTAGCGAGGGACCGCTCAACCCGCTGCTCGAGGCCCACCGCTACCTGCGGCGTGGGCCGATCTCCGAGGAGCGCTGGAGCCAACTCGTCGCCAAGGACCGCGATTGGGAGCGCTCATACCGTGGCCGCTGGGCGCACGACAAGGTGGTCCGCTCCACCCACGGGGTCAACTGCACCGGCTCCTGCTCCTGGAACGTCTACGTCAAGGACGGTCTGATTACCTGGGAGTCGCAGGCGGTCGACTACCCGTCCCCGGGCGCGGAGATGCCCGACTACGAGCCGCGCGGCTGCCCCCGCGGCGCCTCGTTCTCCTGGTACACGTACTCCCCGCTCCGGGTCAAGTACCCCTACGTGCGCGGCAGCCTGCTGGCGATGTACCGCGAGGCGCGCGAGCGGCTCGGCGACCCGGTGAGGGCCTGGGCGGAGATCGTCGCCGATCCCGAGCGCTCCCGGACCTACAAGCGCCAGCGCGGCAAGGGCGGCTTCGTTCGCGCCTCCTGGGAGGAGGCGACCGAGCTGATCGCCGCCGCCCACGTGCACACGATCAAGGAGCACGGCCCCGACCGCGTCACCGGCTTCTCGCCGATCCCGGCGATGTCGATGGCCTCCTACGCGGCCGGCACCCGCTTCCTCTCGCTGATCGGCGGCACGATCCTCTCCTTCTATGACTGGTACGCGGACCTGCCGCCCTCCTCGCCGCAGTCCTTCGGCGACCAGACCGACGTGCCTGAGTCCGGCGACTGGTGGAACGCCGGCTACCTGCTGGTCTGGGGCACGAACCTGCCGACGACCCGGACGCCCGACGCCCACTTCATGACCGAGGCGCGCTACCGGGGCCAGAAGGTGGTCGTCGTCTCTCCCGACTATGCCGAGCACACCAAGTTCGCCGATGACTGGCTCGCCGCCGAGCCGGGCTCGGACGGGGCGCTGGCGATGGCGATGGGCCACGTGATCCTCAAGGAGTTCTACGTCGATCGCGAGGTGCCCTACTTCCGCGACTACGCGCGCCGCTTCACCGACCTGCCGCTGCTGGTCACCTTGCGCGAGCGCGAGGGCGCCTACGTGCCCGACCGGCTGCTGCGCGCCTCCGACCTGGAGGGCGCCGGCGAGGAGGAGGAGAACGCCGAGTGGAAGCCGGTGCTGCTCGATGCCTCCAGCGGCGACCCGGTCGTCCCCAAGGGCTCGGTCGGCCACCGCTATGGGCAGCCCGGCGAGTGGAACCTGAAGCTCGACGGGGTCGAGCCCCTGCTCAGCTTGATCGACCGCGCCGAGGAGCGCGTCGCCGTCGACCTGCCCCGCTTCGACACCGGAGAGGGCGAGGGCGGCGGCTCGGTGCGCCGCGGCGTCCCCGCGAGGCGGGTCGGCGGGCGCCTCGTCACCACCGTCCTCGACATCATCCTCGCCCACTACGGGGTCGGACGGGAGGGCCTGCCGGGAGAGTGGCCGGCCGACTACGACGACCCGCAGCCCTGCACGCCGGCCTGGCAGGAACCAATCACCGGCGTCGACCGCCAGCTCGTCGCCAGGGTCGGGCGCGAGTTCGCTCGCAATGCGGAGGTGACGCGGGGGCGCTCGATGATCGCGATGGGCGCCGGCACCAACCACTGGTTCCACTCCGATCAGGTCTACCGGACGTTCCTGGCGCTCGTCCAACTCTGCGGCTGCGAGGGCGTGAACGGCGGCGGCTGGGCCCACTACGTCGGCCAGGAGAAGGTGCGGCCGCTGGCCGGCTGGCAGACCCTCGCCTTCGCGCTTGACTGGGTGCGCCCGCCCCGCCACCAGTCCGGGACGCCGTTCTTCTACCTCGCGACCGACCAGTGGCGCTACGAGCGCTACCGTCCCGGCGACCTCGCCTCGCCGCTCGGCCAGGGCCTGCTCGGCGACCGCCATATCGTCGACGTGAACGCGCTTGGCGCCCGCCTCGGCTGGCTGCCCTCCTATCCGAGCTTCGACCGTTCCAGCCTCGAGCTGGTCGAGGAGGCAGAGCGCGCGGGTATGGAGGCCGCCGACTACGTGGTGGGCGAGCTGCGCGCCGGGCGTCTGCGCTTCGCCTGCGAGGACCCCGACGCCCCCGGCAACCAGCCGAAGGTGATGACGGTCTGGCGCTCGAACCTGCTCGGCTCCTCGGGCAAGGGCCACGAGTACTTCCTCAAACACCTGCTCGGGGTCCCCGACAGCGCGGTGCGCGCCGAGGAGTCGCCGCCGGACCTGCGGCCGCGGGAGGTCGAGTGGCACGAGGAAGCGCCGGAGGGGAAGCTCGACCTGCTGACCACGATCGACTTCCGGATGACCAGCAACGCACTCTTCTCCGACGTGGTGCTGCCGGCCGCCACCTGGTACGAGAAGGTCGACCTCTCCAGCACCGACCTGCATCCGTTCGTCCACACCTTCAACCAGGCGGTGCCGCCCCCCTGGGAGGCGAAGACCGACTGGGACGCGTTCAGGCGGATCGCCGAGCGCTTCTCCGAGCTGGCGGCCGAGCACCTGGGCGCCCGCCGCGATCTGATCGCCGCGCCGCTCCTGCACGACACGCCCGATGAGATCGCCCAGCCGCTCGGCGAGGTGCGCGACTGGCGTGCCGGCGAGTGCGAGCCGATCCCGGGCGAGACGATGCCGAAGCTGATCGTGGTCGATCGGGACTACGCGGCGGTCGCTGAGAGATGGAAGGCACTGGGGCCGCTGGTCGAGGAGCAGGGAACCGCGGTGAAGGGCGCGAGCTGGGTCGCGGAGGACGAGGTCCGTGAGCTTGGCGCCAGGAACGGGCTGGCGCGCGGTGGCGCCGCCGACGGCCGGCCCTCGCTGGAGCGCGTCGAGCAGGCCTGCGAGGCGATCCTCGCCCTTTCGGGGACGACCAACGGACGGCTCGCGGTGGAGGGCTTCCGCTCGCTGGAGAAGACGACCGGGGTGGAGCTGGCCGACCTCGCCGCGACCCGCTCGGGAGACCGCATCGAGCTCGCCGACGCCCGCGTCCAACCGCGCACGGTGATCACCTCGCCGGAGTGGTCGGGGATCGAGGCGCACGGCCGCCGCTACGCGCCGTTCACGGTGAATGTCGAGCGGGAGAAGCCCTGGCACACCCTTTCGGGCCGGATGCACCTCTACCTCGACCACGCCTGGATGCTGGAGCTCGGGGAGGGGCTGCCGGTGTACCGGCCGCCGCTGCACCACCGTGCGATCTTCGGCGACCAGCGCGAGGGCGGCGGCTCCGAGAAGCGCGAGCTGACGCTCCGCTACCTGACCCCTCACTCCAAGTGGTCGATCCACTCCGAGTACCAGGACAACCTGCACATGCTGACCCTGTTCCGCGGCGGCGGCATGCTCTGGGTCAGCCGCGAGGATGCCGAGGCGCTGGAGATCCGCGACAACGACTGGGTCGAGGCCTACAACCGCAACGGCGTCGTCGCCTGCCGGGCCGCGGTCTCCCATCGCATCCCCGAGGGCACCTGCCTGATGTACCACGCAAAGGACCGGCACCTCAATGTCCCTCTGACTGAGCTGGAAGGGAAGCGCGGCGGCACCGACAACTCGCTGACCAGGATCGTGATGAAGCCCACTCACTTCATCGGCGGCTACGCGCAGCTCAGCTTCGGCTTCAACTACTACGGGCCGACCGGCTCCCAGCGCGACGAGGTGACCGTGCTGCGCAAGCGCGAGGCGGAGGTGGTGTTCGAGTGAAGATCCGCGCCCAGGTCGCGATGGTGATGAATCTCGACAAGTGCATCGGCTGCCACACCTGCTCGGTCACCTGCAAGCAGGTGTGGACGAACCGGCCGGGTGCCGAGTACATGTGGTTCAACGACGTCGAGACCAAGCCCGGCGTCGGCTATCCGCAGCGCTGGGAGGACCAGGAGCAGTGGAAGGGGGGCTGGGAGCTCGACCGCAAGGGCCGCCTGCGGCTGAAGGCCGGCGGCAGGCTGAAGAAGCTGCTGACGATCTTCTCCAACCCCGACCTGCCCCAGATCGACGACTACTACGAGCCCTGGACCTATGACTACGAGAAGCTGATCACCGCGCCGCTCTCCGAACGGGACCCGGTCGCCCGCGCCCGCTCGCAGCTGACCGGCGAGGCGCTCGAGGAGATCCAATGGGGGCCGAACTGGGATGACAACCTGGCCGGTGCGCCGGAGCGCATCCACGAGGATCCGCTCACCGAGGGCATCCAGGAGCAGGTCAAGGCGACCTACGAGCAGGCCTTCATGTTCTACCTGCCGCGGATCTGCGAGCACTGCCTCAACCCCTCCTGCGTTGCCTCCTGCCCCTCGGGGGCGATGTACAAGCGCGAGGAGGACGGGATCGTCCTCGTCGACCAGGCCAAGTGCCGCGGCTGGCGCTTCTGCGTCTCCGGCTGCCCCTACAAGAAGGTCTACTTCAACCACCGCACCGGCAAGGCCGAGAAGTGCACCCTCTGCTACCCGCGGATCGAGGCCGGGCTGCCGACGATCTGCTCGGAGACCTGCGTCGGCCGCATCCGCTACATCGGCCTCGTCCTCTACGACGTCGACCGCGTCAAGGAGGCCGCCTCGGTTCCCGACGAGCACGACCTGCTCGACGCGCAGCGCGAGGTCTTCCTCGACCCCGAGGACCCGACGGTGCGCGAGCAGGCGGCGCGCGACGGCATTCCCGAGGACTGGATCGATGCGGCGCGGCGCTCACCCGTATACGCGCTCGCCCACCGCTACGAGGTGGCGCTGCCGCTGCATCCCGAGTACCGGACGCTGCCGATGGTCTGGTACGTGCCGCCGCTCTCGCCGATCGTCAGCGCCCTGGAAGAGGACGGCTACGAGGCCGACCCCGACCACGTCTTCGGGGCGATCGAGTCGATGCGAATCCCCGTCGACTACCTCGCGAACCTGCTCGCCGCCGGCGACGCCGAGCGGATCCGCGGGGTGCTGCGTCGACTGGCGGCGATGCGCGGCCACATGCGAAAGCGCGAGGTGCTCGGCGTGCACGACGAGCTGATGCCGGCCCAGGTGGGTATGAGCGTCGAGGACGTCGAGGACATGTACCGGCTGCTGGCGATCGCCAAGTACGACGATCGCTACGTTATCCCGCAGGCCCACACCGAGCTGGCGGACCGGCTGATGGAGCAGCAGGGGACCTGCGGCCTGGACTTCGAGGGCGGCCCGGGCAACTGCGGCATGGTCGTGCCCGAAGCGGAAGCCGAGGCCGAGGGGTTCATGCTGACCGAGCAGGGCCAAGTCGACCTCGACATCGTCAAGATGGCCGGCGGGCGCCGTCAGGAGGAGGCGGGGTGATCGCGCGACGCCGTAGGCGAGAGGACGCCGCTCTCACCTACCGACTCTGCTCGCTTCTGCTGCAGTACCCCGGCGAGGAGCTGGTCGCCGCGGAGCCGGGGCTGCGGGCCGCGCTCGAGGAGCTGCCGCGCTCCGCCGGACGGGCCTCTCTCGAAGCCTTCCTGGCGTGGTGGCGAGCCACGAAGCCGCTGGCGCGCGCCCAGCACTACGTGGAGGCAGTGGACCTGAACAAGCGCTCGGGCCTCTACCTCACCTTCTACTCCGACGGCGACAAGCGCGAGCGCGGCGGCGCGCTGGTGCGGCTGAAGCAGCTCTACCGGGCGGCCGGGATGCCGTTGGAGGGAACCGAGCTGCCCGACTACCTGCCGGTGATGCTCGAGTTCGCCGCCGGCGCGCCCGGGGGCCGCGGCGAGATCGTCCTGCGCGAGAATCGCGCCGCCCTCGAGCTGGTCAGGCTCAGCCTGCGCGAGCTCGACAGCCCCTACGCGCACCTGATCGACGCGGTCTGCGCGACGGTGGGGGAGCCATCGGCGGCCGAGCGAGCGCTGGCAGGGCGGCTGGCGGCTGGCGGGCCGCCGCAGGAGTTGGTCGGCCTCGAGCCCTTCGCGCCGCCCGAGGTCATGCCCAGCGCGGAGGCGCGCCGGTGAGCGCCGGCAAGGTGCTTCTTTGGGTGATCCTGCCCTACGTGGCGATCACCTGCTTCATCGTCGGCCACTGGTGGCGCTACCGGCGCGATCAGTTCGCCTGGACCAGCCGCTCGACGCAGCTTCTCGACCGCCGGGTGCTCGGCTGGGCGAGCCCGGCGTTCCATTACGGGGCGCTGGCGGCGATCGGCGGCCACGTCGTCGGCCTCTGCATCCCGCAGTCGTTGACCGAAGCGCTGGGCATCTCCGAGGGCCTCTACCGCTGGTTCTCGGCGATCGCCGGCGGCGTCGCCGGCGCGGTGACGCTGATCGGCTTCCTTGGCCTGCTCTACCGGCGGACCACCAGCCCCCGGGTGCGCCGGGCGACGACCCGGGTGGACATCGCCACCTACTTCCTGCTGACCGTTCTGATCGTCATGGGCTGCTGGATGACCTTCGGCTACAACCTCGCCTCGCACAGCCCGTACAACTATCGCGAGTCGATCGGCGAGTGGTGGCGCTCGATCTTCTACCTGAACCCCGACGTCGGCGCGATCGAAGGAGCGCCACTGATCTACCAGCTACACGCGATCGTCGCCTGGAGCTTCTGGGCGCTGTTCCCGTTCAGTCGCCTCGTCCACGCCTGGAGCATCCCGCTGCAGTACATCGGCAGGCCTTACATCCTCTACCGGCGACGGTACGGGACGGCCGTGAGCGCGGTCAGGGGAGCCCAGCAGGACTGATGGCAGCAGGACTGACGGCGCCCGACGCTTAATTTCACATCGTCGATGTGCAAAAATCGAGACCTTGGATCTGCCCTCGGACACCGACGATGTCCTCAACCAGCGGACGCGGGCGCGGATCTTCTCCTGGCTGGCCGAGCACGGGGAGCCGGCGAGCACCGAGGCGCTCGCGACGGCGCTCGGGCTGCACCCCAACGGGGTCAGGCGACACCTGGAGCGGATGCTCGAGGCTGGGCTGGTGGAGCGCCGCCGCCGCAGGGGCCGGCGGGGCCGGCCGGGCGACCTCTGGGCGATCGCCTCGGGAGCGGACCCGGGCGGGCAGCGTCCAACCGGCTACGCGGACCTCTCGCGCTGGCTGGCGCGCGCCATCCCGCCCGGTCGCAATCGGCTGCGTGAGGTCGAGAAAGCAGGACGGGAGATCGGTCGCGAGCTTGCGCCGAGCGGGCCGGCCGAGGACCCGGTCGAGGGGTTTTGCCAAACCGTCACCTCGCTCGGATTTCGCCCCGAGCTCGAGGCCCGTGGCGAGGGTGGATTCGTCTGCAGGCTCGAAAACTGCCCCTACAGGGAGTCGGTCAAGGAGAACCAGGACGTGGTCTGCGCCCTGCACAAGGGCATTACCGATGGCCTGCTGGCCGAGCTGCTTCCCAGGGCGAGGCTGACCCGCTTCGAGCCGCACGATCCGGAGCGCGCGGGTTGCGTCGTCGGCGTTACGGGGTCGATCGACGGTGGCGACTGAGCCGCCGGTCCGCCGCGGGGCGACGCCGCCCCCGCAGCGCCGCTGTCGGCGGCGGCCGACCCCGCGCCAGGAGGGCGATCTGCGACCCACCGACGTCGTCAGCTCGTTCTTCATCTGCGGCATCGCCTTCCTCCTCGCCGCCGCGCTCGCCGCGCTGATCCAGACCATCTCGCCCTGGCCGTGGGGGCGGTGGCTCGCCCTGCACCTGGCCTTCGTCGGCGGCGTCTCCCAGCTCGTCCTCGGAGCCAGCCAGTTCTTCGCGGGGGCGTTCCTCGCCATCGACCCGCCACCGCGCCGACTCGTCCGCGCCGAGCTGCTGGCGTGGAACCTCGGAGCGGTCATCCTCGCGATCGCCGTACCGCGGGCGGCGGGAGCCGCCGTCTGGCTTGCCGTCGCCCTCCTCGTCGTCTCGCTCGGGCTATGGGGCGTCGCGATCGCCACGATGTGGAGTCGCTCCCTGCGCCGCTCGGCGTGGGCGGTCGCCTGGTATTGCAGCGGCACGCTCTTCCTCGGCTTCGGGGCGATCGCCGGGTCGCTGCTTGCGCACGGCGTCGCCTGGAGCCACGGCAATCTCTTGGATGCCCACATGGCGCTTAACTTGGCGGGCTGGTTCGGGGCGGCGATCGTCGGCACCCTGCACACCTTCTACCCCTCGCTGACCCAGACTCAGCTGCGATATCCACGGCTTCAGAGACTCGCTTTTTGGTCGTGGAGCGGCGGCGTGGCGGCGCTGGCCGTCGGCTACGCCTCGGCGCTGGACCCGCTCGCGCTTGCCGGCTGGCTCGCGCTCTGCCTCGGGGCACTCGCCCTGCTTGCCAACGTCGCTGCGTCTCTGCGAGGGGCGAGGCGACCGCTGTCGCTTCCCGCCCGCCTCGTCGGCGCCGCGCAGCCATTCCTGCTCGCGGCGCTGATCGTCGTGAGCGTGGCCGCGTTCGATCATAGCCCGGCGCAGGCTCTGGCCGGCTCAACGCGCGCCGTGGTCGGAACCCTGCTCGTCGCAGGCTGGATCGGCCTCACCGTGCTCGGCTCTCTTCTCCACCTGCTGGCGGTCGTCGTCCGGGTCCGTGGTGGCTTCACCGCGCGCATGCCAGCCGCGCGGCCGTGGCTCGACAGCATCGTCGCTGGGCTGGCGATGGTGGCGATAGCGGCGCTGGCGCTCGCCCAAGGGACTGGGCTCGATCGCCTGCATGGACCGGCACAGCTGTTGCTGCTGGCTGTCTACGCGGTTCTGGCGGCGCGGGTGGCGCAGCTCGCCGGCCGGGTTCTTGTCCGCGCTCGTCCGAGCATCTAGGAAGGAGAAGGATCATGAAACGAGCCGAGGCCCTACGACCCCTCTCCCGCGAGCACCTTGTTGCGCTCCTCACCGCGAAGAAGCTGCGCGAGGCCGAGGATGTCGCGGTCGCCACGCGGGAGTTCCTCGCCTTCTGGAGCGAGGACGGCCGGCGTCACTTCCGCATCGAGGAGGAGGTGCTGCTCCCCGGCTGGGCGGCGTACGGCGAGATCGACCGAAGCGGCGTCGCGCGAATGCTCGAGGAGCATCTGGCGATTCGGCGCGAAGGGCTGCGCCTGGAAGGCGGCGAGTTCTCACTCGCGGAGGTTCGCGAACTGGGGAAGCTCCTGCACGATCACGTGCGCTTCGAGGAGCGCGAGCTGTTCGTCGCAGCGGAAGCCGCTCTTGATTCGGTCGCGCTCGAGCGTCTGGCCACGGCGATCGAGGCCGCCGAGGCGGGCGACTGACTGCGATCTGGCGCTGCCAGCCTGGTAATTTGTACATCTCTAATGTCTAAAAGATCGAGACCTGGAGGACTCTGAGATGACCTACGTGATCACCGAGCCGTGCATCGGCACCAAGGACAACTCCTGCGTCGAGGTCTGCCCGGTCGACTGCATCCATCCGACGCCGGAGGAGGCCGACTACGAGCAGCAGGAGATGCTCTACATCGATCCCGACGAGTGCATCGACTGCGACGCCTGCGTCGAGGCGTGCCCGGTCGACGCCATCTTCGCCGAGGACGCCGTGCCGGCGGAGTGGGCCAACTACATCGAGCGCAACGCCGCCTACTACCGCCAAGGCTAGGATGCTCTTGGGCCGCACCGCTTACGGTCGCTGAGGCCATCGGCGTCCGTGGCGTGACAGGTCGTGCGGAGACCTTGGCCTCAGGAATCTTCAACCTGGAACTCAACGACATACCCAGCCTCGAACTCGAACTCGACGGTGCCGGGCGTCCACGTCACCCCCGCCAGCAGGTCATCGAGCGTGATCGAGAGCGAGCCGGCGAGCCGCACGTAGGTGTCGAGCATCCCCGCGACGTCACCGTTCTCCAAGGCGCCGATCCGATCGGCCGAGACCATCGCGCGCTCGCCCAGCGCCGCCTGGGAGTAGCCGGCGCGTCTGCGCTGGAGGAAGAGGTTGTCGGCGATCCGGGCCCTTGCCTGGTAGGTCAAGTCCTTGACCTGCTCTGGCTTATCCATGCCGGCGCCCTTTCTTATGCGGGCCGGCCTCTCTCAGGGAGGCGACCTCGGCCGAGAGCGCCGGGTCGCTTGGAACCTCGAAGCCACCAGGGACCACCACCTGCTCTGCCGGCGTCCACACGATGCCCGCCGTCAGCTGGTTCGGCGTGACCTTCAGCGCTCCGGCCAGGCGGATGAAGGTGTCGATGCGGGGCAGCTTCTGGCCCAGCTCCAGCGGCGAGATCGCCGTTACGTGGGTCTCCGCGCGGAACGCCAGCTCGTGCTGGCTGATGCCCAAGCGTTCGCGGCATTCGCGGATGTTGGTTCCGAGCCGCGCGCGCAGCTCATCCGAGGGCGGGAGCGGCGTCCTCCGGGGACTCATCGCGCAGCCCTCCCACGATCGGCGCTCACCTTCGATCCGTCCTCGATGTAGAAGGCGCCCTCGACGTAGTAGCCGGGGCGCCAGCGCAAGCCCTCGAGCAACAGGCAGGGCGAGGTTTCGGTCCCAGCCGCCAGCTTGAGGATCGTGTCGAGGCGCGGCAGCCGCTCGCCGCGCTCCACGGCACCGATGTCGACCCGGCTCAGCTCGGTGAGGTCCCCAAGCTCGTCCTGAGTGAGGTCTGCACGGCGGCGGCTGCGCCAGACGTTGCGGCCGAACCGTTGCGCAAGCGGCACAGACGACTCCATCACGACGGCTCCACCCCATCGGGCATAGCGGTCTCATGACCCCCCTGCGATACGTAGGAGCCGGAGCGCTGGCGGTTGCGCCCGAGTCGCCACGTCATCCCGGCCAGCAGCTCGCAGGGCTCGATTTCGATGGCGCCGGCCAGCTTGACGATCGTGTCCAGCCGCGGCAGCCTGAGGCCGCGCTCGAGCAGGCTGATCTCGGTCAGGTGCAGGCCGGCGCGCTCGGCCGTCCGTCCCTGGGAGAGTCCGGCGCGACCGCGCAGCAGGACGAGGTTCTCGGCGAAGCGCCGGTTAAGGCCCGGAGCTTCGCGCCCCCTGGTCTCGCTCGTCGGCGATGCGTCGGCGGGCCGGCTCACGATTCGACTCCCCCGTCGGCACGCTCCACGGCGACCGACGCGCCGTTGGCCAGGCGGAATTCGAGCAGCCCAGCCTCTTCACCGCCCTCTGCGACAAAGGTCCGCGTGTCGGCGGGGTCGAGGAAGAAGCCCTGACCTCCGTCGATCACGACGCTGATCGCGGTGTCGTCGGGGGGCAGCGTCTCGACGCGACGCAGCTCGCCGGCGAGGCCGCAGCCGAAGAACTCCCCGTAGAAGTTGAGCGTCACCTTGATCGGCGAGTCGATCAGCCCCTGCAGGCGGACGAGCGCCTCGGTGAACTCGATCTGGCGCAGCACGTTCATGTCGCGCAAAGGCTGCGGCGTCACGAACTGTCCCCCCTCTCCAGCAATTCCCTCACCCGCGCCTTGCCCTCGACCAGGCAGCGCTGAAGCTTCGCGTAGCTCCATCCGCGCAGCTCGCGGATCTCGGCATGGCTGCAACCCAGGCCGAGCAGGATCAGAGCCGCTCTCTCGTCGGGCTTCAGCTGCTCGATCAGCTCGATCACCCGCGCCGTCTCCGCGGCGCGCTCGACCTGCTCAGCCGGCCCGATCCGCTCCTCGCGCACCACCGCCTCGAACTCCGCCGCGAAGCGCGAATCGGCGCTCGTCCGCTGGCGGGCCTCCCGCGCCTTCGCCTCGCGCCCGATCGCCCAGGCGCAGCGCTTGACGACCAGGAGCATCCAGCGCAGCGCGTCATCGCCCGGCGGGCCCTCGTAGAAACGAAGGAACTGCACGCAGGCATCGCTCAGCGCGTCTTCGGCGTCGGCGGACCGGCGCGAGTGCGAGCGCGCCTGGCGCATCAACCGGCCCCGCTCCGTGCGGAGCAACAGGTCGAGCATCTTGGCTCGACGCTCTCTCTCAGCTCTCGGGCTACGTGCCTGGGGGGCCATGCGCCCGCCCCCGCACGCGCAGCGTGCGATCCTCGGGGCGGCGTGGCCCCCCAGGCGCTGCCCGGGCTACCTCTCCGGCTCAGCGGAAGAGACGGATCGCCCGCTCGGCGCTCTTCACGCGCTGCTTGCCGAGCCGCTTCTGGATGCGAGCGAGCCGGCGCTCGGCCTGTTGGCGCTCGCGGCGCCGCGCCGCCTCGCGCGGCTTCGGCCCGAGCGGATGCCCGCCGGTGGCGGTGATGCCGTTGCGCTGGCGGTAGCCGTAGATCAGGTCGACGCCTTCATTCCAAAGCGCCGCCTTCAGCGGCTCCTTCGGCCGCGGGCCGAGGCTCTCGGCGATCAGCTTCGTCGGGCGCAGGCGCTCGGCGGCCACCTCGCGGCGGCGCAGCTGCGTCAGGCGCTCCGTGACCAGCGCCAGCTCGGCCCGCTCGGCGCCGCTCAGCCCGACCGGGCGGCGCGCCTCAGCCGAGGCCTGCGCAACAAGGCCCTCACGCTCCTCGCGGAGCCGGTCCAGTTGCCCCGAGGCAAGTCGCTCACCGCTCTGGGCACGGGCGAGCTGGCCGCGGTCGGGACGGCGCTCGCCAGCCAGGGCCTCGCGGCGGCTTGTCAGCTCGGCGAGACGCTTCTCGGCAGCGGCGATACGGCGCTCCAGCGCCTCGAGCCGTTCGCCGGCGGCCGAGGGCTCGCGCTCTGCCGCCGCACGACGCTCCAGCTCCGCCCGGCGGCGGGCCAGCTCGTGCGCCGGCTTTGCCTCGATCCGCTTGCGCATCCCGACCTCCACCGCCGCGTACTCATCGGCGGCGCGCTCCGCGCCGACACGCAGCTCATGCGCGGCGTCCTCGACCATCCGCGTGCCCGGTCCCAGCTCGGGATCGGTCAGCTCGGAGGCGACGACACCGTAGGCGGTGGTGGCCTCGCGGGCGCGGGAGACGGCGACGACGAACTCCTCGCGGCTGATCTCGGCGTCGAGCAGCGAGAAGGCGGTGTCGAAGGTCTTCGACTCGGTGCTGTAGGTGGTGAGGGCGTAGGCGTGCTGGATCGCCGGCTCGCCCGAGCGCGTCCTGCGCTCCAGGTAGCGACGCTCGAGCGTCGCCCGCTGCGCTTCGGCGCCGAGGCGCTGCAGGTGCAGGCGCTGGGAGGCCTGATCTGCCCCGATCACCTCCCAGCGCTCGCGGTTGGAGACCTCGGGCGTGTTGACGCGGGTGACAACGCGATCGCCGACCGCGAACTCCTGCTCGCCGACCCGCACCGCCCTCTCCCCCAGCCGGCCCTCGGCGCGAAGCAGCTCCCGCGCCTTCTCGTTCAGCTCGGCGACGTCGCGGGTGCGGCGCGCGATCATCACCGCGTCCTCGCCTTTGGCGAAGCTGCGGTGCCAGTCGAGCACCTGCGCGTCGAGCGCCTCCTCCAGGGAGTCGGCGATCACCAGGCGCTCGCGCATCCGCAGCAGGTCGAGGGCGTCGGAGCCGCGGCCCTCGTGGGCGAGCTTCACCATGTGGCGGTCGATCGGGTCGCGCTGGCGGCGGATCCCGGTGAGCACGGCGGGTTCGATCTCGTTGGTCAGGTGGCCGTAGAGGCCGCCCGGGCCGACGGCGCCGATCTGGCGCGGGTCGCCGATCAGGACGAGCTTGCCGTCGCAGTTCTCGGCCAACTCGGCGAGGGCGACGGCGTGCGGAGTCGAGGTGGTCGAGGACTCATCGACGAGGATCACGGTCCGGGGAGGCAGCGGCGGCAGGCCGCGCTCGGCCATCTCCTCGGCACGGATCAGGAAGGCCGTGATTGAGGTCGCCGGCACCCCGGCGTCCGACAGCTCCCCCGAGGCGCTGCGCGCGGTGGCGACGCCGATCCCCCGGTAGCCGGCCGCCGCCCACGCCTCCCGCGCGGCGGCGAGCGCGGTGGTCTTGCCCGAGCCCGGCAGCGCCGCCACCGCGACGACCCGCTCGCCGCCGGTGGTGAGGCGGCGCACCATCTGAGCCTGCTCGGCGCTCAGGTAGCGGTGGCGGTCGAGCACCCCCTCCAGGGTGGCGCCGTCGACCACCGCCGCCCCGGCTCGCTCGCCCTCGCGCGCCACCGCCATGAAGCGCTGCTCTGCCTCCCACAGCCGCGGGGTCGTGTAGTAGGTGGCGTCGAGCGCTCCGCCGCCGCGATGCACCTCGACCACCCGCTCGCCGGCCAGCAGCGCGTCGACCGCCGCCTCCAGCGAGCGGGCGTCGGTGCCCTCACGCAGCTGGTTGGCGAGCGCGCAGAGCAGCTCGCGGTGGTCGAAGTGGGAGTGGTGGGCCTCCAGCTCGGCGAGGGCGCGGTCGAGGTCGGCGGCGCCGATCGCCCGCGGCTCGCGGCGGCGCGCCCGGGCGACCATCTGGCCGATCGCCTCAGGCGTCAGCTCGAACTCCGCCGCCCGCGAGACCCACTCGGCCCGCTGGTTGTCTGGATCGACGCCGTAGTCCTTCGCCTCGCGGGTGCGGTAGGCGGCGACCGCCGCCGCGGCGGGCGAGCTGACGCCCCGCTCGGCGAGCGCTGCGGCGATCTCCGCCCGCCGCTGGGAGAAGTGCTCGATCACCGGCCGTCCAATGCCGGCCAGGTCGGCGTAGCCGTTGTGGGGCGCCTGCCACTCGAGGCCAAGCGCGCGGGTCACCTGAGCGCGAAGCGCCGCCTGGTAGACGTGGCCGGCCGCCTTCGCCTGCAACCAGAAGGGCGTGCGGCCCTTCGGCGCGGCGAGGCTGAGCCAGCGCCCGTCGGTGGCGGCGCGGGTCATGTTGGCGGTGACGAGATGGGTGTGGAGCGCCGGGTCGCCGGCGCGCGAGGAGCGGTGGCGGAAGGCCATCGCGACGAAGCCGGCGCCGGGCTCGATCCGCTTGCCGCCCCGGCCGCGCTGCACAAAGCAGGCGTGGGCCTCAAGGTAGGAGACAGCTTCGGCGACGGCGCGGTCGTGAGCGCGCAGGACGGCGGTGCGGACCTCGGGCGAGCCGACCGCGTAGAGCAGCGAGACCGACTTCGGCGCCGCGAAGCGCACGTCGTAGCCGAGGATCGGGTCGAGGCGGCGCTCGCGGCCCTCGGAGTCGGTGAACTTGCGCGCCTGCGGCCGGGAAACCAGCACCTGGCCCGTGCCGGGGTGCTTGCCGGCGAGCACGGCGGCGTAGGCGTCGCGGTCGACCTCGCCTTCGAGGCCCAGTTCCTCGGCGAGCGCGCCCAGCCACTCGCCCGGCACCTCGCCCGGCTTGGTGTAGTAGTCCTCGCCGCCTTCGGCCACGGCGTTGATCCAGTAGTTGGCGTTCCGCGGCCCGATCTTCGTCACTCCGACCATCACCTTTGTTGTCCAGCGAGCGGCCCTTTTGCATCGGCCGAACCGCAGGGTTCCCAATGTGTCGTGCTGTGGGGTTGGGGCTATGGACGCGTTCTGAGGGACTGCCTGATCGGGCCTTCGAGCCCTGATCTGCCTGGCTTGCTGGCTGCCTGAGCTCGTTGGCTTCTGGCTGCTGAGTGACTTCGCTGGCTTCTGGCTTTGGATGGCTGGGCTGGGATAGCTGACGGGCTCGGGTGAGTTGCCGACGCCGCGCCGCCAGCGACGGCGCGGCTCGGCGCTCAGCGGGTCGGTCGCCGCCAGCCGTCGAGGAACGTGACGAAGGCCAGGCGGCCCTCGAAACGCAGCAGGCCCGCGACCGCCAGCCAGCCGTCGAGGATGGCGGCGGGCTCGAGCAGAA
>Ga0210115_1000193_pt1 | contig 16950 bp, 11 predicted proteins | sample MayberryNW_TuleB_2_FD_185526 | JGI IMG/M metagenome (GOLD analysis project Ga0210115, IMG submission 185526) | Wetland microbial communities from San Francisco Bay, California, USA, that impact long-term carbon sequestration - MayberryNW_TuleB_D2... | ecosystem: Environmental > Aquatic > Marine... | reverse complement strand
GAACGGGGTCGCGATGCCCGCTCTCGGGTTCGGCACCTCGCCGATGGGGGACGCAGAGACCGAGCAGGCGGTCGAGGCCGCGATCCGCGCCGGCTACCGCCTGATCGACACGGCCGAGAACTACCGGAACGAGGCAGGCGTGGGCCGAGGCATCAGGTCGAGTGGCGTCGATCGCGACGAGGTCTTCGTGACCACGAAGTTCAACGAGCGGTGGCACGGTGAGGATGAGGCTCGCCAGGCCTTCTCGAACAGCGCGGACCGGCTCGGCCTCGAGCGCATCGATCTGCTCTTGATCCACTGGCCGAATCCCCGGCAGGACCGCTACGTCGATGCGTGGCGAGGGCTGATCGGTCTCCTCGAAGAAGGGAAGCTGCGCTCGATCGGCGTCTCGAACTTCAAGCCGGCACATCTCGATCGGCTGCTCGAGGAGACCGGCGTGGCGCCCCACGTCAACCAGATCGAGCTCGACCCGAGACACAGCCGACCCGACGAACGCCGATACCACGCCGCGCACGGCATCGTGACCGAGAGCTGGTCGCCGCTCGGGGCGGGGAACGATCTCCTCGCCGAGCCGGCGATCGTGGAGCTCGCTCGACGCCACGGCAGGACGCCTGCACAGATCGTCCTGCGATGGCACGTGCAGCTCGGGCTGATCCCGATCCCGAAGACGTCGAAGCCGTCCCGGATGAGCGAGAACATCGACGTGTTCGACTTCGAGCTCAGCGACGACGACCTGGGCGAGCTCGCCGGGCTCGACGGTCCGGACGGCGTCATGGACTCCGACCGCTCCGGCCACTGACCCGGTCGCGCAGGCACGCGGCCCGGCGGTGCCCGGTAGGCTGGCCGCGATGACCGAGTACGAGGCCGTGATCGGGCTCGAGTGTCACGTCGAGCTCAGCACCGAGACGAAGATGTTCTGCGGCTGCCGCAACGAGTTCGGGGCGCCGCCGAACACGAACGTGTGTCCGGTTTGCCTCGGACATCCGGGTTCGCTGCCGGTGCCGAACCGGGAGGCGATCAGGAGGATCGTCACGATCGGGCTCGCGCTCGGCAGCGAGATCGCGCCGCATTCGCTCTTTCACCGGAAGAACTACTTCTACCCGGACATGCCCAAGAACTACCAGATCAGCCAGTACGACCTGCCGATCTGCGTGGGCGGGCACCTCGACGTCGAGCTGCCCGGCGGCACGTCGAGCCGCGTGGGTATCACGCGCGTGCACATGGAGGAGGACACGGGCAAGACCACGCACGGCAGCCCGAGCGGTCGCATCCACGCCGCCGCCGCCGCGCTGGTCGACTTCAACCGCGCGGGCGTGCCGCTCGTGGAGTGCGTGAGCGAGCCCGACATCCGCTCGCCCGAGGAGGCCGGAGCGTACCTGCGCGAGCTGCGCGCCACGCTCGAGGCGCTCGACGTGAGCGACGTGCGCATGGAGGAAGGCTCGCTGCGATGTGACGCGAACGTCTCGATGCGGCCCGTCGGAACAGAGCAGCTGGGCACGAAGGTCGAGATCAAGAACATGAACTCGGTGCGGTCGCTCGAGCGAGCGCTCGCGTTCGAGATCTCGCGGCAGACGAAGGCGCTCGAGGGCGGTGAGCCGATCGTGCAGGAGACGCGCCACTGGAACGAGGACGCCGGAGCGACCGCGTCGATGCGCTCGAAAGAGGAAGCCTTCGACTACCGGTACTTCCCCGAGCCGGACATCCCGGCGATCGAGCCGTCGACGGAGTGGATCGAGGAGCTGCGGACGGCGCTTCCCGAGCTGCCTCGGGCCCGACGCGAACGCTACGTGGCCGAGCACGGACTGAAGCCCGAGGTCGCTCGAGTGCTGGTCGCCGACCGTGCGGCCTCGGCGTTGTTCGAGGAGACGGTCGGCCTGGGCGCCGAGCCGGCCGCCGGCGCGAACTGGATCACGCAGGACCTGGCGGGCCTCGCCAACAAGCACGGCACCGATGCTGCGGCCCGCGTGACGCCGCAGCACCTGGCCGATCTGCTCGGACTGCTCGCCGACGACACGATCAGCGGCGCCGGCGCGAAGCAGGCGCTCGAGGAAGCGGTCGAGACGGGGGACCCGATCGAGGCGATCGTCGAACGGAAGGGCCTGCGGCAGGTCTCGGACAGCGGGGAGCTCGGGGCCATCGTCGACGACGTGCTCGCCGCCAACGACGAGGCGGCGCAGAAGTTCCGCGACGGGAACGAGAGCGTGGTCGGGTTCCTCGTGGGACAGGTCATGAAGGCCTCGGGGGGATCGGCGAACCCCAAGCTCGCGCAGCAGCTGCTGCGCGAGCGCCTGCAGGGCTGAGGGCGCGTCGCCGGTGCATGCCCCCGGCGGCCGCCCGAACCGCATCCCGGTCTGGCAGCTGGTGCTCTTCGGCCTCTCGAGCCTGGCGCGTGGCGTGGTGCACCCGTTCGTGCGGATGTGGCGCTCGACCGATCCGATCGACAGCTACGCGCTGAACCACTTCACGAGCGTGGCCGGCGACGCGATGCTCGCGATCGCACTCGCCGACTCGGTGTTCTTCTCGCTGCCGGTCGGCGAGGCCAAGATCCGGGTGGCCGCCTACCTGGGCCTGACGATGGTTCCGCTCGCGCTCGCGGGACCGCTGCTCGTGCCGCTTCTCGACCGAGCGGGGCCGCGGCGGCTGATCGCGTTCGTCTCGGCGGCCGGCCGGTTCGCGATCGCGATCTATGCGGCTCCCCGATTCGACACGCTGGTGCTGTTCCCGGCGGCGCTCGCGCTGCTCGTACTCTCGAAGGTGCACGGCATCACGAAGAACGGCCTCACGATCGCGTACGCGGGTCGAGGCGACGGCCTGATGCAGGCGAACGCCCGGCTCGGTCGGCTCGGCGCAGTGGGGGCGATCCTGGCCGCACCGATCGCCTTCGGCGCGATCCGCCTCGGCGACGCACCTGCGGCGCTCTACTCAGCGGCGGTCGTGTACGCCGCCTCGGCCTTGCTCACGCTCCGGCTGCCGCACCCGGGTATCCCGCCGGCCCGGAGACCGAAGGCGGCTCGCCGTGGGGCCGTTCCCGAGCTCGCCGTGCCGGCCGTGGGTGCGGTCGGCATGCGGGCCGCGAGCGGATTCCTGCTCTTCCTGCTCGCGTTCTCGCTCCGTCAGGACGAGGCGCCGGTCTACTGGTTCGCGGTGCTCGCCGGCGCGGCCGTGGTGGGCACGTTCGTGGCCGACGTCGTCGCGCCTCGGGTTCCCCGCTCCACCCGCGAGGAGGCCGTCGTCGTGGCCTCGGTGAGCGCCGCGTGCATCGGAGCCGTGCTCGCGTTCGAGCTGTTCGGGCTGCCGCTGCTCACCGTCTTCGCGCTCGTGGCCGGCGCGACGACGGAGTTCGGGCGCCTCGCGTTCCAGAGCCTGATGCAACGGTACGCGCCACCCGGCGCCCAGGGACGCGTGTTCGTTCGGTACGAGGCGCTGTTCCAGCTCGCGTGGGTTGCGGGCGCGTTCGCTCCCGCGCTGCTGCCGATCGATTTCCGGACGGGCATCCTGCTGCTGGCGGCGTTCTACGCGGTGCTGGGCGTCGGCACGGTGCTCCGCGCGCGCGCGAGAGCCGCGGCCGACGACCGCGCCCCCCCGCTGCCGCCGCCCCCTCGGTAACGCGTGCCGGCGTTCCGCGGTTGCGGCGTAAGCTCTGTGGATGCGCGCTCGCGTGGGCGCGAACGACCGAGGGAGGTGCGCCGGTGGCCGAGTGGATCACGGTCGGGAAGGCCGACGAGATCGCCGAGGGGGACGCGACCGCGTTCGACGTGAGCGGCGCGCAGGTCGCCGTATCACGGGTGAGTGGCGAGCTGCACGCGTTCAGCGACATCTGCACGCACCGGGGGTGCAACCTGTCGCTCGGCGGTGAGATCGACGGCACCACGATCCAGTGCGAGTGCCACGGCAGCATCTTCGACATGGTGACCGGCGCCGTCGTCAATGGCCCGGCCACCGAGCCGATCGCCACCTACCCGGTCTCCGACGAGGGCGGCGACCTGCGGATCGAAGCCTGAGGCTCCCTCGTGACGCCCGACCGCACGTTCGTGATCGTCGGCGCCTCGCTCACGGGTGCGACCGCGGCGGCCACGCTGCGCGACGAGGGGTTCGACGGGCGCGTCGTGCTCGTGGGCGCCGAGCCGGTCCCGCCGTACGAACGTCCGCCGCTCTCGAAGGAGTTCCTCCGCGGCGAGCAGCCCTTCGAGGAGCAGTACGTCCGAGAGGAGGCGTGGTACGCCGATCACGAGGTCGAGACGCGGTTCGGCGCCCGGGCGGTGCAGATCGACGTGGCCGGTCGTGAGGTCGTGCTCGCGGGGGGAGAGCGCATCGCGCACGACGCGCTCCTCGTGGCGACGGGCAGCCGCAACAGGAGGCTCGACGTGCCGGGCGCCTCACTGCCCGGCGTCTCCGACCTGCGCACGGTCGCCGACGCACAGCGCATCAAGGAGGCGGCGTCCGCCGGCGCACGCATCCTCTGCGTCGGCATGGGGTTCATCGGCGCGGAGGTCGCGGCGTCGATGCGCATGCTCGGCCACGACGTCACCGTCGTCGAGGTCTTCGAGACCACGCTGTACCGGGTGCTCGGCCGAGAGATCGGGCGAGCGCTCGAGGGGATCCACCGCGATCACGGGGTGCGGATGCTCTTCAACGAGGCGGTGGCGAGCTTCGAGGGCGACGGGCGACTCGAGTCGGTGCTCACGAGCGGCGGGAAGCGGATCGACGCCGACGTGGCGATCGTCGGGGTCGGCACCGAGCCGAGCGTCGAGCTGATGGCCGGCACCGGGCTCGATCAGGGCGGCGGCATCCCGGTGGGGCCGGCCCTGGAGACGTCGGTGCCAGGGGTGTACGCGGCCGGCGACGTCGCCCGCCACGATCATCCGGTGTTCGGGCCGATCCGCGTGGAGCACTTCGACAACGCGATCAAGACGGGGGAGGCGGCCGCCCGGAACATGCTCGGCGCCGGGGCCGTTTTCGACGATCCACACTGGTTCTGGAGCGACCAGTACGACTCGCAGGTGCAGATGGCGGGGTTCGCCGCGACCTGGGACCGCATGGTCGTTCGCGGCTCGATCGAGGACAGGTCGTTCTGCGCGTTCCTGCTCGACGAGGCCGGCATCGTCCGCTCGACGGTGAGCCTCGACTGGAAGCGCGACGTCCGCCGCTCCTTCGGGCTGATCTCGGCCCAGGTCGCGCCCGACCCTGTCGCCCTCGCCGACCCCGACGTCGATCTGCGCACCCTCGTCCCGGGGAAGGATTGAACCGGTGCACATCGGCGGGCCCGCGATCGGCCACCCCACCTGAGACCTCGACCTGCAACGCCGCATCCGTGAGACGCGGCGCGACCGCATCGCGGTGGCGGTGGCGAAGCCGGCCAACCGCCGCACACTGCTCGACCGGGTCCTGCGACGCGAACCGGGGGAGCGCCCGTTGCCCCTCGATCTCGATCCCGACACGGCAGTCGACCGAGGCGACGACGTCTGGAAGTCCCTCCGGTTCTGAGGTTCCTGCCAGCCGGTCAGTCCGTCGTGAGGTGCCCGGCGAGCTGGTCGGGGGAGCCTTCCGCCTCGATCGTGCCGTCGCGGAAGAGCACCACCCTGTTCGCGTAGCGCAGCGCCTCGGGGTTGTGGGTCGCGGCGAGCACGGCGCCTCCCCGTCCGATCACGTCCCACAGGGCCGCGAGGATCAGGTCGGCGTTCTGGGTGTCGACCTCGGCGATCGGTTCGTCGGCGAGCACGACCTCGGGCTCGGCGATCAGGGCTCGCGCGACCGCCACCCGCTGCTGCTGGCCGGCGCTCAGCTCGAACGTGCGGTTGTCCGAGCGATCCGCGAGGCCGAGCCGCTCGAGCCATGCGTTCGCCCGGTCCCTCGCATCGTCGAGCGGTGTGCCGATCACGCGCAGCGGCAGCTCGACGTTCTCGACGGCCGACAGCGTCGGCAGGAGCCCGAACGACTGGAACACGATCCCCATGCCGGTCCGACGCAAGGCCGTCCGCTCGTCTCGTGACATCGCCAGGACCGACTCTCCCTTCCAACGGACCGCTCCCGCGTCGGGGGCATCGAGCCCGCTCAGCGCTCCGATGAACGTCGTCTTCCCCGATCCGCTGGGACCCATCAGGGCCACGAAGTCCCGGGGAGCGAGGGCGAGGGACGCGCCGCGCACCGCGAGCACGCCTCGTCCGCCGGGATAGGTCCGCACGATGCCCTCTCCTTCCAGGAGCGGCGCCGTCCGTGAGGGGACAGGATCACGGCCGCCGGCCCCGGCCGAGGTCGCCGTTCGAGTCCCCTCCGGCCGTTCCTCGTCCGGCGGGCGGCCCCACCTCGCGCGAAGGTCGTCGATCTCAGGCATGGCCGGTGTCGCTCCGCCGTCGCAGCCGGACCTCGTCGGCCCCGATCTCGGCTTCCAGCTCGCCGTCGCCGAGCGCGGCCACGGCCTCGTCGGGAAGGCGCACCCTGCCGTCGCGGGCGACGGGTTCCATCGCCGCGCCCTCGTGCAGCACGCGGCCGTCGCGAACCCGGATCCGCCGATCGGCCTCCCTGGCCGCCGCGAGGTCGTGGGTCACCATCACGATCGTGACCCCGAACTCCCGGTTGACGGCGCGGAACGCGTCGAGCACCGTCGCGGCGCTCTCGGAGTCGAGCTCGGCGGTCGGCTCGTCGGCGAGCAGGATCGTCGGCGTGTTCACGAGCGCCACCGCGATGGCGGCGCGTTGCTGTTCGCCCCCGGAGAGCATGCCGGGGGTGTGGCGCGTCCGCTCTCCGAGCCCCACGAGGTGCAGGAGGTCCTCTGCGTCGCGGCGCTCCGCATGATCGCGGTGAGGATCGACCGCCCCCGGCAGTCGCACGTTCTCCCGCACGGTGAGGTAGGGCACGAGGTTCCTCGCCGTGCCCTGCCAGACGAAGCCGATCCGTTCGGCCCGGTAGTCGGTGAGCTCGTCGATGTCGAGCAGGCCGAGGTCCCGACCTTCGACCTCGACGGATCCCGCGGAGGAGCGGTCGAGACCGCCGATCAGGTTGAGGATCGTCGACTTGCCCGAGCCGCTCGGGCCCACGATCGCCAGGAACTCGCCGGGAGCGATGTCGAGGTCGATGCCGCCGAGGGCGACCACCCCCGTCTCCGCGACACGGTAGACCTTGTACACCTGCCGGAAGCGGATCAGGACCTCACGCTCCATCGGAGCGAAGATGCCCGGGCTCACCATCGTCATTCCGCCTCACCTCGCAGCACGCCCGTGACCGACGATCGCATCAAGGTCCGCAACGCCGCGCCGATCGCGAGCGCGCTCGCGGCCACGATCGCGATCGCGGCGGCGCCGAGCGCCGGCCAGTCGATCACGAGCACGGGAGCCGGATACGAGACCCCGAGGCTCGTGTCCACGTACGGCATCACGAGCCGCAGCAGCCAGTACCCGATGCCGAGGCCGGCGAGCAGGGCGAACCCCAGCAGCCCGGCCTGCTCCAGCACGAGGGTCCTGCGGATCTGGCGGCGTCGGGTGCCCATGGCCCGCAGCGCGGCGAACTCGTAGTCCCGCCGTCGCATCGTGAAGTAGAGGCCCGCCGCCACACCGGCGATCACGAGGCCGACGCCGGCGACCGCGGCCGTGAAGTTCAAGCCGACGGCCAGGGACTGTGGCAGCTGGGCGAGCAGCCCCTCGATCGGTGCGGTGGCGTTCACCACACCCGGCGTCCATCCCGCCTCCCGCAGCTGCGGTGAGGGATCCTCCGCGGTGTTCGCCCACACCTCGTTGAGGCTCACCCCGGCTTCGGGGATCGAGAACTGCCGTTCGAGCAGCCCCCGGGTGGAGACGACCACGAACGGGGCGTTCGGCACGATGCCCGGGAACTGGCTCGCCACGGCGATCGGCTCGACCTGCAGCTGCTGGCCGGTGAGCGCGACATCGACCGGCCCACCCGCATCGCCGACGAAGTGGTCCGAGACGAGCGCGGGCAGGGCGGGAGCGGCAGGCAGGAGTCCGCCGACGACGCTGCCTGCGCCGGGGTTGAAGTCGTACCGGACCGAGCCGTCCCCGCCCGATCGGACCGATCCCGAGCTGCCGCGCCAGGTCGTGGGCCGCCACGCTCCGAGGTCGAGCGGCTGGCCGTCGAGAGCGGCGTCGTCGATCGTCACCGAGATCCTGTCCGGGACGTCGGTTCCCGTGCCGGCCGCGAACGTGATCGACAGCAGTCGTTCCGCATCGGGCAACGGCAGTGACACGGCCTGGGAGTCCGCCTCGAGCGGCTGCTCGCCGGTGCTGATGTCGCCGCCGGACGCGATCGACGTCGCCTGCACCGTCAGCCCCTCGACGTTGCCGACCGACCCGACGGTCATCGTGAGTCGGGTCGCGCCCTGGGGCACGGGCAGTCCGATGGGATCGGCGTCGATGCTCCGCAGGATCTCCTCGATCGATGTCTCGGAGAAGTCGTCGCGCCACCATCCCGCCTCCTCGTACCGCTCCGGGTCGATGCCCAGGGCCGTCGGGGGGAGCGAGAAGCTCGTCTCCCTGAAGCTCGGATCGGTGCGGACGACCGCCATCGTCTGCGGAGGCATCTGATCCACCGCGGTGAGCGCCTGATCCGGGGGGCTGGCGCTCACGCGCCAGTCGGCGCCGATCTGGACGTGCGCGGCGTCCGAGTGGTTGCGTACGACGATCGCCCGGTACGACGTCGCGATCACGAGCAGGCCCATCGACAGCAGCAAGAGCAATGCGGCCGCGGATCCGGTTCCGGGGGATCGTCCGAGGCGTCGCCCGGCGAGGTAGGTGGGAAGGCGCCGGGAACGCCCGATCGCGCCGTCCAACCTGTGCAGCACGAACGTCAGCAGGCGCAGCGCAACGAACGACGCGGCGAACAGCAGCAGCGTCGGCGCTGCCAGCACGAACGGTTCGATCGCTCCCTCGCCCACCTGCGGCTTGGTGCCGTTCCGCAGTTGGATGAACGCGAAGATCCCGAGAGGGAGCACGATCAGCTCGACCGGCACACGCGAGAGCAGCGGTCGGTCCTCGCGGGACGCACGTTGGCGCTCCTCGATCACGGTGCGGGACACGGCCGGCAACGACAGCGCCACGAGCACGAGGGCCCCGGTCAGGGCCACGGCGATGCCGAGCCAGAGTGCCCCCTCGTTCAGGCGGACCGGGAAGGTGACCCCGGGGAGCTGCTCGCCGTTGAACCGGCCGGCGAGCTTCGCGAGGCCGAGTCCCAGCAACAGCCCGAGGGGATAGGCCACGATCGCGCAGAGGATCGCCTGGGCGCTCTGCACGGCGATGAGCGTGCGCCTCGTGAAACCGCGGCTGTGGAGCACGGCGAGCTCGAACGTCTGACGCGCCAGTGCCAGCGCCCCGACCCCGGCTAGCACGGCCAGCGTGACGGCCCCGATCTGGAACACGACCAGCAGGATGGGGACGCGCAGGTTCTGGACCCGGAGGTCGACGAGGTCGAACAACGTGCCCAGCCCGGTCGCCAACCGAACGGACGACAGTTGAGGCTCCTGCCGCACCATCTCCTCGACGGCCGCCAGCTCGCCCGGGATCTGCGACGCCCGATCGAACGGGACCCCCTCGAGAGCGAGGAAGGCGTCCCACGTGTACTCGTTCGTGAGTCCGAGCCGAAGCGCGGTGTCGAGGTACGTCGCGCGGTCGACGAGCAGCGGCGCCGGATCGGTGGAGTCGGGCGCGGGGAAGGGGCTCCTCGTCCCGTACCAGAACGGGTCCTCACGGCTCGGCGTCTCGTACGTGCCGGAGACGGTCAGCGCACGGGTCTGATCGTTGGGACCGACGACGACGATCTGTTCGCCGGGATCGATCCCGAGCGGTCCGGCCACGCCGGCCGACAGGGTGACGTCGCCGGGCCCGGGCGCCTCGCCCTGGATCTCGAGATGTTCGGAGGCGCCGTCGCGGAACAGGAACGGCACCGAGGGCCCGTCGACACCGTTCAGCCTCACCGTGCCGAGGCCCTGCGACACCACGGCGTCGGTCGGCACGCCGGCGAGCGCCTCCTCGATCGCCTGGTCGGCCGCGGTCCAGTCGAACCCCGTTCCTCCGAACACCTGCAGCCGTGCGTTCCTGACGTTGACGGTCTCGTTGCCGAACGACGACGTGAGGATCGCTTCGCGGGCCGAGTCCGCATAGATCGGTCCTGCCACCAGCACGCCGATCGTGAAGGCGAGCGTGACGACGACGGCCAGCCCCAGCGATCGCTGGGCCACGAACCGCTTGAACAACAGCCGGAGGGTCGCCATCTCTGCAGGTGGCGCCCCGGGGAGCGCCCGCATGATGATACGGACCTGCGCATCCTTGCCGTGCGCGCCGGTTGCGGAATCGTGCTCCCGCCGGGCGCCGCTCACGCCCCTGCTAGGCTGAGGTTTCGCGCCCTGCACGACACTTGCACGACCACCCGCGAGGAGCCGATCCGCACCGTGAACAGGCCCGAGATCATCTTGGCCCCCGGCCCCACGCCGATCCCGCCCGAGGTGCTGCTCGCCCAGGGCAGCCCCCTCGTGTATCACCGGGGGCCGGGCTTCGGCGCGATCATGCGCGACGTGACGGGCCGGCTGAAGGAGCTGTACCGCACCGAGACCGCCGACGTCGTGTTGATGACGTCGAGCGGCACCGGCGGCCTCGAGTCGGCGATCGCGAACTGCTTCTCGCCCGGCGACGAGGTGCTCGTGCCCCTCGCCGGGTTCTTCGCGGAGCGGTTCAAGGCGCTCGCCGAGACGTTCGGGCTCACCGTCCGCACGGTCGACCACGAGTGGGGGGAGCGCATCCGCCCCGACGAGGTCGCGGCTGCGCTCGCCGAACACCCCGTCAAGGCGGTGCTGCTCACCCATTCCGAGACCTCGACCGGCGTGATCCAGCCGGTCGAGCAGCTGGCCCGGGTCGCGAACGAGGCGGGCGCGATGGTCGTGGTCGACGTCGTGTCCTCGCTGGGCGCCGTGCCGTTCGAGTTCGACGCATGGGGTGTCGACGTCGCGATCGGGGGCTCGCAGAAGGCGCTCAGTGCCTCGCCGGGCATCGCGTTCGCCGCGATCAGCGAGCGCGCCTGGGAAGCGTCGCGCACCGCGACCAACCCCCGCTTCTACTTCGACTGGGCGACGTACAAGCGCTTCGCCGACCTCCCTCATCCCGAGAACCCGTGGACGCCCGCGATCAGCGTGATGCAGGGGCTCCAGATCGCGCTCGATCTCTACTTCCAGGACGGCATCGACGCCGCGATGCGGCGCCATCAGATGCTCTCGCGAGCCGTGAAGGAAGGCGTGAAGGCCCTCGGCCTCGACCTGTTCGGGGAGGGGCTCGACGACAACTGGACCGTCACCGCGATCCGCGCGCCCGAGTCCGCCGACGCCGACACGATCTGCGACACGATCCGCTCCGAGTACGGGTGCGTGCTCGCGCCCGGGCAAGGCCCCCTGAAGGGGAAGGTCTTCCGCATCGGGCACTTCGGGTACTTCGGTGAGCTCGACATCATCCGGGGGTTGGCGGCGCTCGAGATGACGCTCGAGCGGCTCGGGCATCCCGTGAAGCGCGGGGCGTCGGTGGCCGCCGCGGAGACCGCGTTCATGGACGCACGTCCGTCGTGAAGGCACCCGGCTCGTGAAGGTCCTCGTCACGGAGCCGCTCTCGCCCCAGGGGCTCGAGCTGTTGCGGGCCGACTTCCAGGTCGACGAACGGACCGATCTCGCGAACGGCGACCTCGCCGCCGAGATCGCCCCCTACGACGCCCTGATCATCCGCAGCGCGACGCAGGTGACCGACGACGTGCTCGCGGCCGCTCCGAACCTGAAGGTCGTCGCCCGTGCCGGGATCGGCCTCGACAACGTCGATGTCGAGGCCGCGACGCGGCGAGGTGTGATGGTCGTGAACGCTCCCCAGTCCAACGTGATCAGCGCGGCGGAACAGGCCATGGCGCTGCTGCTCGCGCAGGCACGGAACATCCCGCAAGCGCACTCGGCGCTCAAGGTGGGCTCGTGGGACCGATCCGCGTGGGAAGGCGTCGAGCTCGCGGGCAAGACGCTGGGGGTGGTGGGGCTCGGGCGGGTCGGGGCGCTCGTGGCGCAGCGCGCCGCGGGGTTCGGCATGCGCGTGATCGCGTTCGACCCCTACGTGAGCGCAGACCGTGCCAAGGAGATGGGAGTCGACGCGATGCCCTCGCTCGAGGCACTGCTGGTGCAGGCCGACTTCGTCTCGATCCACCTGCCGCTCACGCCCGAGACCGAGGGACTGATCGGCGAGCACGAGCTGCGGCTCATGAAGCAAGGGGCGCGGCTCATCAACACCGCCCGCGGTGGCATCGTCGACGAGGAGGCGCTCGCCAAGACGATCGAGGACGGCCACCTCGGAGGGGCGGCGCTCGACGTCTTCGCGGCCGAACCCATGACCGACTCGCCGCTGTTCGGGCTCGCGTCGGTGGTGGTCACGCCCCACCTCGGTGCCTCGACCAAGGAGGCCCAGGACAAGGCCGGCACGACGGTGGCCGAGATGGTTCGGCTCGCCCTCACCGGCGAGTTCGTCGCCTACGCCGTGAACGTCTCGGCCGGTGCCGAGGTCACCGAGGTCGTCCGGCCGTTCGTGCCGCTCGCCGAGCGGCTCGGGGCGCTCACGGCGGGACTCGCCGAGGGCGGCGTGCGCTCGATCGTCGCGTCGTACCTCGGGCGCATCGCCGAATCGGACACGCGGGTGCTGACCCTCGCCATCCTCAAGGGCATCCTCGGACGCACCGTGAACGAGCCGGTCTCGTTCGTGAACGCCCCGATGCTCGCGCGTGAGCGTGGGCTCACCGTGAGCGAGATGCGTTCGACCGTCTCGCAGGACTACGTCAGCTCGATCTCGCTGCGCGCCGAGACCGACGGCGAACCTGTGACGGTCTCCGGCTCGGTGCTCGGCCGCGACCACGGCCGCGTGACCCAGGTCAACGGGTTCGAGATCGAGGTCACACCGGCGGGACACATGGTGTTCTTCACCTACCTCGATCGCCCCGGCATCATCGGGAAGGTCGGCACCCTGCTCGGCGAGCACGACATCAACATCGCCACGATGGACGTCGGCCGCAAGGCCGAAGGCGGCGACGCATTGATGTGCCTCACGGTCGACACCGAGGCGCCGCCGGCCGTGCTCGAGCGGGTCGCGGGCGAGATCGAAGCCCAGCAGCTGCGAACGGTCACGCTTCCGCCCGCGTGAAGCGGCTGTGGTAGCGTCCTCCGCATCATGAAGCGGACGTTCCTGATCACCGGTGATGCGGCCGGTGCGCGGGCCCTCGTCGGGCCGCGCTCCGCGCGGTAGCGCACCACCCTCAGGCACCCGCCCGCATCACCTCGCAAGGAGCCCAGCTTCATGAGCCAGACCCCGAGCAGCGCCGTCCCGGAGCCTCGCCACGAGCCGTCGCCGCGCGAGCGCGCGGCCGTGCGCCGGCTCGCGGCGGCTCGGTTGATCTCGCTGACCGGCAGCGGCGCGGCGTTCGCCGCGCTCGCCTACATCATGTTCCAGCTGACCGGCGAGTCGCGTTGGGTGTCGTGGACGTTGCTGCTCACGTTCGGGGCGCAGGGCCTCTTCGCGCCGCTCGGCAGTGCGCTCGGCGATCGGTTCGACCGTCGGAAGGTGCTCGTGATCGCAGATCTCGCGGCCGCGGCCGGCTTCGTGGGGCTCGCGTTCGCCGAGACGCCGGGGCAGATGCTCGTCATGGCGTTCGTCACGGCCACACTCGAGTCGCCGATCTGGTCGGTCTCGGCCGCCGCGGTGCCGAACCTCGTCGATCGTGAGGATCTGACATGGGCGAACGGCATGGTCGCGGTCGGGCGGAACATCGGCAACCTCGTGGGACCGATCCTGGGCGGCGTGCTCGTCGCCGTGCTCGCGCCCGACTCGACGCCGGATCAGCTGCAGGTGGCCGGATACTGGGTCTTCGGCCTGAACGCGGTGTCGTTCGCGAGCTCGGCGTGGCTGATCGGAACGACCCCGGGGTCGTTCTCGGGAGAGCGCGGAGAGGACGACCGGTTCGGCAGCCTGCGCGACGGCGTCGTGTTCCTGCTGCGCGATCGCGTGCTGCGGGCGATCACGCTCGCGTGGGTCGTGCTCCTGCTGGGCGCGGGCTTCACCCTGGTGGCCGAGGTCGCGCTCGCCGACGAGCTCGGAGCGGGGTCGATCGGCTACGGGCTACTCAACGCCGGCTGGGGCGGTGGCGCCGCGCTCGGCTCCTTCCTCGCCCAGCGGTACCTGCGGGAGCGATACGAGGCGAGGGCCCTGATCTGGGGTGTCGCCGGCGTGGGCCTGTGTCTGGGCCTGATCGGCATCGCGCCGTGGCTGCCGCTCGCCGTGGGTCTGATGGTGGGCGCCGGGACGGGGGAAGGCATCGGAGGGGTCGCCGAGCAGGGCATCCTGCAGCGGCGCACCCCCGACCACGTGCGGAGCCGGGTGATCGGCGCGAGCGAGTCAGCGATCCTGATCGCGCTCGCCCTGTCGTTCGCGTTCGGCGGCGAGGTGGTCGACGGGATCGGGCCGCGCGGAGCCTACGTGGTCGGGGGGTTGAGCTGTCTCGCCGCGTCGCTGGTGCTCGTGGGACCGCTCGGGCACGAGCATCGCGAACGGGTGAGGATCGGAGGATCGGCCGCCGGCGGGCTCGAACCACCGATGCCCTAGTATCGCGCGCGTGAGCGGACGACGATCGAGCTCGTTGGTGGGCCGTTGACCGTCATCCCGAGCGTCCAGTACGCGAAGAACGGCGACTTCACACTCGCCTACCAGGTCGTCGGAACGGGCCCGAAGGACCTGATCTACCTCCCGATGGAAACGCCGAACGTGGTCGGGAACTGGTTCATCCCCGAGCACGCCCGGTTCATCGAACGGCTCACGACCTTCTCGCGGCTCGTCATCACCGACCGTCGCGGGATGGGCTGCTCCGATCGGCTTCCCCCGGGCCAAGCACCGACCCTCGAGGAGCTGGTGGACGACCTGCTCGTCGTCATGGAGACCGCGAACGCCTCCCCGGCGGTGCTGTTCGCGGCGTCGGAAACGGCGTTCATCGCGATGCTCGCTGCGGCGACGCACCCCGACCGATTCGAGCGACTGATCCTGTGGAGTGCGTCACCCAGTTGGCACTGGTCGGACGACCTCCCGTGGGAACCGAGAAGCGACGCCGTCGACGCGAACCTCGGCGCGATCAGACGGGTCACGAACCTGCGGTCCTGGGCCGAGCGATTCACGCGCGACTACGCTCCTTCGTGGAGCGGCGACGAGGAGAGGATCGCCGTGATGGAAGCGCTCTCGGCGCTGGCGGGCACGGTGGAGGCCTGGTACCAGGATCAACGGATGTTCTCCGACCTCGACCTTCGCGACCTGTTGTCGTCGATCCACGTTCCGACGCTCGTGCTGTGCCGAACGGGGACGAAGGCGCTCCCCGTCGAGAGCTCGCGGTTCATCGCCGAACGCATGCCGGAGGCCAGGCTCGTGGAGCTGGACGGGGCCGACGCGTTCCCCTGGATCGGCGACGCGGACGCCGTGCTCGACGAGATCCAGGAGTTCATGACCGGTGAGCGCAGGAGGCCCGACCCGGGTCGAGCGCTCGCCACGGTGCTGTTCACGGACATCGTCGATTCCACCCGGCGCGCCGCGGAGCTCGGAGACGCGGAGTGGCTCGCGCTCCTCGAACGTCACGACATGCTCGTGCGCGAGGAGCTCGCTGCCCTTGACGGCGTCGAGGTCGACACGGCGGGCGACGGGTTCTTCGCGACGTTCGACGGGCCGGCGCGTGCCGTTCGGTGCGCGCGGGCGATCGGCGAGCGGATCCGCGAGCTCGGGCTCGAGGTCCGGGCGGGTGTGCATACCGGTGAGGTGGAGCGTGCCGGCAAGCAGGTCCGCGGGATCGCGGTGCACATCGGCGCCCGCGTCTCGGCCGTTGCCGGTGCCAACGAGGTGCTCGTCACCTCCACCGTCAAGGACCTCGCCGCAGGCTCCGGGCTCACCTTCGCAGACGCCGGAGAGCACGAACTGAAGGGCGTCCCCGGGACGTGGCGTCTGTACCGCGTGTCGGGAGCCCTTCCCTGAACGATCGGTCAACCGGGGGACCCTCCGTGACAGGCAGCACTTGGATGTCCAGCGAGGACAGCTGGAGTTGAGTTGAATAGCGGTTCAGGAGTATCGTGAGCCTCGAAGATGCGGCCCGAGCGGGCCGGCGGGGGAGAGGGATGTCGTCCACGAACGGCCATAACGCGATCGTCGTCGGCGGCGGGCACAACGGGCTCGTCGCCGCGGCGTACCTGGCGAAGGCCGGAGCCCGGAGCGTGGTGCTGGAGGCCCGTCACAAGGTCGGGGGTGCCGCCGACACCATGGCGCCGTGGCCCGAGGCGCCCGAGTTCAAGGTCACCACGCTCAGCTACGTGATGAGCCTGATGCCCGACACGATCCTGCGCGACCTCGAGCTCGAGCGGCATGGATACAAGGCGACGCCGGTCGGCCCGTACTTCCTGCCGTTCCCCGACGGACGCTGCATCGTGCAGTACGACGACGACGCGCAGCGGAACTACGACTCGTTCGCGCAGTTCTCCAAGCGCGACGCCGACGCGATCGAGCGCTGGGACGCGTGGATCGGCGGCCTCGCCGACGTGTTGGGGCCCCTGCTGATGACCACGCCTCCGTCGCTGGGGTCGCTGAAGCCCGCCGACCTCACGGAGCAGCTCCGGCTCGCGTGGCGCTTCCGCGGCCTCGACGTTCGCGGCCTCGCCGACGTGACCCGGCTGATGACGATGTCGGTGGTCGACCTGCTCGACCGGTTCTTCGAGAGCGACCAGGTCAAGACGGTCATGGCCCTGAACGGGCTGATCGGCACGTGGGCCGGGCCGTACGAGCCGGGCACCGGCTACGTGATGGCGCACCATTCGATCGGCGACGTCGGCGACGGTCACCTCGGCTCGTGGGCGGTGCCCGAGGGCGGCATGGGCGCGGTGAGCGACGCGATCGCCTCGAGCGCGCGCTCCCACGGCGCGGA
>Ga0210115_1000192_pt1 | contig 16951 bp, 18 predicted proteins | sample MayberryNW_TuleB_2_FD_185526 | JGI IMG/M metagenome (GOLD analysis project Ga0210115, IMG submission 185526) | Wetland microbial communities from San Francisco Bay, California, USA, that impact long-term carbon sequestration - MayberryNW_TuleB_D2... | ecosystem: Environmental > Aquatic > Marine... | reverse complement strand
TGGCGGAGAATCCGGTGCGGCGTCGCCCGTATCGTCGGGGGCGACGAAAGCAATCTCCGTCAACCCCGATTCAGCACCCACCAGCGCTTCACGCAGCAGTTCGGCATAGCGCCGCTCGACCCAGGTGCGAATCCCGTCCGGCGCCGTGAGGTAGAGCGTCGTGCCCTGCGCACCGGCGATCCGCAACGGCTCCAACCAGATCCTGTAGGTGGAGTCGGGCACGCTTGCGCGCAGGCGGCGCCGGACGCCTTCCCAGAGGGCCTCGGGGCTCTGTCCGGCAGGGTCGTTGGGCACCATCGGCCGACGATAGCGACGGGCGTGCGGCCAAAACCGAGCCGGGTCGCAAATGCCGAAGAAATGATCTGGGAGCGATCTGCGCGGCGTCCGTATACTGCGACGGCCAATGAAGCGCACCTACCAGCCGAAGAGGCGAAAGCGGGCCAAGACCCACGGGTTCCGGGCGAGGATGCGGACGCGTGGCGGCCGCGCGATCCTGAGCCGCCGGCGCCGCAAAGGCCGCAAGCGCCTCACTCCGGGATGACGGGCACCCACCCGGCACTGTGGCATGGGCTCTAAGCGGCGTCGGCTCTCACGCAGCGCCGAGTTCGATCGCGTCTACCGCGATGGCTCCTCCCACGCGACGCGTTACCTCGTGCTCTACAGCTTCCCGCGTAAAGAGGATGAGGCTCGCGATCTGCGCTTGGGCGTCTCGGTGAGTCGAAAGGTGGGCGGCTCGGTCGAGCGCAACCGGGTCAAGCGGACGCTGAGGGAGGCCTTTTGGGCGCTCTCAGAGCGGCTGCCGGAGCGGCACGACTTTGTCCTCGTCGCCCGGCCGGAGATTGGCGCCATGGTCGAGCGCGAGGGAATGGAGGGGGTTAGGGCAAGCCTTGAAGAGGCGCTTGCCCACACCGAGGCCGGGGAGCGTTCCACGTGAAACGCGTCCTGCTCGCGCCGCTCGGCGCCTACCAGCGCTGGGTCTCGCCGATGCTGCCGCGCCGCTGCCGCTACGAGCCGACCTGCTCCGAATACGCCGTTGACTCGATCCGCCGCTTTGGCCCGCTACGCGGCCTCTTGCTCGCCTGCTGGCGCCTGCTGCGTTGCAACCCGTTCAGCCACGGTGGCTTCGACCCGGTTCCAGAGCGCTTCACGCTGCGCGTCGGCCCGGTCGACCCTGGCGAGTACCACCGACAGCGCCGCGCAGGTGCCTGATGCTGCCCGCCGCCGACATTCTCGCGCCGATCGAGAACGCCGCGGAGGCGGTGCTTGACTTCTTCCACAACAACGTCGGCCTCACCTGGGGGACGTCGATCATCGCGCTGACCGTGGTTGTGCGAGCCCTGCTGATCCCGCTTACCTACAAACAGATCAAAGGCATGCGCGCGCTACAGGCGCTCCAGCCCAAGATCAAGGAACTCCAGGAGAAGTACAAAAACGACAAACAGCGCATGCAGCAGGAGATGATGCGCTTCTACCAGGAGAACAAAGTCAACCCGCTTGCCTCCTGCCTGCCGTTGATCTTGCAGTTGCCGATTTTCTTCGCGCTGTTCCGGCTGCTGCGCGGCGATAGCTTTGAGCAGGACGTCGAAGCGAGCGGCGGCGCGAGCTGGCTGTTCATCAACTCGGTGATCGAGAAGCCGCATGGGGCGGAAGCGATCGCGCTGATGGTCCTCTTTGCCGGCTCGATGGCGCTCTCCACCCTGGTGACGATGCGGTCCTCGCCGACCACCGGCGGCAGCCAGCAGTACATCCTGCTCGTCGCCTTCGCGGCGATGGGGGTCTTCTTCGTTCCCACCTTTCCCGCCGGCCTGAGCCTCTACTGGATCACGACCAACTTCTGGACCGTCGGCCAGGCCTATGTGGCCGCAAGGCTGATTCCAGCCCCGGCGATCGCCACGCCGGAGCAGGCGGCTGCGACGAAGCCGCCGCCTCCGCCGCCGAAAAAGAAGAAGCGGCGGCGGTAGCGGAAGCTGGCAGCCCCCAACCCCCACGGGGTTGTCGGCTCGAATAGGGTTGCGGCTGTGAGTGACGAGACGAATGGGGCGAAGTGGCCGGAGGAGCCTGCTGAGCGGGTCCGGGAGCTTGTCGAGGGGGTCTTGGATGAGCTCGACCTCGAGGGCGAGATCGAGATCGAGGAGGACGATGAGCGGATCGCGGCCGTGGTCGTCGGCGAGGACGATTACGGGTTGCTGATCGGGAAGCGCGGGCAGACGATCGACGCGTTGCAGCTGCTCTGCTTTCAGGCGGCCTTTCGGGGTCGGCGCGACCGCAAGCGCGTCGTGCTCGATGCGGCTGGCTACCGGGAGCGGCGGCGGGAGGTGTTGACGGCTCGCGCCGACCGGGCGGCGGAGCAGGCACTGGACGGGAGCGTCTCGGTTGAGATGGATCCGATGAGTGCGCAGGAACGGCGCGTCGTGCACGAACACCTCAAGGACCGCTCCGGGGTCGAGACTTTCAGCGAAGGCGACGAGCCGCATCGCTGCGTCGTCGTCGCACCGCTCGTCTCGGAGTGAGCGGCGACCCCACCGCCGCACTGAATCCGCAACAGCGGCAAAAGCTGGAGCGGGTGCTGGAGTTGCTCGCCGCCGAGCGCGCTTCGGTCAGCTCGGTCACCGGACCAGCGCGTGCCTGGCGGGTCCATATCGTCGACAGCCTCACCGGGCTCGAGGTCGCCGCGCTGGCCGAGGCAGGGCGCATAGCCGATATCGGCTCCGGAGCGGGATTTCCCGGTCTCCCTCTGGCTGTGGCCCTGCCCGAGTCCCGGGTCGACCTGGTCGAGTCCGTCGGCCGTAAGTGCGACTTCATCCAGCGCGCGGTCGATCTCGCCGGCATCCCCAACGCCACGGTCATCAACGCCCGCTCGGAGGAGATCGCCCGCGGCACGCTGCGCGAGGCCTACGACGCGGTAACCGCCCGCGCCGTGGGGCGGCTCTCGACCCTCGCCGAGCTCGCATCTCCGCTCCTGCACGGCGACGGCGTCCTCGTTGCCTGGAAGGGCAAGCGCGACCCCGACGAGGAGCGGCAGTTGCAGCGCGCTTCCGGCCAGCTCGCGATGCACCCCGAGCGGATCCTCGATGTGGGCCGACGTGCAGGTAGCGAGCATCGCCACCTGCACGTCCTTCGCAAGCGGGGATCCACCCCCGAAGGCCTTCCCCGCCGCCCGGGAATGGCCAAGAAGCGCCCACGGGGGTAAGGGACCGGCCGCGGCCGGGCCGATTAGTCTCCGAGCCAATGGGCCTCGTCTACGCAGTCGCGAACCAGAAGGGCGGCGTCGGCAAGACGACGACCGCAGTCAACCTGACCGCCTGTGTAGCCACCGCCGGCTCGCAGACGCTGCTCGTCGATCTCGACCCGCAGTGCAACGCCACGGTGGCGCTTGGCGGCGACCGCGACGCCCATCCGTCCTCATACGATTGTCTGATCGGCGAGGTATCCGTAGCCGAGGCGGCGCGCCCGGCGGGTCCGGACAACCTGTGGCTGGTTCCAGCCAATCGCGACCTGGCAGGCGCCGCGGTCGAGTTGCCGCGGCTGCAGGGCTCGGAGACGCGGCTGCGCGAACGGCTTGGTCCGGTGCGCGAGCGCTTCGCCTTCACGCTGCTCGACTGCCCTCCGTCCCTGGGCCCTGTCAGCGTCAATGCCCTGGTCGCGGCCGACCGGGTGATCGTGCCCGTTCAGGCCGAGTACCTGGCCTTGGAGGGCTTGGTCCAATTCCTCGACACGCTGGCGATGATCCGGCGCGAGCTCAACCCGGGACTGAACGTGTCGGGTCTGTTGATCACCATGCACGACGAGCGCACGCGGCTTGCGCACGACGTCGAGCGCGAGCTGCGCGAGCATTTCCCCGAGATGGTCTTCAAAACGGTCATACCGCGCAGCGTCAGGGTCGCCGAGGCGCCAAGCTATGGCCTGCCGGTTACCGAGCATGCCCCCGCCTCCCGCGGCGCCGGCGCCTACGAAGCGCTGGCCGAGGAGTTGAGTAGCCGTGGCTAGCGCCGCCAAGGGCAAGGCGAAGCGCGGCATGGGGCGCGGCTTGGCGGCGATCCTGCCCGAGGCCGCCGCCGCGGAGGATCTCGGCGAGCTGCGCGAGCTGCCGGTCGACCTGATCAAGCCCAACCCGAAGCAGCCACGAACGCGATTCGACCCAGAGGCCCTCGCCGGCCTCGCTGACTCGATCAGGGCGAGCGGCGTGGTGCAGCCGCTGCTGCTGCGACCCCTCGCCGACGGCAGCTACGAGCTGGTCGCCGGCGAGCGCCGCTGGCGTGCTGCCCGGCAGGCCGGCTTGGAGAAGGTGCCAGTGATCGTGCGCGCCTCCGAGCAGGCCGAGCGGCTGCAGGTGGCGCTGATCGAGAACATGGTGCGCGAGGACCTCAACCCGGTCGAGGAGGCGCGCGCCTGCGCCGCCCTGGTCGAGGACCTCGGCCTCTCCAAAGAGGACCTGGCGCGGCGCATCGGCCGCAGCCGCCCCGCCGTCTCCAATCTGATCCGCCTGCTCGACCTTCCCGACGAGGCGCTCGAGCTGCTCGAGACCGGCGCGCTCAGCGAGGGCCACGGCAGGGCCCTGCTCGGCGCCGCGGGTAACGATCTTCGCCGCCGCCTGGCGCGCGACGCAGCGCGCCGCGGCTGGTCGGTGCGCGAGACCGAGAACAGGGTTAAGTTGGCTGGCCAGCCAAAAACCAAGCCGCGAGCTGCCGGAAGGCTCAGCGCCGAGGAGTCGGCGGCGCTGCGCGACGCCGCCGACAAGTTCGAGGCGGCGCTCGGCCACGAGGTCAAGGTCCGCCCCCGCGGGGAGGAGGTGGCGGTCGAGATCCACTTCGCCGACCTCGACGAGGCGTTGACGCTGGCCAGCGAGCTGCGCGATAAGCGCGCCTGAGGCCGCGGGTGGCCACAGAATCGATCGCCCGCTCGACCGTGGGGAAGGTCCCACCGCGAACACCCGGCTCGGTCATGATCGATGGCGCGATTCCTGGCTCCGCGAAACGCTGCTCGAAGGCAACCGCTGGATGAGCCCCCACGCCTTGGAAAGGCTCGTTCCGCCCTTGAAGATCACCTGTCCGGAGTCAAGGGCACCGGGCGGGTTGGCGGCCGAGATGCCAGCTCTGGCCGAGCCGGGTTCTGCGTGGTCAGCCCAAGGACACTCGCCACGCTCGGCCCGGCGTGCACCGAGGCGCTCAATGACGCCCACCTCGGCGAGGCGGGCGAGGGTTCGCGCAACCGTTCGTGGTGGTAGGCCGTCGAAGTCTGAGACGCACCAGAGAGGGGGATGGACCGCGTGATTGTAGACCCGGTTCCGTTGACGTCACGCAGGAGAGACGAGGATCGATCGCCGCAGCATCGCAGGCGTGTCGCTACCATCCCGCTGGTGCGATGCAGCGTGCTTTCGCCACCGTCAAGAGCCTCTTTGCTCCATTGTGTCATTTCCCAATTGGGGGAAGCGGCAAGCGGCAAGAGATCGCGATGCAGAGCCGCAAGGGCGATTAGCTCAGTTGGTTAGAGCGCGTCTCTGATAAGGACGAGGTCCCTGGTTCGAATCCAGGATCGCCCACTACGAAGCCCAGGCACCGCAGGCCGCTATTTAGAGCGGTTTTAACGGCAGCACAGCAAGCTGGGATCGCTCGAGCGGGCGCTTGAAGTTGCGCTGAGCTTCGGGACCGAGGTGCAGGAGATCGTGGAGGGGGATGGCGCGGTGCAGAAGGTCGACGCCGCCGCAGCCATGACGGTTGGGGACGTATTCAAGGAATGGGTGGTCAAGCACCTCTCGACCCTTTCCGAGGGGTACCGCCGCGGCTCCGTGAGGCGGTTGTGGGAGCAGCTTTTCAGGTGCTTGGCGGGTCGCCAGCGGCCCGCCTGGGTGGGAACAGAGGTGGGAACAGAATCGACCGCCGATGTCCCCTCTTGTCCCCTGGCGGCTTTCGCTAAAATCGCCGTTTTGCAGGAATCCCAGCTACCAAGCCGTTTCCGGCGGGGACCGCGACAGTCTCTGATAAGGACGAGGTCCCTGGTTCGAATCCAGGATCGCCCACTGCCATGACGTCGCGGGTTCCTGCCTGACGGAGCGGCCCAAAGCCGTACCTATAATGGGCGATCAACCACGGCTCGGAGCGGATTTTGCAGCAGATGCAGATTTATGGGGTTAGCTTCGACATGGTCGGCAAGCAGCCGATCGTCTTGCTGAAGACGGTTGACGGCAATCAATTCCTGCCGATCTGGATCGGGCATCCTGAGGCGGCGGCGATCCTGATGAAGCTGCAGGGGGCCTCGACGCCGCGGCCGATGACGCACGATCTGCTCTCCGACGTGCTCGAGCAGCTCGACGCGAAGTGCGAGCGGGTCTCGGTTACGGAGCTGCGCGACAACACCTTCTATGCCTCGATCACGGTCTCGATCGATGGCTCCGAGCTCGAGATCGACTCGCGCCCCTCCGACGCCCTCGCCCTCGCGGTTCGCGTCTCGGCGCCGATCTTCGCCGCCGAGGAGGTCATCGAGGAGTCGGCGATCGAGTTCGAGCACGAGGTCGAGGACACCGAGGAGGTCGTCGACAAGTTCAAAGAGTTCCTCGACGAGGTGACCCCGGACGACTTCGCCGAGGGCAGCTCCTAGGCCGGAGCCGGCTTCAGGGCCAGCTCGACGATCCGCTCGACCAGCTGCTCGAACGACATCCCGGCGGCCTCGGCGGCCTGGGGGAGGAGGCTGGTGTCGGTGAGGCCGGGGATCGCGTTCACCTCGAGCACCTGAGGCCCCTCCGCGGCGAGGATCAGGTCGACGCGAGCGAAGCCCGCGCAGCCGAGCGCCTCGTAGGCCGCAAGCGCCGCCTCGGTGATCGCGGTTGTCTCATCGTCGTCGAGGCTGGCGGGGCAGGTGAACTCGGTGCGACCGATCTCGTAGCGGGCCTCGAAGTCGTAGCGGTCATCGCCGCCCGGCATTGCCTCGACCACCGGCAGCGGCTCGTCGCCGAGCACGCTGACCGCCAGCTCTCGGCCCTCGGCGAAGCGCTCGAGCAGCACGCGGCTGTCGTAGCTGAAGGCGGAGACGAGCGCCTCTGGCACCTCGAACCAGCTCGCCGCGAACTTCACCCCCAGCGCCGACCCCCCGCGGCTCGGCTTGACAACCAGGGGAAAGCCCAACCGCTGCTCGAGGTCGGTGAGCGCATCGGCGGCGCCGAGCTCGCGAAAGGCGGTCTCGTTGAACGCAAACCAATCCGGCGTGGCAACACCGGCGTCGCGCAACTCGTGCTTGGCGAGGACCTTGTCCATGCAGCGCCCGCACGCGGCCACGCCGGGACCCGTGAACGGGATCCCCAGGATCTCGAGCAGCTCCTGCACGGTTCCGTCCTCGCCCCCCAGGCCGTGCATCGCGATGAAGACGACGTCGGGCCGATCGGCGCTGAGGCGCTTGACCAGGTCCGCCCCGGCGTCGATCGCGAGCACCTCGTGCCCGAGCCGTTCAAGCGCATCCTCGACCCGGGCTCCCGAGCGCAGGGAGACGCCGCGCTCGAGCGAGCGGCCGCCTTTCAGCACCGCGATCTTCACCCCGCTCCCTCCCGCCGGAAGGGAAGGACATCCGCAGCCGTGTCGCCATCGCCTGGCTGCGCTTCGGACGCCGGCACCGTGTCTTGCTCCCCGGTCAGGGCGCCGTAGAGCTCAACCTGCTCGGCGATCGCCTTGCCGATCCGCCGCACCCCCTCGCGGATCTCCTCCTCGCCGACGCCGGAGAAGTTGAGCCGCATCGAGCTGCGGCCGCGGCTCTCGTCGATGTAGGCGGCCTGGCCGGGGACAAAGGCAACGTCCTCGCGCAGCGCCTTGGCGAGCAGATCGCCGGTGTCGATGTACTCGGGCAGCGTCGCCCAGATGAAAAGCCCACCCTCGGGCTCGGTCCAGGTCGCCTGTGGCGGAAAGTGCCGGCGCAGCGATTCGACCATCGTGTCGCGACGGCCCCGGTAGATCTCGACCAGGCTGGCGATGTAGTCGCGCCAGCACCCTTCGCTGAAGTACTCGCGGACGAAATGCTGCGTCAAGGTCGAGGTGCAGAGGTCAGAAGCCTGCTTGCCGAGCACGATCTTCTCCATCACCGGCGGCGGCGCGACCGTCCAACCGAGGCGGATTCCGGGGGAGAGGATCTTGGAGAAGGTGCCGACGTAGATGACGAAGTCGCCGCCGTCGAGCTGGTAGAGCGGCGGCAAGGGCTCGCCGCCAAACCGCAGCAAGCCGTAGGGGTTGTCCTCGACCACGAGCAGCTCGCGCTGCCGGGCGAGCTCGACCAGGCGCCGCCGTCGCTCCAGCGACATCGTCACCCCGGCTGGGTTCTGGAAGCTCGGCACCGAGTAAACGAATTTCGGCCGACGGCCCTCGCCGTCGAGCTGGGCGAGGACGGCCTCCAGGTCGTCGACCTTCATCCCGTCCGCGTCGCAATCGACCTGGATCGTCTCTGCCTGGTAGCTGCAAAAGACGGGAACCGCACCGGGGTAGGTCGGCGCCTCGCAGACGACGACGTCGCCCGGGTCGACCAGCGTCTTGCAGATCAGGTCGATCGCCTGCTGGCCACCGGTGGTGACGATCACGTCGTCGGGGTCGGGGAGCATGCCCTCCGCGCCCATCACCTCGACGATGCAGTCGACGGTCTCGGCGAAACCCTCGGTCGGCCCGTACTGGAGCGCCTCGGCGGTCGACTCCTGGGCGATCCGCGTCATCTGCGCGGCAAAGGTCGCGGCGGGGAAGGTCGAGGTGTCGGGCAGGCCGCCGGCGAGGGAGATCACCTCGGGCCGCGCCGTGATCGCCATCAGGTCGCGCATCGCCGACGACCGCATCACCCCGGTGCGGGCGGCGAAAAGCCCCGCGTAGCGCGCCAGATCGCTGCTGCGCGTGTGCGCGCGGCGCCGGTGGGGCGTCTCTTCCATCCCTGAAGTGTAGGTTTTCGCCGTGAGCTTCCTCGAAGGAGCCGGGCTCGAGCTCGGTATCGGCATCGCGATCGGCATGCTCGCCGGCACCACGGGCACGCACGGATCGGCCCGCGGCCGGATGACGATCCTCGCCGCTGCGATCGGCTTGGTCGTCGGTTTCCTGCTTGCCGGCGCCGCCGATCTCGGCGGCCTGGTCGGCGCGATCTTCGGCGCGATCGGCGCCGTGCTCGGTTGCATCGTGGTCAGCGACCTGGTCAGCGGCGCGGGCCGACGCGAGGGCGGGAAAGCGGGTGCGCTGGGCTTCCTCGTCTCGCTTGCGGCGCTGCTCGTCGTCGCGGCGGCGCTGTTGCTGCCGGTGCTGACTCTGCTCGTCATCATCGCTCTGGTCTGGCTGGGGGTTGCCCGCCACCGCCGCGCCCAGCGCAAGCACGCCGGCCTGCGCGTCCTCCGCTGACGCGGTCGCTGCCCGGCGGCCATCATCATTGGCGTCAGATGCCCGCCGCGAAACTGGTCCTCACCTACGTCGACTCGCTGCGGACCGACATGCTCGAACAGACCGTGGCCGAAGGCAGCGCGCCGACCTTTGCCGCGCTGCTCGAGCGCGGGACGCTGATCCCCGACTGCGCCTCCAGCTTCCCCTCGGTGACGCCGGTCGCCTGCGCCGAGCTGGCCACCGGCGTCGCCGCCGACCGCCACTGGATCAGCGGCATGAACTGGTTCCACCGGCTCGAGCGGCGCTACGTCGAGTACGGCTCCTCGCTTGAGGCGTCGCGGACGGTCGGCATCTTCCGCGCGCTCTACGACCTCGTCTACAACATGAACCTCGCCCACCTCAACCCAGCAGCGCCGACGCTGTTCGAGCGGCTCGACGACGCCGGCGTGCGCACCGCCTGCACGCCTTTCCTGATCTACCGCGGCCGCCACCGCCACCAGGTCTCACTCGACGGCCTGCTGCGACGTGCGGTCGAGACGACGCGACTCAAGTTCCGTCACCACACGTGGGGGCCGGCAGAGCTCTTCTACGGCGACCTCTACGCCAGTCGCGAGCTGCCCTGCAAGTCGACCTCTATCCCCGGCAGTCGCGATGGCTACGCCGCCTGTTGCGCCGCCGAGCTCGAGCGCGCCGACGGCTACGACTTCCTCCTCCTCTCGTTGCCCGACAACGACAATTACTCGCACCGCTATGGACCCGAGGCAAGCGTCGACTCGATCGCCAAGGCCGACCGCTGCTTGGCCGAGCTGGTCGAGGCGGGCGGGGGTCTGGATCCGTTCCTCGCCGACCACGCCCTGATCCTGCTCGCCGACCACGCCCAGACCCCGGTCGATCGCGGTCTTCCGCTTGCCGACGTCCTCGGCCGCGACTGGACCGTTCTCGCCCCCTCAGATGACAGGCCGGAGCTGGCCCAGCTGGCGGTCAGCCCCACCGGCCGCGCCGCCCACGTCTACCTCCTGCCCGGCGAGGGAGAGCGCGCCAACCGCGACGACGTTCGCCGACGCCTCACCGAGGTCGAGGGGATTGAGCTCGTCTGCCACCGTGACGGCCAGACCGCGGTCGTCGAGCGCGAAGACCGCCAGCTTCGCTTCCGTCCGGGCAAGCAGCTCAGAGATCTCCGCAGCGTTGCCTGGGACGTCGAAGGCGACCTGACCGTTCTTGACGCCTCAACCGACAACGGCACCTTCCGCAGCGACGAGTACCCGGACGCACTCGCCCGTGTCCACTCAGCCGTCAACGCCCCGCAGGCGGGTGACTTCGTCCTCTCCCTCAGCCCCGGCTACGAGGCCGTCGATTGGGGTGGCGTCAGCCACGCCGGCGGCGGCAGCCACGGCTCTTTGCGTGCCGGCGACTCGCTAGGTCCGCTTCTCTTCGTTGGCTGTGGACCCGGCGACCCGGGTGAACGACCGCAGTGGGCGCTGCGCGATGTCGCCGGCATCGTCCTCGACCATTTCGACGTTGCGTGACGGGGAGGAGCCTCCTGCTCCTCTCGGCCCTGCTTGTCATCCTGGCAAGCGCTCCGGCACACGCAGCCGAAGTAGGTCAAACGCAAGCGCTCCGCACCGCCAACCGCGACGCCAAGGTCATCGACCAGCGCCAGAAGAACGACGGCCTGACCCACAGCGTCTCGAAGGTCGAAGACCACTGGGAGGTCGCCTACTTCGCCAACGGCGCCGAGGTCGCGCTCGTGCTGGTCGATCCGCGGAGCGGTGAGGTAACCGAGTCATGGACGGGATACCAGGTGCTGTGGAAGATGGCGCGGGGGTATGAGGGCGCGTTCGGGCACAAGCTGAACGCCCCGTATGTCTTCCTACCGCTGTGCGCGCTGTTCCTGCTCGGTCTGGTCGATTGGCGCCGGCCTTGGCGAGTGGCAACGTTGGACCTGCTGGTGCTGCTTGGCTTTGGCCTCGCGCACTACTTCTTCAACCGGGCGCAGATCGGCGTCTCGGTCCCGCTGCAGTACCCAGTGCTGCTGTACCTGCTCGGCCGGGCGCTGTGGATCGGGCTGCGCGGCGGGGGAGAGGCGATCCGCCCGGTGTGGCGTGCCAGCTGGCTGCTGATCGTCGCCCTCTTCCTGATGGGCTTCCGAGTCGGCCTCAACATGGCCGACTCGGGGGTGATCGACGTCGGCTACGCAGGCGTCGTCGGCGCCGATCGGATCGCCCACGGCGAACCGATCTACGACAACTTCCCCGACGACGTCTCCCAGGGTGACACCTACGGGCCGGCCAATTACCTCGCCTACGTCCCCTTCGAGGCAATCTGGCCCTGGCACGGAACCTGGGACGACCTCCCAGCCGCCCACGGCTCCGCCGTCGCCTTCGACCTGCTCACCTTCGCCCTGCTCCTCTGGCTGGGGATCCGCATCCGTCCCGGCCCCGCCGGCCGCAAGCTGGCCGCAACCCTTGCCTTCGCCTGGGCCGCCTACCCCTACACCGCCTACGCCCTGGAGTCGAACTCCAACGACACCCTGGTCGCCGCGTTTCTCGTCGCCGTCCTCCTCTTCGCAGCCCGCCCCTTGGCGCGTGGCGCACTCGCCGCCGCTGCGTCCCTGACCAAGTTCGCGCCGCTCGTGCTCGCCCCGATGCTGGCAACCTACGATTCCACCCGCGGGTGGCGTGGAACTGCGAGGTTCGTGGCGGTGTTCCTTGCCGTGAGCACCCTCTTTCTCGCCTGGCCCGCCATCGACCCCGGCCTCCACACCCTCTACGACCGCACGCTCGCCTACCAGGCCGACCGCGATTCACCCTTCAGCATCTGGGGCCAGGTCCCGGCTCTCGATCCCCTCCGCATCGCGATTCTCGCCACCACCGCCCTGGCGTCGATCGCCTTCGCGTTCTATCCAAGGCGCAAGTCCCTCGTCCAGGTGGCGGCCCTCGGGGCGGCCCTCCTGATCGCCCTCCAGCTAACCGCCCAGCACTGGTTCTATCTCTACATAGTGTGGTTTTACCCACTTCTGCTTTTGGCAATCACCTTGGACAGCAACGAGAACCGCGCGGCGCAGCCGCGCGGTTCTGCATAGCCCGGGTGGAGCATTCCACCCGGCTTCCTATTCGATCCATATACCTGTTTGAGTGCCGCCTGGGTCGGTCTCGCCTTTCACCTGGGCGGTGCCGACGTAAAGACCATTTTCTGTCAGGCCAGAATCCGCGCAGGCACCAAGGCCGACGCCTTTGTTCTGGGTGTACTTGATGCTGCCGCTGGCGATCAGCACTGTAATTTCCCGCGTGGCACCAGAGCCCATGTTGTAGTACTGCACCCCTTTCAGGGCTGACTGGGCAGGGATTTTAATCGTGCATATAACTTCTTTTTTACCAAAGGGGTCTGTAACTTTTGCTTCAATTTCTTCGCCTTCTTTGCACTGGATGTCAAACGTGCCGTGAATGAAGCTGAATGTCACCGTGCCGAGCCAGAATACGAAGCTGCATTCATTCGCTTCGATGTGCACGGTCGTTTTTACGCCGCCACCGGTTTCACCAGTGCATCCTTCGTACGTAGGGTTGACTGCTACCGAGGTTGTTGTTTTTTTCGGGAGTGTTCCGTGGTAGGTGATGGTTTTGCATTTAATTACGCCCAGGTCGACTTCGAATTCGTCACTGGTCCCAGCCTCCTGGGCTCCTGTCAATGTCGTCGGTTCGCCTTCGGAGTGGAATTCGGCCGCGGTCGCATTTGAGGCAAAGAGGACGATAGCGGCCAAACCCAGCAGCGCCAGCTTGGGAATCATCATTGGGACTCCTTTCGGATCTCAGGCCACCCGCGCTCGCCGAGGCGGCGCATCGGTAGACACGACGAGGGTCAATTGCACAGGAAATTTAGCGCAATTTGCCAGGCCCGGGGCCGGTCGGGACCATCACCTGCTCGATTGAGTCAGCCAGACCCCGCTCGTTGACCTCGACGATCGCGCCCATCACCCAAACGTCCTCCTCGGCGGTCTCGAACTTGACCGGCATCTGGGTCTTCATCGCCTCGACCACCAGCTCCGGCTTGACCCCGAGCACGCTCGTTCGCGAGCCGGTCATGCCGACGTCCGAGATGAAGGCGGTGCCGCCGGGCAGGACGCGGCCGTCGGCGGTGGGGACGTGGGTGTGGGTGCCGAAGACGGCGGCGACGCGGCCGTCGAGGTGCCATCCGATCGCGACCTTCTCGCTGCTGACTTCGGCGTGGAAGTCGACGATGACGCAGTCGGCCTCGATCCGCTCGAGGATCGCGTCGACCTCGTGAAACGGCAGTCGCGCCACCTGCAGGCCGATCGCGCCGCTGAGGTTGATCACGCCGACCCGCATCCCGCCGGCATCGACCACCAGATGCCCTTTGCCGGGGTTGGCGTGCGGGTAGTTGGCCGGCCGGATCACCCGCTCCGCCCGGTCGAGGAAGTCGTAGGCCTCGCGGTGGCGGTAGACGTGGTTGCCGGTCGTGATCACGTCGCATCCCGCATCGAACAGCTCTTTGGCGGTCTTCTCGGTGATCCCCATCCCGCCGGCCGAGTTCTCGCCGTTGACGATGGTCAGGCCGGGCGCATAGCGCTCGCGCAGCTCCGGCATCGCCGCCTTCAGCCCCCGTCGTCCCGGTCCGCCAACCACGTCGCCGATGAAAAGCACCCGCATTGCGCGACCCTACTGAGAATTCACATGTATCTTCTTGCCCATGGCTCTCGGTGACGGGCAGGAGCCGATCTTCGTCTTCGATTCCCGCGAGGAATTCAAGCCGGTCGCGGCCGAGAGCGTCGAGGACGTTGGGGCGGGCCTGGTGCTCGCGAATGGGAGCAGGAGGAGCTCGGTCTCGCTCGACCGATTGCCTCCCGGCGGCGGCCGGATCGACTTTCCACCCGATCCGCGCAGCTACGAGGCGGCGATGGAGCAGAAACACGGCAGGGTTGGCTACCGCCGCTCGGTGCGGGGTGGTCGGCTCACCTGGGTCCAGTACTGGCTCTGGTACCTCTACAACCCGAAGAAGGTGCTGATCACGGGTGAGCACGAGGGCGACTGGGAGTTCGTCCAGGTCGGTTACGCGGGTGAGCAGCCAGTCTGTATGACGACCTCGCAGCACCATTCGGGCGGCTCCCGGATGTGGTGGGAGCTGAAGAAAGAAGCCGATCGCCCAGTCGTTTACGTGGCGCTCGGGTCCCACGCCAACTACTTCAAGCCGGTCGATCAGCTGCCGGAGATCGGCGACGACGGAGACGGGGCGGGCGAACGGCTGGACACGATCGAGTGGCGGGCGTTCGGCCGCTGGGCCACGTGGCCGGGGCGGTGGGGCAACTCGACCGGCCAGGGCCACTCGCCCGACTCGCCGGGGAGCCAGGGAGATCGGTGGAGGAAACCGCACCGCTATCACTCAAAGGCCCACCACCAGCTCTGAGCCGACGGCAGTCAGGCGCTCTGCAGGCGGCGTAGCGCGAGGCGGGCCAGCGCACCGTAGGCGACAGCCAGGATCGCGAGGTGCAACAACGGCGTGCCGATGCCCCGGCCGCTGGAATCAAGCGCCGCGGTTATCGCCTGCAGCGCCGGCTTGAACGGAAACAGCGCCGTGATGACACGGATCGCGTCGAAGGGCGTGGTCCCGACCGCGCCCGAGGGAACCAGCGAGAGCAGCGCGATCGGCAGCGCGACCATGAAAGCCAGCAGGGAGACGGATCGCACGTCGCGCGCCGCCGCGCCGAGCGCTGCCCCCGCAGCCGCAAGGGCTGCCGCGGCGGCGAGGATCGCCACGATCCAGAGCCCGAGCCGGCTCCACTCGAGCGCAGCGAAGAGTTGCACCCCAGCCAGCATCAGCAGGGTGACGCCGAGCCCGACGACGACGCCGAGCCCGAGCTTCTCGACCAGCAGGGCGGAGCGCGAGACGATGCCGCCGGTGAGGCGCGCAACGGTGTTTTCCTCGCGCTCGAGCGCGAGCGAGCCGGCGACGAGGAGCAGGACGACGAAGGTCAGCGTCAACGTCGCGGCGACGGCGATCGCGAAGGTTTCCAGGGGCGGGGCCGAGCCGTCGATCGACTTCTTGTCAACGGCGATCGGTTGCGCGAGCCGGTCGATCAGGGGCGTGGCGACGTCGAGGTTGTCGCGGGCGAGGGTGGCGAAGCGGATCACCCGGTCGAGCTCGGCGCGCATCCCCGCCGGCACAGCGGGACGCAGCGCCCGGAGGATCGTCGCGGTCGCGCGTAGACCAAGGATCTCGACCTTCTGCCCGAGCACGTCGAACTTGCCGCCGTTGACGACCAGGTTCAGGTAGCGGCCGCCTTCGGCCGCGATCTGGCGGGCGATGAGGCCGTTGGCTTCGGCCAGCAGCACCGTGATGCGGTCGTCAACCAGGCGCGCCTTGACCGGATCCTGCTGGTTGACGATCACGTCGACTTCGGGGGTCTCCGGGTTCAGGGTGCCGAGCGAGTTGAGCCGGTCGATCAGGTCGGCGGGCAGGATCAGCGCCGCCAACGTGTCGCCGCGGCGCACCTTCTCTTCGGCCTCGGCGCGGCTATCGACCTCGACGCAGGCGACCCGCCCGCAGATACGCTCGTTCACCCCGACCGAAGGCAGCTTGCCATCTCCGGCGGCTACCCTTGCGCCGGGCGGGATTTCGTTGAGGAAAGCGACCCTGGGCTTCTCCGGCGCACGCGAGATCGCGAAGCCGATCAGCAGCGCGAGCAGGATCGGGTAGGCGATCAATAGCAGCGCCTGCAGCGGCGAACGGCGCAGGATCTGCAGGTCCTTGAGCAGCAGCCAGCGCACGCTCAGTGCCCCCGGTGCTGGAGGAAGGCAACGAAGGCGGTCTCGAAGTCGCTCCCGGCGGCCTCCGGCGCCTCGGCGCGGACCGCCTCGCGCAGCTCGGCCGCCGCGCCGTCGAAGAGGCTCTCGCCGTCGGCGAGCACCAGCAGTCGCCGCCCGAAGCGCTCGGCCTCCTGGATGTCGTGGGTCGAGAAGACGACCGTGGTGCCGCCCCCGGCAAGTCCAGCGACGAACTCCCACAGCCGAGCCCGTTGACGCGGATCAAGCCCCACGCTTGGCTCGTCCAGCAGCAGTACCGCCGGCTCGGCCAGCAACCCAATCGCGATATTGACCCGCTGCTGATTCCCGCCCGACAAGCGAGCGACGACCTCCCCCCGCCGCGCCCCCAGCCCGGTCAACTTCAGCATCTCCTCAACCGCCCCGCGCGGCTCCGGACGCCCCTCCAGCCGAGCAAACAACAAGAGGTTCTCCTCCACCGTCAGCCGTCTGTACAACGCAGCCTGCTGCGGCACCCACCCAACACCCCCGTCGGGAGGGCTGACCGTCCCCCCATCGGCCTTTACAGTTCCAGCGAGGATGGACAGCAGGGTCGTCTTCCCCGCCCCATTCGGACCGATGACAGCCACCAGCTCCCCCCTCCCGGCGGAGAGGTCGACACCTTTAAGCGCCTCCCGCTTTCCGTACAGCTTGACTACCCCCCGCGCCTCCATCTGGGAGAACGGTATCGGTGGGTGGGGAGGCCCTCCGGAGGTGCCTCGCGAAGCGGCCCCGGCAGGGTGATTTCAGCCGCGAAGCGGTCCAAATTGTGCGCGAAGCGCACCGGGCACATCCGGAGGGCCTCCCCACCCCCCC
>Ga0210115_1000191_pt1 | contig 16972 bp, 14 predicted proteins | sample MayberryNW_TuleB_2_FD_185526 | JGI IMG/M metagenome (GOLD analysis project Ga0210115, IMG submission 185526) | Wetland microbial communities from San Francisco Bay, California, USA, that impact long-term carbon sequestration - MayberryNW_TuleB_D2... | ecosystem: Environmental > Aquatic > Marine... | reverse complement strand
TCTGGATGACCGCCGCTCCAGGCACGGTCCCCGGTGCGATCATCAACGTGCCCGCCGTGCTGATCGTGCTCGCGATCATGGGGCTGCTCATCATCGGCATCCGCGAGTCCGCGCGTGCGAACGCGGTCATGGTCGTCATCAAGCTGGCGGCCGTCGCCGTGTTCATCGTTGCCGGCGGCTCGTTCGTGAAGCCGGAGAACTGGTCGCCGTTCGCGCCGTATGGCTGGCCCGGCATCATGGCCGCCGCGGCGGTCGTGTTCTTCGCGTACATCGGCTTTGACGCCGTGTCGACCACGGCCGAAGAGGCGAAGAACCCCCAGCGCGATCTCCCCATCGGCATCATCGCCTCGCTCATCATCTGCACCCTCCTGTACCTGGTCGTCGCCGCCATCCTGTCGGGGATCGTGCCCGTCAGCCACTACCGCTCGTTCGAGGCGGCGTTGCCCGGCACCCCGATAGCGGATCCGGTCCAGGTGACACGGTTCCTGAACGCGCCGGTCGCCTTTGCCCTCAGCGTCATCAACCAGGACTGGGCGGCGTATCTCGTGTCAGCAGGCGCGGTGGCCGGCATCACGAGCGTGCTGCTCGTGATGCTCATGAGCCAGCCGCGCATCTTCTTCGCGATGAGCCGCGATCACCTGCTTCCCGAGCGCGTCAGCAAGGTGCACCCGCGGTTCGGGACGCCGTACCTGACGACGATCATCACGTGCGTGGTGGTGGCGCTCGTGGCCGGGCTCACGCGCATCCAGGTGGTCGGCGAGATGACGAGCATCGGCACGCTGTTCGCGTTCGTGGTCGTCTGCGCGGCGGTGCTCGTGCTGCGCATCAAGCGGCCCGAGGCGCGTCGGCCGTTCCGGGTGCCGTTCGGCCCGGTGTTCCCGGTGCTCGGCATCATCTCGTGCCTCTACCTGATGCTGAGCCTGCCGGTGCTGACGTGGGTCCGGTTCCTGGTGTGGCTGAACATCGGGATGGTGATCTACTGGTTCTATGGGCGCGTGCACAGCCCGCTGGCGGATCAACGCGAGATCGCCCGGCGCAGCAGCACCGAATCGATCGGGAACTTCGTCACCGTGATCGGCGCCCTCGCGCTCTTCAACGGTTTCTTCATGACGCTGCTCGGCTTCATGACCGCGTGGGGGATCACCACGGAAACCACCGCGAAGTGGCACGAGATCGGTGTCACGGCGCACCAGTCGGATGTCGTGGGGCTTGCTGTGCTCGGCGCCGGCGCGGTGATCTTCGTCATCGGCCGCGTCATCGCGCGCGCCGGCGCATCGCCAGCCGCGCCTGCGCGCATGCGGTGATGCTGCTCCCGCCCGCCGGGTGACAGGGGGCAGTCCCCCATGCGATTGGAAGGGGGACAGTCCCCATGGTGTCCGGCCGCGATCCGGGCAGGCGGGGACGGTCCTGTTCTTTGGGACTGTGCCGCGGTCATGGTCGCACGCAAAGTGGACCTCACGCGAGCCTGCCTGACGCCACCCGATCAGCCACACGTAGTACGCTAGCCCCATGTCTGCCCGACTGCTCGATGGAAACGACATCGGCGCCCGCATCCGCGCGGAGCTCGCGCCGCGGATCGCCGCCTTCACGGAACAGGCCGCGCGGCCACCGGCACTCGGCATCGTGCTGGCCGGCGCGGATGCGGCGTCCGAGATCTATGTCGGCACCAAGCTGAAGTCGGCCGGCGAAGTCGGCTGCCGCACCGATCTGATCCGCATTCCGGCCGAGGCGCCGGTCGAGGCGGTGCTCGACGCCGTCCGGCGCCTGAACGAGAGCGACGAGTACGACGGCATCCTCGTGCAATCGCCGCTGCCGGCCTCGATGGGCGGCGATGCCGAGCAGGTCGTCTTCGACACGATCGATCCCGCCAAGGACGTAGACGGCTTCACCCCGGTCAACGTCGGCCTCCTGGTGCAGAAGCGCCACACGCTCGCGCCCTGCACCCCGTCCGGGATCATCGAGCTGCTGCGCCGATCGGACATCCCGATCGCGGGCGCGCGCGCGGTCGTCATCGGCCGCAGCGACATCGTCGGCAAGCCCATGGCGCTGCTGCTGCTGCACCAGAACGCGACTGTGACGGTCTGCCACTCGAAGACGCGCGATCTGCCGGCGGTCGTGCGTGAAGGCGATATCGTGGTCGCGGCGATCGGGCGCGCCGGGTTCGTGCAGACGGACTGGATCAAGCCCGGAGCAACCGTGGTCGATGTCGGCATCAACCGGGTCACCGATGCCGCGGAGATCGAGCGCCTGCTGCCTGCCGACTCACCGCGCCGGGCCGTGTTCGCGAAGCGCGGGGCGCTCGTCGTCGGCGACGTGCATCCGGGGGTCGTCGAGACCGCGGGCGCGCTCACGCCGGTTCCCGGCGGCGTCGGGCCGCTGACCATCGCCATGCTGCTGCACAACACGGTCGCCGCCGCCGAGGAGCGGATTCGCACGCCGCGGCCGTCCGCACGGGTGTGAGCCGCGGTGAAACGCGTCGCGCTGACCGGCGGGATCGCGACCGGCAAGTCGCACGTGCTGGCGCGCGTCGCGGATTCCGGCGCGCCCACGATTGACGCCGACGTCCTCGCGCGGGCGGTCCTCGAACCGGGTACGCCGGGCGCCGCAGCCGTCGTGCAGCGCTTCGGCCCCGAGATGCTCCTGCCCGATGGCCAGATCGATCGGCGCGCGCTCGGCCGCCTGATTTTCGCCAGTCCCGAAGCACGGACCGATCTCGAAGCGATCGTACATCCCGCCGTGTACGCCGCGATCCATCGATGGTTCGACGAATTGCCGCCCGAGACGATCTTCGCGATGGCCGATATCCCGCTGCTGTTCGAGACCGGGCGGGAAGGGGAGTTCGACGTCGTCGTGGTCACCGCCTGCGAGCCCGAGACGCAGGTGCAGCGGATCGTCTCGCGCGACGGGCTGTCGGAAGCCGACGCGCGTCAACGCGTCGCGGCGCAGCTGCCGATCGCCGAGAAGGTGCGGCGCGCGGATCGCGTGATCCGCACCGAGGGATCCCGCGCCGAGACCGACGCGCAGGTGGAGGCGCTCATCGCGGTGCTTTCAGCCTGAGGCTTCCTCGTCGCGCGCGGTCGCGAGGCGCTCCTCTACGAAGGTATTCCAATCATGGCACTGCGGGCACTGCCAGAGCAGCTCCGTGCTGCGGTAGCGGCAGCGCGTGCAGATGTGCGGATCGAGATAAAAGATCACCTCGCGGGTGAGTGCGAGATAGCGCTCGATCAGGTCGCGCGGCGCGTTCAGATCGGCGAGGCCGCGCCAGATCGCCTGGTGCACGACGAGCGCGTGCGGATTGTGGGCGAGCGCGTGCAGCAGCCACTCCATGGCGGCCGCCGGCTCGCCCTGCGCGAGCAGATCGCGCCCGAGCGCCAGGCGCGCGCGCCAGTCCTGCGGGTTGGCCGCGACCAGCGCGCGACAGAGCTCGGTGAAGCGCTGCGGCCCGCCTTCCGCCGCATACGCAGTGCGCAGGCGGTCCAGCGCGAGATACGCCCGATCCGGCGCCACCTCCACCGCCCGCTCCCACTGCGCGATCGCGGCCGGCGTCTGCCCGGCGTTGCGGTGGAGATCGCCCAGATTCAAGTACGCGGGCACGGCGTGCGCGTCGTGATCGATAGCGGCCTGGTAGCGCTTCCCGGCTTCGGCCTGATCGCCAGCGCGCGCGGCGTCGAGTCCGATCTCGTTCTCGAGAAACGCGAGGATGGCCTGCGTCCGCGGGTGCGCGCCGCCGTCGTCGATCGCGGCAAGCTGCTGGCGGATCTCGTAGGCGTCGCGCCACTGGTGCTGTTCTTCGTGCAGCTTCTCGAGGTTCTCGAGCGCGTAGCGGTTCTGAGGCTCGAGCCGCAGCACCTCCTTGAACACCTCGAGCGCGCGGTCCACGAAGCCTCCGCGCCGGTAATCGAGACCGAGGCAGAGCAGTACGTGCGCCTGCTCGGCCGGCGTCAGCCCCGGCCGCTGGAGCAGCGCCTGGTGAATGTGGATGGCGCGGCCGACCTGTCCCTTCTCCCGGTACAGGTTGCCGAGGATCATGTGGATCTCGAGCGCGTCGGTGTCGTGCCCGGCCGCCTGGCTCAACTCCTCGATCGCGAGATCGATCTCGTTCGAGACCAGGAAATTCAGACCGATGATGTAGTGCGGCGACTGCCGGGCCTTGCGGCGATCGATCCAGCGGCCGTCGCGGAGCTTGTAGCGTTCCCAGGCCTTGCCGATGGCCAGGCCGGCCAGCAGCGCGATGAGCCCGACGAGGAGCGGGAGGTACGGGGCGGCGCTCATTTCGGCCTCCCATCGGTCCACTCGGCCACGAACGACTCCCACAGGCCCTGGGCGCGGAGGATGCGCTCGATCACCTCACGTACGGCGCCCTCGCCGCCGCGCGCAGCCGCTACGTAGTCGACGCGCGCGCGCACCTCTGGCACCGCATCGGCGGGCGCGGCCGACAACCCGGCGCGCGCAATCACGGGCAGATCGAGCAGGTCGTCGCCCATGAAGGCAACCTCGGAGTCGTCGAGCCGCTGCTTCTTCAGGATCTGTTCGTAGGCGCGGATCTTGGGCGTGCCGCTCTGGACGACGAGGCGGACGCGCAGCTCGGCGGCGCGGCGGTCCGTAACCGGGGACGGGCGTGCGGAGATGAGCCCGACGCGCAGCCCGAGCCGCTGCGCCCACACGATCGCGGCGCCGTCCTTGATGTCGAAGCGCTTGGCCTCCGACCCGTCGCCGCTCATGATCACCTTGCCGTCGGTCAGGACCCCGTCGACGTCGAGCAGCACCAGCCGCGTCCGCGCCGCCTTCTCCTCGAAGGTCAATCCGCCCTCGCGTGCCGACCCGGCTGCAGTTCGCGATGCTGTGTTCGCGGTTCACGGTTCACGGTTCGCGGTCCTCGTCGGTCCGGCCGGGGCGTAAAGCCGCGGCCCCACGTGTGACGAACGAGCCGCGCCGATGCGAGCCGTATGAGCATCCGTGGAAATCTGTGCCGATCCGCGTCTCGTGATCCTTCAGGCCGTCGATCCGTGTCAATCGGCGCCTCGTGAACGCCCCCGTTTCCATCCGAGGTCAAAACAGCTCGGTTCGCCACAGGTCGTGCAGGTGGAGCACACCTTCGACCCGGCCGTCGCCGTCGGCCACCACGAGCGACGTGATCTTCCGATCTTCCATGATGTGGAGCGCCTGCGCCGCCAGCAGGCGCCGCTCGATCGCGATCGGCCGTGGTGTCATCACTTCCGCCGCGCGCAGCGGCAGCACGTCGCCGCCGCGCCGCATGTGACGGCGGAGGTCCCCGTCGGTGATGACGCCAACGAGCCGGCCGTCTTCGACGACGCAGGTCATGCCCAGGCCCTTGCGCGACATCTCGTCGACGACGTCGCGCATCCCGGTGGCGGAGTCCACGATCGGCAGCTCGTCGCCCGTGTGCATCAGCCGGTCGACGCGCATGAGCCGCTTTCCCAGCTTGCCGCCCGGGTGCAGACTCGCGAAGTCCTCCTCGCGAAACCCCTTCTCGACAAGCAGCGTCATGGCGAGCGCATCGCCGAGCGCGAGCGCGGCCGTGGTGCTCGCCGTCGGCACCAGGTTCATGGGGCAGGCCTCTTCGGTGACGTGGCAGTCGAGCGCGACGTCGGCGGCCTGTGCGAGCGTCGAGCCGGGCGATCCGGTGATCGCGATGATACGTGCGCCCAACCGGCGAATCGTCTCGAGCAGGCGCAGCACTTCGCCCGTCTCGCCGCTGTGCGACAGCGCGATGACCACGTCGTCGCGCTGGATCATGCCGAGATCGCCATGGATGGCCTCGGCCGGGTGCATGAAGAAGGCCGGCGTGCCGGTGCTCGAGAAGGTCGCGGCGATCTTGCGGCTGATGATCCCCGACTTCCCCATGCCCGTGACGATCACGCGGCCGCGGCACTCCTTGAGCATCATCACGGCCGCGGCGAACCGGCCGTCGAGGCGATCGACCAGGCCGAGGATGGCGGCGGCCTCGGTCTGCAGCACCTTGCGGGCGAGGACGAGATCGGGCATGACGGCGTCGGACATCACGAGCCCTTCACCACGGCATCGAGCCGTGTCAGTCGCCGGAGGAGCGGTTCGAGCCGATCGAGCGGCAGCGCGTTCTGCGCGTCGCTCTTCGCGCGCGAGGGATCCTCGTGCACTTCGAGGAAAACGCCGTCCAGGCCCGCGCCGATCCCGGCCGACGCGAGCGGCTCGATGTAGTGGGCCAGGCCGGCGGTGACGCCGTCACCGGCGCCGGGCAGCTGGAGGCTGTGGGTCACGTCGAACACGACCGGGTAGCCGAGCTCGCGCATCATCGGAAACGCGCGCATGTCCACGACGAGATTGTTGTAGCCGAAGGAGAAGCCCCGCTCGGTGACGATGACGCGCGGGTTGCCGGACTCGGTGACCTTTCGGATCGCGTGGCGGACGTCGAGCGGTGCCAGGAACTGTCCCTTCTTGATGTTCACCGCGCGTCCCGTGCTGGCGGCGGCGACGAGCAGGTCGGTTTGCCGCGAGAGAAACGCGGGAATCTGCAGGACGTCGACCACCTCGCCGGCGCGCGCCGCCTGCGCCGGCTCGTGGACGTCGGTCAGCACCGGCACGCCCAGCTCGCGGCGCACCCGCGCGAGCACCGCCAGCCCGTCGACGAGCCCCGGTCCGCGAAACGAGCCCAGTGATGTGCGGTTTGCCTTGTCGTAGGACGCCTTGAAGATGTACGGCACCCCGCAGCGCGCGGCAATCGTCTTGATCGACGCGCCGAGGGTCAGCGCGTGCGACTCGCCCTCGATCACACACGGGCCGGCGATCAGCACGAACGGCCGCCCGCCGCCGAACGTGATGTCGCCAACTGAAACGGGGTGCACAGGCGGGATCATATCCGAACAGGTAACAGCCGCACCTGATCCGCCGGGCGCACGCTGGCGCGCCGCACCGAGCGCACCACCCGTCGCTCACGCCTGGCGCCTTCGTGAAGCTGGCACTGTGCCGCCCTCAGGCGCGACGGCTCTTCACGCCATCGACGCTGCCGCCGCTTGCGCCGATTCCTGCTTGTGGCGCACGCTGGCGCCGACGAAGCTCGCAAACAACGGGTGCGGCGCGAGCGGCTTCGACTTGAACTCCGGGTGGAACTGGACGGCCACGTACCAGGGATGCCCCGGCAGCTCGACGATCTCGACGAACTTGCCGTCCGGGGATCGGCCCGAGATCATCAGCCCGCCTTCTGTGACCGCGTTCTCGTACAGGCAGTTGAACTCGTAGCGGTGCCGGTGCCGTTCCTGAATGCGGGTGGTTCCGTAGATGCGATGGGCGAGCGAGCCGGGTGCGATGTCGCACTCGTACGACCCGAGGCGCATCGTGCCGCCGAGATCGTCGATGCCGAGCAGGTCGCGCAGCTTGTAGATGACATTGTGGGGCGTCTCGGGATTGCACTCGGTCGAGTCCGCGTCGGAGAGCCCGCACACGTTGCGCGCGTACTCGACGGCGGCCCACTGGAACCCGTAGCAGATCCCGAAGTAGGGCACGCCGTGCGTCCGGGCGTACTCGGCGGCCTTCATCATGCCGCGCGTGCCTCGGTTGCCGAAGCCGCCCGGCACGAGGATCCCGTCCGATCCCTCGAGCAGCTGCTCGCCGCCGGGCCCCTCGAGCGCTTCGGCCTCCACCCAGTGGATGTTCACCTTCACGCGGTGCGCGAAGCCGCCGTGATAGAGCGCCTCGTTCAGGCTCTTGTACGAGTCCTCGTAGCCGACGTACTTGCCGACGACGTGGATCCTCAGCTCGTCCTGCGGGTGCTTGATGTTGCGTACCAGCGTTTCCCAGGGCTCGATACGGCGCTCGGTCTGCGGCAGCTGCAGCAGCTTGAGGATGATCCCGTCGATGCCCTCTTCGGCGAGCGCGAGCGGCACCTCGTAGATCGTGTCCACGTCGCGCGCGGTGATGACGGCCTCTTCGTTGACGTCGCAGAAGAGCGCGATCTTCCGCTTCACGTCGCGCGGCAGCACCCGATCCGTACGGCAGAGGAGGATGTCGGGCTGGATGCCGATGGAGCGCAGGTCGCGCACGCTGTGCTGCGTGGGCTTGGTCTTCAGCTCGCCGGCCGTGCCGATCCACGGCACGAGCGTCAGGTGGATATAGAGCGTGTTCTCGCGTCCGGCATCCTGGCGAAACTGGCGGATCGCTTCGAGAAACGGCAGACTCTCGATGTCGCCGACCGTGCCGCCGATCTCCACGAGCACGATGTCCACGTCGCGGGCGACCGCGCGAATGCTGTCTTTGATCTCGTTGGTGATGTGGGGGATCACCTGTACCGTGCGGCCGAGGTATTCGCCGCGCCGCTCCTTCTGGATGACCGACTGGTAGATCTTGCCGGTCGTCCAGTTGTTGTTGCGCGTCGGCACCATGCTGGTGAAGCGCTCGTAGTGCCCCAGGTCCAGATCGGTCTCTGCACCATCGTCGGTGACGAACACTTCGCCGTGCTGGAACGGGCTCATGGTGCCGGGATCGACGTTGATGTACGGATCGAATTTCTGCAGCGAGACCCGGTAGCCGTGGCCTTCGAGCAGCGTGCCGATCGACGCGGCCGCCAGCCCCTTGCCGAGCGACGACACCACGCCGCCGGTCACGAAGATGTACTTCACCGTCCGAGAGTCCTGAGTGTGCATCAACGCCTTCCCGTTGGATCAGCTGTTGCCGCAATAGCGCCCGTGTACGACCGCCTGGCCGGCGACCGCCGCGCCCGTCTCGAGAGCTCCGCCGTCGATGGCGCCCGACCGCTGCCGCTCGAGCAGCGCCCGGACACGTTCGAGGTCCTCGGGCGTATCGACGCCGATCGAATCGAAGGCCGTCTCCACCGCCTTGATGCGGTAGCCATGCTCGAGCCCGCGCAGCTGCTCGAGGCGTTCCGCGCGCTCGAGCGGCGTCTGCGGCAGCGACGCGAAGGTGAGCAGGAACGTTCGGCGATACGCGTACAGGCCGATATGGCGGTGCGCCCCCTCGGCGACGCCCGATGCCGTCTCCCGCGCGTACGGCAGCGCCGCGCGCGAGAAGTACAGCGCGTGATCCTGCTGGTCGACGACAACCTTGACGATGTTGGGATTGTGCCAGTCGGATGCGTCGATCGGCCGCCGCACCGTGGCCATCTGCAGCGAGGGGTCGGCGGCAAGCGGCGCCACGACGTCATCGATCGTGCGGGGGTCGAGAAGCGGCTCGTCTCCCTGCACGTTCACCACGACGTCGCAGTCGAGCCCGCGCGCGACCTCCGCCAGCCGATCGGTGCCGGTGGCGTGGTCCGCACGCGTCATCTGCACGCGTCCGCCGAAGGCCTCGACCGCACGCCGGATCCGTTCGTCATCGGTGGCGACGATCGTCGTGGTCGTCGCGCGCGCGGCCGCGGCGCGGCGATAGACGTGCTCGATCATTGGCGCGCCGTCCAGCAACGCCAGCGGCTTGCCGGGGAAGCGCGACGAGGCGTAGCGGGCGGGGATGATGACGGCGACGGAGAGAGAAGGAGAGCTCGTGGTCTGCTCAGGGGGAACAGCAACGGGCACGACGAATCATAGCACACCGCTGCTCGAGGCTGGCCCGGGCCGGCCCGGCGGTGCTACCATCGGAGCCGCGCGATGAGCCGACAGCGAGGGTTGACCGTGCTCGGCGGGTGTGCGGTAGCGGCCGCGTGGCTGCTCTCGGGCAGCGCCCTGCCGGTCGATACATCGGTCGGCGCGGCGAAACCCCCGTCGGCCGCGCCGGCCGCGCTCATGCTCGAGCCGGTGCCGGTCGTGCAGATGGATCGCCTCACGACAGCTGCACGGCCGCAACCCTCGTCCACTCGCGACCCCTTCCGATTCGCCCACGTGCCCCGCCGCACCGGAACCGGCGCCGCGGCGGATCCGATCGGTACCGGCGCGCGTGACGAAGAAGTCGCCGCCTTGCCGGAACAGGCGGATCCGCTCCGGCCGGAACTACGGCTGATCGGCCTGGCCGAAGACACGCTGAACGGCACCGTCGTGCGCACGGCCGTGATCACCGCGCCCAACCAGGTCTACCTGGTCCGGGAAGGCGAGCAGATCGCGCTGCGCTTCCTGGTCGATCGGATCGGCGCCGATGCCGTCCAGCTGCGCGACCTCGCCAGCGACGGCACGATCGTGCTGACGCTGCGCTGAAAGGCTGCAGGCTACACGCTACAGACTGCCGCCCTGGAGGGCTGGAAGACCACCGCGCCTGCAGCCTCGAGTGTGTGGCCCTACCTCCTTACAGCCGCACCACCTGCGCGGATCGCACCGCAGGAATCGCGCGCAACTCGCCCAGCACGGCCTCGTTCACGCGCGGGTTGTTGCCGTTCTCGTCAATCCCCACCACGCCAATGGCGCCGTGCTGGCTCCTGCCGAGCGCGAAGTTGGCGATGTTGACGCCCTCTTGCCCGAGCACGGTGCCGACCGCGCCGATGACGCCGGGCTGATCGTTGTTCTTGATGATGATCTGCGTGCCCTCGAGCGGCGCCTCGACCGGCACGCCGTCGACGAGCACCAGGCGCGGGCCGCCGTGCTCGAACACCGTGCCCTCGACCCATCGCTCGCCGGCATCCGTGTGCAGCTTCATCGAGAGGAGGCTCGTGAAGTTCCGCACGCGCGAGCTGCGCGACTCGATGACTTCGATCCCGCGCTCGGCCGCAACGGCGCGCGCGTTGACGATCGTCACGCCGCCCGAGAGCATCGTGCGGAACAAGCCGACGAGCGCGGCGCTCGCGATCATGTCGTTGTTGCCTTCCGACAGGTCGCCGTAGTACCGGACGCCGAGCGCCGTCACGCGCGCCTCGCCCATCTGCGCGACCAGCGTCCCGAGCCGTTCGGCCAGCGTGAGATACGGCCGCAGCCGCGCGAAATCCTCGGCCGGCACCGACGGAAAGTTCACCGCGTTCCGGATGATGCCGTCGCGCAGGAAATCGCGCACGGCAGCCGCCGTTTCGACCCCGACGAGCTCCTGCGCCTCGCCCGTCGAGGCCGCGATGTGCGGCGTCGCGATCACGTTCGGGAGCTGCGCGAGCGACCAGTCGGCCGGCGGCTCCTGCCGGAACACGTCGAGCGCCGCACCGCCGACCTGTCCGCTCTCGAGGGCGGCGGCGAGCGCCGCTTCGTCGATCAGCTCGCCGCGCGCCGTGTTGATGATCCGGATCCCGCGCTTGCATTTCGCGAACCGATCGGCGTCGAAGATCCCGCGGGTCGAATCGGTCACCGGCAGGTGCAGCGTCAGGTAGTCCGCCTCGGCACACACCTCGTCGAGCGACGCGAGCCGCGCGCCGTACTGCGCCGCCACCGGCTCGGGGATGAAGGGATCGTGCGCGACGATCTCCATCCCGAACGCGCGCGCGCGCACCGCGACCTCCTGCCCGATGCGCCCGAGGCCGACGATGCCGAGCGTCTTGCCGCGGACCTCGATGCCGGCGAACTTCTTCTTCTCCCACTTCTTCGCCTTCATCGCGGCGTCGGCGGCCGGCACCGGCCGCGCGAGATCGAGCACGAAGGCCATCGCCAGCTCGGCGACGCTGATGCTATTGGCGCCCGGCGCGTTCATCACGACGATGCCGCGCGCGCTGGCCGCGTCCAGATCGACGTTGTCCACGCCGGTACCGGCCCGCGCGATGACGCGGAGGCGCGGCGCCTTCTCGATCAGCGCGCGCGTGACCTTCGTCGCGCTGCGCACGATCAGCGCATCGGCATCCTCGAGCGCGGCTTCGAGCTCCGGCAGCGGGCGGCCGGCTCGCGCATCCACGTGCCAGCCGTGCACGGCACGCAGCAGGTCCGCCGCGGAGGCGGGTAGATCGTCGGCGATGACAATTTTCATGATGAGTCCGTGGAAATGAGATGACCGAAGGCCGGGCCCGGCGCGTGCAGAAGTTGATCCGTCGAGGCTCGATGGCGTCGAGCGCGATGGCTGACGCGGCGGCGAGCGCGCGGCCGGCGCTCCGCACGAGTGAGCTCAGGGTTTAGAGTATACTCTCAGATTTTGAACGGGCCGTCAGCATGCGACGGACCGGCCGCGCGCACGCACCATCCATGGTGCAAACCGCTCGGAACGTCGGATTGATGCGGCGCCGGTCGCAACTTCCACAGGGTTTTCCACAGGGTTTTCCACACTTGCTGTGCACAGCGTTGTCACGTCCAGGGGGACGTGACCTAACAGGTGGATGGAGAACGGCCGGCGCGATGACGAATGCCGAATGAAGAATGTCGCCAGCCTTGAAAAGAGGCCCGGAACCATCATTCTTCATTCGACATTCTTCATTCCCGCTGTGTTCTTCAGCAGCCTGCCAACCCCGCCCGCCATGCGTCAGTGACGCGGCGCTCATCGCACGGAAGGTCTTATGCCCCAATTCACACATCTCACTCCGCCCCGAGAGGGCAGCACCATCACGCGGCGCAACGGTCAACTCGTCGTGCCCGACGATCCGATCGTGCCGTTCATCGAAGGCGACGGCATCGGGCCCGACATCTGGAAGGCGAGCGTGCGCGTGTTCGACGCGGCGGTCGCGCGGGCGTACGGCGGCAAGCGCCGGATCGTGTGGTTCGAAGTACTCGCCGGCGAAAAGGCGAAGAACCAGACTGGCGAGTGGCTGCCGAACGACACGCTCGAGGCGGTCAAGGCCTATCGCGTCGCGATCAAGGGACCGCTGACCACGCCCGTGGGCGGCGGGATCCGGAGCCTGAACGTCACCCTGCGCCAGGTGCTCGATCTCTATGCCTGCGTGCGGCCCGTGCGGTACTTCACCGGCACCCCGGCGCCGGTCCGCCATCCCGAGCGGATGGACGTCGTGATCTATCGCGAGAACACCGAGGACGTCTATGCCGGCATCGAGTTTGCGCGCGGCACGCCGCAGGCCGAGAAGCTGATCGAGTTCCTCGGCCGCGAGATGGGCAAGACGATCGCACCCGACTCCGGCATCGGCATCAAGCCCATCTCGGAGACCGGCACCAAGCGCCTCGTGCGGATGGCGATCCAATACGCGCTTGCGAACAACCGCAAGGTCGTCACCCTCGTGCACAAGGGAAACATCATGAAGTTCACCGAGGGGGCGTTCCGCGACTGGGGCTACGAGCTCGCGAAGACGGAGTTCCGCGATCGGATCGTCACCGAGGACGAGGTCTCCGGCGGGGCGTCGCGCGAGGGCAAGCTGCTCATCAACGATCGCATTGCCGACAGCGTCTTCCAGCAGATCCTGACCCGCACGTCCGAGTATGACGTGTTCGCGACGCCCAACCTGAACGGCGATTACCTCTCGGACGCGTGCGCCGCGCAGGTTGGCGGGCTCGGCATGGCGCCCGGCGGAAACATCGGCGACGAGATCGCGTTTTTCGAGGCCACCCACGGCACGGCGCCGAAATACGCGGGCAAGGACGTGATCAACCCGGCCTCGGTCATGCTCTCGGGCGTGATGATGTTCCGCTATCTGGGCTGGAACGAAGCGGCCGACCTGATCGAGCAGGGCATCGGCGCGACGATCGAGCAGAAGCGCGTCACCTATGACCTCGCCCGCCAGATGCAGGGGGCGACCGAGGTCAGGACGTCGCAGTTCGCCGACGCGATCATCGAGAACATGAAGGTCGAGGTGCGCGCATGAACCGCAAGGTGACCGTCGTCGGAGGCGCCGGCAACGTCGGCGCGACGGTTGCGCGCGCGATCGCGAACCGCGAGCTCGCCGATGTCGTGATCGTCGACATCGCGGACACGAAGGCGCAGGGCATCGCGCTCGATATCCTCCAGGCGTGTCCCATCGAAGGCTCGAACTCGCGCCTGATCGGGGGCAGCGGCTTCGAGGACTCCGCCAACTCGGATGTCGTGGTGATCACGTCGGGCGTGCCGCGCAAGCCCGGCATGAGCCGCGACGACCTGCTCCAGGTGAACTACAACATCATGAAGCAGGTCACCGAACAGGTGGTGAAGCACTCGCCGAACTGCATCATCGTGCCGGTGGCCAACCCGCTCGACGCGATGTGCCAGGCGGTGTTCCGGCTGAGCGGCTTTCCGCGCGAGCGCGTGATCGGCATGGCCGGCGTGCTCGACTCCGCGCGCATGCGCACCTTCATCGCCACCGCCCTCGACGTGTCGGTGGAGAACGTGCACGCCTTCGTGCTCGGCGGCCACGGCGACACGATGGTGCCGCTGCCGCGCTTCTCGACGGTCGCCGGCGTGCCGATCACCGAGCTGCTGCCCGCCGATCAGGTCGCGGCGATCTGCAAGCGTACCGCCGAGGGGGGCGCAGAGATCACGAAGCTGGTGGGCACGAGCGCGTGGTACGCGCCCGGTCAGGCCGCCGCGGAGATGGTCGAAGCGATCCTGAAGAACAAGAAGAAGATCCTGCCGTGCTCGGTGTTCCTGCAGGGCGAGTACGGCGTCCGCGACCTCTTCGTCGGCGTTCCGGTGAAGCTCGGCGCCCGCGGCGTCGAGCAGATCATGGAATACAGGCTGACCGACGACGAGCGCGCGGCGCTGCACAAGTCGGCTGCGGCAGTGAAGGAGCTGACCGATACCATCAAGGTGTGATCGGTAAGCTGAAAGGCTACAGCCTGCAGACGACAGGCTGCAGGCGCCGTGGTCTTCCAGGCCTTGTAGCCGAGAAGGCCTGGAGCCTGTAGCCTGTAGCCTGCAGCCTGTAGCCTTGGTACAGGCCGGCTCGGGAGCCGCCCTACTTCTGTACGGTGATCGGTGCCGTCAGCTCGGTGTCATCCCAGCTGATCTTCAACTGCCCGCCCGTTGCCGCCTTGTCGATCGCGATGGTCAACTGCTCGACCGGCGCGCTGAGCGTCGTCTTCTTCAAGGACACGCGGCCGAGATCCTGCTTCTCGTCGTACTGCGTGCCCCACTGACCCGTCTGCTTGTTGACGATCAGCTTCCAGTCGGTCTGGCTGGGAATCGTGTATAGCGTGTACTTGCCCGCGGGCACCGCCAGGCTGCCGATCTGAATCGCCTTGTCGGTCGTCAGCGTGGTCGCCTCGTCGGCGCCCGTCCGCCAGACCTTGTCCCAGGGCTCCAGGCCGCCGAAGATCTTGCGGCCCTTCTTGTACGGACGGCCGTACTCGATCGAGATGTTGGCGCCGTCGATCGTCGCCTTCGTCGTTTCGTGCGGGCTCGCGCGCTTCTCCTGCGCGAGAATGCCGCCCGTCATCGCCAGCGCGAGTACCGTCATCACACCAATCAATTGTCTGAACGCGTGCATGCGTAAGGCCTCCTTCGTTGAGTTGCCTGGCCGGGGACGTCTTACAGTATCTTCAAGCCGAGCGCGGAAAGCACGAGCTCGGTCCCGAGCACCGCGGTCGCGTTCCGCACGTCCAGCGTCGGGTTGATTTCGACGATGTCGAGCGCGCGGAGAAGTCCGGAGTCGGCGATCATCTCCATCACCATATGGGCCTCCCGGTAGTCGAGCCCGCCTTTGACCGGCGTGCCGACTCCCGGCGCGATCGTAGGGTCGCACACGTCGATGTCGAACGAGACATGCAGGCCGGCGGTGCCCTCGCCGGCCAGCGCGATCGCGCGCTCGGCGACCGCGGCAATGCCGGCCCGATCGATGTCCTTCATCGTGAAGACGTGGACACCCGATTCGCGGACGCGTTCCTTCTCGCGCCCGTCGAGATTACGCACACCGATCAGGACCGTCCTGTCCGGCTGGACCTTCGGTGCGAACCCGCCGATCCCCGCCAGCTCCGACGGTTCGTCACCCAGGATGGCCGAGAGCGGCATGCCATGGACGTTGCCGCTCGTGCTGCTTGCCGGCGTGTTCATGTCGCCGTGCGCATCCACCCAGATCAGTCCGATCGGGGCGCCGTCGCGATTTCTCGCCGCCGCCGCGGTCGCGGCAACCGATCCGGCCGCGAGGCTGTGATCGCCGCCGATCACGACCGGAACGGCGCCGGCGTCCAGGCTGGCGAGCGCCGACTGGTACAGCCGGGTGCACACGCGCGCGATTTCGCGGACGTAGCGCTTGCGCTGATCCCCCGCGTGACGGATCTCCGGGATGGGACTGACGAGATCGCCTTTGTCCGTTACGTCGAGCCCCAGCGAGGACACCTGCTCGCCGAGACCTGCGATCCGCATCGCGGACGGTCCCATGTCCACGCCTCGGCGTCCGCCGCCGAGGTCGATGGGCACCCCGATGATGTGAACCCTGCGCATGGAAAAAGCGTCTGACACGAATTTCCGTCCAGGTCGGCTGCAACCGGAAATCGGCGACAGAACACCGATTGCTATTTCAGCTTGACCGAAATCGATACGCCCTCGCCGGAGGGGGCGACAATGGAGGTCAGCAGGTTGGGGTGGGTCTCGACTGTCTGCAGGAAGTCCCCCATCTCGGATCGCTTGTTGATGACGTTATGGGCCAGGAACAGCCCGCCGGGCGTCAACCTGGGGTACACGAGATCGAAGAACTTCTTGTAGTCGGGCTTCCAGGCGTCGAGGAATACGAAATCAACCGGGCCCTCGACTTTGGGGATCTCCTTGAACGCGTCGCCGGCAACGACCTGAACCACGTCGGCCAGTCCGGCCTTCTCGACGTTGGCCTTTGCCTCGCGTGCGCGCTGGGGGTCGTACTCGATCGTCACCAGCTTGCCTCCGGTCTGGCGCAGGCCCATCCCCATCCAGATCGCGCTGTACCCGCTCGCCGCGCCGATTTCGAGCGCGTGTTTGGTGCGGTTGGACACGATCAAGAGCCTGAGGAACTGCCCGTCGGCTTCGGACACGGCCAGCAGACCCTTGTCAGCCTCCCGGATGTCCCCGAGCAGCTTCTGGATCGGCGCGGGGACGTGGGGCAGAGTGTCTGCGGACCGTGCGGGCAAGCCCAGCAGAACGGATACGATGAGGACGAGGCAGGTGAAGAGGTGTCGGAACATGCGGTCGAGCTGCCGGCGGGCCCATCCCGTCCAGGCGAGCTCCCAAGCGTAGCAGAAACTCCGACGACGCCCCTCGCGGCGCATTGGCTCGCGGCTCTCCGGGGGAGAATGCGCAAAAACATGTG
>Ga0210115_1000190_pt1 | contig 17051 bp, 14 predicted proteins | sample MayberryNW_TuleB_2_FD_185526 | JGI IMG/M metagenome (GOLD analysis project Ga0210115, IMG submission 185526) | Wetland microbial communities from San Francisco Bay, California, USA, that impact long-term carbon sequestration - MayberryNW_TuleB_D2... | ecosystem: Environmental > Aquatic > Marine... | reverse complement strand
TCGAGCTCGGCGATCAGGTCCACGGCCGCGATCTTCGGCGCGCCGGTCACGGAGCCTCCCGGGAACGTCGCCTCGAGGATCTCCGCCAGGCCGACCCCTTCGCGCAGCGTCCCCTCGACCGTCGAGACCATGTGCTCGACGCCCGCCAGCTCTCTCGTCGCCATCAGCTCGGGCCAACGGACGCTGCCCGGCTCGCAGACGCGCGACAGGTCGTTGCGCTCGAGGTCGACGATCATCACGTGCTCGGCAGCGTCCTTCGCGGACGAACTGAGCTCGCTCGCCCCCCCGCGCGGACGCGTGCCCTTGATCGGCATCGTGCGGAGGGTCCTGCCGTGCCGCGAGAGGAAGAGCTCGGGCGACGCGGAGACGACGGTCCAGCCCGGCCCCGAGAGGGGAGCGGGGTGCAGGCCGCGCAGGTGTGCGAGCCGCGCCGCGGGTGCGGCCGGGTCACCGGCGAACGGTGCGGACAGGTGCTGGACGACGTTCACCTGGTAGACGTCGCCTCGCGCGATCGCCTCCCGGACGAGCTCGATCGCGCCGGCGTACTCGCCGGCCGTCCACGTCGGCTCCCAGGTGCCGACGCGGCAGTCTTGGGCGACTGCCTGGAAGACGTCGTGCCCGGATCGCAGAGCGCAGGCGAGGAGCGGGAGTGCGGGACACGGCTCGGACGGCGGCGGGGCCGCTTCCCGGCGAATCGCCTGCGAGAGCCCGTAGCCGAGGTAGAGGTCCGCCGCGAGCCTCTCCCCGCCCGGCACGAAGAACCCTCGCTCTCGCAGCCACTCCTCGAGCCTGTCGAACGCACCGCCCGGGTCGCGAAGCTCGAGCGCCTCCATGCTAGGTCCCGCCGTCTCGCAGGTGCCGGTAGCGCTCGATCAGCGCATTCGTGGAGGAATCGTGGAGGAGCTCGTGCTTCCAGCCTGGCGAGAGCTCCGAGGCGACCTTGGCCGCGAGCTCCTCGACCCGGTCGGGGGCGCGCCGGTCGAACGGGTCGAGGTTCCAGACCGCCGCCTGGGTGAAGACGCTGTGCTCGTACAGGGCGAGGAGCGCGCCAAGGGTCGCGGGCGAGAGCTCCCGCACCAGGAGGACGGACGTGGGATGGTTCCCGTGCAGGACGCGGTGCCGGATCTCCTCCTCCGGAACACCCGCCTCCTCGAGCTCCTCGGCGGTCACTCCCCGCGCGAGGAGCTGCGCCTGCGCGATCAGGCCCGGGGCGAGAAGGTCGTGCTGCTCTTGGGCCCCGGCCTCCGGAGACCGCGCGACGGCGACGAGGTCGACGGGGACGAGCGCCGTGCCGCGGTGAACGAAGGAGAGCACGGTCGACCGCGCCTCGGCCCCGGTCGGTCCCCAGACCACGGGGCCCGTGCCCGTCTCCACCGATTCGCCGTCTCTCGGAGGCCGAGGCCCGAGCGAGGGCAGCGACAGCTGCTGCACGTAGACGGGGAGAAGGCGGAGCGGGGCCGGGTATGGCACGACCGCCGCCGTCCGAGCCTCGAGGAAGCTCCGGTACCAGACTGCGATCAGGCCGGCGATGGCAGGCAGGTTCGCCCCGAGCGGCGCCCTCGCGAAGTGCTCGTCCATCGCCCGGAAGCCGTGCAGCAGCTCGCGCGCCGCCTGGTCGCCCCATGCGATCGCGGTCGTGAGCCCCGCCGCCGAGCGCGACGACAGCCGCTCGCCGGCCCCGGGCCGGAACACCTGCTCGCGCGGGATGCCGAGCGCGACCGCCGTGTCGTCCGGCTCGTCCGAGACCGCGACGAGGTGGCGCTCGGCACCCGGGCCGAGCGCGGCCGAGAGCCGGTCGCGTACTACGGTCGTCAGAGCGAACGTCTCGTGAGCCGTGTGGGTCGTCGAGACCACGAAAAGTGAGTTCCGCAGGTCGAGACCGGCCGTCGCTCGCGCGAGGTCGACGGGATCGATGCTCGGGACGAACCGGACTGCGATCTCGGGGTCGGACCGGTCTCGGAGCGCCTCGTACGCGAGCTGTGGACCGACGTCGTCTCCGACGACGACCACCGCGCGCACCGGCTCTCCGGTCGCACCGACCCACTCGCCCGCCCGCGCTCGCCGAGCGAACACGCCGATCCGGTCGAGCTCCTTCTCGCCGGTGTCGTGGCCGCGGCGGAAGAGACCCCGGATGCGACTCTCGAGGCCGCGATCGCTCGCGAGCCGCCGCAGGAGCTGGAGCGTGTCGTCCGTGACGAGGTTCTTCGAGTAGTCGAGATACACGCCGGCCGCCTCGGCGGCGAGGCGGACTCCGCGCGTCGGATCGGACTCGAACGCCTCCCGGAGATGGAAGCCGCCGAGCTCGGCGACGTGCCATTCGAGCCTGCGCCAGGTCGCCGTCTCCCTGAGCAGCTCAGACGACACCGACGAGCTCCCGGTACCCGTCCGCCGGGTCGTCGCGCCAGAACACCGCACTGCCCGCGACCAGGAGGTCGGCACCCGCGGCTCGGACCTTGCGCGCCGTCTCCGTGCCGATCCCGCCGTCCACCTGTACGCGAACCTCGTCCGGGAGCAGCGAGCGCAGCCGGGCGATGCGGTCGACGGCCTCCGGCATGAACTCCTGACCCGAGTAGCCGGGCTCGATCGACATGCAGAGAACGAGCTCGGCGCCCTCCGCCGCCGCGACCGCGTGCTCGACCGACGTCGCGGGCTTGAAGACCACGCCGGCCCCGAGCCCGAGTGCCCGTGCCGCCGCGATCGCGCGCGGCGGGTCGTCGACCGCCTCGACGTGGAAGGTCACGCTGTCCGCCCCCGCACGTGCGAACGACTCGAAGTGGCGCTCGGGCTCGGCCACCATCAGGTGGCAGTCGAGCACCCCGCCCCACCCGTGCACGAGCGGCGCTATGGAAGCGAGCACGATCGGGCCAATCGTGATCTCGGGGATGAAGCGGCCGTCCCCGGCGTCGAAATGGAAGATGCGCGCGCCCGCCTCGACGAGGGCGCCGACCTGCGCGCCGAGCCGCGAGAAGTCGGCCGCGTAGAGCGATGGCTCGACCTCGACGTCGCGTGCCCACTCGCTCCAGCCCATGCGCTCCGCACGCTAGTCGACGGCAGCGCACCGATCACGCGCGATCAGGTCTCGGAGGTGTACAGCGGCCCGTCGTACGCGCCCTCGACGAGCGGGCGCACGTCGGCTGTCGCGGTGAGATGGTAGAGGTGGCTCGTCCCGCCGAGGACGCCCGCCCCCACGTACCGGTTGAAGTCGCGGGCGAGCCGGCGGACGGCGAAGCCGGCCTCGCCGATCGCACGCTGCAGGAGGTAGGCCGCGTTCGGGCGCCTCGAGCCGAAGCAGAGGAACACGTCCCCGCCCGGCCCGGCGAGAGCCTCGGCAGCGCGGGACAGGAAGAGGCGGGCCGCCGGGAGCGTGTACGGCGGGTCGGTCACGACGGTGTCGAAGGCTCCGCGAAGCGAGCGTGGGAGCGGCAGGCGAAGATCGTGCTCGACCATCGTCGTCGGGAAGGGTGCGCCGACGAGCTCGCCGCGCACGAAGGCGAGCACGGCCGGATCGACGTCGATCACCCCGAGCCCGCCGACGGTCCCCGCGTCGCCGAGCTCACGTACGGCGGCAGCGATGGCCAGCGACGTGAGGTCGTCGTCCCCGAGCAGGAGGATGCGGCGACCGACGAGCGCGTCGGCCTCGTGGAGTGCGAGCACGCGACGGAGCTTCGTCTCGAACGTGCAGTGGCACTGGTCGAGGTCGAGCCGCGCCGCCGGCGCGCACTCGGCCGCGCGACGGATCTCGCGTCGCACTCCGCGGAGACCCGGGACGACCGAGCCGTTCCCGCCACAGGTGGCGCAGCGGAGCGGGCGGCCGAGGGCGAGCGCCCCGCGCCCGAAGAGCTCGCGGCCGAGCGGTGTCAGCTGCACCGGCCGCTCCTCGGCCACCACCTGGCGCTTGCGCAGCTCGCCACAGATTGCGGCCACGACCGGCACCGGAAGCTCGACGGCGAGGCTCAACCGGCGCACGGAGACGGGCTCGAGGCGCACCACGGCGCCGACGACCGCACGCACGCCACCTTCTCCCTCGGCGAGCCCGACGGCTGCCGCCACGTCCTCGGTCAGCGCGTCCGGCTCAGCCACCGGCGCGTGGAAGGCAGACGACCCTCGACCGCTCGGCGCCGAGGCCGTCGCAGATCGCCTGCAGGACCTCGTCTCCGCGAAGATCCCCGTAGGAGAGGAGGTCGACGTTCGCGAGCGCGTGCTCGGGCCAGGTATGGATGCTGAGGTGCGACTGCGCGAGCACGAGCACGCCCGTGACGGCGCCGTTCGGGAAGACGTGGAACTCCTCGCCGACGACCAGCGCGCCCCCCTCGAGCGCACCGTCGTACAGGATCTGCCGCAGCCGCGGGGCGTCCGTGAGCACGGCGACGTCGCGTACCCAGGCGTCGAGGGCGTGCAGGCGCATGCGCGCGGCCGGATCGTCGGTTGTCCGGACGTCGCCGCCCGGGCCCTTCTCGTGTGCGAGCACTCGGTCTCCTTCGCAGGTCGGCCTCCAGCGAGGCGTCGCCGGACGACCGGGCGCGGACGGCTCTCACACGTGACTGCTCGTCGGGCTGTCGGTCAGGCGACGCGAACGAAGGGGGCGTCGGTCACGGTCATCTCACGCACCTCCTTCGGGTCGCCGGAACCGACCGAGGGTAGCTCGGCCGCGTAGACGCCGTCAACCCTCCCTCACGCGGGGACGGGTACCTGCTGCGCGATCGGCTCGTGCCAGCCGCCGTGCCGCGCGGCCAGCGCGTCGGCGCTCTTCGGCCCCCAGGTGCCGGGCGCGTACGACTCGAGGCGGGGCGGCTCCTCCAGCAGCGGCTGCACGATCCGCCACGTCTCCTCGATGACCTCCCAGCGCGGGAAGAGCGTGTCGTCGCCGCGCAGCGCGTCGGCGAGAAGCCGCTCGTAGGGTTGCGGCGGCTCGCCCAGCTCCTCGGCGAAGTCGAGGTCGAGCGAGACGGGCTGCGAGACCTCCTTCCCGGGCGTCTTCGCCCGTAGGCCGATCGTGACGCCGGCGTTGCGCCCGATGCGCAGCGCGATGTCGTCGTGGCCGGGGCAGTCGAGGCGGTGGTTGCCGAACTGGATCTGCGGGACCCGCTGCAGGCGGACGACGGCCTCGGTCGCCGTCACCGGAAGCGACTTGCCGGCGCGGATCAGGATCGGGACTCCGGCCCAGCGCCAGCTCTCGATCTCGAAGCGCGCTGCGACGAACGTCTCCGTGTCCGACCCCGGCGAGACGCCTTCGACGTCGAGATAGCCCCCGTACTGGCCCCGGACGGCGTGCGTCGGGTCGACCTCCGGCATCGCGCGGAAGACGTCCGCGCGCCGTCGCGGGATGGCGTCGTGGTCGCCCGAAGGCGGCTCCATCGCAACGAGCGCGAGCACCTGCAGCAGGTGGTTCTGGAGGACGTCGCGGATCGCGCCGACCCGGTCGTAGAACGAGCCCCGCCCCTCGACGCCGAAGTCCTCGGCCATCGTGATCTGGATCGACTCGACGTGCTCGCGGTTCCAGAGCGGCTCGAAGAGGGCATTGGCGAAGCGGAGGTACATGATGTCCTGCACCGGCTCCTTCCCCAGGAAGTGGTCGATCCGGTAGAGGCGGTCCTCGGGGAAGATCGCGGTCAGCTTCGCGTTCAGCTCGCGTGCGGAGCGGAGATCGGTGCCGAACGGCTTCTCGACGACGAGGCGTCCGCCGCGAACGAGGTCCGCGGCCGCCAGCTCCTCGGCAACCTCGAGGAACATCGCCGGCGGCGTGGCGAGGTAGAAGACCGGGGTCTTCGCGCCGCCGAGCGCGTCGCGCAGGCGGTCGTACATCGGGCCCTCCTCGGCGTCTCCGCCGATGTACTCGAGCCGGGCGAGCAGCGATCCCAGCACCTGGTCGTCGACGTCGTCGACGGCGGCCTCGATCGCCTCGGTCGCATGCTGGACGAGCTCGTCCCGCGGCACCGGCCTGCGCCCGACGCCGATCACGGCACAGCCGAGCAGGCCTTGCTCGGCGAGGCGGTAGAGCGCGGGGAGCGTCATCTTCCGCGCGAGGTCGCCCGTGAGACCGAAGACGACGAGGGCGTCGGCGTGGTCGCTCACGCGGTCTCCTCCACGGGCAGGATGGTCGCGGAAAGGAGCCGGCGTCGTCAACCGGGGCTCAGGCGAGCAGGCCGAGCGCGGTCGAGCGCAGCATGTCGACCCCGAGCTCGAGGTCGTCGACCGCCGCCCGCTCGTTGGCGGAGTGCACGAGTTTCGTCGCAAGCTCGGTGTCCATCGACCTGATCGGGAAGAAGCCGTACGCGGTCGTCCCGAAGGCCTCGCGCAGGTAGTGGCTATCCGTGAAGCCCGGGCAGGCGATCGGCGTCAGGCGCGCTCCGGGCTCGATCCCCGCGGTGAACTCCGCGAGGACATCCCAGAGCGGCGTGTCCAGCGGCGAGCGCGTGCCGCCCACGGCCTCGGACCACTCGAGCTCGTAGTCGCCCTCGCCGAGGGCCGCCCGGATGAGCGGCTCCGCGTCCGCGGGCGTCTGCTCCGGGAGCAGGCGGCAGTCGACGGTGACCTCGCACAGCGCGGGGATCACGTTCCGCTGGTGGGACGCCTCGATCATCGTCGGAGAGAGTGTCAGCGCGAGCAGCGGCTGCACGACCGCGGCGAGCAGCGGATGCAGCGCGTGTGCTCGCGCGACTGCCTGCTCGAGCGGAGGGACCTCTCCGAGAACCGTCTCCAGCAGCCGGCGTGCCTCCGGGATCAGCGTGGGCTCGGGAACGTACGAGCCGAGCGCCTCGACATAGCGCGCCGCCTTCACGAGCGCGTTGTCCGCGATCCCGGGCATCGACGCGTGGCCGCTCCTCCCTCGCACGCGGAGGACGAAGGGAGCGGACATCTTCTCGGCGCTCGCACAGCTGTAGAACGGCGTCCCGCCGAGGACGAGGCGCTCGCCCGCGCCCTCGTTGACCGCGTAGTCGCAGCGCACCGCGTCCGGGTGCTCCCGCACGAGCCAGCGCAGCCCGTAGCCGTCATGCCCGCCGACGCCGCCGACCTCCTCGTCGGCGACCGTGACGAAGAGGAGGTCGCCCGAGGGAGCGAAACTCTCTCGCTTCAGCGACGCGAGCGCGACCGCGGAGGCCGCGACCTGGCCCTTCATGTCGAGCGCGCCGCGGCCCCAGACCTCGCCCTCGACCAGGTCGCCCGACCACGGGTCGCGGTCCCACTCGGCGGGATCGGCGAGGACCGTGTCGGTGTGCGAGAGGAATGCGAGCGAGGGGCCGTCGCCGCCCTCGAGCCGCGCAACGACGTTCGGGCGGTCGGGCTCGCGGGCGTAGAGCTCGACCTCGATGCCGTCGCGCGCGAAGTAGGCGCGGAGCACCTCGGCCGCGCGGAGCTCGTTGCCCGGCGGGTTGACGGTGTTCGCGCGAAGGAGGTCCTGCAGGAGCGAGGTGACCTCCTCGCGCAGGCCGATCCCCTCGGCGAGCGCCACTAGCTCTGGACCTTCGAGAGCGCGGTCAGCTCGTTCCGGACCTCCCACAGCTCCGGGAACGAGGTCGTCGAGATGAGCCGCCCGAGCAGCTCCACCGGCGTCCCCTGCGTCCCGACGACCTTGTCGCCGATGACCCGCGCGACGACCTGGTAGTGCCGCATGCGCCAGTGCTGCGCCCGCTCGTCGAGCTCGAGGAGCGCCTCGGCGAGCTGGTACAGCTCCTCGTGCTCACGGCCGTGGACGTACACGTCCGCGATCGACAGCCCTGCCGCGCGCCTCGTCGTGTGGAAGACCTGGCCGAGGCGGGGGAAGACGTGGCGGAGCTCCCGCCAGCCCGGCGAGTCGAACCCTGACCCGTGGCCGAGCACCTTGCGGATCTCCTGGTACTCCCAGGGCGACATGCGCTCGAGCATGTCGAGCTGGACCACGACGAAGCGGAGGCACAGGGCGGAGCGCGCGAGCAGGCGAAGCGCGCCGCGGAGGTCGCCGTCCTCGATCAGCCGAACGGCCTCGCCGGCGTCGTTCCAGCACAGCTTCAGCCACAGCTCCGAGGACTGGTGCGTGACCTGGAACAGGAGCTCGTCGCGGTGCACCCACTCGTCCTCGCCCTTCTGCAGGGCCAGCAGCTCCTCGGTGTTCAGGTACCGCTCGTAGTCGGAGGCGGCGCCCCCGGTGAGGATCGGCTGCGAGTAGTCCTCGGCCTCGGTGCCGGTGGCTTCGGCCATGGCCGGAGCATACTTCCGCCGTGGGGGACCTCTTCGCGGAAGCCGCGGCGGCGCGACAGGCGGAGCACGCCCCGCTCGCCGTGCGCCTGCGGCCGAGCCGGCTCGAGGATCTCGTCGGCCAGACGCACGTCCTCGGCGAGGGCTCCGCTCTCCGGCGCGCCATCGAGGATGATCGCCCGCCCTCGATGATCCTCTTCGGCCCGCCCGGTACCGGGAAGACGACGATCGCGCGCATCGTCGCCGACCGCACCGGCGCGGCCTTCGAGGAGCTCTCCGCCGTCTCCGCGCGGGTCGACGACGTGCGGGCCGTCATCGCGCGGGCGCGCGACCGGCTCGGTGGCAACGGCCTGCGGACGATCCTCTTCATCGACGAGATCCACCGCTTCAACAAGGGCCAGCAGGACTCGGTGCTCCACGCGGTCGAGGACGGGCTCGTGACGCTGATCGGAGCAACGACCGAGAACCCGTACTTCGAGGTGAACTCGGCACTCCTTTCCCGCTGCACCGTCGTGGAGCTGACCGCGCTGTCCGAGGAGGAGCTCCAGGAGATCGTGCGGCGTGGCGCGGCCGCGCTCGCGGCCCAGCTCGACGAAAGCGTGGTCGCCCTGGTCGCCACCCGTGCCGGAGGCGATGCGCGCGCCGCTCTCCAGATCCTCGAGCTCGCGAGCGCGACCGCGGCGGCCGCGGGCGAGTCGATCTCCGAAAAGCACGTGCTCGACGCATCGCGGAAGCGCCCGCTTCGGTACGACCGCAAGGGCGACCAGCACTACGACTTCGCCTCGGCGTTCATCAAGTCGATGCGCGGCGGTGACGCGGACGCGACCGTCTACTACCTCGCTGCGATGCTCGAAGCGGGAGAGGACGCCCGCTTCATCGCGCGGCGCATGGTCATCCTGGCCTCCGAGGACGTCGGCAACGCGGATCCGAACGCCCTCGTCGTCGCGGTCGCGGCGGCGCAGGCGCTCGAGCATGTCGGGCTCCCCGAGGCGCAGCTGAACCTCGCGCAGGCGGCGATCTACCTCGCCCGAGCGCCGAAGTCCAATGCCTCGGCGGTCGCGATCTGGGAGGCGCGCGAGGACGTCCGCGAGCACGGCAACGCCCGCCCGCCGGCCATGCTCCGCTCGACCGGTCACAGGACCGCGGCGAAGGCGCGCGGCCACGGCGAGGGCTACGTCTATCCGCACGACGACCCCGCCGGCTTCGAGCACTCGTACCTTCCGGAGGAGCTGCGAGGACGACGGTACTATCGCCCGACCGGATCGGGAGAGGAGCAGGCGGATGGCGGTGGCGACAGGTGACAGGGCGCCGGAGTTCGACCTCGAGGTGGCCCGCGGAGAGCGGGTTCGGCTCTCGGAGTTCGCGGGCCGCTCGAACGTGCTCCTCGTCTTCCACCCGTTCGCGTTCACCCCGGTCTGCGAGGACGAGGCGCGCGACCTGCAGGAGAACCTCGAGTCCTTTCGCAACGCCCAGACCGAGATCGTCTTCGTCTCCTGCGACTCCGCACCCACCCGCCAGGCGTGGAAGGAGGAGCTCGGCGCCGAGTACACGTTCGCCTCGGACTTCTGGGGCCACGGGGAGGCCGCGAAAGCCTACGGCGTCTTCAACGAGCGCAACGGCGCGCCTCATCGGGGCACGTTCCTCATCGACATGGCCGGCACCGTCATCTGGTCGCTTGTGAAGGAGCGGGACGAGCAGCGCACGGAGATGGTCCCCGAGTCGCTCGACGCGCTCGCGCAGGAGTGAGCCTCGCACTCGAGAAGTGGGGCGACCCCGGCGCGGAGCGGGTCGTCTGCCTGCACGGCGTGACGAGCCACGGACGGCATTTCGCCAGGCTCGCCGAGGCGCTTCCCGGCCACCACGTCCTCGCGCCCGACCTCCTCGGCCACGGCTCGTCGCCGTACGAGCCCCCCTGGGACCTCGAGCGGCACCTCGCGGCGGTCGTCGACACGGTCGGCGCCGAGCCAGCGTGCCTCGTCGGCCACTCCTTCGGAGGGCGCCTCGCACTCGAGCTCGCCGCACGCGCCCCCAAGCTCGTCCCGCGCCTCGTCCTCCTCGATCCGGCGATCCACGTCCCGCCCCCGGTCGCGCTGTACGCGGCGGAGAACGCGCGGAGGGAGCGCGCCTACGTCTCCTTCGACGAGGGGATCGACCGACGCTACGAAGAGAGCCAGCTGACGCGCGCCCCGCGCGAGCTCGTCGAGGAGGAGCTTCGGGCCCATCTCGTCCGGAGCGAGGACGGCCGCTTCCGCTACCGCTACTCGCAGGCAGCGGTCGTCGCCGCCTACGGCGAGCTGGCGTCCGAGCCCGTGCCGTTCGAGCAGGTGCGGGTGCCGACGCTGCTCGTGCTCGGCGAGACCTCGTACCTCCCCTACGACCACCTGCTCGACACGCACCGCGAGGCGCTCGGCGCCCTGCTGGAGGTCGTCGTCGTCCCCGGCGGGCACACCGTCCTCTGGGACGCGCTCGAGGAGACCTCGGCCGCGGTCGCGCGGTTCCTCGCTCAGCCCTCGTAGTGCTCGTCGGCGATGACGAGCGCCTCGTCGAGGATCGCGAGGCCCTCGTCTGCCTCCTCGCGCGTGATCGTCAGCGGCGGGACGACCATGACCACGTTCCAGTGCGTCATCAGGTACAGGCCCCGCTCGAGTGCAGCCCTCGCCATGCGCGTGACCGGAGCCGCCGCCTCGCCGCCGGCGTTGAACGGGACGAGCATCTCCCGCGTCTCGCGGCTCTTGACGAGCTCGAGCCCCCAGAAGCAGCCGAGCCCACGCACCTCTCCGATCGACGGATGCCGCTCGGCGAGCTCGTGCAGGCGCTCGCCGATGTAGCCCCCGACCTCGGCGGCGTTCTCGACGATCCCCTCCTCGCGGAACGCCTCGATCGATGCGACCGCGGAGGCGCAGGCGAGCGGGTGGCCGGCATAGGTGAGGCCGCCCGGGAAGAACCGGCCGCGCACCCACTCGGCGATCGGCTCACGGGCGATCATCGCCCCGAGGGGCACGTAGCCCGAGTTGATCCCCTTCGCGACGGTGAGGATGTCCGGGACGACGTCCCAGTTGTCGCAGGCGAACCAGCGTCCGGTGCGCCCGAACCCGGCCATCACCTCGTCGAGGATGAGCAGGATGCCGTGCCGGTCGCAGGTCTCTCGGATCGCCTGCAGGTAGCCGTCCGGGGGCGGGATGATCCCGTTCGTCCCGGTGACCGTCTCGAGGATGACCGCGGCGACCGTGTGCGGACCCTCGTACTCGAGGATCTCCTCGAGGTGCGGCGCGCCGGTGCACACCGGACACGGGTCCGGGTGCCCGGCTGGGCAGCGGTACGTGTACGGGTCGAGCATGCGCACGACCCCGGCCATGCCCGGCTCGGCCGGCCAGCGGCGCGGGTCGCCCGTGAGCGTGATCGCGCCGTGCGTCGCCCCGTGGTAGGAGCGGTAGCGCGCGATGATCTTGTGGCGGCCGGTGTACAGGCGCGCGAGCTTGACCGCGTTCTCGTTCGCCTCGGCGCCGCCGTTCGTGAAGAAGGAGAGCGTGAGGTCGCCCGGGGTGACCTCGGCGAGGAGTCGCCCGAGCTGCGAGCGCGACTCGGACGCCATCGGCGGGCCGATCGTGCACAGCCGATCCGCCTGCTCCTTGATCGCCGCGACGACCTTGGGATGCTGGTGCCCGATGTTGACGTTGACGAGCTGCGACGCGAAGTCGAGGTAGCGCTTGCCGTCGTAGTCCCAGAAGTGCCGCCCCTCGGCGCCGGCCACCGCGATCGGCTGGATCGCGTCCTGCACCGACCAGGAGTAGAGGACGAACTCCTTCGCGTCGTCGACGATCTGCGCGCCGAGGTTGGGATTCGCTTCGACCGTGGCCATGTCTCGCTCCCTTCGCGTCGCTCTCTCGCTCGATCGTAGCGGGGTCGACCTATTTCGATCCGTTGTTCTGTGCGCCCCGACTCGAGGCCGGAGGCCGGCTCTGCCGGCCGGGAGGCCTAGCCGCCCTCACAGCGGTGCGTCCCCGAGAGGAAGGGGGGTACGTGGGGGGAAACATCGTTTCCCCCCGCGATCTGAGCGCGGTGGGCGCCGGACAAGGGGGAAGGTGTCCGGCGCTCCGCCGCGCTTGGTTTCGTCAGCGTGCCGCAGCGGGCAGGAGCTCCTGCCCGAACGCCGCGCGCTCGACGAACTGGCCGACACCCGGCTCGGCGACGAGCTCACCGCTGTCGACGAGCACCGTGCCGCGGAGCAGGACCGTCTCTGGCGAGCCGGTGACCTCCGTGCCCTCGTACAGGTTGTAGTCGGCCTTCGAGTGCTGCGTGTCGGCGGTGACCAGATGCCGCTTCTCGGGGTCGAAGACGACGATGTCGGCATCGGACCCGGGCGCGATCGTCCCCTTCCGCGGGTAGAGGCCGAAGAGCTTGGCCGGGTTGGTGGACAGCAGCTCGACCATGCGGTTCAGCGAGATCCGGCCTGCCCTGACCCCGAACTCGTGGATCATGTGCAGCCGGTTCTCGAGCCCCGGACCGCCGTTCGGGATCTTCGAGAAGTCGTCCTTGCCCATCGTCTTCTGCCCGTCCCAGAGGAACGCGCAGTGGTCGGTCGAGATCGCGGACAGGATGTCCGACCGCACGGCGTGCCAGAGCACCTCCTGGTTCTCGATCGCCCGCGGCGGTGGGGTGTAGACGTACTTCGCGCCCTCGAAGTCGGGTCGCTCGAGGAACGTGTAGTCGACGAAGAAGTACTGCGTGCAGGTCTCGCCCCAGACGTCCCACCCCTGCTCGCGCGCGCGCGCGATCGGGTCGACGGCCTCCTTGCAGGAGACGTGGACGACGTAGAGCGGCGCGCCCGCGACGTGTGCGAGCTGGATCGCGCGGTTCGTCGCCTCGCCTTCCGTCTCCGGAGGACGCGTCAGTGCGTGGAAGTGAGGAGCGGTGTTGCCGGCAGCGAGCGCCTGCTTGACGAGGACGTCGATCGCGTCGCCGTTTTCCGCGTGCACCATCACGAGCGCGCCGGTCTCCGCGGCCACTTCCATCGTCTTGAAGAGCGTCTCGTCGTCGACCATCAGCGCGCCCTTGTACGCCATGAAGAGCTTGTACGAGGTCACGCCCTGCTCGGGCAGGCGCGCGAGCTCCTCGAGCGTGCCGCCCTCGCGCAGGTCGGTGACGGCCATGTGGTAGCCCATGTCGATGACCTGCTTGCCGTCGGCCTTCGCCCGCCACTCGTCGAGCGCAGCCGTGAACGTCGAGCCCGGAGGCTGGATGACGAAGTCGACGTGGCAGGTTGTGCCTCCGAAGGCGGCGGCGGTCTGTCCCGAGGTGACGTCGTCGATCGTCACCGTCCCCCCGAAGGGCATGTCGAGGTGCGTGTGCGGATCCACGCAACCCGGGAGCACGTACTTCCCGGCCGCGTCGAGTACGCGGTCGGCGTCCACGTCGAGCGACTCGCCGACCATCGAGATGCGCTCGCCCTCCACGTACACGTCGCCGACGTAGTCGTCGGCCGCCGTGATGATCCTGCCGCCCTTGATCAAAACCGACACGTCGCTCACCTCCGTCCCTCGATCGCCCGTCGGGGCCACGCCACGTCGCAGCGCGTGGCCCCGCGAGCGGTCGTCTCGCGGCTACTCGCCGCCCGGCGTCACCTCCACCGTCGGCTTCTCCCAGTCCTCGCCGGTCGTGTCCTCGTCCTCGAGCTCGGCGAGCGCCGCTTCCGCGATGTCGGTGCGGTACGCGTCGCTCGTCGCCGGCTTCTTGATGATCTTGTAGTCGGTCGCGATCTGGTTCGTCAGGTCGAACGAGGCCGGGTCCATGACGCCGATCCCGAGCGTGTTCGGCCAGATCAGCGCGTTGACCTCGTTCATCTGCCACGCCTGGTGGCCCTCCCCGAGGGTGGGCCCGTTGTCGAGCACGATCTGGACGCAGTCGTCCGGGTTGTCCCGGCAGTACATCCAGCCGCGGAAGCTCGCCTTGAGGAACCGCTTCGCGACGTCCTGGTTCGCCTCGTCGGCGATCCAGTCGCCGCGAACGAAGACGCCGTCCTCCATCGCCCCCGTACCGAGGTCGGACATCTTGAAGACGTTGAGCTCGTCCTCGGTGTACAGCTCGCCCGTGTCCGGGTTCTCGACCTCGAGCACCTGGGCGAGCTCGTTGTACGTCATCGCGGCCGCCGCGTCGACCTCGCGGTTCAGGAAGAGGTTCATGTCGAACGGCTGCGCGACGATGCTCGTGTCCTTCTGCGGGTCGATGCCGTTCTTCGTCAACGCGGCGAACAGCTTGTGCTCGTTCCCGCCGAGCCAGACGCCGACCTTCTTGCCCTCGAGCTTCGTGATGTCGTCGAGCCCACTGTCGGCCCACGTCAGCTCGGTCATCCCGGACCGGGCGTACACCTGCGCGATGTTCACGAGGTCCTGGCCCTGGTCGCGCGTCGCGAGGAGGCTGTCGAGCCAGTCGATCCCGAACTCCGCCTGACCGCCCGCGACGACCTGCTCGGGGACGATGTCCGGCCCGCCCGGCCGGATCGTCACGTCGAGGCCCTCGTCCTCGTAGTAGCCCTGGTCCTCGGCCGCATAGAACCCGGCGAACTGCGCCTGCACCACCCACTTGCTCTGCAGGGTCACGGGCGTCAGGTCCTCCGCCGCCGTCTCGTCGTCACCCCCGCCGCAGCCTGCCGCCACGAACGCGGCCACCGCGACCGCGAGCGCGCCGGCGAGCGTCCACTTCCGGCTCCTCATCTCTGGGTCTCCCTCCTTGGGTCGAGCGTGTCCGTCCGAACGGTGCAACCCTACTCCGCTCCGGTGCCGCGCACAGACGGATGCCAGGACAGCGCGAAGCGCTCGACGAGCGCGACGGCGCCGTAGAAGAGGATCCCGAGCACGCTCGCCAGCACGATCCCCGCCCAGGCCTGGTCGAAGGCGAAGATCCCGACCCACCGGCGGATCTCGACGCCGAGCGCGCCGGGCGCTCCCCCGAAGTAGTCGCCCACGATGGCGCCGATCATCGCGAGGACGGTCGCCACCTTCAGGCCCGAGAAGACGTACGGGAGCGACGTCGGCAGCCGGACTCGCCGGAAGACGGTGAGGTCGCTCGCCGCGTAGGAGCGCATCAGCTCGAGCGAGGACGCCGGCACCGAGGTCAGCCCCTTCATCGTGTTCACGAGCATGGGGAAGAAGCAGAGGATCGCCGCGATCGCGATCTTCGAGGACATGCCCGTCACCCCGAACCAGTTGTTCGTGATCGGCGCGAACGCGATGATCGGGATCGCTCCCGCTGCGATCGCGTACGGCATGACCGCGGCCCGCAGCAGCCGGAAGCGTGCGATCGCGGCGGCAGCCAGGAACCCGGCCGCGCAGCCGATCACGTAGCCCGCCAGCGCCTCGCGGAAGGTGAAGAAGGCGGCGCTCCAGAGCTCGCTCCAGTCGTCGCGGAGCGTCGCCAGGATGTCCGAGGGAGCGGGGAGGAGGAAGTCCTGGACGCCGAAGAGACGGACGAGGAGCTCCCAGAACGCGATCGAGGCGACGAAGACGACGAGCGCCGGCAGCCAGCGGTAGACGTAGCGTCGCGCGCGGCTCACGCCGTCTCCTCGCCGACGAGGAGCTCCCCCTCGCCGGGGGCGGTGCTGTCCTCGTCCAGCCCGCCCTCCCGGAGCCGGTCGCGCACCTCGGTGACGAGCTCGAAGAACCGCGGCTCCTCGCGGGTGTCCGCCGTCCGCGGCTGCGGGAGGTCGACGTCGACGATCGCGGCGATCCGGCCGGGGCGGCGCGACATGACGACGACCCGAGTCGAGAGAAACACCGCCTCGGCGATCGAGTGGGTGACGAAGACGACCGTGCTCCCGCTGGCCTCCCAGATCCGCAGCAGCTCGCCGTTCAGGCGCTCCCGCGTCATCTCGTCGAGCGCGCCGAAGGGCTCGTCCATGAGCAGCAGCGCGGGGGAGAACGAGAGCGCGCGAGCGATTGCCACCCGCTGCTGCATCCCGCCGGAGAGCTGCCACGGATGATGGCCGCCGAAGCCCTGCAGCTCGACCAGACGAAGGAGCTCGTCGACGCGCTCCGCCCGCCTCGTCTTGTCCCAGCCGAGAAGCTCGAGCGGCAGCCCGATGTTCTTCGAGACGGTGCGCCAGTCGTACAGGACGGCGTCCTGGAAGACGATGCCGTAGTCGCGGTCCCGCCGGGCCTGTCGCGCGCTCTTGCCGTTCACGATCACGGTGCCGGAGGTGGGCTCGACCAGGTCGCCGACCACGCGGAGGAGGGTCGACTTGCCGCATCCGGACGGCCCGATCAGGGAGACGAACTCGCCCGGGCCGACGTCGAGGTCGATCGACTGCAGCGCGGTCACGCCGGCGGCCTCGAACGATTTCGTGACCCCGCTCAGGGAGACGACGGGCTCGGTCATCTCAGCCGACGTGCTCCGGGGCGCGGCGGACGACGAGACGCTCGGCGAGCAGCACGAGGAGGAAGAACGTGATGCCCAGCAGGGCTGCGATCAGGTTCGTCGCCCACAGCCGCTGCGGGGCGGTGACGTAGTACTGGTTGAAGTTGAGGATCGCGCCGCCGAGCCCGTTCTGGATCGAGGCGGGCAGCTCGCCGATGATCGCGCCCACGACGCTGGCGGGGGCGGCGATCTTCAGCGCCGCGAAGATGAAGGGAAGCGCCGTCGGCACCCGGAGCTTCCACAGGACCTTCCAGTTCGGCGCCGCGTAGGAGCGCATGAGCTCCAGCGCCGCGGGCTCGACCTGGGTCAGGCCCCGCGTGACGTTGACGACGATCGGGAAGAACACCAGCACGGCCACGATCATCATCTTGCTCAGCGGATTGAGGACCCCGAACCAGTTGTTCATGAGCGGGGCGAAGGCAATGATCGGCACGGCACTCGCAGCGACCGCGAGCGGAAGCAACAGCTCA
>Ga0210115_1000189_pt1 | contig 17060 bp, 16 predicted proteins | sample MayberryNW_TuleB_2_FD_185526 | JGI IMG/M metagenome (GOLD analysis project Ga0210115, IMG submission 185526) | Wetland microbial communities from San Francisco Bay, California, USA, that impact long-term carbon sequestration - MayberryNW_TuleB_D2... | ecosystem: Environmental > Aquatic > Marine... | reverse complement strand
ACTGGCCCCGCCGGGCCGGCAGGGCCGCAGGGGCCGGCAGGCGCTGCGTCCCTCGCGGCGCTCGACGGCACCGCCTGCACGCGGTCCGACGGCGCGGCAGGCACGCTCGACATCGTCACCACGTCGGCGAACGTCATCGAGCTCCACTGCACGGGCGACGGTGGGCCGCCGCCCCCGCCTCCGACGGTGGGCCTCGTCATCAACGAGGTGGACTACGACCAGGTCGGGACGGACGGCGACGGCTTCGTCGAGGTGAAGAACGTCGGCTCGTCCGCTGCGACGCTGGACGGGATCGCCGTCGTGCTCGTCAACGGGGGCGACGGGGCCGAGTACGAGCGGGTCGCACTGACCGGCTCGCTCGCGGCGGGTGCGCACCTCGTCGTGCCGGTGGAGATGCAGAACGGGGCGCCGGACGGCGTCGCGCTGATCGACACTGCCACGAAGGCGCTGCTGGACACGCTCTCGTACGAGGGCGAGATCCACGCCGCGACGATCGACGGGCAGGTCTACGACCTCGTCGAGGGGACGCCACTCGCCGCGAGCGTCGCGGACTCGAACAGCGTCGACGGATCGCTCTCGCGGCTCCCCGACGGGGCGGACACGGACGATGCCGCGACGGACTGGGCGTTCACGACGACGAAGACGCCCGGGGCGGCAAACGTCGCCTCGTCCTAGCGTTACGCGCTCCCCGCGCCCGGTCGTCCGCGCCGGGCGCGGGAGCGCTCGCGCCGCTCGAGCTTCTCCTCGAGCTCCGCGAGCTCGCGCTGAAGGTCGCGGTAGCTCTGCCAGCGCTCGGGGGCGAGCCGCCCGTCCGCGAGCGCGGCCTCGATCGCACAGCCGGGCTCGCCCTCGTGGCGGCAGTCCGAGAAGCGGCACTCCGCTGCGAGCGCGGCGATGTCCTCGAACGCGTCCTCGAGCCCCTCGTCGGCGACCCAGAGGTGGAGCTCACGCATACCGGGGTTGTCGACGACGATTCCGCCGCCGGGTAGCAGCACGAGCTCGCGCCGCGTCGTCGTGTGCCGGCCCGAGCCATCCTCCGCGACCGAGCCGGTCGCGAGCCGCTCCTCTCCGACGAGCGCGTTCACGAGCGTCGACTTGCCGACGCCGGACGGTCCGAGGAGGGCCCCGGTGATCCCGGCCGGGACGTGCGCCCGGACGGCGTCGAGCCCGAGCCCCGTGCGAGCCGACACAGCGTGGACGGGCACCGTGCCGCCGATCGCTTCGACCTCCGAGGCGACGCGGTCCGGATCGGGCTCGAGGTCGGCCTTCGTCAGCAGGATCACAGGCCGTGCGCCGCTCTCCCAGGCGAGCGTCAGGTACCGCTCGAGCAGGCGCGCGTTCACGTCGTCGGCGAGCGACGCCGTGACGAAGACGACGTCGACGTTCGCCGCGACGACCTGCTCGCGCGTCGCCTGCGAGCCGGGGTCGTGCGCCGCCCGCCGGGAAAAACTCGTCTGCCGCGGGAGGACGGCCAGGATCGTCGCACGGCCGCGGCGCGGCTCCTCGAGCGCGACCCAGTCGCCCACGACGGGAAGGTCGGCGGTCGACGCCGCCTCGTGGCGCAGCCGGCCCGGCACCCGGGCGCGCACCTCTCCCTCCTCGGTGAAAACGTCCCACTCGCCGCGGTGCTGGACGACGACCCGTCCGGGCGTGAGGCCAGCCTCGCGGTGCGGGCGGAAGGCGGCATCCCAGCCCGCGCCCCAGCCGAGCGACGCGAGGTCGGGGCCGCTGCTCACGCCGCGAGCGCGTGCTCGAGCGCGGCGTCGAGCTCCGGGTAGGCGAACGTGAACCCGGCGTCGAGAAGTCGCGCCGGCAGCGTTCGCTGGCCCTCGAGAAGCACGGCCTCGCCCCGCTCGCCGAACAGCGTCCTGATCCCGACCGCCGGCATCGGGAGCACGGTCGGACGGTGGAGCACCTCTCCCAGCGCCTTCGTGAACGCCCCGCTCGTCGCCGGGCTCGGCGAGGTGAGGTTCACGGGCCCGGCGAGGTCGCCCTCGAGGGCGAACACGTACCCGGAGACGAGGTCGTCGCGCGTCACCCAGCTCCACCACTGCCGGCCGCTCCCGACGCGACCACCGACCCCGAGCCTGAACGGGAGGAGCATCCTGCGCAGCGCGCCGCCGTCCCGAGTGAGGACGACTCCCTGGCGGAAGGTGACGACCCTGGTCCCGGCCGCTCGTGCGGGCTCGGCAGCGGCCTCCCACTCACGTCCCACGTCCGCGAGGAAGCCGGTGCCCGGAGTCGACTCCTCGGTGAGGATCTCGTCCCCGCGATCGCCGTAGATGCCGACACCACCGGCCGACAGGAACACCGACGGGCGAGGCTCGAGCGTCGCGACGGTGGTTGCGAGAAGGTGCGTGCTCGTCACCCGCGACTCACGGATCTCCCGCTTGCGCGCGGAGGTCCACCAGCGATCGAGGTTCGCGCCGCTCAGGCAGATCGCGGCGTCCACGCCGGCGAGGCGCGCTGCCTCGATCGTCCCTGCGGCCGGGTCCCACGAGACCTCGGCGGGCTCGCGTGCCTCTCGCCGCACGAGGCGCAGGACCTCGTGCCCGCGACGCTCGAGCGCGGGGACGAGGGCGGAGCCGAGCAGCCCGGAGGCGCCGGAAACGACGACCTTCATGCTCCCGATTGTGGCAGCCAGGCCGTCGGGGGTCGTCTAGGCGCGCTGGCGCCAGAAGACGGCTGCCGCCGCCGCCGCCTCGGCGAGGACGCTGAGCAGGCCGATCGCGACGAGCCAGAGTCGAAAGTGCCGCATGCGACGAATGATCGGCGCGAACGCGGCCGCTCTTTACAGCGAGCTCGGCGGCCGGAGGACGGCGAACGGGTCCGTCACCTCGAGCCGACGCGTACGGAAGCGGAACGCCTCCGCCGGGCGGCCGCCTGCGGGGCCGTGCGCGCGGCGCTCGCCGGTCGACTCGATGACACCTCGCCGGAGCAGGACCCGCTTCAGGTTCGTCGCGGAGAGCTCGTAGCCGAGCGCGGCCTCGTACACGTTGCGCAGCTCGGCGAGGGTGAACGTCTCCGGCGCGAGCGCGAACCCGAGGTTCGTGTAGGACAGCTTCCCCCGTAGCCGCTCGCGCCCCGCGAGCACGATCGCGCCGTGGTCGAAGGCCGTCTCGGGCAGCGCGTCGACCGGGTACCAGCACGTGTCCTCCGGCACCCGCGGGTCGATCCCGAGCGGCACGAGGCCGAGGTAGGCGGTCGCGAGCTCGCGACGCTCCGGATGACGCCCCGGGTCGCTCCAGGTGCCGAGCTGCTCGAGGTGGGCGACGTCGCGGACGTCGACCTTGGTCGCGAGGTGCCGGAGGATCGACGCCTCGAGCGTCTCCCCGTCGCCGAGCGCTCCACCGGCGAGGGACCACGTCCCGCTGAAGGGGTCGCGGGCGCGCTGCCACAGAAGTGTCTGCAGCTTCTCCTCGCGGACCTGGAGCACGACGGCGAGAACGGCTTGCGCGGGAGGGGTGGGTGGAGTGGTAGGATGCGCCACGAGGTTATCGACTCTGAGGCGAAAACTACCATGAGCGAGACACCCGGGCTGGGACAGAGACGGGAGGACGTCGATCTCCTCGTCGTCGGCGGCGGGGTGGCCGGCCTGTTCGGCGCCTTGTGCGCGGCGTCGGCCGCCGACGTGCTCGTCCTCTCGAAGGGGCCGCTGCTCGCCTCGACGAGCTCGCTCGCGCAGGGAGGGATCGCCGCGGCGGTGGGGGAGGGCGACACGCCCGCGCTCCACGCCGAGGACACGCTCCGGACCGGGCGCGGGCTCTCTCGCCCGGGCGCGGTCTCGGTGCTCACCGAGGAGGCGCCGGCACGGATCCGCGACCTCGTCGACCTCGGCGTCGAGTTCGACGACGGGCTCGGGCTCGAAGGAGGGCACTCGCAGCGGCGGGTCGTCCACGCCGGGGGCGCCGCCACCGGCGACCGGGTCGCTCGCACGCTCGCCGAGCGCGTCCTCGAGCATCCGCGCATCCGGGTCGTCGAGGAGGCCCGCATGACCGCGCTCTGGACTGCGGGCGATCACTGCGTCGGCGCCGCGACCGAGCAGGGGCCGGTCCGTGCCCGGGCGACGCTCCTCGCGACCGGCGGCGCATCGGCGCTCTGGAAGCGGACGACGAACCCGCCGGGCGCGGTCGGCGACGGGATCGCGGTCGCCTACCGGGCCGGCGCCGCCGTGGCCGACCTCGAGTTCATGCAGTTCCACCCGACGACCCTGGTCGACTCGACCCTCCTCCTGTCGGAGGCGCTCCGCGGCGAGGGCGCCGTCCTCCTCGACGAGCACGGTCGCCGCTTCACCGACGAGCTCGCGCCCCGCGACGTCGTCGCTCGCGAGATCGCAGCGCGGGGGGCTGCGCTTCTCGATCTCCGCTCGGTCGACCGCGGTCGGTTCCCGACGTTGATGGGCAGCCTCGTCGATCGGGGGTACGACCCGGCGGCCACCCCGATCCCCGTTGCTCCGGCGGCGCACTACACGGTCGGCGGCATCCTCACCGATCTCGACGGCCGGTCCGAGGTGCCCGGCCTGTACGCCGCCGGGGAGTGCGCGGCGACCGGGGTGCACGGCGCGAACCGCCTCGCGTCGAACTCGCTGCTCGAGTGCCTCGTCTTCGGCCGGCGCGCGGCGCTCGCCGCGCTCGACGACCCGGCGCCCACGACGCGGGCCACGTCGCCGGTCCCGTCCCCGTCCGCGGCCGAGCCGGTCACCGACGCTCTCCGGCACGCGCTGTGGGTCGACTGCGGCCTCGTGCGGGACGCGGCCGGGCTCGAGCGGCTGCTCGGGGCACCGCACCTGCTCGTCCGGCTGATCGCGGAGAGCGCGCTCGTCCGCGAGGAGAGCCGCGGCTCCCACTTCCGCGGCGACTTCCCCGCCACGAGCGAGGCGTTCGAGCACCACGTCGTGCTCCGCCCCGGAGCCCAGCCGGCCCTGGAGACATGGCAGTAGCGCTCGACATGCTGGAGCGCGTCGCGTTCGCCGCGCTGGCCGAGGACCTGGGTGACGGGGACGTCACGACCGAGGCGACCGTCGACGTGGACGCGACCGGCAGCGCCGAGCTCGTCGTCAAGGAGCCGGGCGTCGTCTGCGGGCTCGCCGTCGCCGAGGCGGTCTTCCGTGCCGTCGACTCGGAGCTGCGCTTCGAGCGGCTCGTCGAGGAGGGTGCGTCCGTGGCCGCCGGGACGGCCGTGGCCCGGGTGGCAGGGGCCGAGCGGGCGATCCTCACCGGCGAGCGCACGGCGCTGAACTTCCTCGCCCGGCTCTCCGGCATCGCCACACTGACCCGTCGCTACGTCGACGCGGTCGAGGGCACGGGCGCCGCGATCCTCGACACGCGCAAGACGACACCCGGGCTCCGCGCGCTCGAGAAGCATGCGGTCGCGACGGGCGGTGGCCGGAACCACCGCTTCGGCCTCGACGACGGCGTGCTCGTCAAGGACAACCATCTCCGCGCCGCGGGCTCGGTCGCGAGCGCGGTCGAGCGGCTGCGCGCTGTCACGCCACTCCCGATCGAGGTCGAGTGCGACACGCTCGAACAGGTGTCGGAGGCGCTCGCCGCGGGAGCCGAGGCGATCCTCCTCGACAACATGAGCCCCGACCAGCTGCGATCCGCGGTCGCGCTCGCTCGCGGCCACGCTCGCCTCGAGGCCTCCGGCGGCGTCACGCTCGAGAACGTCCGCGCGGTCGCCGAGACCGGCGTCGACGAGATCTCGGTCGGGGCCCTCACTCATTCCGCCCGTTCCCTCGACGTCTCACTGGAGCTCACATGACGACTGCGGAGATCACGACCATGCACGAGGAGATCCGCGCGCTCGCGCAGGAGCGCGAGGCGGTGATCCTCGCCCACAACTACCAGGTGCCCGAGGTGCAGGACGTGGCCGACTTCGTCGGCGACTCGCTCGGCCTCTCGCGCGAGGCAGCGTCGACCGGCGCCGAGTCGATCGTCTTCTGCGGCGTGCACTTCATGGCCGAGACGGCCGCGATCCTGTCGCCCGACAAGACCGTCCTCATCCCCGATCTCGACGCGGGCTGCTCGCTCGCGGCCTCGATCACTGCCGACCAGCTCCGCGCGTGGAAGGCGGAGAACCCGGGCGCGGTCGTCGTCTCGTACGTGAACACGACCGCGGAGGTGAAGGCGGAGAGCGACTACTGCTGCACCTCCGGCAACGCGAAGGCGATCATCGAGTCGATCCCCGCGGACACCGAGATCCTGTTCCTGCCGGACATGTACCTCGGTCTCTGGCTGGAGAAGGTCACCGGGCGCACGCTGCGGATCTGGATGGGCGAGTGCCACGTCCACGCGGGGATCCGGCCGCGCGACATCGAGCGCTGGCAGGAGGAAGCGCCGGACGCCGAGCTCCTCGTGCACCCGGAGTGCGGCTGCGCGAGCCAGTGCATGGCCTTCGGGAACGGCCGCACGCACATCCTCTCGACCGAGGGGATGGTCAACTTCGCGCGCACCTCGCCGAAGGAGCGTTTCCTCGTGGCGACCGAGAACGGCATCCTCCACCGGCTGAGCAAGGAGGCGCCCGAGAAGCGCTTCGAGGCGGTCTCGGAGAAGGCGATCTGCCGCTACATGAAGATGATCACGCTCGAGAAGCTCCGCGACTCGCTCCGCGAGTGGAAGTACGAGGTCACCGTTCCGGAGGACGTCGCGGAGCGCGCGCGTGGCGCCATCGACCGTATGGTTGCGATCTCCTGAGATCGGGAACAGCCGCCTCGTGGCCGACGTTCTGCATCGCGTGAGTGCCCCGGCCGTGAAGTTCCTGACCGACGCGCAGCGGGCGTTCCTCGAGAACCCGTACGTCGGGATCGTGACGGACCTGCGACCCGACGGCTCGCCGCACTCGACCGTCGTCTGGGTCGACGTCGACGACGACGGCGTCTCGTTCAACACCGCGTGGCCTCGCGCAAAGCCGCGCTACCTCGATGCGAACCCGCTGGTCGCGCTCGTCGTCGTCGATCCGGGCGACGAGTACCGCTGGGTGTCCTTGAGCGGCATCGCCACGCTGACCGAGGAAGGCGCGAACGAGCAGATCGACCGCCTCGCCAGGAAGTACAAGGGGCTCGACTCCTACCCCTGGCACAAGCCGGAGGAGACCCGCGTCTCCGTGCGGATCTCCCCGACCTGGATCGAGGCCCGCGGGCTGGACTGACCGAGGGGTCAGGCGACGCGCACGGAGTGCACCGGCGGGAGCTTCGTCGACGCCGTGAACCAGGTCGCTCCGGCGTCGCCGCTGCCGAAGACGTCGCCCGAGGTGGCGCCGAAGTAGAGGCCCATCGTCTCGCCGGCACCCTCCCGACCGAAGGCCTGCCTCAGGATCGTCAGGTACGCGTCCTCGGCGGGGAGCCCGTCGCCGCGCGCGGCCCAGCTCGCGCCGCCGTCGCGCGTCTCGTAGACGCGAACCCGGCCGTCGGGAGTGACGCGGTCCAGGTCGGCGGTGAGCGGGATCACGTACGCGCTGTCCGGGTCCTCCGGGTCGATCACGAGCGGGAACCCGAAGTCGGAGGGAAGCCCGGTGTCGGTCCCGATGTCGATCCATGTCTCGCCGGCGTCGTCCGAGCGGTACACGCCCCCGTGGAACTGCATGAAGAGGCGCTCAGGCAGCCCCGGATGGCGGTGCATGTTGTGAACGCAGAGCGTCAGCGTGTCCTCGCGCGACTCCTCGGGCACGTAGCGCGCGACGAGGCCCTCGTTGCCGTGGCGCCAGGTCTTGCCGGCGTCGTCCGAGAGCCAGACTCCGACCGCGGAGATCCCGAGCGCGAGCCGTGACGGATCGCCCGGCCAGGTGGCGATCGAGTGCAGGCACATGCCGCCGGCGCCCGGGTTCCACTCCGGCCGTGTCGGCTGCTCCCAGAACGGGACGTTCAGCTCCCAGGTCGTGCCGCCGTCGCGGCTCTCGAAGAGGACGCCCGGATCGCCGCCGGCGTACAGCAGCCCTTCCTCCTCGCCGGGGACGATCGACCAGAGCCGCTTCAGCGCCTGCTCGCTGCCCTCGGGGAGCTCGAGTCCCTGCGCCTGCTCCCACTCGCCGGTCGGGTCGTCGGTGACGAAGACCTTCGGGCCGTAGAACGCCGAGGTCACCGCAGCGAGGTAGCGGCCGGAGCGCGGGTCGCGGATCGCGAACTCGACCGGCTCGCCCGCGAACGCGCGGGCCGCGATCTCGAACAGGCCCCCGGCATCGCCCCGGAGCGCGAACAGGCCCTTCTTCGTGCCGACGAGAAGCTCGGTCATCGCCTTCTAACCTCCGCTGATCGAGGGGAGTACGTGGATGCGGTCGTCTGCGGCGAGCGACGTTTCCTCCCGGCCCCGCTCGCCGTTCACGAACACGTTGATGTGCTCCCGGATCGTCGACCGCTCGTCGAGGATCCAGCCGGCGATCGCCGGGTGCTCGTCCTCGAGCGTGCGGAGCACGTCGCGCACCGTCCCGCCCTCGAGCTCGAGCTCCCTCCTGCCACCGGCGAGCTCGGAGAGCGGGGCTCGAAGCCTCACGACGGGCATGTTGCGATCCTAGAGCGCATCGTCGATAGGACGACGAACGGCGTCGAAACTCATCGACAGGTCCGAAAGGGCAGCCAAGTTACAAGTTGTAACTTGCGATCCCGCTGCCTCGACGGTGCCCGCTACGGCTCGAGCTCGAGGACGCCGTGCGGCGAGCCGAGCTCGGCGAGCTTGTCGAGGAAGGGCTGCGCAGGGAACGCCTCCGGCCCGAGCACGCCCACTCCGGCCCAGGAGCCGTCCGCGAGCAGCTCGAGCGCCGCCACCGGGTTCAGCGCCGTCTGCCAGACGACGGCCTGCGTGCCGTACTCGCGCATCGACCACTCGTTGTCGACCACGTGGTAGAGGTAGGTCTTCCGCGGCCGCCCGTCCTTCCCCAGGCCGGTGACGAGGGTGCCCGCGCAGGTCTTCCCGCTCATCCGCTCCCCGAGCGTCGCCGGGTCCGGGAGCGCGGCGGCGACGACGTCGCGCGGTGCGACCTCGACTCCCTTCACCGGGATCGGCTCCTTCGCGTCGAGGCCGAGCTTGTGCAGCGTCTTCAGCACCTCGATGAACTCGTCGCCGAGCCCGTACTTGAAGGTGACGCGCCGGCAGTCGACCCAGCGCGGGACGAGCAGCACCTCCTCGTGCTCGACGTTGACGCACTCGACCGGCCCGATGCCCTCCGGGAAGTCGAACACCTCGGGCTCGGAAAAAGGGGCCGTCGTGAACCAGCCCCGGTCCCGCTCCCAGACGACGGGCGGGTTCAGGCACTCCTCGATCGTCGTCCAGATCGAGAACGTGGGGGCGAAGTCGGAACCCTCGACGACGAGGTTCGCGCCGTCGCGCACGCCCACCTCGTCGATCTCGGAGAAGAGCTCGTCGGCGGCGTGGCGCGCGAAGACGTCCGCGGCGCCGGGCTCGATCCCGATCCCGAGCAGTGCGAGACAGCCGGCGTCCTCCCAGGCGGACGCGAGTGCGAACTGCTCGTCGCCGAGCTTCACGTGCGTCTTCTCGTACGGGTGCTCGGGATGCGGCTGCGAGAGCGACATGGCCATGTCCAGGTACGTCACGCGCGCGTCGAGGCAGGCCTCGAAGATCGGCAGGTCGAACACGGGGTCGACCGCGTTCAGGACGGCGTCGGCACTCGTCTCGCGGACGAGCCGCGCGACGTCCTCTCGGCTCGACGCGTCCACGCGGTGCGCCGAGAAGCGCCCGTCGTCGAGGCTCGCGACGACGGCCGCCGACCGCCCCGAGTCGTAGTCGGCGAGTGCGCAGGCGTCGAAGAACGAGCGGCGGCGGGCGATCGCCGCGAACGCCGAGCCGACGCCTCCGGTTCCGACGACGAGGAGCCTCACGGTCGGCGTGTTCTACCTCAGTTGTCGCCCCCGCCGCGCTGAAGCTAGGCTCACGCGCATCCCCCGAGACGGAGGTCGGCCGTGAGCGTGTCGGTAACCCTGCACAAGCAGTTCATCGGCGGCGAGTGGGTCGAGTCGGCGAGCGGCGAGACGATGGAAGTGCTGAACCCGGCCACGGGCGAGGCGATCGCCGAGGTCCCCCGGAGCTCGGCCGAGGACGTCGACCGCGCCGTCGACTCCGCGAAGAAGGCGTGGTCCGAATGGCGGTCGAAGACGCCGAAGGACCGGATGGAGCTGCTGCTCGCGCTCGCGGACCTCGTCGACGAGCATGCCGAGGAGCTCGCGCGACTCGAGTCCTTGAACGTCGGCAAGCCCTGGTGGGTGGCGAAGGACGAGCCCTCGGCGATCTCCGACAATCTCCGCTTCTTCGCGGGCGCCGCGCGCAACCTCGAGGGCAAGTCGGCGGCCGAGTACGTCGAGGGGTACACGTCGATCATCCGCCGCGAGCCGCTCGGCATCGTCGCGGGCATCTGTCCCTGGAACTACCCGCTGTACATGGCGATGTGGAAGATCGGCCCCGCGCTCGCCGCGGGGAACGTGCAGATCATCAAGCCCGCGGAGCAGACGCCCTTGACGCTCCTCCGCTTCGTCGAGCTCGCGCAGGAGGTGATCCCGGCGGGCGTCCTGCAGGTCGTCACGGGAGACGGGATCCCCGCCGGCGACGCGCTCGTCCGGCACCCGGACATCCGCCTCGTGTCGCTCACCGGCGACACCGCGACGGGGAAGATCATCGCGAAGAACGCCGCGGACACCGTCAAACGGCTCCACCTGGAGCTGGGCGGCAAGGCGCCGATGGTCGTGCTCGACGACGCCGATCCCGCGGCCGTCGCCGAGGCGGTGAAGATCGGCGGCTACTTCAACTCGGGCCAGGACTGCACCGCCTCGTCGCGCATCCTCGTCAGCGACCGCATCTACGACGACGTGCTCTCGGCGACGACGTCGGTCGTCGAGGCGATGACGGTCGGGGACCCGGGCACCGACGACGAGATCGAGATGGGTCCCGTGATCTCGCAGGAGCAGCAGGAGCGGGTGCTCGGCTTCCTCGAGCGGGCGACCGAGGCGAAGGCGACGATCGTCACGGGCGGCGCGGCGCTGGGCGAGCGCGGCTTCTTCGTGAAGCCGACGATCGTCACCGACGTCGGCCAGGACGCGGAGATCGTCCAGAACGAGGTCTTCGGCCCCGTCGTCACCGTGCAGCCGTTCGCTTCGGACGACGAGGCGCTCGAGCTGGCGAACGGCGTGCGCTACGGCCTCGCCGCCTCCGTCTTCTCCGAGAACGTCGGCCGCGCGCTGAAGGTGGCTGCAGAGCTCGACTTCGGGACGGTATGGGTGAACGAGCACCTGTTCCCGCTCGCCTCGGAGATGCCGCACGGCGGCTTCAAGGAGTCCGGTTACGGCAAGGACATGTCGATCTACTCGATGGAGGAGTACACCCGGATCAAGCATGTCGCGGTGAAGCTCGCCGGGTGATGCCCGAGCCTGCGGCTCCGGACGTCCGCCTAGAGAACGTCGTCAAGCGGTTCGACGACGTCGTCGCCGTGGACGGGATCTCGGTCGAGATCCCGCGTGGGTCCTTCTTCGCCCTGCTCGGACCCTCCGGGTGCGGCAAGACGACGACGCTGCGGATGATCGGCGGCTTCGAGGAGCCGGACGAGGGCCGCATCCTGCTCGGCGACCAGGACGTCGTCGGACTCCCCCCGTACAAGCGGGACGTGAACACGGTCTTCCAGAGCTACGCGCTCTTCCCGCACATGTCGATCGAGGCCAACGTCGGGTTCGGGCTCGAGCGGAAAGGGGTGGCGAAGGCCGAACGCGCGGGTCGTGTGCGCGAGATGCTCGAGCTCGTCGGTCTCGGCGGGTACGCGGCGCGTAAGCCGCGGCAGCTCTCGGGCGGGCAGCAGCAGCGGGTCGCGCTCGCGCGGGCGCTCGTCAACCAGCCGCGGGTGCTGCTGCTGGACGAGCCGCTCGGCGCGCTCGACCTGAAGCTGCGCAAGAACATGCAGCTCGAGCTGAAGCGGATCCAGGACGAGGTGGGGATCACCTTCGTGCACGTCACGCACGACCAGGAGGAGGCGATGACGATGGCGGACACGATCGCGGTCATGAATCACGGGCGCATCGAGCAGCTCGGGCACCCGCAGGAGCTCTACGAGAGGCCGGAGACCGCGTACGTCGCTGCGTTTCTCGGGGCGTCCAACCTCCTGCCCGGCAGGGTCGAGACCGCGGACACGATCAGGCTCGAGGACGGGACCGCGGTTCGGGCGCAGGTCAACGGTCGCGAGGGCCCGGTGGCCGCGGGCGTGCGGCCGGAGAAGATCACGATCGGGGCCGGGGGAGGGGCGAACGAGCTCGCCGGCACGGTGTCCGAGACGGCCTACATCGGCGTGGCCACGCAGGTCGTCGTCCGTACCTCCGCGGGCACCGTGCAGGTCTTCGCACAGAACATGGATGCGGGCGGGCACGTTCCCGCCCCGGGTACAAGCGTCGTCCTGAGCTGGGCGCCGGACTCGACGTTCGTCGTCGACCGGGACGACTCGGTCATGGAGGAGGAGAGCGCATGAACCCACGGTTGACACGACAGGAGCTTCTGCGGCGCGGTGCCGCGGGTGGAGCGCTCCTTGCATTCCCGTCGATCCTCGCGGCCTGCGGCGGGGGAGGCGGCGGTGGCGGAGAGAGCGGCGAGCTGAAGGACGTCCTCAACTTCTCGAACTGGGAGCTCTACATCGACACGCCGTCGACCCGCAAGGCTGCCGGCCTGACCGGGCCGACGACGCTCCAGCAGTTCACGGCAGAGACGAACATCAAGGTCAACTACTACGAGGACGTCAACTCCAACTCCGAGTACTTCGCCAAGGTCCAGGGACGGCTGCGTCAGGGGCAGGGCATCGACCGCGACATCGTCGTGTCGACCGACAACGACCGTTTCCTCGGCGAGTATCTCGACAACGACTGGGCGCTGAAGCTCGACAAGGACCTCATCCCGAACATCGGGAACCTCATCGACGCCCAGGCAGGCCCTCCCTTCGATCCGGACCGTGAGTACACGCTCCCCTGGTTCTCGGGGATGGACGGCATTGCCTGGAACGAGGAGCTGACGGGACCGGTGACGACGGTCACGCAGCTTCTCGAGGATCCCAAGCTGAAGGGCAAGGTCGGCGTGTGGAACTCGATGGGCGACACCCTCGGCCTCGTCATGCTCGAGAACGGCGACGATCCCGCGAAGGTGACGGACGAGTCGTTCGACCGCGCGCTCGCGGTGATCCAGAAAGCCCAGGACGCGGGCCAGATCCGCCAGTTCTACGGCAACAACTACGCGGACCCGCTCGCGAGGGGCGACCTCGCCGCAAGCATGGCCTGGTCCGGGGACATCCTCAATCTCGGCGACCCGAAGATCAAATGGGGAATCGCCGAGAAGGGCGGGATCATCTGGACCGACAACATGCTCATCCCGCTCGGAGGCAGCGTGCCGACGGCCTCGACGTACATGAACTTCGTCTACGACCCGAAGATCGCGGCCGAGCTCGCCCTGGGGGCGAACTACATCTCCTCGGTCAAGGGCGTGAAGGACGAGGCGGCGAAGCTCAACCCCGACGCCGCCGCGAACACGCTCGCCTTCCCCACCGACGAAATGCTCGCCCAGATGCACCAGAACGACCCCACGATGTTCAGCAACCCGGACTACGAGAAGAGGTGGCTGGCGGTCCAGGGCAAGTAGGTCGACGAGATGGGAGGGTTCTTCCACCGCCACAGGGGCGTCACGCCCTACGTGCTGCTCGCGCCGGGGGTTCTCTGGCTCGCGGTCTTCTTCCTCGTCCCGCTCGCGTTCCTCGGATACGAGTCGCTCCGGTCCGGGCTCTTCCCGAACTTCGAGTTCACGTGGGAGTTCTCGAACTTCTCGAACGGGATCCGGGACTACCACGAGCAGCTCGTGCGCTCGTTCGTGTACGCGGGGATCGCGACCGTCGCCTGCCTCGTCCTCGCCTACCCGCTCGTGTACTGGATCGCCTTCAGGGCGGGGCCGTGGCGCAACCTCTTCCTGCTCTTCATCGTCGCCCCGTTCTTCGTCACGTACCTCGTGCGGACGCTGGCGTGGCTGAACATCCTGGCCGACCAGGGGCCGGTCGTCTCGATCCTGAAGGAGCTGCACATCCTGGGCCCGGACGGGCGGCTGCTCGCGACGACGTTCGCCGTCGTCTCGGGGATCACCTACAACTTCTTCCCCTTTATGGCGCTGCCCATCTACGTCTCGCTCGAGCAGATCGACGAACGCCTGATCGAGGCGGCGAAGGACTTGTACGCGTCGTCGACGCAGGCCTTCCTGCGCGTGACGCTTCCACTGTCCGCGCCCGGCATCGTGGCGGGGACACTGCTCACGTTCATTCCTGCCGCCGGGGACTTCATCAACGCGGCGCTCCTGGGAACACCGCAGCAGGCGATGATCGGGAACGTCATCCAGGCGAAGTTCCTCGAGTCGCTCGACTATCCGGGCGCCGCCTCGCTCTCGTTCATCCTCATGGGCCTGATCCTCGTCGCACTGCTCGTCTACGCGCGCATCGTGGGCTCGGAGAGGCTCACGGGGTGAACGCTCGCCTCCGGCTCGCGTTCGCGGGGGAAGTCATGTTTCCCGCGCAGGCCCCCTCCTTCTCGAGAACGTGGGGAACCTCCCGGTTCCCCAGCCCCATCCACCGTCATGGGCCGGGGGCCGGCATATGACGACGGTCACCGCCACGCCGGCACGCGTGCAGCCGGGTCTCGGCACCCGCGTCTGGGCGTTCGCGAAGCGCCATGCGCTGACCGTCTATGCGCTTCTCGCCGTCGGTTACCTGCTGCTGCCGATCGCGGTCGTCATCCTTTTCTCGTTCAACAAGCCCGCGGGCCGCTTCAACTACGTCTGGGAGGAGTTCACGTTCGACAACTGGCTCAACTGGAATGCGGTGCTCGGCATCCAGGACGCGATCATGCTCTCGATCGAGGTCGGCCTGCTCGCGACCGTCGTCGCGACTGCGCTCGGCACGCTCATGGCGCTGGCGCTCGTGCGGCACCAGTTCGTCGGGCGCGGCACGACGAACCTCCTCGTCTTCCTGCCGATGTCGACCCCAGAGATCGTCCTCGGCGCGTCGCTCTTGACGCTCTTCCTCAACACGACGGCCGTGTTCCAGCTCGGCTTCTGGACCATCTTCATCGCGCACGTGATGTTCATCGTCAGCTTCGTGGTCGTCACCGTGAAGGCGCGTCTGGTCGGGTTCGACCGGCACCTCGAGGAGGCGGCAATGGATCTCGGCGCGAACGAGCTCGTCACGTTCCGGAAGGTCACGCTCCCGCTCCTGGCGCCGGCGATGCTCGCGGCCGCTCTGCTCGGCTTCGCGCTCTCACTCGACGACTTCGTGATCACCTACCTGAACGCGGGGCCTGAGCAGACGTTCCCCGTCTTCGTGTGGGGGATCGCGCGCGTCTCCGTGCCGCCGCAGGTGAACGTCATCGCGAGCGCGATCTTCCTGATCGCGATCGCGATCGCCCTCGGCAATGCGCTCTGGCAGATCCGCGTCGCGCGCAGGCAGCGGCGCGCGCCCGTCTGAGCGCCGACGCAGGGGTTGCGCGCTCCCGAGCCGTCGCCGAGGATGCGCGAAGTGACCGCGCGCCTGCTCAAGGAAGTCCTCTGGCTCGTGGCCGTGCTGACGGCCTGCGCCGTCGTCGCCCTGGCGATCGCGACGGCGCTGAAGGTCCCGACGGAGTACGTGCCGGGGGTGCTGTTCTGGATGATGATCCCCGGCTTCGTCGGCTACGCGCTCTGGTTCAGGCGCCGCCGCTCGTAGCAGCCTCGCCCGCACGTCCGCCGTAGACTCCGCGGCGATGGCCGCTGTCACCACGCCGACCGACCTCCAGCAGCTCGCGAAGGAGCACCTCTGGATGCACTTCACCCGCATGGGCGGGTACCAGACGGCCGACGTCCCGATCATCGTCCGCGGCGAGGGCTGCTACCTCGAGGACGCGAACGGGAAGCACTACCTCGACGCGCTCGCGGGGCTGTTCTCGGTGAACATCGGCTACTCGTTCGGCGATGAGATCGGTCAGGCCGCGCTCGAGCAGATGCGCGAGCTGCCCTTCTACACGAACTGGTCGTACGCACACCCGCGCGCGATCGAGCTCGCGGCCGAGGTCGCGTCGCTCGCGCCGGGTGACCTGAACCGGGTCTTCTTCTGCTCCGGCGGCTCGGAGGCGGTCGAGTCCGCGTGGAAGCTCGCCCGCCAGTACTACGCCGCGCGCGGCGGGCGATCGCAGGCGGCGGCCGCGCCGGGGCCGGAGACCCGCCACGACGAGCAGGTGGCCGCGCTCGGTGCACCGCAGCACCGCTACAAGGCGGTCGCGCGCAACATCGCCTATCACGGGACGACGTTCGGCGCGCTCTCGATCAACGGCATCCCGGCGATCCGGACGCCGTTCGAGCCGCTCGTCCCCGAGGTCCGGCACGTGTCGAACACGAACCGGTACCACCGGCCGCCGGAGGAGACGGAGGAGGAGTTCGCGCGCCACCTGCTCGACGAGCTGGAGCAGGCGATCCTCGCGATGGGCCCGGAGACCGTCTGCCTCGTGCACATGGAGCCGGTGCAGAACGCCGGCGGCGCCTTCACGCCCCCTGCCGGCTACTTCGCGGGCGTGCGCGAGATCTGCGACCGCTACGACATCCTGCTCTCGGCCGACGAGGTGATCACCGCGTTCGGCCGCGTCGGGCACTGGTTCGGCTCGGAGCGCTACGACATCCGGCCCGACCTCGTCACGATCGCGAAGGGGCTGTCCTCCTCGTACGCCGCGATCGGGGGCGTCGTGGCCACGAACCGCGTGATGGAGCCCTTCCTGGAGCAGACGAGCATGTTCTCGCACGGGATCACCTTCGGCGGGCATCCGGTCATGTGCGCGATCGCCCTGAAGAACATCGAGATCATGAAGCGGGAGGGGATCGTCGAGCACGTCAGGGCGAACGAGGACGCATTCCGCTCCACCCTCGCGCAGCTCCTCGAGCTTCCGATCGTCGGCGACCTGCGCGGAACCGGCTTCTTCTACGCGCTCGAGCTCGTCAAGGACAAGGACACGCGAGCCACGTTCTCGGACGAGGAGTGCGAGCAGCTCCTGCGCGGGTTCCTCTCGAACGCGCTCTTCGAGGCGGGGCTCGTCTGCC
>Ga0210115_1000187_pt1 | contig 17093 bp, 15 predicted proteins | sample MayberryNW_TuleB_2_FD_185526 | JGI IMG/M metagenome (GOLD analysis project Ga0210115, IMG submission 185526) | Wetland microbial communities from San Francisco Bay, California, USA, that impact long-term carbon sequestration - MayberryNW_TuleB_D2... | ecosystem: Environmental > Aquatic > Marine... | reverse complement strand
GCAAGCGACTTCGTCGCGCCGATCTTCTTCGCCCTGGTCCTCACGATCGCGTGCGCGCCGGTGCGCCGGATCGCCCTCCGCCACCGGTGGCCGTCCTGGGCGGCCACGCTGCTGATGCTCGTGACCGCGTACCTGATCGTGCTGATCCTCACGCTCAGCCTGGCGGTGGCGGCCGTCCAGCTGGCCGCCACCATCCCGCAGTACGCGGACCAGGCCGACGATCTCGTCGCGGACGCGCAGAGCTGGTTGGGCGACCGGGGTCTCGACGAGGCCTCGGTCGACAAGGCCCTGAGCCAGCTCGACCTCGGCAAGGTGGCCGACCTGCTCGCCAGTGTCCTCGGCAGCCTGCTCGCGGTGCTGGGCAGCTTCCTCTTCCTCGTGACCGTGCTGTTCTTCACGGTCGCCGACGTCTCGGGGGTCCCCCTCCGGGAGACGCTGCTGCGCGAGACGAAGCCAGGGCTCGCGACCGCCCTGCACGGGTTCGTGCACGGCACCCAGCACTACCTGATCATGTCGGCGATCTTCGGCGGGATCGTGGCCGTCCTCGACACCGGCGCGCTGTGGCTGCTCGGGGTGCCGCTGCCGGCACTGTGGGGCCTGCTCGCGTTCGTCACCAACTTCATCCCCAACATCGGCTTCGTCATCGGCCTGGTGCCGCCCGCGATCCTCGCCCTCCTCGACGGCGGCTGGAGCTCGATGCTCGCGGTGGTCGCGGTCTACTGCGTCCTCAACGTGACGATCCAGACCTTCATCCAGCCTCGCTACGTCGGGGACGCCGTCGGGCTCAGCCCGACCGTCACGTTCCTGTCCCTGACCCTGTGGACCTTCGTGCTCGGCTCGCTGGGGGCACTGCTCGCCGTGCCGATGACGCTGCTCGCGCGGGCGATCCTCGTCGACGCGGACTCGAGAGCAGGCTGGGCCAACGCCTTCATCGGGTCGACACCACCCGGGCCCGAGGGGCCACCGGTCCCCGAGCCGGCCGAGCCGGAGCCCGAGCCAGGCCGGGCAGACTGACCCGGTGACCAGGTCGGTGCGTCGGTGGGGGACGCGTGGTGTGGGTCTGCTGGTGACCGGGATCGGGCTGTACGTCGTGGCACCCAGCGTGCTCAGCGTGCTCGACGCATGGCCCAGCCTCGGCGACGTACGGCCGTGGTGGTTCGCCGTCGTGGCCGTGCTGCAGCTGACCAGCTTCCTGTGCCTGTGGCTGCTGCTGCGGATCGCCTTCGGCGGCGGCCGGCTGTTCGACATCGCGGCCTCCCAGCTGGCCGGCGGTGCCGCGGGCAAGGTGGTGCCCGGCGGGCCGGCGACCGGCGGCGTGGTGCAGGGCGGGATGCTCATCCGCTCCGGCTACCCGCCCCGGCAGGTGGGCGCCGTCCTGTCCGCGACCGGGCTGCTCAGCACCGGGGTGCTGCTCTCCCTGCCGGTGCTGGTCGTCCCGGCCATCCTGCTCGGCCCGCCCCTGGCGCGGCAGCTGCAGCTCGGGCTCGTGTTCTCCCTCGTGCTCTCCGTCGTGATCGTCGCCATCGGGCTGGCCCTGCTGCACTGGGACGGCCTGGTCCGGGTGGTCGCCCGGGTGATCGGCCGGGCGGTGCACCTGGTGCGCCGCAAGAGCGACCCGGCGGCGGTGGCCGCCGCGTTCGTGGGGGAGCGCGACAAGGTGGCGGCTGCCTTCGCCGGCCGGTGGCTGCGCTCCCTGGCCAGCGCCGCCGGCAACCGCATGATCGACTACGCCGCGCTCGTCGCCTCGCTGCACGCGGTGGGGGCGACGGCGCGCCCGTCGCTGGTCCTGCTGGCCTACGTCGTCTCGCTCGCGCTGGCGATGATCCCGATCACGCCCGGGGGCCTGGGGTTCGTCGAGGCCGGTCTCACGACCCTGCTCGTCCTGGCCGGCATCTCGACCGACCAGGCGGTCGTCGGCACCCTGCTCTACCGGCTCGCGTCGTTCTGGGCCCCCATCCCGGTCGGTGCGCTCGCGTGGGCCTGGTGGCGGGTCCGGCGCTTCGGGTTCCGCCGGGCGGTGACCTCGCCCTGAGGGGCCCCTCCGAGACGACCGCCCCGCGCCCCTGCTGCCAGGCGGTCGTCTGGCGTACGTTCGAAGTCGTCCGCCGTGCACGGCCCGGCAGCCTCCCCGACCGGAAGGACCTCTCCGTGACCAGCACCATGCCCCGCACCGACGCGCCGACGAGCGAGCTGGTGGACCGCCTGGCGCATCCCGGCGACGACGAGGTCGCCGCGATGGACGCCTGGTGGCGCGCGAACAACTACCTGACCGTCGGGCAGATCTACCTGATGGCCAACCCCCTGCTGCGCGAGCCGCTGTCGTCCGACCACATCAAGCCGCGCCTGCTCGGCCACTGGGGGACCAGCCCGGGGCTCTCGTTCGTCTACACCCACGCGTCGCGGCTGATCCAGCAGACCGGCCAGGAGATGATCTACCTGGCCGGGCCGGGCCACGGCGGGCCGGCCCTGGTGGCAGCCGGCTACCTGGAAGGCACCTACAGCGAGATCTATCCGGACGTCAGCCAGGACGAGGACGGCATCCGCCGGCTCTTCCGGCAGTTCTCGGCACCGGGCGGCATCCCGAGCCACGTCTCGGTCACCACGCCCGGGTCGATCCACGAGGGTGGCGAGCTCGGCTACGTGCTCGTCCACGCCTTCGGCGCGGTGATGGACAACCCCGACCTGGTCGCCCTCGCGGTCGTCGGCGACGGGGAGGCCGAGACCGGCCCGCTCGAAGGATCGTGGAAGGGCATCTCCTTCCTCAACCCGGCACGCGACGGCGCCGTGCTGCCGGTGCTGCACCTCAACGGCGCCAAGATCGCCGGACCGACGGTCCTGGGGCGCAAGGACCCGGCGGAGGTCCGGTCGCTCCTCGAGGGCCACGGCTACCAGGTGATCGAGGTGGAGGGCGCCGACCTGCCGGGCATGCACCACCGGTTCGCCGAGGCGCTGGCCCGCGCGTGGGGGGCGATCAAGGCGATCCAGGCAGGCGCCCGTGGCGGCGACTGGGACGGCACCCGGCCGCGCTGGCCGCTGATCGTGCTCCGCACCCCCAAGGGCTGGACCGGACCGGACGTGGTCGACGGGGTGCAGGTGCAGGGCACCTGGCGGGCCCACCAGGTGCCGCTGTCCGGCGTGAAGGACGACGCCGACCACCGGCGGCTGCTCGAGGAGTGGCTGCGCTCGTACGGCCCTGCGGAGCTCTTCGACGACGCCGGGCGGCCGACCGAGCTGGTCCGCCGGGCCAACCCGGACGGAGACCTGCGGATGAGCGCGACGCCGCACGCCAACGGTGGCCTGCTCACGCGGGACCTCGACCTGCCGGACTTCCGCAAGTACGCGACCGACGTGCCGTCCCCCGCCACGGTGCGCGCGGAGTCCACCCGAAAGCTCGGCGAGATGATGCGCGACGTCTACCGCACCAACCCCGCCCTGTTCCGGCTGTTCTGCCCCGACGAGACCAACAGCAACCGGCTCGGCGCGGTGTTCGAGGCCACCGACCGCGGGTTCGCCGAGCGGGTCTCCGACGCGGACGTCTCCCTGTCGCGGGACGGTCGGGTCATGGAGGTGCTGTCGGAGCACAACTGCCACGGCTGGCTGGAGGGCTACACGCTGACCGGCCGGCACGGGTGGTTCGCCACCTACGAGGCGTTCGCGATGGTGAGCGCGTCGCAGACGATCCAGCACAGCAAGTGGCTGCAGGAGGCCGACGAGCTGCCATGGCGGGCCAAGGTGCCGAGCCTCAACGTGCTGCTCACGTCGACCGCGTGGCGCAACGACCACAACGGGTTCAGCCACCAGGGGCCGGGCCTGATCCAGAACGTCATCACGACACGGGGCAACATCGGCCGGGTCTACCTCCCGCCGGACGCGAACTGCCTGATGTCCGTCGCGGACCACTGCTTCCGCTCACGCAGCTACGTCAACCTGGTCGTCATCGACAAGCAGCCGCAGCTGCAGTGGCTGACGATGGACCAGGCGATCGAGCACTGCGCCAGGGGCGCTGGGGTGTGGCCGTGGGCCGGCACCGACGACGGGTCCGCCGACCCCGACATCGTGCTCGCCTGCGCCGGCGACGTCGTGACGATGGAGACGGTCGCGGCCGCGTCGATCCTGCGCGAGCGGCTGCCGCACTTCCGGACCCGGGTGGTCAACGTCGTCGACCTGATGACGCTGCCGAGGCGCAAGGACCACCCGCACGGCATGGACGAGACGCTCTTCAACGAGCTGTTCACCGACCACGTCGACGTGGTGTTCGCCTTCCACGGCTACCCGGGGGCGATCCACCAGCTGGTGCACGGGCGGCCCGACGCCGACCGGTTCCGGGTCCGCGGCTTCATCGAGGAGGGAACGACCACGACGCCGTTCGACATGGTCGTCCGCAACCGTGCGTCGCGCTACCACCTGGTGATGGACGCCCTGAACAACGCCCGTCGCACCCCGCCGGGAGCGAGCGCCCTCAAGGAGTGGTGCATGGCGCAGCTGGCCCGGCACGAGGCCTACGTGGTGGAGCACCTGGAGGACATGCCCGAGGTCCGCGACTGGGTGCTGGGGGACTGGGCGACAGAGGCCTGACCGGCGGGCGGTCGGGGCGGTCAGGCCGAGGGGCCGCCCGCTCCGCGCTGCAGCGCCAGCAGGTCCTCGTGGGCCTGGCGGCCGGCGTCCGCACCGATGTGCAGGCCGTTGGTCTGCTGCTGGCGGAACTCCAGGCCGGTAGCCAGGACTCCGAGCAGGGCGAGCTCGTCGTCGCCGGCTACCCCGGTGGGCAGCGCCTCCGTTGCGCTCGGGTCACGCTCGGTGGGCACGGCGTCCTCCGGGACTCGGGCCGGGTCAGCGGCGGGCACCGGCGGTCGCGACCCGGCCGTCGGTGCGGCGGGCCGCCCGGCGGCGCTGCCACGCCGTCCACAGCCGTCGGCCAAGGGCGAGCGCGAGCGTGCGCCAGATCCATCGGTAGAGCATGTCGGGGTCCTGCCCCTCCGGGGCGGCCGGAAACGGGTCCGGGCCGGCCCGTGCGGTCTTCGCGACCGTCGAGGCTCAGCGTCCGGACGCTCAGCGTGCGGAAGCTCAGCGTCCGGACGCTCAGCGGCCGGAGGCGGCGCGGCCGGACGCGCCGCCCGTCGTCTCCACGATCGCCCGCGCGAGGTCACGCAGCTTGCGGTTGCTGCGCTGCGACGCGTGGCTGAGCATCGTGAACGCCTCGTCCGGCGAGCACCCGTTCTGCGCCATCAGGATGCCCTTCGCCATGTCGATGACCGACCTCGACGCCATCGCCTCCTGCATCTGGTGCGCGAGATCGGTCGTGGCGGCGTAGGACTCGGCGTTGGCAACCGCCACGGCGATGTAGGCCGCCACCTCCTCTCCCGTCTCGACGGACTCGTCACCGAACGCGTGCGGCTTGCCGGCGTAGATGTTGAGGGCGCCGATGGTGGCCCCCTGGAAGGGCAGCGGCACGGACAGCGAGGCCAGCACCCCGTCGGCGACGACGGCAGCGGCGTAGTCCGGCCAGCGGTTCTCCTCGCGCATGTCCGTCACCAGCAGCGCCAGACCGGTGCGTCCCGCGTCGAGGCAGGGTCCGTATCCCCTGTCGTACTGCAGCTCGTCCGCGTCGAGCGCCATCTGCCCGTCGTGCGCGGCGGTGAAGCCGCGCTCGTCGCGGATGAGCGTGATGGAGGTCGACTCTGCCCCGGGGACCGCGGTGGTGGCGATCCTGGTGACCTCGCCGAGGATGTCGCCCAGGTCGCGGTCGCGCAGGCTCAGTCGGGCCAGCGCCTTCAGCGCGTCGTCCACGGGCTCCGCCTCTCGTCTCGGTACGTCGTCGTGGCTGCTAGATCGACGAGTTGACCTCGCGGGTGACCTCGTCGGGGTCGATGCCCCGCTCTGCCAGGAGCAGGTCGAGCTTCGCCTCGATGCGCTCGTCGCTCTCCTTCGACTGGGAGGACCCCCACAGGAAGAGCAACGCGAGACCGACTGCCTGCCACACCAGCTGGAGGAACTCGGACTGCCAGTTCTCGAACGTCGACGAGAGGAACTGCGGCCAGAAGTCCGCCAGGGAGAAGGTCTCCCCGTGCTGCTGGGCCTCGTTCCGCACCGTCATGAGCTGGAAGACGAGCTGACCGGTCCAGGACAGGAGAAACAGGGCGAACGTCAGGAGCCCGAAGCCGTAGGCCTTCGCGAAACGCGGCTTGCCGAGGTCGTTGTTGTGCAGGTCGCCACCGTGGGCCCGAGCGGGGCCGGCCGGCGGCCGGTGAGGGGTCCTGCTGGTGGGAGTCATCGAGCGCCTCCTCGGTGAGCGATGGGCTGCCCCGCAGGTCGGTGCAGGCCCGCTTGCCGTTGTTGGCCTACCCGTCGGCGGTGCCGTCACACCGGCGGGGGTTAGGCGCCGGTCCGGTGGGCACGCCCGCCCCGTGGTCCTGCTGCGCACACCCCGCCGCCACCCGCGCCCGGCCCCGCTCCCGCTGGGCGGCCCTCGCCGCCCGATGGTCCTGCTGCGAGTCCGACGGGTGCGACGGATCGCGCAGAAGGCCCTCCTGGGGGAGCGTGCCTGAACCTGGTGGGGCAGGTGCTCACTGCTCGATCTCGGCCAGGATCGTGGGCACCTGGGCGGGCAGGTCGCGGGCCAGGAAGCCGGTCCTACCGACCGTCGAGGCCAGCCGCTCACCAGCCCGGCCGTGCAGGTGTGCGGCCCACACTGCCGCCTGAGGCCCGTCCGCGCCGCGCGCGAGCAGGCCGGCGATGACGCCGGCGCGGACGTCGCCGGAGCCCGACACCCCGAGACCGGCGGCTCCGCTGTCGTCACGCCACAGCCGGCCCTCGGGTGCCGCGGTGAAGCCCACGCCCCCGCCCATCGACACGACGCAGCCGGTCGCGGTCGCCATGGCCACCGCGGCGGCGGCCGGGTCGTCGGCCACATCCGCCTCGTCGCACTGCAGGACGTGTGCGGCCTCGGCGGCGTTCGGGCTCAGGACGACGGGCGGGCCGTGCGCCTTCAGGCACCCAGGGTCCTCCGTCAACGCGGCGAGGGCGAGGGCGTCGACCGCCAGGGCGCCGCGGACCGAGCCGAGCAGCGAGCGGAGGAGCCGCCCGCTCCCGTCCGGGTCGGACAGCCCCGGGCCGACGAGCACGCTGGAGGCGTCCGCGGCCAGGTCCTGGACCTGCTCCCCGGCGTCGGCGGCGATGGCGCCGGACGACGTCTCGGGCAGCCCTCGCACCAGGGCCTCGGGCAGCGCCATGGCCACGGCCCTGGCCACGGAGGCAGCGGTGGCGACCTGCAGCTTGCCTGCGCCGCTGCGCAAGGCGGCCTCCGCCGCGAGGACGACGGCCCCCGGGGTCTCCGGTGACCCGCCGACGACCAGGGTGCGTCCGCGGGCCTCCTTGCCGCCGTCCGGCGACGGCAGGGGCCACTCCCGCAGCATGGCCGGTGTCACCGGCGTCGGCTCAGCGGTGGACGGCATCGGCAGCCGGCTCCTTCGTCACCCGGACGTCCCGGCCGTGCAGGTGGGTGGTGTCGTCCGCCACCTCCAGCACCGGTACGTCGCCGTGGAACCGGTACCGGACCACCCCGGTGTTGGCCAGCCTCTGGGTGGCGTCGAGCTCGAGGACGGCGGCCTCGTCGAGCTCCTCGAGGACGTACCGGAACAGCATCAGCACGGCCTGGTGGCTGACGACGACGAGCCGTCGGCCGGCGTGGCGACCGGCGACCATCTCGAGGACGGCGCGCACGCGCGCGGCGACGTCGGCCCAGCTCTCGCCACCCGGGGGCCGGTAGTAGAACTTGCCCAGCCACTCCCGGCGCTGCGCCTCCTCGGGGAACCGGCGCTCTATGCCGGACTTCGTGAACCCGTCGAGCAGCCCCAGGTCACGCTCCCGCAGCCGCTCGTCGCGCAGCACGTCGACGTCCGGCCAGCCCGCTGCGACCACGGCGCGCTCGGCAGTGCGCAGGGCCCGCTCGTACGGTGAGCTGAGGACGACGTCCGGCCGCTCGCCCGGAGGCAGGTCTCGCCACGACCGGCCGAGCGAGTCGGCCTGCTCGCACCCGGTCGCCGACAGGCGGACATCGGGGTCACGCGCCGGCAGATCCAGGCGCTCGGCCCGTTCCCGGGCCGCCGTGTCGTCGGCGACGTTGCCCTCGCTCTCGGCATGCCGGACGAGCCACAACGCGGCCGGCGCGGAAGGAGTGGCAGGCATGCGTCCCTCGTGACCCGAACCGGTCGTGGCAAACGTCGAGCCTGCGTCGCTGCCCCGACGACCTGGGCCCCGACGACCTGGTGGGCGTCGTCAACCCCGGTCGCGGCGCGCGGCGCCGCCACCGGTCGGGACCTGGCGTCAGGACGCCAGCCCGACGACCACCCAGACCACGGCCATCACCACCGCGACGGTCACCAGGGCCAGCCAGACGGAGGCCGTGGGAGCGATCGACTGGTGCTGCTCGGGGACGTGCTTCATGCCTCCGTCGTAGACCTCGCCGGGCCCGGCCGTCAACGGCCGGACGTCCCTGGATCGCCGAGGGGCCCGGAACCGAGGTGCCTGGACCGCCGAGCGTCCGGAACGCCGAGGACCCCGGGCCGGTCGGCTCGGGGTCCTCGGGAGGTCGGGGGAGGGCTGGCGCTCAGCGCTCCGTCTCGGGGGCCGTCGCCGGCGTCTCGGCGAGCAGCGCGGTGTCGTCCTGGTAGTCGACCGAGACCTCGCGCAGCTTGCTCTCGTGGGCCCGCCCGTGGTGGGCGCAGAACAGGAGCTCGCCGCCGGAGGCCAGGGTCACCCGGATGTAGGCCTGGGCGCCACAGCGGTCACAGCGGTCGTTCGCCGTGAGCGCGGGGTGCGAGGCGAGTGCTGAGGTCACGACACCCTCTCTGTCTCGATCTGTCGCTGGTGCTCGGTGGTGCTCCACCTGGTCGAGCGTTCGTACGCGTTCCAACAGTCAACCACTGCGAATTCGTTCCCCCCGACCGGGCGGCTTGGTTTCGCTGTCGGTGAAAGAGTGCCCGAGCCGGAGGCCTTGCTGCTGCCCATCTCAGCGCACGGACGAACGTTTCGGCGCGTCACGGAGCGGTCACGGCGTGTCGGCGTCACCCGTCCGGCCCAGTCCGGGAGTGACCGGGATCACTCGGTCGGCCCGGTCCAGGCTCCCGGCTCGGCTCCCGCCCGACGGCGACCGGCGCGGTGTCGGGGTTGCGTCCGGGCCCGCCGGTAGCCTCTCGTCACGTGACCCAGACGCTCCACGCCCGCAGCGACGGCGAGTTCGAGCCGGATGCCTACTCGGCCCGCAACCTGCTCGTCCTCGAGGGCCTGGAGGCGGTCCGCAAGCGCCCGGGCATGTACATCGGGTCCACCGACTCGCGCGGCCTCATGCACTGCCTCTGGGAGATCATCGACAACGCGGTCGACGAGGCGCTCGGCGGGCACTGCTCGCGCATCGACGTCGAGCTGCACCCCGACGGCTCGGTCGAGGTGCGTGACGACGGGCGCGGCATCCCGGTCGACGTGGAGCCGCGGACCGGGCTGACCGGCGTCGAGGTCGTCATGACCCGGCTGCACGCCGGCGGCAAGTTCGGCGGCGGGTCCTACGCCGCCACGGGAGGCCTGCACGGGGTCGGTGCCTCGGTCGTCAACGCGCTGGCCGCCCGGCTCGACGTCGAGGTCGACCGCGACGGCAAGACCCACGCGATGAGCTTCCGCCGCGGCGCGCCCGGCACGTTCGGGAACGGGACGCCGGACTCCCCGTTCGTCGAGCAGTCCGGCCTGCGCGTGGTGGGCAAGGTCACCAAGAAGCGCACCGGCACCCGCATCCGCTACTGGGCCGACCGCCAGACCTTCCTCAAGGACGCGGCGATCTCCCTCGACGAGCTGCACAACCGGGCACGGCAGACCGCGTTCCTCGTCCCGGGGCTCACCATCGTGGTGCGCGACGCCCGCGGCTCCGAGCCGTCAGAGCAGACGTTCCACTACGACGGCGGCATCAGCGAGTTCTGCGAGTTCCTCGCCCCCGACCAGGGCGTCAGCGACGTGCTCCGGCTGCAGGGCGTCGGGCAGTTCACGGAGACGGTGCCGGTCCTCGACGAGCAGGGGCACATGACCCCGCAGGAGCTGCAGCGCGACCTCGTCGTCGACGTCGCGCTGCGGTGGGGGACCGGCTACGACACGACCGTCCGCTCGTTCGTCAACATCATCGCCACGCCCAAGGGCGGCACTCACGTCCAGGGCTTCGAGCGGGCGCTCGCCAAGACCCTCAACGAGGCGCTGCGAGCGCAGCGGGTCCTGCGCGCCGCCGAGGACGACGTCATCAAGGACGACGTGCTCGAGGGCATGACGGCGGTGGTGACCGTGCGGCTCGCCGAGCCGCAGTTCGAGGGCCAGACCAAGGAGGTCCTGGGCACGTCGGCCGCCTCGCGCATCGTCGCCTCGGTCGTCGGCAAGGAGCTCAAGGCCGCGCTCACCAACCCCAAGCGCGGCGGCAAGGCGCAGGCGAAGGCGATCCTCGACAAGGTCGCCGCAGCCGCCCGCACCCGGGTCGCGGCGCGCGCGCACAAGGAGCTGCAGCGCCGCAAGAACGCGCTGGAGACGTCATCGCTGCCGGCCAAGCTGGTCGACTGCCGCAGCGACGACGTCGAGCGCAGCGAGCTGTTCATCGTCGAGGGCGACTCGGCCCTGGGGACGGCCAAGCTGGCCCGCAGCAGCGAGTTCCAGGCGTTGCTGCCGATCCGCGGCAAGATCCTCAACGTCCAGAAGGCCTCGGCCGCGGACATGCTCAAGAACGCCGAGTGCGCCGCGATCATCCAGGTGATCGGAGCCGGCTCGGGACGGACGTTCGACAGCGCCTCCGCGCGGTACGGCCGGGTGGTGCTCATGGCCGACGCCGACGTCGACGGTGCCCACATCCGGTGCCTGCTGCTGACGCTCTTCTACCGCTACATGCGCCCGATGGTCGAGGAGGGCCGGGTCTACGCGGCCGTCCCGCCCCTGCACCGGATCGAGGTCGTCTCGGGGGGCGGCAAGAAGAACGAGGTCGTCTACACCTACTCCGAGCAGCAGATGCGCAAGACCATGGCCGACCTGCAGCGCAGGGGCAAGCGCTACAAGGAGCCGATCCAGCGCTACAAGGGGCTCGGCGAGATGGACGCCGACCAGCTGGCGGAGACCACCATGGATCCCCGCCAGCGCATGCTGCGCCGGGTCACCATCGGCGACCTCGAGGCGGCCGAGCAGGTGTTCGACCTGCTCATGGGCAACGACGTCGCGCCGCGCCGCGAGTTCCTCGTCGCCAGCGCCTCGCGGGTGGACCGCGACAGCATCGACGCCTGACGGTCGTTGCACCTGACCGGTACCCACCGGTCCGGACCGGCCCGGTCGCGGACGGCCGCGTCCGGCCAGGGAATAGTCCGTTTCGGGTGATGCCCTCCAGCGTGCCCGACCCAGAGACTCAGCGCATGCCAACCGCTCCCCGCGCTGCCAGCGCCGCCATCCGTGCCCAGCAGCAGAGCGCTCTCGCGTCCCTGCCGTTCTCCGACACCAGGGACTTCGAGGACGCCAACCGTGGCCTGATCGCCCCGGTCGAGGCGCCCGTCGTCGCCGACGACGGCACCGTGCTGTGGGACAACTCGACCTACGACTTCCTGACAGGCGACGCACCGGACACGGTGCACCCCAGCCTGTGGCGCCAGTCGCAGCTCGCCGCGATCGACGGGCTCTTCGAAGTCGTCGAGGGCATCTACCAGGTCCGGGGGATGGACCTCTCGAACACGACGCTCGTCGAGGGCGACGAGGGGATCGTCGTCTTCGACACCCTGCTCTCCGTCGAGACCGGCGCGAGCGCGCTCGCCTTGTACCGCAGGCATCGCGGGAACCGCCCGGTCAAGGCGGTCGTCATCACGCACTCCCACGCCGACCACTTCGGCGGCATCCGGGGGTTCGTCTCGCAGGAGGAGGTCGACGCCGGACGGGTGAAGATCTTCGCGCCGGACGGATTCGTGGCCCATGCCGTCGCGGAGAACGTGTACGCCGGCACGGCGATGAACCGTCGCGCCGCATACATGTACGGCGCCGACCTGCCGCGCTCGCCGCAGGGCGGCGTCGGCGCCGGGCTCGGCCAGACCATCTCGACCGGAACCGTCTCCCTCCTCGCGCCCACGGACGTGGTCACCACGACCGGTCACGAGGAGACCGTCGACGGCGTCCGGATGATCTTCCAGATGGCCCCGGACACCGAGGCGCCCTCCGAGTTCCTGATCTACCTCCCCGACTTCAAGGCGCTCTGCGCCGCCGAGGACGCCACGCACAACCTGCACAACCTGCTCACCCTGCGGGGCGCGGTCGTGCGCGACCCGAACGGCTGGGCGAAGTACCTCACCGAGACGATCGACCTCTTCGGCGCCGAGGTCGAGGTGGTCTTCGCCTCCCACCACTGGCCGACGTGGGGCAACGACCGCGTCGTCGAGTTCCTGTCCCTCCAGCGCGACCTCTACGCCTACCTGCACGACCAGACGCTGCGGATGATGAACCAGGGTCTCGTCGGAGCCGAGATCGCCGAGCAGATCGAGCTCCCGCCCGCACTGGAGCACGCGTGGAGCACTCGCGGCTACTACGGCTCGGTGAGCCACAACGTGAAGGCGATCTACCAGCGCTATCTCGGCTGGTTCGACGGCAACCCGGCACACCTGTGGGAGCACCCGCCGGTCGAGAGGTCCAAGCGCTACGTCGAAGCGATGGGTGGGGTGGACGCGGTTGTCGAGAAGGCGCGCTCCGCCTTCGGCACCGGTGACTTCCGTTGGGCCGGGGAGCTGGCGAACCACGCGGTCTTCGCCCAGCCCGACCACGCCGGCGCCCGCGACCTGCTCGCCGACACCTACGAGCAGCTCGGCTACGGCTCGGAGAACGGCACCTGGCGCGACTTCTACCTCTCCGGTGCCACCGAGCTGCGCAACGGCCAGTTCGGCACGCCGACGGAGACGACCGCGCCGGACGTCATCGGGCAGCTCACACCGTCGATGCTCTTCGACGCGATCGCGATCCAGGTCAACGGCCCGAAGGCGTGGGGCGAGAAGCTGAGCATGGACGTGGTGCTGACCGACGTCGACGAGCGCTACCGCCTGCGGCTCGCCAACGGTGTGCTCACCTACAGCGCGCGGCCCCAGCCGGGCGATGCCGACGCCACGCTCACCACCACCCGCCGAGCCCTGCCGAGCCTCGCGCTCCGCGGCGGCCTGTCGGCAGACGGGCTCGCAGCCTCAGGCGGCGAGCTCAGCGGCGACGCCTCGGTCCTGACCCGCCTCGCCGACCTCCTGGACCCGGGGGACAAGGACTTCGCCATCGTCACTCCGTAGCGGTCGGGTCAGGTCACCGGTCGACCCGGCCGATACCTCCCAGGTGCTGACCTGGGTCGCGATCGGTGCCGCCGCCGGAGCCCTGCTCCAGGCCGGCGGATGGCTGCTGCGACGCACCGACGCGCTCGGACGGCCGCGCGGCTTCCCGGTGTGGTCGGTGGCGGTGCTCGGGCTGCTCGCCGTCACGGCCACCGTGCCGGTCGTCCGGACCGCCCGTCTCGAGCACCGGCTCAGCGCGGTGGCGAGCACGTTGGTGGGGTCGCCGGTGACGGTCGACTGCCAGAGCCGCGGCCAGGAGATGACCGACCTCGGGCACGAGCTCGGCTGGGTGCCCTACGACGAGACCGGCCGCCCGCTGCCGCGCACCCTGATCAAGCGGCGCCCGTGCTCGGCGCTGCGTGACTACCTCGGGTCGGACAAGGACTCCCCGTCACGCGACCAGGTGGTCGCCGTGCACGTGCTCGGCCACGAGGCCCGCCACATGGCCGGTCAGACGGTCGAGGCGGAGGCGGAGTGCGCCGCCGTGCAGCGCGACGCCCTGACGGCTCGGCTGCTGGGGGCCACGCCGGAGCAGGCAGACGCGCTCGCGCGGGCGTACTGGCTCGGGGTCTACCCGCAGCTGCCCGACGCCTACCGGACGGCCGAGTGCGCACCGGGGATGCGCCTGGACGAGCACCTGGCGGACGCCCCCTGGGCGGGCTGAGGCCCGAAGCGGGCGATCGTGGGCAAGCCGGACCAGCCGGACGCCGAGCGGCTCGGCGCCGGCTGAGGTCGGACGGGCAGGACGGCGTCCAGACTCCGGTCAGGTCCCGCCGGAGGGTGAAGGTCCGGGACGGCCCGGCCGATGACTGGGACGTGCTGTTCCCGTTGGCCCTGCTCACCGCGGCGTACTTCGCCGCGGTGGTCTGGGTGCGGCGCTCACGGCGCCGCACGGAGGTCGGCGCGGGCACGGAGGTGCCCGTCGCCGACCTGCCGGTCGACGACCGGCCACCTCCCACCGCCGTCGGCTGGCCACCCGGTGGCAGCGGCTTCGCGTCGTACGTCGACGACGGGTTCGCCGCCATCGACGCGTGGCTCTCGGAAGGCCACGCCGCCTGAGTCAGCGGCCGCCCGCCGGCCCGCTCACCGCCGCGATCGGCTGGCTGGCCGCCGTCCCCGACCCGTCGCGCCTGCCGGTCGCGTCTGGCAGCTCGAGGGCCACCCCGGTCGCCGCCGCCGCCCTGGCCGGTGCCGCTCCGGCCCAGGCGAGCGTGAGCACGTCCTCACCGCGCAGGAACCGGTGGCAGCGCACCCCGCCGGTCCCGCGGCCCTTGCCCGGGTAGTCGGCGAACGGCGTGACCTTGACCGAGCCGGCGTCCGTGCCGGGGAGCGCCGCTGACGAGCCGGAGACGGTCACCACCGCGGCGTCGCGTCCGGGCTCGACCGCGCCGAAGAACACCGCGCGGGCGCCGCCGGTGAGGCGGACCCCGGCCATGCCGCCGGCGGACCTGCCCTGCGGCCGGACCACCGAGGCCGGGAAGTGCAGGAGCTGCGCGTCGGAGGTGATGAACACCAGCTCGTCGTCCTCGGAGCCGAGCTCGACCGCCCCGACGACCTGGTCGCCGTCCTTGAGCCCCACGACGTCCCAGGCGTCCTTGTTCTGCGGATGGTCGGGCACGACTCGCTTGACGACGCCCTGGGCGGTGCCCAGCGCCAGACCGGGGCCGTCGGTCGCCAGCGAGCACAGGGCGAGCACCCGCTCGTCGCGCTCGAGGGACACGAACTCCGACACCGGGGCCCCGCCGGACAGGTGCGGGGCGCTGGCGGTCGCCGGGACCGCCGGGACGTCGAGCACGCCGAGCCGCACCATGCGGCCGGCCGACGTGACGGCCGCGACCTCGCCCCGTGCGGTCGCCCGCACCACCGAGACGACGACGTCGTGCTTGGCCCGGGCGCCGTCGGTGGGAAGCGGGTCGGCGGTGGGCGTCCGCGCCAGCAGCCCGGTGGATGACAGCAGGACCCAGCACGGGTCGTCGGTCACCTCGAGCGGCACCCCGGTGCTCGCCGGCACGCCGGCGGACTCGAGCAGGACGGTGCGCCGCGGGGTGCCGTACTTCTTCGCGATCTCGGCCAGCTCGTCGGACACCACCGTGCGCAGCAGCTGGTCGGACTCGATGATCCGGGTCAGCTCGGCGATGGTGCTGCGCAGCGTCTCCTGCTCGGCCTCGAGCTCGATGCGGGAGAACTTGGTGAGCCGGCGCAGCGGCATGTCGAGGATGTAGGTGGTCTGGGTCTCGGTGAGGTCGAACACCGACATCAGCCGCTCGCGGGCGGCCGCCGCGTCGTCGCTGGTGCGGATGACCTGGATGACCTCGTCGATGTCGAGGATCGCGACCAGCAGGCCGTCGACCAGGTGCAGCCGGTCCTCGGCCTTCGTGCGCCGGTGCAGGGAGCGGCGCCGTACGACGTCGAGGCGGTGCTCGACGTAGACCTCGAGCAGGTCCTTGAGACCCATCGTCCGAGGCTGCCCATCGACGAGGGCCACGTTGTTGATGCCGAAGGTCTCCTCGAGCGGAGTCAGCCGGTAGAGCTGGTCGAGGATGGCCTCCGGGTTGAAGCCGTTCTTGACCTCGATGACCAGCCGGAGGCCGACGTTGCGATCGGTGTAGTCGTCGACCGCGGTGATGCCCTGCAGCTTCTTGCCGCGGACCAGCTCGGCGATCTTCTCCTTGACCCGCTCCGGCCCGACGCCCCAGGGCAGCTCGGTGACGACGATGCCCTTGCGCCGCGGCGTGACGTTCTCGACCCGGGCGGTCGCTCGGGTGCGGAAGGTGCCCCGGCCGGACTCGTAGGCGTCGCGGATGCCGTCGAGACCCACGACCTTGCCGCCGGTGGGGAGGTCCGGGCCGGGGACGAACCGCATCAGCGCGTCGAGGTCGGTGTCCGGGTGCCGGAGCAGGTGGCGCGCCGCGGAGACGACCTCGACCAGGTTGTGCGGCGGCATGTTGGTCGCCATGCCTACCGCGATGCCGGAGGCACCGTTGACGAGCAGGTTCGGGAACGCGGCTGGCAGGACCTCGGGCTCGAGCTCGCGGTCGTCGTAGTTGGGCCGCAGGTCGACGACCTGCTCGTCGATGCCGGCGGTCATCGTCATCGCGGCCGGGGTGAGTCGGCACTCGGTGTAGCGGTAGGCCGCGGGCGGGTCGTCGTTGCCCAGGGTGCCGAAGTTGCCGTGCCCGTCGACCAGGGGCAGGCGCAGTGACCACGGCTGGGCCATCCGGACCAGCGTGTCGTAGATCGCGGTGTCGCCGTGCGGGTGCAGCGTGGCCATCACGTCGCCGACGACGCGGGCGCACTTGACGTGGCCTCGGTCGGGACGCAGACCCATCTCGGCCATCCGGTAGAGGATCCGCCGGTGCACCGGCTTCAGGCCGTCGCGCGCGTCCGGCAGGGCGCGGGAGTAGATGACCGAGTAGGCGTACTCCAGGAAGGACCCCTGCATCTCGTCCGAGACGTCGATGTCGGTGATCTTCTCGGTGAAGTCGCCGTCCGGAGGGGGAGGCGTCTTGGTCCTGCGGGCCACGGGGAGTGCTCCTGGTGCGGTGAGGCGGTTGCTGTCGGACGTACGCCCGGAAAGGGCTCCTCCACATCCTGCCCGGCGTGATCGACACCCAGGTGCATTTCCGCGAGCCGGGGCTTGAGCACAAGGAGGACCTGGCGACAGGCAGCCGGTCGGCGGTGTTGGGCGGCGTCACCGCGGTGTTCGAAATGCCGAACACCAAGCCCCCGACCACCAGCGCC